>Ga0209698_10002151_pt1 | contig 22462 bp, 22 predicted proteins | sample LitLauG_LLR_2012_FD_187203 | JGI IMG/M metagenome (GOLD analysis project Ga0209698, IMG submission 187203) | Freshwater sediment microbial communities from Pennsylvania, USA - Little Laurel Run_MetaG_LLR_2012 (SPAdes) (version 2) | ecosystem: Environmental > Aquatic > Freshwater > Creek >...
ATGCTATATTAGCCGGTGCACTGGCTACCATCCAGCAGAAGATTGACCAAAATGGGGCCCTGGTCACTCACGATCCGCTCCCCGAAGTCTACGGCGATCCCAATCAGATTTGCTGCATTTTCGCCAGCCTCATCGAAAACGCCATCAAGTTCCGAAGCGAGCGCCGGCCGGAAATCCACGTCACCGCGGTCCCCGAGGGAAACGACTGGCTGTTTTCCGTCCGCGATAACGGTATTGGTATCGATGGCAAACACCGCGATCGCATTTTTCGTGTGTTCAAGCGCATTCACAACGAGGCCTATCCGGGAACTGGCATGGGGCTGGCGATCGTCAACGGGATCGTAGAGCGTCACGGGGGCAGAATCTGGGTGGAATCACACCTCGGACACGGCGCTACCTTCTTCTTCGCATTACCCAAGACCACCGGCCACACACCTGCCAAGCCGCGTCACACCAATCCCTGAAACAATGGAAGCCGGTGTGCTTTCCCTGTTATCGCTCCAATAGTTCTTACACCCGTTGGCAGCACCAAGGATCCCGCAACATGTCGATAAGCAACAGGACGGTTCTTGTGGTGGATGACGAGAAGTCGCAGCGTGACTTGATGCGTATAATCCTGCACCTCGAGGCCTACACCGTATTGGAAGCCTCGGATTACGATGACGCCCTGGCCGTTCAAAAGAAACACCTCGGAGAAATTGACCTGTTGTTGATCGACGTAACGCTGCCTGGCGGAAACGGCTACGACTTATCAAAGGCCCTGCTCGCCGTGGAGCCGCATTTGAAGACGCTTTTCGTTTCCGGGTATGCCGGAGCGGAACTGTGTAAGTTCTTCGATATGCCACTGACAGACGTGCATTTCCTGCAAAAGCCCTTTCAACCCGCCGACCTTCTGGGGCGTGTGAAATCCGTCCTGGAGTTGGCTGACCCATTCGCCGGTAGTGCTTTGGCGTATTAGCCAGCGCGGCCCTGCGTGCGGTTCCGAAACGCGACTCCCAAGGGAGCACAAGGCAGATCCTTTTGGCGCCTCAGTGCGTCTCCCCGGCCCGGAACGGGAGATTCCCAATATACCGGGTATGTCCGCAGGCAGCGGCCGCAAATGTACTGGCCGCGAATCGGCCACATAGGCCGGGGATGGAAAGACCTGCACCAGAGTCTTGCAATCCAGATGAACATGGTGCTGCTTGCCTCAAACCAAGGAATACCGTCCCTGGCCGGCTTGAAGTGGAGTCAAGTTCAGGCGCTTAACAAGCTTTGAGATGCCAAGGAACCTGAACAGATGAAGTATTCATGTCTTACTATTGCGACCGCAGTGAACTCCGCCGTGCTTCTGAGAACCGTGCCTTTCACTACGAACCGCAAGGGAATCCTGTTGTCAAGCTTGACAGGCCAGTCAACTGAAAGTTGAATCCGTTTCCCTATCGGAAGCCTCTGGGCGATTCTGACCAAGGCACCACCACTGCTGATGTTTAGTGTCACGCCTTCGCCCACAACTCCCGCAACGACGTACTCCACACGGGCAGAAATGGGAAATCGCTGGTGAAAGCGACGGTCACTGGTTCTCGGTATCAGCTTTAAGCGACGATTGACTGAAGTGGCCATTATTTAGCTCCGGAACGCGACGAATTCAATTGAAGTCCATGTGAACATGACGCAAATAAAGTGGAGGGAGCCGCCGCTCTACTGCTATGGAATGCTTCCCTCCCGACAAGAAATACAACCTCTAAATCAGCTTGCAATGCAGCGTGGCGGCTCTGCGTAAGGCCGCCTCCAGACGGGACTGATTACGCAATCTCTCTGCCAGTTTGAAATGCAATGGGAGAGGATGTGGCAGTTGCGCGCCGGTCCAGATTTCTCAAGAACTTCCGGCGGTTTTCCGCGATGGGGCCCCAAGCAAATCGCAATTCTTCCAATCTCATTAGTACTTCTTGCTCAGCCAGTAGTGGGAAATGGTGCACTACGTGCAAAGGCTGCATCGTGCGTTCAGACACAGTACGGAGCCGCACACTCAGGCGGTATAATAGCGATAGTACGGAGGGGAAGGCAATGCCAGCCCACGTTTTGGTGGTGGACGACGATGCCGCCGAGAGGTCCGATCTAGCTGAACTAGTCAAGAGTCTTGGCTACCGGGTCACCACGGCTGCAGACGGTCGCGAGGCTTTCAGCATTTTGGCAAGCTTGCCGGCAAACGCCATCTTGACTGATCTCATGATGCCCGGCATGGACGGCTTCGCGCTGCTGAAGGAGTTGGCCGCGCGCGGCGACCGGACCCCCACCGTGGTTCTCACGGGGTTCGGAAGTCTCGATCAGGCGATTTCGTTAGTCCATGATCTGAAGGCTTTCTGGTTCCTCGAAAAACCCGTACAGCCCGGAATGGTGCGGACTCTTTTGGAACGTGCGATTCAACAGAACCAACTGGTCAAGGAAGCTGAGCGGCTGAACTCCCAACTCAGTTATCACGGTATTCTAGGCGACCTGGTTGGTGATTCTCCATGCATGAAAGAGGTATTCTCCCTGATCCGGCAGGTGGCTCCAACCACGGCATCAGTGCTCATCAGCGGCGAGAGCGGCACTGGGAAGGAGTTGGTCGCTCGGGCGATTCACGCTTTGAGCGCGCGCAGCGCGGGACCATTTGTGGCGGTGAATTGCGCCGCCTTGCCGGAAAGTCTGATGGAGAGCGAACTGTTCGGTCATGAAAAAGGGGCGTTCACGGGCGCCGTGGAGCGGCGGGCGGGGTGTTTCGAACAGGCCCAGAACGGCACCTTGTTGCTCGATGAGATCGGCGATATGCCGATCGGCACGCAGGCCAAGCTTTTGCGTGTGATTGAAGAGTCCAAGGTCCGCCGCTTGGGCGCGACCACCGACATCCCGATCGCGGTACGAGTGCTGGCGGCTACCAACCGGCCGCCGGAGAAGGCCGTCGAAAACAAACTGCTTCGTGAAGACCTCTACTACCGCTTGAACGTGTTCCATATTTCATTGCCGCCGCTGCGTGATCGCCAGCAGGATATTCCAGCGATCGCCGCGGCCCTGCTCCGCGATCTGAATCGGAAACACGGGTGCCGAGTGACTCATCTGAGCCAGGAAGTGCTCACCTGGTTCGCTGCCAATTCCTGGCCCGGCAACGTACGCGAGCTACGAAACAAGATTGAGCGCGCGGTGATTATCGCGGCAGAGGGTGAGATTCAACTTCAGCACCTTCCCCACACCGTGCTGGCGCCGGAACCCGTAGCGACGCCGGGCCCGCAGGATGACGTGCTGCACGTTCCCGTCGGAGCCCGAATGAGCGATGTGGAACAGGCCTACCTCCGGTTGACCCTAAAGCACACCAACAATAATAAGAAGCGCGCCGCGGAGCTTTTGGGCCTCTGCCTTCGGACCCTGCACAATAAGCTGGGGTCTAGTGCATCCAGCAAGGTTCGCACGGCTGCCGCGAGCAAAAGCGATTGACTAATTCAGAAGTGAACGCCGACGCTGTCGTACTTCTTGGGTGCGTCTTATATCTGGTTAATTTGAAGGTCTCCGCTTATCCGCGTCGATGCGCCCGCACGGCAGCCAGCGCGAGCAGGCTCCCCAGGATAAACGCCGTCGAAGTCGGTTCCACCGCCAGATCGGCGGCCGGATCGGTGGCCCCCCAGACGGGGCCCAGCGATGAATCCAGCGTGGCTTCGAACGGGGCCGCACCTGTTGAGTTGTTGATCGCATAAACACTGGCGATCGTCTGACTGGAAAAGAACGGTGTCGTGTAACCGTATAGGGTGTTGTTGTCGTACCCGGATCCAACGATGCCGTGGACCCCCGTCAGGCCCACGAACACCGACCTCCCCGACTTTTGGTCGATTCGGTACAGCGAGGAACTCAACGTCGTGGCCCCCACCACTCCTCGGTGTAGTACAGCGACGCGCCGTCTGCTGACAGGCTGTTTGCCCACGAACCAGTCAGTGCCGGAATCCCGGTCGAGCCGATGAGCGTCGCCGCACCTGTCGACAGATTGACCGAGTAGAGCTCATTGGAGGCATCCATTCCAAAAAAACTGGTTGCCCGATCCGGCCGCCACTGTAAGCGCCACTCCCGTGGAGCCAATCACCGTTATCGCGGCGCTGGTTGGATTGATTGTGACCAACCGATTGGTTCTGTCTACCCCGTAGAGGGACCCGTGAAGTTCGGCAATCCCCCAAAATGGGGCGCCCAGCGTGATGCCTGAAAAGCACCTGTATTCACATCCACTGTCCCGAACTGACCATTGGAAGCAGTTACGTAGTCGATCGTGTCTGCAACCGCGTTCTGGGTTAGCCCGCTGAGGCCTAGCGTCACGACTGTAGTTGCGATGATCGTTCGAAGGCGCATTCGTTTTAATTCCCTCCATCCTCTAATCCCTTGTGGCACTAAGGCATTTCAAAATGCACCAAGCCGGCCACATGGCCCGGGCGTGAACGTCGTACATGAGCTTCCAACGTGTCGTGATTTTGAGCGGGCCCGGTACCATATGGCGGAAACTGGCCGGGGGCTGTTGACCCACAATGGTCAGAATGCTGTCTCGGAGCAGCATCTCAGGATCACTTGCGGGCCTCAGATGGTCTTCAGACCCAACAGATTTTGCAATTTCCATACCACCTTACGCTTCCGGCACGGGAGGCTGAAACATAGGTGGTAGCGCTACGCGAGCGAGATTTCTGGGAGACTGCGCTGAAGAACGCGCGCACAATTCCTGCAGAAGAGTGCAACGATTGCATAGCCCTTGCTGCTGGCCCCGGCATGTTCACTGCGATTTCGCCACCTGCAAATTGTCGACGACGCGGACGACTTTGGGCACGCTCTTTGCGACGACTTCGGCCTTCGCCTTCAGCTCGGTGGAATCGACTTGTCCGGACAAGGTGACCACGCCGTTTGTGGAGTTGACCGAAACGTTCGTCACGCTGGAGACGCCAGTGTCCGTCGCCAGCTTCGATTTGACCTGCGCAGTAATCTGCAGATCGTCCACCTGGCCCTCGGGGGATTCATTGGTTCGGCACCCCAGGAGCGCCGCCCACAGCAACAGTACTGCAATACGTCTCATTTGGTCCTCCATGTCGCCGACAACAGCTTTACGGAGCCCTCCGTTTCCGAGGCTTCGGCCTTGCTACCCGGTTCTCACCGCTGGGGAGCGGCAGGCGCAGTCAAATCAATGCCGATCGGCTCGCCCGAAACCACCATCTCCACGCGGCGATTGCGTTGCCGCCCGGCGGCCGTATCGTTGGAGGCTACCGGGTCGCTCTTACCAAAACCGGCCGCCGTTACGGTTGCGCCGGGCACGCCTTGCTGTACCAGGTAATCGCGAACCGAGTTCGCCCTCTGGTCCGACAGTTTTTGGTTGTACTCCTCGCCGCCAACGCTGTCCGTATGTCCTTCCAACTGGATCTTCAGACCGGGGTAGGCCAATAGGATGCCGGCCACTTTGGCCATCTTCTCCCGTGCCCCCGGTTTCAGGGTGTACTTGTCAAAGTCGAAGAGCACGTCGGAAATGTTGACGATGAGGCCTCTTGCGGTCTCGCGTGTCTCGAGGATCAGATTCAACTGCTGGCGCAGCCGCTCGCGAAGCTGTGCCTTGTCGTTTTCAGCCTGCTGACGCTGTTGCTCGGCCGCCAGGCGCGCACGATCGGCTTCTTGTGCGCTCAGGCGAGCTTGCTCGGCCTGAGCTTGTGCTACCCTCTGCTGCTCCAGCGCAGCAGTGCGGGCGGCATCCGCAGCGGCCCTCTCTTGGGATGCGCGGTTAGCCGCCTCCTGCGCCTCCAGCTTGGCTCGGTCGGCAGCCTGGCGTTCGGCTTCTGCTCGCGCACGCCGTTCCTGTTCAAGCCGGGCCTGGTCGGCGGCCTGGTCGGCCTTGGCCTTGGCATCCGCTTCGCGCTGCGCTGCCGCCGTGCGTTCCGCGGCTAATTCTTCATCACGGATCTTCCGGAAGGTAATGATGCGCGCGTCTTCAGCCATCTGCGCGGCCTCCCGCGCGTTGGTCTCGGAACGCTTCCGGTCGCGGCTGCGGATCAGGAAATCTTGGGCATTCTGCAAATCGAGCACGGCTTTCTGGAAGGTATCGGCGGCATACCGCTCCGCTCCCGCCAGGCGTGCAATTTCCACCGCGTTCTCCGCTTCCGCAAGCTGTAGCGGTCCTTTAGGATCGATGCGAACCGGCCGGAACGCCGAACGGTTGAGCACGTACTGGCCCCGTTGCAACAGTTCGAATTTGGCGTCTACTTGTTCAATGGTTCCGGTGGTGTCGTTGCGGACGAAGTTCTCGGCCACCACCACGTCGCTTGGCTGCGTCACAGCGAAGTAGGGCTCAGCAGTAACGATCAGGCCAAAGCTTTGCAGATCGGTTGTGGAGAGCAGGTTCGCGTGGTCTCCCTCCAGGACTACCTCGCCGAGGTTCGTGGCGCGGCCCTCCGGCGTGATCGCCCACATCACGTAGGTCATGTATTCCGCGCCGAATTGGCTGGCGGGCGACATGTGTTCCAGGCGGGTTTCGACCTTGGTCGATCCCAGGCGGCTGTCCACCGCGGCATTGCCGCGCGCCGCGGGCATCAACTCAGTGCCGCGAAAGTCCACGTGAGTAGAGCCGGTGCGGTGGTGGTAATTAATCGCCTTCGTCGTACGCGATACCACCGTCACCCGGAAAATCGGCATCGGCTGACCAGTCTCCTTGGGGGTCAACACCTGTTGCCGTTGAGTCGGATTTGGAACCTGCGCCATCATCAGACTGATGAATAGAATGGACAAACCTATAAGTCTCATATATTTTTCCACGCTCCTGGAGGTGATGGTGCAGGTGAATGGCCGCTGTGAAGCAGATCACAGCGACAGGAATTCGTTCGTCCATGGCGGTAAGAATTCCCAGTCGGAGTGCGTGACCTTCGCTATGACACTGATTTCCGGCGCTGTGGCAGGTTTGGCAACATAACCGCATGTTACACGGTGGAAAGCAGAGGCCCATGCATTTCGGATCAGTGTTCTCGTTATCACCGGTGGCCGCGGACCGCCCCCGCATAAACGGTTGGAGTATCGCTAAAAGATGGTTGATTTCCTTCTTCGAGTGGTTCGGCGAGCTAGGTATTTTTTGTTGGCAGGTGGCTCGGGCTGTCATCGTCCCACCATACGAGTTCCGCGAACTGATCCGTCAAATGGACGAGATCGGCTCCAAATCGCTTCCAGTCGTGGCCTTGGCCGGCGCGGCGACGGGCGTGGTGATCTCTCTACAAATGCGCGATAGTCTGATCACATTCGGCGCCAAGTCGCTGCTGCCGACGGTCATCGTCTTCTCTCTCCTCAGGGAGAGCGGACCGGTCATTACGGGCATGATTGCGAGCGGAAGGGTAGGCGCTGGAATTGGAGCCGAACTGGGATCGATGAAGGTCACGGAGCAAATCGATGCGATGGAGGCCTCCGCGGTGGATCCTTACAAGTACCTGGCCGCGACACGGGTGCTGGCTTGCATTTTGATGCTTCCGCTGTTGACGCTGGCGGCGGATTTTTGCGGCGTCATGATGGGATGGATCGCCGTTTCCGCGGTTGAACCGGTTTCACTCCGGTACTTCCTGCAGACCGGCTTCAAAGATCTGACTTTTCACGATTTTCTTCCGCCGACTCTCAAGACCGCGGTCTTCGGCTTGATTATCGGTCTCGTCGCCTGTTTTCAAGGCATGCGCACGCAGGGGGGCACCGAAGGCGTCGGCCGTGCCGCAACCAGTTCGGTAGTTATTTCTTCCCTGTTCGTCATTCTTGCCGATGTCGTAATGGTCCGACTGATTCTCGAGTATCTCCCGTGAGGACTTATGGAAAGACCAGGCAACGGATTCCCGGTGGCAGTGAATGCCTTACGTAAGGCGTTCGTCCAGCAGACCGTCTTGAACGGGATCGACCTAACCGTCGCGGAAGGTGAAACCGTGGCGGTTTTAGGGCGGAGTGGCACTGGAAAGAGCGTCCTGCTGAAACTGCTCGTGGGGCTGCAACGGCCGGATAACGGCTCGATTCAAATCTGTGGCCAGAGGATCCAGGACTTGAAAACACGGGAACTTAATGAACTTCGAAAGAAGATCGGCTTCCTGTTCCAACAGGCCGCTCTGTACGACTCATTGACAGTGGGCGAGAACGTGAGTTTTCCCTTGAAGCGGCATACCCGGCTTTCCAATTCGGAGCGGCGTGACAAAGTGCGAGAACTGTTGTCCGACGTCGGGCTGCGGTCGGATGTGGACAAGCTGCCTTCCGAGATTTCCGGTGGAATGCAGAAGCGTGTTGGATTGGCGCGGGCGCTGGCGCTAAGTCCCGAAATTCTGCTTCTGGATGAGCCCACTGCCGGGCTCGATCCGATCACCGCGGCGGAAATCGGGAAGCTGATTTCGGACCTGCAGGCGAAGCGCAGGATCACGTCAGTAGTAGTCACGCACGATGTACGCGGCGCAAAAGAGTTTGCGGATCGCCTAATTCTGCTGCATGAGGGAAACATTCTGATTGAGGGAAGATTTAAGGACCTGGAGAAGAGCGGCGATCCATTCGTTTCGCAATTCATCAGCACCGCTTAGGAGGGAGTTCTATGAGTCGAACTTTTCGACTGGGATTATTCATCGTGGGAACGTTGCTCGTCCTGGGGGCCGGAGTCTTCCTGATCGGCAGCAAACAATTGCGGTTCCGTCCTACTTATCCGATCATGGCTCTTTTCCCCAACGTCGCTGGTCTCCAGAACGGTGCCGAAGTACGCGTGGGAGGTATTCACCAGGGCACGGTCAGGCGCATCGATTTGCCCAAGCAGCCTGATGGCCAGGTAGTGGTAGTGATGGATCTGGAGCGACAGACCCGCAACATCGTGAACAAGTCATCGGTGGCTTCCGTTAAAGACGAAGGCCTTCTGGGCGACAAGTACGTCGAGATCTCGTTTGGAGAAAAGAACGCCCCGGCCGTGAAAGACGGAGACACGATTGGAAGCGAGCCGCCGATAGATATCGCGGACCTCATCCAGAAGGCGGACAAGATTCTGGCCACAGCCGATGACGCCATCGAGAACGTGCAGGGCACTGCACGCAATCTCCAGGCCGTCACCGCCAGAATCAACGATGGCAAGGGCTCCGTGGGCGCCTTAATCAACGATCGCACGATGTACCAGAAGGCCAACGCCGGCGTTACTGCTTTTCAAGAAAACATGGAGGCCCTTAAACATAATTTCCTGCTGCGCGGGTTTTTCAAGCAGCGCGGCTACGAGGATGAGGCCGAGCTCGAAAAACACAGAATCTCCCAGTTGCCTTCGAGGCCATCCATCGGAGATTTCGTTTACGGCGCATCGAAGATCTTCGTGAAGGATGACTCAGCGAAACTCCGCAACCAGAAGACGCTGGACGGCGCCGGCCACTTCCTGGAAACTAACCGATTCGGCCTGGCGGTGGTGGCCGCGTCCCCGGGCGACAGGGGCGACACGGACAAGAGCCGCGTGCTCTCGGAGGCGAGGGCAATGGTGGTTCGCGAATACCTGGTGGAGCATTTTAGGGTAGACGATACGCGCGTCAAAACTCTGGCCCTGGGCAAGAGCAGCCGGGCGGGTGATACCGCTAACCTAGAAATCATCCTATATCCGACGGAGCCAACGCAGGCCGTGTCACGCGCGGGCCACAATTGAATTTGGAGATTCAGTAGACCGTGGGACGCACGCTGCCTGCGTGAATGGACGCGTTGGCGCTAGGCTTCTGTCGGAGTTCCAAAAGGCCGGAATCCACCGTTTCGCCGGTTCGCGAGATGACCTGAAAGTAGAGCTGGTTTTCAGAAATCTCCACCAGCGCAAAGGTACGATCCGTGTCGAAGCCCTTGGCGGTCTCCGGGGACGGCCTGACGTCGTGAAAACGCAGTTGTCCCGAGTTTCCCAGCACGAAGTAGGAGATGCCGTTCTGGGGCTTAAGCCTCTCGTAAACGTGCTCGTGGCCGGTAAACACAACACTCACTCCTTGTGCCTGGAACAGTGGTTCGAGCAGTCTTCGCAAGTCGGTGTCCGGGCCATGGGCACGGGCGTGGGAATACAGCGGGTGATGAAAGAAACAGATCTTCCAGGTGGAACGTGAATCGCTGAGCTGGGATTGGAGCCAGTCCAGTTGCTGCCGATCCATGTAACTGCTGTCGAGCGCGAAGAATTCCGCGTTGCCCCGCTTGAAGCTGTAGTAGCGCCTGCCGTCCATGTTGAAGGGCTTGTAGAGACGCTCAGTGGTTTCGTCATGGTTTCCCAAAGAAGCGTAGAACTTCACACCGGCATCCAGCAGGGGAGTGTAAGGATCTTGGAATTTTTGTTTGAAATCGGCAGGGCTCTTGCCACCGTAAATGTTATCGCCCAGCATGATGACAAAGTCGAACGGAAAGCGGCTGTGGGTCCGCGCCATCCCAGCCGCGGTTTCGTACTGGGCTTTTCCGCCGGTTCCGCTGTCCCCGATGACGCCAAAACGAACGGAATTCGCCTTCAGCGGCAGCTTGAGTTCCGGCGCCTCCGCGGAGAACAGATTGCCAAGGAGAGTGAACAGGAGTAAGGTTGCACGACGCATATGATTAGGGGATCGCGTTGGTAAGGAAGTCGACGACAAGATTTGCGTCGACGTCTCGCATTATCAGATCGTGTCCGACCACACGATATTCGACCTCTGGCGGCAGAAGCGGAAGGTTCAACAAGAGCGATGGCGGCGTCGATTGCAGCGGAAGACCGGCAGGATATGCCCTATTGACGCGAATGGCCCGAGTGTACACCGGAGCTGCATGTCGCAGGCTTTCTCGTATGCGTGCCGCCTCGGGCCCTTGCATGGTGATGCCGATGAGCCGCCGAAACTCCTCCGTAATCTCCGGAGTAAAGACATTGCCCTGGACGACACCGCTCCTTTGCTCCCGGATCCGGTGCGCAAGGTGATGCTGGTAGTGTTCGATCGCTTCGGGTGAGTTGGTGGGCTTCAGACGATGGATTTCCGACAGCGCGATTTTGTGCAGTCGTACATAATCCGCGACGCGCCGGTTGAAATCCTTGAGGACCAAAGAATCCTGATTCCCATTGTTCGACGCCTGAGCGATCGCAGCCATGACACTGAACAGAAGGACGAGCAGATGCTGCTTCCGCCTCATTGCGCAGTCTCCTGATCTTCCTCGACGACCTCCTGGACCATATCGCTGACCACCTCCTTCACGGCCTTCTTGACCGCGCCCTTTACGACTGCTTCGACCTCATCGGGATTCAGTTCCACATCAATCGCGCTACCCACGAACTCCTTAACGGCTCCGTTTAGAACCGGAGCTACTTGGGGCAAGTCCTTGGTGACAAGTCTCGCGACCCTCCTGGCTACTTTGCCCACTGGAGTGTCGTTTTCGGTCTGCTGCGCAGTTTGTTGCACCACGGACCAGTCCTCCCTAAACGTCTGGACCAGTCTGGCCACGACCCTTGAATCGCGGAAGATGACACCGACCTCTCGCCGCGAGTCCAATTCGACGGCCCGCAGGCTCTGGCTGCCGACAAACGCCAAAGTGCCATCGCGAACCATAGTGCGGGTGTGCAGCCGCAGGGAAGCCAGTTTGTGCACCGCCAGGCCAGGGATCCTCCGAGTCATGCGGCCGAGGATTTTGATCTCGACACCTGCCCGGCTACGTTCCTCGATGAGGCCGATCATCGCTGGGTCGCTGATCTTCGGATCGTAGATAATCAAACCCTGCTTTGCGCCTTTCAGAAAACTGGTGAGCAGCTTGCGCGCATTCACCGGGCTGACCACCAGGTTATCGGGGCAAAGCTCGTATGGCAGGCGCGCGGCATCGGCCTCGAAGAGCCGTTCCACTTCCCGTATGAGAGTAGGGCTTCGAGTTACGACACCGAAGCTGCGGCTGTGTTCGATGTCGGTGTAAGTCCAGTTGAAGGCCAACAGATACAGTTCGCGGCCGTCAACCAGCATCAGCTTACCGTGGTAACGCTCCAGATCGCCAGCAGTGCGGCTCACAGTAACTCCAGCCTCGAGGAGGCGCATCTCGAGCCTTCTCAAGTTTTCCTCTCCAGCCCGGTTGGTGTGAGCGACCAGCGCGTGGACGGAGACTCCGCGAGTGACGGCATTCGCAAGAGCTAGTTCAATTCCCCTCTGATCGAAGCGGAAGATCACGATTTCGATTCTGCGCGTGGCGTTGGTGATCCCCTTAACTAATGCCCGGACTCCTTCATCTGGCTGCACCAGCAATCTCATTGGTTATGCTCCCAAAAGCTCCCTTTTCGTCGAGCGCTGCCGCACTCTGGTACCGGTCCTGCTGGTTATCACGTGCAGTTAGGACGCCGTTCGAGAAAAGGGGTTGCACCGATGTTCGTGAGAAAGAGTCCGCCCGCTATCCTATTCGTATTGCTCGTTCTCCCCCTGCCAATCTCCGGGGCTGTGAAAGTAAAGCATGCCGAGCGGGAAAGAATTTCCGCAAGCGGGCCCGCGGTCATGTGGCGGGACCCGGTGAACATTGAGTCACGCAACTTGTTTTATGGGCCTGGCGGCAGAGAGCATGTGCCGCATGGCACAGTTACCTTCGTCAAGGAAGATCTGGACGGCACGAGCCCAAAATTCGTGGTTCTCGACCAGGATGGCCAGAAGTGGAAGGTCAAGCTCGGACTCGAGGCGCGACCGGAGACGACGGCTTCACGGATCGTGTGGGCGGTGGGGTACTACACCAACGAGGACTATTTCGTCCCGGAATTGCAAGTGCGCGGAATGCCTGATAAGCTCCAGCGCGGCCAGGAGCTGATCGGCCCGAACGGATTCGTGCGTAATGCGCGCCTGAAGAGAGAGTCCAAGGAAGAAAAAAAGATCGGCAACTGGCAGTGGCGGCACGATGGGTTCACGGGCACGCGCGAGCTGAACGGTCTCAAGGTGATGATGGCGGTTGTCAACAACTGGGATCTGAAGGACGAAAACAACGCCATTTACCAGGAAGACGGCGAGCGGATCTACATGGTGAGCGATCTGGGTGCTAGTTTTGGCGCGGCAGGGCGCGCATGGCCGCGGGAACGGTCCAAGGACAACCTGGATGCCTATAAGCAGTCGAGATTCATCCGCGAGGTGACGGCTTCCACCGTGGATTTTCAGGTACCGGCCCGGCCGAGGTTTGTCTATTGGGTGAACCCGAAGGAGTACATGAGACGGGTTCACCTGGGATGGGTTGGCAAGAACGTCCCGAGGGCGGATGTCCGGTGGATGGGACACCTGTTAGCTCGTCTTTCGCCCAAACAGATCCGCGATGCTTTCCGGGCCGCCGGATACTCGCCGCAGGAAGTGAACGAGTTCGCAGTGACAATGGAGCGTCGCATCGCCATACTTAGCGACCTGTGAGGTTCTCCTCTTCACGAAACTGTAACTCGTAAAGTTGCGAGTATAGTCCTCGGGCTTGTAGTAGTTGTTCGTGCCGGCCGCTCTCGACGATGGTTCCGTCATTCACCACCAGAATGATATCCGCACGGCGAATGGTCGAAAGGCGGTGCGCAATCACAATCGAGGTCTTGCCATCCATCAGGCGGTCCAAAGCCTCGAAAACCAGCTTCTCCGACCCCGCGTCCAGTCCCGAGCTAGGCTCATCCAGAATGAGGATTGGGCTGTTGCGAATCACGGCACGGGCGATCGCAATGCGCTGCCGCTGGCCTCCGGAAAGAGTTACTCCCCGCTCACCCACAATCGTGTTGTACCCCTCGGGCATCTTTTCAATGAACTCGTGCGCGTTGGCAAGATCGGCGGCGCGAAAAATCTCGGAGCGGCTGGCTCCCGGTTTGCCGTATGCGATGTTGTACCAGACCGGGCCATGGAACAGGATAGTCTCCTGCAAGACGAAGCTGATCTGCTGGCGAAGCGACTTCTGGGTGAAGGTGCGAATGTCGCGGCCATCGATCTTCACCGAACCGGAATCCAGATCGTAAAAGCGAGGAATCAGGCTGACGATTGTGGTTTTGCCGGCTCCGGTTGGGCCGGCGAGCGCCGCCGTGTCTCCCGGTTCAATCCGGAAGCTGACATTGCGGAGAACCGGAGATTCGGGTTCGTAGCCGAAGCGGACTCTCTCAAACTCGATTCGGCCGCGGAATGGGGGAGCCTGCCGGGCGCCCGGCACGTCCCGAACCTCGTGGTTGGTGTCGAAGATTTCCCGAATTCGCTCGTAGCCAACGGCCGCCTTGGAATAACTGTCGGTCATCTTGGAGAGGTCCTGCATAGGTTTGTACATCTTTCCCAGGTAGAAAATGAATACGAGCAGCGTGCCGGCCGAGAGCGTGCCATTCAGAACCATCCGCGCGCCAAACCAGAGCACCGTGCTGGTGCCGATGGCCACAATGATTTCAACGAGAGGGGACAACTTGGCCTTCAGGCCGCGGGCGCGCAAGGCGATTTCCACGCTTTCCAGGCTCTCTCCCTCAAGGCGGCGCTGCTCGTATTCCTCGCGCGCGAAGGCCTTGACCACGCGAATCGAAGTGAAGACTTCCTGGATCACGGAAACAATTTCACCCTCCTTCTTCCTAACCTCACGGGATGCCTTCTTGATGCGCCTCGTATAGGTATAGACCAGAACGAAGAGCACCGGCGCGACGGCAAGCGCGATCAGAGTGAAGCGCCAGTTGATGTAGAACATGACTCCCACCATGCCGGCGAGCGTCAGGCTGTTGACCAGAGCGCCCAGCAACCCCGACGCGATAAAGCTTTGAACGGCCTCGATGTCGCTGGTCACGCGGCTGATCAGATCCCCGGTCTGCTTGTGGTCATGGTAGGACAGCGACAGCCTTTGGATATGAGAATAGAGCGTGCGCCGGAGGTCGTGCATCACCCATTGGCCGACGCTGGTCGTTAGGTACTTTTCCGTGTAGGAACAGACGGCTCCCCCTACCGCAATGGCCAGCGCGGCCCCAGCGGCGCTTCAGAGTCGTCATCGGTCCTTCGCCAGCGAGGGACGCGATTCGCTGGTTCAGCCATCCGTGCCAATGCAGCGGCTGGGTGCGTAAAACATTGTCGAAGACGATTTTCAGGGGCCACGGCTGCAGCAGGTCCGCGCCACCCTCGCCGATGGCTGCGCATAGTCCCGCTGCCAGGGCTTTCCAGTGCGATCGCAAAAGATCGCCGATTCTCAACGCCTGCAACGACAGCAGAGCCTCCCGTCCCTTCCCGCAAACCGAGCACCAATGAGTTCTCCAGGACCGAATGGGCACCTGTCATCTTTCATCGTGCAGGGGTTGCTGGTCAGACGATAGTGCGATCGACTAGTGTCGGGCGGCACGCTGGCCCTCTGCGTGCCTTAGAGCGGGCGCCAATTGTCCCAGCGTTCGCCCTGAGGTGTTTATCGCCGGAACTGAGCCCATGGCGGAGTGTACGCTGCATAGCCATGGTCTCGCTGCAGACAGTGAGGGACCTTGACTCGCTTGTCGCTCTTTGCTTGCCTGCGCCTGGTTTGTCCTCCGGAATTACATTGTGACGCCCGTGCGATTTGTCACTCGATCAGCGACTGATTCCAAAGCAACTGGCATCCTCGCGACCGGATGACGGGCCGAAGCCTGAACCCGCCCCGACCGGGCAACGTCCAATCAGAGTGAGGAGGTAGATAAGCAAATGCGACACCTCTTAATCAAAGCCCTCGCGGGCTCGGGCTTATTGCTGTTCGGCCTGACCGCGAGCGGACAGTATCAACCTCGCAGTGAGTACCGCTATCAGGAAGAACAACGCGAGGCTCGTGAGCATGACCGCTTCTTCGAACGGGTAAGAAACGACCTGGACCGTGCCAGTGCCTTTGCGCTTCCCTTCACGGGTGAGCAAGGCAGAGTTGCAAGGGCGGGCGAGGAGGTAAGTGATTGTCACCGCGCCGTGACGGCAGGTAACTATGACAGACGGACATTTGACGAGGCGATTGCGGCCATCCAGCGGGTGGTCGACTCGAATCGTTTGTCCGAGCGAAACCGCGATTACCTTACGGATGACGTGTTGCAGTTGCGCCAGTTGGAGTCACGGCTGGAATAGTAGCAGTGACCGCATGTGATCGTCAGGAGTTGGGCGGAAGGTGGTAGCTGATGCTACCACCTTTCTTTCTTTTTGCGCCACGTCATCAGTCGGGGAACACCTCTGGCTCTTCACTATGGCACGCTACTTGCTCGCTTCAAGCTGAGATGGCCTTGATGGAATATTGAGAAATTCAGAATCGTCGAAATGGCGGCGTATCGATCAGCCTGCAACCCATGTTCCACTGCCGCGTTTGAAGGACTTGGCACGGCAGGCCGTGTATAGGTTCGCGAAATGAGCGGTAAAGCCGCCCGACGCCAGTAAAAACGCTTAGGGCCCGAGGCTGTAAAAAACTCCATGGCTCCGCTGTGGTACTGTATGTTACATGGTCCGGGCGTTTTTCCCCGGGGTTTTTGGGCCCCTTTCTTTCCCTGGTTCTCTTCCTCCTTCCGTTCACTCCCTGCGGTCTGGCTGAGCCGGCTGGCTCCGAGCCCGAGGGACACGAGCGCGCTCTGCTGGCGGAGAGTTTTGTCAACCAACGGCTCCTAGTCTGGCAGCAGCGTCTCAACTTGCAAGGCTGGCAGATCTCGATCACCATGTCTCATGCGGGTGACTTGAAGCCCAAGACCCTGGGCAACATCCACTGGGATGCGGACCAGAAGAGTGCGGCCATTCGCATCCTGGATGCCTCCGACTACAACAAGTCGTTTCGGGACATGTTGGATGATATGGAGTTCACGGTGGTGCACGAGTTGATTCACCTGGAGCTTTCGTCGCTGCCCCGCAGCTCAGCCAGCCGCCGCGACGAGGAACACACCGTCAACCAAATTGCGGACGCGCTGTTGAAACTCGACCGGAAGAAGTAACCCTTACCGTCCCTACGCTGCGGGAAGAGTGAAGAGGAACGTAGAACCGGTTCCGGCCTCCGATTCGGCCCAGATCCGTCCGCCATGCTGCTCTACGATCGCCCGGCAAATCGCAAGACCCAGGCCGGGACCCTCGAGTTGTTTTCCAGGCAAGCGCACGAACGGGCTGAAGATGCTTTCCAGATAGGCTGCATCCACTCCCGGACCGTTGTCCCTGACGCCAAACTGCCACTCTTCGGCTTGTTTTCCCGCGGTAATGCGGATTCGGGGAGGAGCCTGACCGCGATGGCGGAGGGCGTTAGCGAGCAGATTCTCCAACAGATCGATCAGCCGATCCGGGTCTCCCCACACACGCGGCAGTTTCTTGCAGGAAACCTCGGCTTCGTTGTCGCGCAGTTCCTTTTCGAGCCTCTTCAGGACGGTGCGCAGCAAAACATCCATGGGCGTGAGATGGAAGGACGTTTTGTCGATCTGCAGAGCGAGCGAGTAGCTGGCAAGTCCATCTACCAATCGATCCATTCTTCGGGCGCCGCCGACAATGAAGCCGAGGCGCTCTTCAATGTCCGGCATTTGCTTCGTTTCGTGGCTTCGGAGGAGCAGTTCCGCATGCGCCCGGATCGAGCGAAGAGGTGTCCTCAAATCGTGGCAGGCACGCAGCAGCAACTCACTAGCTTGTCGGTCCGTGGTCGGCAGCTCCTTTCGGCTGTTGGCCTCCTCGCCAGGGGCCTGCTTCCGTGGGGACATGATAAGAGGATACGCCATTACCAAAGAGATAGCCGGGCTCGGAGGCGAGGTGGGTGGCCGGCAGGGTAAGCGGCGATCGCGGTCCCGGCCACGAAAATCCCGGTCCCGGTCGTGATCCCAGTGGTGATCGTGGCCAACGCGGCCGCGATCGCGCTCCCAGTAGCCGTCGCAAGAGCGCTCTCCATCAATGGCGGGGCACCACCCAAGCGGAGCCTGGATAGAGTGGCTGAGTCCAATAACCTTGATGCCACCGGTACTGGCGTCCCACCGGATACCAATAGCCCTCTACCCAGACATACTCGGGGTCTTTCGACCCTTCCTTAGCGCTAACGCAGGATATGCCAATCCATCTATCACACACACCTCCCGCGCTTTTTCCAAAGGCAGGCCCTCATCGCCTTGCGATCTTCACCTTGGGGATGGCAAGGTAGCCCACGACTTCGTCCTTCTTCACCTCGTTGACCACGATCTCATAGGGTTGCCTGTTGCCTGCCACGTAGAGTTGCACGGGCTCATTGATGGTCCTGTCTTTCTTTTCCACCTTTTTGTCGTCCGCAAGAACGTCAAGTGTGAACCGGTTCCTTTTAGGATCTGCCTTGCCCAGCGCCAACTGGATAATGCCCACCTTTTGCAGGCCGCGTTCTTCTTTAGGTCGAACTCCAGATAGTCGCGCCCGCCCAACTCTCTCAGCTCGGCCACTTCCTTGGAATTGGTGGCGATCAGGCCGCTCATCACACCCATATCACCAGTGACCCGTTTCAGTTCGGAGCCGGTTTGTCGCAGTTCCGACTGAGTGGAGGCGATGTCTCCCTTGACGTTGTTCACATCTCCCTTGACGCTGCTGATATCACCACTGATTTCAGTCAGCTTCGAATGGGCGTTGCTGCTGGCCTGTTTCAACTCGTCCAGTTCGCCGGCTACCTGCTGTTGCGCTTGATGCTGAGTCTCCTGTTGTTCAGCGAGCTTTGCCGCCAAGCTAGTTCCGGTCTTTCGCACTTCGGATTTCGCCCGCGCCTCAACTGAGGCGACGGAATCTCGAGCGTCCCGGGCAACGGATTCGAAGCGCTGGTCGCTCCTGGCGTTGTTTTGAACGATCTGGTCACTGAGTTGGGCGATCTGCTTCTGGGTACTCTCACTGAGCGTAGACAGGCTGACCGCCATCTTGTGAGCACTCGCACCGAGGAGTGCGATCCCCACGAGACACAAGACTATCGTGGCGTACCACCAGACTTGCAAACGTGCTTCGTGACGGGAAGCGCTCTCGATTTTCCTATCTTCATTACTATTACTGCTATTCTTCGTTGATCATGCGATTCTCCTCCTCGATCTACACACTTGGTTACTGGCGAAACCTTGACAGTTCATCAGAGATTTGAAATAGCTCGCCGAGACCGGTTATGTCCAGTACTCGCCGAGGTGATGCTTCCAGGCTGGAGAGAATGAATGAGACGTTGGCGCAGGCCGCCTTCTGTGCCAACTCCAGCAACGCTCCCACTCCCGAACTATCGATGTGATACACCCCACCGAGGTCTAAAATCACAGTCCCTGGTTTTCCTCGCTCTTCACAGGCGGCTAAAACTGCGGTGCGAATTCGGAACCAGTTCTCGAACGTGATGTCGGTAAGGATATGCACCACCAACCCCCGGCCTGTCTCGAAAACACTGATCTCGGCGCGATGATCCGATACCTGCTCATAAGTTGTTTGCATGTGAGACGGCCTCCTTTCCTAACTGCCCTCCGCGTATTGACTCGTACTCTGCGCTACTTTCTTGCGGGGATCTGCCGATCCGCACTGTTTGCCGCGCTTGCCGGTTCGGCGTAGACGCTCGGCTGGCGCGCTTCTATCCGAGCCTGCCTCGCTGCTGCGGCCTCTTTCGCTCTTTCGAACCTGACAGCCTCCTGAATTCCGGCCTCCTCGTCAGTCAGTGCCCGGTCACTACGGGACACTTGACTCTGCAGCTTGGCATGCTGGTGCAAACGGGACGTTTCCGGGCGGGGAGGTCTCCCGGCTTCTGCCTTCTTCGCGTTCTCGGATCGACTCACTCCTCCCGTTCCCTCGCTGTCTTGGCTCTGCGACTGTGGTTTCCCGTACGTGTTGGCCAGTGCCATCGTGGCGGCCAAGCCCAGGAGTACGGTCATTCTGATTGCATGGTTCATGACGGCCTCCTGGCACATTAAGAGCATCTCTCTTGCCAAAGAGATTCAATCTGTTGATCTCACAAGGTACTGCGATTGGCCTTCAACAAATGTTGCCTCCTCGGAGAGTAATTTCTTCCGCGGAAGAATCACTGGCCCCCCACAGCGATGATCGCAGCGTTGGATGTAGCGTCTCCGACCGTTAGGACGACCTGATGATCTCCAGGGGCGATGTCCGGCACCTGGATATTCGCCTGCGCCAACCCCACAAATCCCGGCGCCAGCCCGGAGTACAGGACCGTAGCCGGCTGGCCACCTATGGTTGCGGTCGTGGGAGCGACAGTGGTGTTCAGGAACATCGCTGGTGCGGCCGCTCCGGTAGCGATCGGGTTGTTTACCAGACCCTGGCCTGTCCAGTACACCGCAACGACGCTGCCCACACCAGCGGGATTGTCCGGCCCATTCACGCTGAAATCCTGGTTTAGAGCCGCTGCCCGATGTCCGTCGAGCAGAAAAATCCCCGGAGCGGTGGTAGCAATGTTGACGTTGGTGGGTGGTGTTGAGACGCCGTTCGACTGGACCACAAAAGTAGCGGGACCCACCGGCACTTCGAGCGGCACCTGACCATTGATCTGGTTGGGGCCGACATAGACCAGCGGTGCCGGAATCCCACTTATGTTGACGGAGATGCCGTCGAGCACGGTCGGCCATGGCGACGTAGCCGGGCTGGCGGTATCGCTACCCAGATTCGTCGCAATGAGGCTGAAGAGGCTGCCGGGCGCTAACGCTCCGGGTTGGAAGCTAGCCGCATTGCCTACATTCTCCGAAGTCAACGCAGGCAAAGGGCCATTCACGATCAACTTTACACCTATGGTGGCGGAAGTGGTGCCGTCGGCCGATATGACCAGAATGTTTCCGGCATAGGTGCCCGGGGCCAGGCCGGCCGCATCCGCCCGGATGAGAATCGTCGCGGTCGTAGACCCGGCCTGCCGATCCGCCGCCAGCCAAGGGGAATCGACGGAGACTGTGAACGGAACGGCGTCGGATGACGAAAAAATGTGAATCGGCTGTGCAACAGACGCGTTCCCGGACACAGTGTACGAAAACACAAGACCACGGGGTGACGCACTCAGCAGACCAGGAGACCCATCATCTTGCCAGGCCAAGGCGGACACATCGCCGTTAGTGTAAGCGGCATAGATCGTGCCATTCGCCACGACCGCCTGTCCGACTAACCCTGCCGTCCCCTGGTCGGTCCAGAGTTCTGCGCCGGTGGCGGCATCGAGGATGGAGAGTCCGTTCATACTCGCCACCAATACCAGGTATGGAGTGACGGTAACCGGTGCGAGAACGGGGCCGCGGGCCGGGTACATCCAACGCGCATTATGTGTCAGCGGATCCAGCGCATAGACGACTCCCGGCGAACTATTGCTGGCATCGGGTGTGCCGGCGCCCACAAAAATGGCTTGGCCGTCGAACGCCGGTGTCGAGATGGACCCGCCTCCATCCTGCGGTGCGTCGCCGAGCGTGGCCAGTTTGAAGCTCCAAGCGAGTGAAAGGTCGGGGCGGCGCAAAACGTACATCACGCCATCCTTTCCGTTGGCCGCGACGAACTGCCGCCCGTCCGCCGTTTGCAGCAACGTTGGCGACGATCCCCAGTCGCCGTCATTGTCAAACGACGCAATCGGCCGTAAAAAATTGGCCCGAATCGCCAGCGTCGATGCATCCAGCGCCAGCAGCGTGCTGCCCCAGATGCCTGCATTCGCATCTTGAGAATCCGCATTTCCAGTGGTCACATATACCAGGTTGGCCTGCTCATCGATGGCCGGGGTCGACCAGACACCCGCACCTAAACGGCCCGCGGGAACGAAGTAGCGCACCAACGGATGAGCCGGATCATCCAGGCTGATGCGGGCCAAGCCGCCGCGTACCAGTGGGCAATCCCCGAGCGAGGAAACACCGACGTACAGGGCGCGTCTGGAGAGCATGATCGACGACCAGAGATAAGCGCCGGATGGCGAATCGGCCAGCGGTGTTCGCCAGCGGATGCCGCCGCTATCGCGATCTAACGCATAGACGGCAGCGTCTCCTCCGCCGGCGTAGACCGTATCAGCGGTTGCCACCGGCTGCGAACTGATACCGACCGCCGGCTGGCAATTGGGGCCGTTGGGCGGAGCAGCCATGCCGAGAAATGTCTTCCAAAGCACATTGCCGGTGGCCGCATCCACCGCATAGAAATTGCCGTCCCATGCACCGAAAAACAAGGTCCCGTTGGATGTGGTTATCCCGGAAGCGACCGGAGCACCCACATTGATTTTCCAGAGTTGTTGCAATTGCCCGATATTGCCGGGGTTCAGTTGAGTCTCCGCCGCAGCGACACTAGTGTGCGCCAGATCACCTAAATACATCGACCAGTCGGCAGCCTCAAGGCTAGCTGTAGCTAGGAAGAACGGCAATAGCAAAAGACTCCCAAGTTTCTGACTCGACATTGAAACCGCCCTCAATGTGGGGGACTTGCATTTCAATCGCAACTCGGTGGTTGCTTTCCCGAGTGAGGACGAGCGCTCGTCAGGGACAATACGCTTCTCCCGGCCTGGGCGATTGCCGGCATGATGTGTGTGTCGGTTGCGATACATCGCCTCTTGTTCTGGATGTGCTTAATATCTATCGCCCTGGCTCAAAATGGCCGGCGCACAGCCCCATGAGACGACCACCAAGAAGCTACTTTTCAAATGGAACGGCCAAACTGTGGGTGAC
>Ga0209698_10002152_pt1 | contig 22452 bp, 16 predicted proteins | sample LitLauG_LLR_2012_FD_187203 | JGI IMG/M metagenome (GOLD analysis project Ga0209698, IMG submission 187203) | Freshwater sediment microbial communities from Pennsylvania, USA - Little Laurel Run_MetaG_LLR_2012 (SPAdes) (version 2) | ecosystem: Environmental > Aquatic > Freshwater > Creek >...
CGAATAGGCGGCGCGCAGGTCGGCCTCGCCAATCTCCAGCACGGCCTTCTCCACGCCCGACTTATCGGCGGGGTGCAGGTCGCGCGGCTCCTTGGCGGCCTTTTCGGCCAGCTTGATGATCGCCTCAATGACAGGCTGGAACGAGCGATGCCCGGCCATGACGGCGTTGAGCATGGTCTCTTCGGACAATTCCCTGGCCTCGGATTCCACCATCAGCACGGCGTCGGCGGTGCCGGCGACCACGAGGTCGAGGACCGAGTCTTTCAACTGTTCCAGCGTCGGATTGACGACAATCTCGCCCTTGATGTGAGCGACGCGCGCGGCGCCGATGGGGCCCATGAACGGCACGCCCGACAGGCACAAAGCCGCCGAGGTGGCGATGATCGCCAGAATATCGGGATCGGTCTCCATGTCATGGCTCAGCACCGTGACGATCACCTGTGTGTCGCAACGGAAATCGTCAGGAAACAGCGGCCGGATCGGGCGGTCGATCAGGCGCGAGGTCAGCACTTCCTTTTCGGAGGGCTGGCCCTCGCGCTTGCGGAAGCCGCCGGGAATGCGACCCGCTGCATAGGCCTTTTCCTGATAATCGACGGTGAGCGGGAAGAAGTCCTGGCCGGGCTTTGCAGCCTTGGCGGCGACGACGGTGGCGAGCAGGCTGGTCTCGCCCCAGGTGGCGAACACGGCGCCGTCGGCCTGGCGGGCCATGCGGCCGGTTTCTAAAACCAGCTCGCGCCCGCTCAGCATCAGTTTTTCGCGTTGTATGTCAAACATCTGTGCATCCTTCTTGTTGTTTCCAAGAGGATGCGGAAGCCTTCACGCATCTTCGGCAAGACGGCGAGGGGCTCGGCCCTTATGGGCGGAACCCCTGGCTATCCTGCCAAGACAAACGACTTCCGCATCGTACAAACGGCCGCGCTCGCGCGGCCGGTTCGGGTCTCAGCGACGAATGCCGAGGCGTTCGATCAGGGTCTTGTAACGCGCTTCGTCGCTCTTCTTGACGTAATCGAGAAGCGTGCGGCGCTGCGAAACCATCTTGAGAAGGCCGCGTCGAGAATGGTTGTCCTTCTCGTGCGCCTTGAAATGGCCGGTGAGGTTGGTGATGCGCTCGGTGAGGATGGCGACCTGGACCTCGGGCGAACCGGTGTCGCCGGGCTGGAGGGCGTAGTCGCGAATAAGCGCAGCCTTGCGATCGGCGGTGATCGACATCGGGTGTCTCCGTTTTTGAAGGGATCGGCCGAACCGGGATGTCGTCCAGGTCGGTCGCGCTCCCGGCGCATAAGCCGGAAGACGTCGGGCTTATACAGATTTTTGCTGCGGCGCCAAGTTCTCGACCCTGAGCGAAGCCGTCGCCCCTTCTTGTCGCAGAGTTGCATGACGTTACGGTATCTATACATAAGCAGGGCGGGCGTGCGAAAGCGATTTACGATGTTTCATTGAATATCTAGGATTTTATCGGTCGAATCCGGCCCTATGCGAGCGCAAGATGACGCTGCTTGTCACGACGCAGATCAAGAACAACCATTCCTACCTTCTCACCGGCGCGCTCGCCGGGGCGGGAAGCCAAATCACCTGGACGGGATCGGTCACCGACCAGATCGCCGCAGACGGCGGCGCGCCCTACACCGGCAGCTATTCCGCCTATTTCGGCACGATGGCGGCGATGGCCGGACAATTCGGGGCCACCACCTGGAATAATCTCAACCTCGCTTCGCTCGGCGCTCCCTTCGATACAGTTGGAATTGGGCAATGGGGCGACATGCTCAACACCACCAGCGTCGACACCATCGCCTACGCGTTCTCTTCTCCCGTTCCGGCGGGGGTCAGCTTCACGCTGGTCGATCCCGGCGCCTCTTATGTCGAATACACCGGCGTCGAGACCTATACAATCTCAGCCACCCTCAACGGCGCCGCGCTCTCGACAGCCAATTGGTCGTTCCAATTGGTCACGGCGAACGGAACCACCGTCGCCTCCAGTATTTCGATCAACGCCGCCACGGGCGTCATCACCGTCTCGGCCTATTCCGGCCAGACCTGGCCCGCCTCCATTCTCATCGTCACGCCCAACACGGCCGTCAGCACAATTTCGGTGACGGCGAACACGATCCCGTTTGATTTCTGGTCGTTCAACCTGCCGCACCTGACCTCGGCCCTGCTGTTTCAGGAAAACAATGTCGCCATTTCGATAGAGGGGATGATCGCGAGCTGGCAGGTCCTCAATGTGACGATCACCGGCGGCGGCGCTATCGCCAATCCGGGCCTCAGCTCGGCCTATATGGGAACCGCGGATTTTTTCGGGACCGGCTTTACCGACGTCGTGCTTCGCAACCAGAGCGGCATGTACGCCTATTGGGCCGTCGCCGGCACGACCATCTACGGTTCCGGCAACATCGCCAATCCCGGGGGGAGCTTCTCGCTCGTGGGTCTGAGCGATCTCAGCGGCGACGGCCTCGCCGACATGTTGTTCGAGAATGCGAACGGCGACCTGGTTTTCTGGGCGATGAGCGGCGCGGCCATTGTGAGCGGGGGAAGCCTCGGGAATCCCGGCGCGGGTTGGAAATTGCTGACGACAGGCAATTTTGGCGGCGCGGGCGGCGGCCTGCTGTTTGAGAACGCGAACGGCGTCTACACCGAGTGGCAGGTCAGCGGCGCCAATGTCGTCAAGGGGATCACGCTTGGCGCTGCGCCCGCAGGGTTCGTCTATGCGGGCGTCGCCGACATCAACGGCGACGGCCTTTCCGACGTGTTGTTTCACAATCCACAGACCGGGCAGTATTTAGCGTGGTTCATGTCGGCGACCGGCTATTCGTCCTCGGCCGTCGTCTGCACTCCCGGAGTCTATGAAACGCTGGTGGGGGCGGGGACCTTCACCTACTACGCCGCGCAGGATCTCATCTTCGAGAACACATTGACCGGCGTCCTGACCAATTACGCTTTCATCAACGGCTCGCTCGCCTGGGCCGTCGACATCGCAGCGGTGGGACCCTACTGGAGCGTCGCGCGATCGCCCTTCGCCCATCCGGTCGCCCCGCCGCCGACAGTCTTTTTCACCGATCCCGCGGGCGACGTCGCAACGTGGACGGTCCCGCAAGCTGTGGTCACGGGCGGCGCAGTGTTTCCGAACGCCAACAGCGGCTGGTCTTTCGTCGCCGGCGCCGATTTCTACGGCCAAGGCCAACCGGACGCGTTGTTGCAGAACGCGGCCGGCCAATTGGCGATCTGGCAAACCAACGGCAGCCAAATCATCGGCGGCGGAAACATCGGCTCGCCCGGCGGCACGTGGAAATACGCAGGCACAGGCGATTTCAACGGCGACGGCTGCGCCGACATCTTGTTCGAAGACGCCTCCGGCAATTACACCGCGTGGCTGATGAACGGAACCAGCATTATCGGCGGCGCGTCGCTGGGCAATCCCGGCGCGGGCGAGACATTGGCGGGGATCGGCGATCTCACGGGCAGCGGCACGTCGGATCTGGTCTTTGTTAACGCGAGCGGCCAGTGGGAGGTCTGGTTCATCGCCAATGACAGCTTTGTCAGCGTGGCGACCATCGGCGGCGCTGGCCCCGGCTGGTCGCTCGCGGGGATCGCCGACTTCAATGGCGACGGCCGTCAGGACATTTTGTTGCAGAACGTCAATGGGACCTATGCGACGTGGGACATGTACGGCGCCGCCGTGATCGGAGGCGGGCAGTTTCAGGGACCCGGCGCCGGCTGGGCTTATGTCGGGGTCAGCGAGCTTTTCGACAATCGCGACGCGAGCGTGCTTTTCCGCAACACCAGCAGCGGCGCGGTGATCGCCTATAACATGAACGACGCAAGCGTCGCCTCCATTACCTCCCTGGGCACGCCCGGCGCGGGGTACGTGGCGGCGAGCGTGCTGTGAGGGTCGACGGGGCGTCGCGTCCGCGTTATCACCCCGGGCCTGTGGGAGGACGCGCCTTGGCCGACGCTCGGCTGCAAACGTTTCTGGCCGCGCTCGCCGTGCGTCCGCTGGTGATGGGCATTCTCAATCTGACGCCGGATTCCTTTTCTGACGGCGGGCGTTTTGAGGGTCTCGGCGCTGCGCGAGCGCAGGCCGCGTATCTGGCTGAAGGCGGGGCGGATATTCTCGACGTCGGCGCGGAATCGACGCGCCCCGGACACACGCCCGTGCCTTTGGAGGCGGAATGGGCGCGGCTGGCGCCAGTGCTGGCCCCTCTGGTCGCCGCCACGCCGCTGCCGTTCTCCATCGACACCTACAAGGCTGAAATCGCGCGCCGGGCTCTGGCGGCGGGGATCAGCGTCGTCAACGACATCTGGGGACTGCAACGCGATCCCGCGATGGCGGACGTGGTCGCGGAAGCTCAAGCAGGCGTCGTCATCATGCACAATCGCGAGACGATGGACCGCCAGATCGATATCGTCGAGGACATGCTGCGGTTCTTTGAACGCTCGCTGGCTGTGGCCGACCGCGCGGGCGTGCAGCGCGACCGGGTGCTGCTCGACCCCGGCGTCGGCTTTGGCAAGTCGGGCGCGCAAAATCTCAGCGCCCTGAAGGCGACGGATCGGTTGAAGAGCGTCTTCGGCTTACCCGTCCTGATCGGCGTCTCACGCAAGCGTCTGTTTGGCGAAATGCTTGGTCTCAGCGTCGACGAAAGATTGATCGCCACAATCGCCGCCAATCTGACGACGCTAGCGAGGGGCGCCAACGTTTTTCGCGTCCACGATGCGGCGGAGCATCGCGCGGCGCTCAAGGTGTTTGAGGCGATAACGAATGCCTGACGTCGGCTTTGGCCTTGGCGGCAATGTTGGCGATCCCGCCGCCGCCATCCGCGCCGCCGTCGCGGCGCTCTCAGTGCGCGGGATCGCCGAGATCGACAAGCTGTCGTCGCTCTATCGCACGGCGCCGTGGGGCGGCGTGCCACAGCCCGATTACGCCAACGCCTGCGCGGTTGGGCGCACCACGCTCGCGCCGCTTGATCTGCTGGACGCGATCAAACACTTGGAGCGCGATCTCGGCCGCGTCGATACCGTGCGCTGGGGGCCGCGCGTCATCGACATCGACATTCTGTTTTATGGCGAAATGTCGATGCAGGATGAGAGATTGGTGATTCCGCATCGCGACCTGTTGCGCCGCGCCTTCGTGCTGATCCCGCTGGCGGAGATCGCGCCCGATCTGTTGATTGGCGGGCGTCGGGTCGCCGATTCCGCGCGCGCGATCGACGCTGGCGATGTTAGGTTTTGGGCCAGCGCACCTTAAGCGCCTCCAGCCCATGAAAATGATAGGCGTCGCGCCAGCGCGGCGGCTCGCTGATCGCTATTCCGGGCAGGCGGCGGAACAAAGCGCTCAGGCCGATCTGCATCTCGCGCCTCGCCAGCGGAGCGCCAATGCAGAAATGGATGCCGGCGCCAAACGCGACATGCGGGTTGGGGGCGCGGGCGAGGTCGAGCCGGTCGGGATCGGGGAAGGCGGCAGGGTCGCGGTTGGCGGCGCCAAGCAGCAGGCCGATCCGGTCGCCCTGTTTGAGGCTGACGCCGTTCAGCTCAAGGTCTTCCAGCGCGTAGCGCGTGAACAGATGCAGCGGCGATTCAAATCGCAATAGCTCTTCGACGCCCGCTTCGTCCGGCGCGCAGGCAAGACCGTGGTCGAGCATGACCTTCACGGCGAGGCCCAGCCCATGCACGGTCGCCTCATGGCCGGCGTTGAGCAGCAGCACGACAGTCGTTACGAGTTCGTCGTCTGAGAGATTTCCCGCCTCGCACAATTGTGAGACGAGGTCCGTTCGTGGGGCGCGACGTCGTTCTGAGATCAATGCGCGCACAAAGGAGGAAAAGTCGCGCGCGGCGGCGGCTGCGGCGTACTCCTCTTCGAGCGACGGCGCGAGCCGGTACATCGCCACCATCTTATGCGACCAATCGAGCAGACGCGGCGCAGCCTGCTGCGGTGCGCCCATCAAACCGGCGATGACGCCGACGGCCAGCGGCGTCGCGAACGCCTCCAGCAAGTCGACCTCGCCCCGCCCCGCAAAGCCGTCGATCAACCGTTCCGCAAGCGCTTCGATGTCGGGCGCCAAAAGCTCGATCTGGCGCGATACAAAGGCTCGGTTGACGGCGCTGCGCAGTCTCGTGTGGTCGGGCGGTTCCAGCTCCAACAGCGAATGGCGCTCAAGCGCGTCGAAATCGGCTAGATGCGCGGGCCGCTGCGGCCAGCCGAGCGCCGCCCGCGTCGTCAGATGCAGCACCTGTCGGCCAAAGCGCCGGTCGCGCAGCAGCGCGGAGACTTCGGCGTGGCGTGCGAAAATATGAAATCCGTGGTCCTCCCAGAACCACGGCCCCGGCTCGGCCAGCAGCCGCCGGTAGAGCGGCTGCGGATCGCTGTAAAAGCCGAGGTCGCGCGGGTCCTGCGAGAAGCGCATTGGACAGTCCCCGTCTATCTCGCTCACGGTCTAGACCGCCGCCCTCTCCCCTTGAGGAGAGGAGGCCATTCCGGCTGTCAACTCACTCCGCCGCGACCGCCGCCCCCTGCGCCGCCAACTCCGCCAAAGCCCGGCGATATTCGACCGGCATCACCTTCCTGAACTTGGGCAGGAACGTCTCCCAGTTCTCCAAAATATGCCGCGCCCGCGTCGATCCGGTATAGCGCGCATGGTTGGAGATCAACTGATGCAGCCGCTCGGCGTCGTGACGGCTCATGTCGCCCATCACGTCGACACGGCCGTGGCCGGCCAAATCGCCGCCGGAGTGGAGATAGCGTAGCATCACCTCCTCCTCGGCCGCGACCGGCTCCAGTTCAACCATCGACAGATTGCAGCGCTTGGGGAAATCGCCGCTCTCGTCGAGCACATAGGCGATGCCGCCCGACATGCCCGCCGCGAAGTTGCGTCCGGTCTCGCCGATCACCACCACCACGCCGCCGGTCATGTACTCGCAACCGTGATCGCCCGCGCCCTCAACCACGGCGATCGCGCCGGAGTTGCGCACGCCGAACCGCTCGCCCGCCACGCCCCGGAAATAGCACTCGCCCGAGATCGCGCCGTAAAGCACGGTATTGCCGACGATGATCGACGTCTCCGCCGTCAGCTTGGTCGCCTCCTTGGGCGGATAGACGATGATGCGGCCTCCTGAAAGTCCTTTGCCGACATAGTCGTTGCTCTCGCCTTCCAGCTCCAGCGTCACGCCCTTGGCGAGGAACGCGCCAAAGCTCTGGCCCGCCGTGCCCTTCAGCTTGATGTGGACGGTTCCATCCTTCAGCCCCGCATGGCCATAGCGCTTGGCGATCTCGCCAGACAGCATCGCGCCGGCCGAGCGGTTGTAGTTGTGGATGTCCATGTCGAGCCGCACGTGCTTGGCGCTCTCCAACGCCTCCTTGGCGCCAGCGATGAACGAGCGGTCCAGAACCTTCTCCAGCTGATGGTCCTGCGTCTGCGTATGGCAGATTCCGTCGCCCACCCAGGGCTCCGGCTTGTAGAACAGCTTGCCAAAGTCGAGCCCCGCCGCCTTGCCCCTGGCGACGAGCTTGGTTTTGTCGAGCATTTGGCGCTGTCCCACCATCTCGTCGAAGCGACGGTAGCCCAAAGCCGCCATCAACTCGCGCACTTCCTCGGCGACGAAGAAGAAGAAGTTGATGACGTGTTCCGGCTGGCCGAGGAACCGCTTCCTCAGCACCGGGTCCTGCGTGGCGACGCCGACCGGACACGTGTTGAGATGGCATTTCCTCATCATGATGCAGCCCGCCGCAATCAGCGGCGCCGTGGCGAAGCCGAACTCGTCGGCCCCCAGCAGCGCGCCGATCACCACGTCGCGCCCCGTCCGCACGCCGCCGTCCACCTGCACCGCGATGCGCGCGCGCAGGCCGTTCATCACCAATGTCTGATGCGTCTCGGCCAGACCGATCTCCCAGGGCGAGCCCGCGTGCTTGATCGACGTCAGCGGCGACGCGCCGGTGCCGCCTTCAAATCCGGAGATCGTCACATGATCCGCCTTGCACTTGGCGACGCCCGCCGCGACCGTGCCGACGCCGACCTCCGACACCAGCTTGACGGACACGAGCGCTGTGGGGTTGACGTTCTTCAGGTCGTAGACAAGCTGCTTCAGGTCCTCAATCGAGTAGATGTCGTGATGCGGCGGCGGCGAGATGAGGCCGACGCCTTGCGTGGAATGGCGCACCTTGGCGATGACCGCATCCACCTTGTGGCCCGGCAATTGCCCCCCTTCGCCGGGCTTGGCGCCCTGCGCCATCTTGATCTGCATCATGTCGGAATTGACCAGATATTCCGCCGTCACGCCGAACCGTCCCGACGCCACCTGCTTGATCGCCGAGCGCATCGAGTCGCCGTTGGCCATCCGCTTGTAGCGATCCGATTCCTCGCCGCCCTCGCCGGTGTTCGACTTGCCGCCGATCCGGTTCATTGCAATCGCCAGCGTCGTGTGCGCCTCGCGCGAGATCGAACCATAGGACATGGCGCCAGTCGAGAAGCGCTTGACCAGATCAACCGCCGCTTCGACCTCCTCCAGCGGCACGGGAGCGCGGTCGTCCTCGACCGCTTCCTTGATGCGGAACAGCCCTCGGATCGTCAGCAGGCTCTCGTCCTGCTCGTTGAGCAGTTTTGCATATTCCCGATACTTGTCGCGCGCATTGCCGCGCACCGCATGTTGCAGCAGCGAAACCGTTTGCGGCGTCCAGCTATGCGCCTCGCCCCTCGTGCGATAAGCGTATTCCCCGCCCACCTCCAGCGCGCCGCGCAGCACCGGCGCGTCGCCGAACGCCTCGTGGTGACGGCGCACCGTCTCCTCGGCGATCTCGGCAAGGCCCACGCCTTCGATCTTCGTCGCCGTGCCGAAGAAATATTTGTCGACGAACGCCTGACGCAGCCCGATGGCGTCGAAGATCTGCGCGCCGCAATAGGACTGGTACGTCGAGATGCCCATTTTGGACATCACCTTCAACAAACCCTTGTCGACCGACTTAATGAACCGCTTGATGATCTCATAAGGTGAAATCTTCTCCGGCAATTCGTCAACCATATCGGTCAGCGTCTCGAACGCCAGATACGGATTGATCGCTTCCGCGCCATAGCCCGCCAGACAAGCAAAATGATGCACCTCACGCGCCTCGCCGGTCTCGACGACCAAGCCGACCGACGTGCGCAGCCCCTTGCGGATCAGATGATGATGTACGGCGGCGGTCGCCAGCAACGCCGGGATCGGGATGCGGTCCGGCCCGACCATGCGGTCGCTCAGGATGATGATGTTGTAGCGCCCGACGACGGCGGATTCTGCACGCTCGCAGATGCGCGCCAGCGCCTCCTCCATGCCGGCCGCGCCGCGCCCGACGTCATAGGTCACGTCGATGGTCTTGGTGTCGAACGAGTCTTCAAAATGTCCGATGCAGCGGATCTTCTCCAAATCCTCGTTGGTGAGGATCGGCTGGCGCACCTCCAGCCGCTTGCGCCGGGCGTTACCCTCAAGGTCCAGCAGGTTCGGCCTGGGCCCTATGAACGAGACGAGGCTCATCACCAGCTCCTCGCGGATCGGGTCGATGGGCGGGTTGGTCACTTGAGCAAAATTCTGTTTGAAATAGGTGTAGAGCAGCTTCGACTTCGACGACAAAGCCGAAATCGGCGTGTCCGTGCCCATCGAGCCGACCGCCTCCTGCCCCGTCGCCGCCATCGGCGACATCAGGATGGCGAGGTCTTCTTGGCTGTAGCCGAACGCCTGCTGACGGTCGAGCAACGAAACGTCGGTGCGCGCCGCACGCGGCTCGACGGGGTTGAGGTCTTCCAGCACGATCTGCGTGCGCTTCAACCAATCCTCATAGGGATGCGCCTTGGCGAGCGACGCCTTCAGCTCGTCGTCCGAGACGATGCGGTGCTGTTCGAGATCGACCAGCAGCATCTTGCCGGGCTGCAAGCGCCACTTCTGCACGATGCTCTCTTCCGGCACGGGCAACACGCCCATTTCGGAGGCCAGAACAACCAACCCATCGTCGGTGACGAAATAGCGCGCAGGCCTGAGCCCGTTACGGTCGAGCGTCGCGCCGATCTGTCGCCCGTCCGTGAAGGCCATCGCCGCCGGTCCGTCCCATGGCTCCATGATCGCGGCGTGATATTCGTAGAACGCGCGACGCTCCTCGTTCATCAGGGGATTGCCGGCCCAGGCTTCCGGGATCAGCATCATCATGGCGTGGGTCAGCGAATAGCCGCCGCGCACCAGAAATTCGAGCGCGTTGTCAAAACAGGCGGTGTCCGACTGGCCTTCGTAGGAGATCGGCCAGAGCTTGGAGATATCGTTGCCGAACAATTCGCTATCGACATTCGCCTGCCGCGCCGCCATCCAGTTGACGTTGCCGCGCAAAGTGTTGATCTCGCCGTTGTGCGCGACCATGCGATAGGGATGCGCGAGGCGCCACGAGGGGAATGTGTTGGTGGCGAAGCGCTGATGGACCAGCGCCAGCGCGGTCTCGAAGCGCGGGTCCTGCAAATCCTTGAAATAGGGGCCGAGCTGCTGCACCAGCACCATGCCCTTGTAGACGATGGTGCGGCACGACATCGACACCGGATAATATTCCGCAATCTGATCGCCGCCGATGGCGTAGGTGCGGTTGGAGACGACCTTGCGGATCAGGAACACCTTGCGCTCGAACGCGTCCTCGTTGTCCGCGCCGACGCCGCGCCCGATGAATACCTGCCGATGCACCGGCTCCACCGCCTTGACGCGCGGCCCCAGCGTCTGGTTGTTGACCGGCACGTCGCGCCAGCCCAGCAATTTCTGCCCCTCGGCGGCGATGGCGTCCTCGACGATCTTCTCGACCTGCGTGCGCGTCGCCGTGTCGCGCGGCATGAAGAACTGGCCGATGGCGTAATGGCCAGGCTCGGGAAGCGTGAAGCCGAGCCCAGCGCATTCCTCAGCAAAGAACCCGTGCGGAATTTGCGTCAGCACGCCGCAACCGTCGCCCAGCGTCTCGTCGGCGCCGGTGGCGCCGCGATGGTCGAGGTTGACGAGGATTTGCAGACCCTTCTCCAGGATCGCATGGCTCTTGCGATTGTGTAGATCGGCGACGAAGCCGACGCCGCAGGAATCGTGCTCCTTGGCCGGATCGTAGAGGCCGACCGCACGGGGCAGGGCGGGGTCCGAACCCAGGGCGGGCCGCTGCGTCTCGTTCATCTCTCCACTCCCTTGAAGGTGGAGCGCCGGGGGCCGCCGCCGCTCGTGATGTTATTTATGGAAGTCTCAGGTTCAAAGGCGAATACGGGGACAAACGCAAGGCCGGACGCGCGCGCTCAGGCGCGGCGTTTCCGGCGTTTAGGATCCTGCGTCGTCAACGACATCATTCGCGCCCTGCAAGCGCCTCGCCAACCCGTAAATGGGTCAGTAGGGCTGTCCTATCTTGAGGAGGATGCCAGAAAGCGCGGAAACGCACAAGGCGTCCCACGGCGCGCCCGCGAAATATTTTTGGCCGAGGCGCCTGTAGGAAACGGCGGGTCTAAGCTGTGGGCAAGCGGTCGAAGTCGTGGCCAATGCGGGCCGCCAGGATCATGACGATCTGCCTGAGGCGTCTAGTGTGGGGCGCGTCGAGGATCGCGCCCGCGACGGCGCGCAGGAAGCCGTCCGGGTCTGATCGAATGTCGGCCTTTTTGGCGTCGTCGAAAACCAGCATTTCCGCGATATATCGCCTGAGGTTCGCATTCTTGTAGCGATCATCAAGCGCAACCCGTTCCAGATCGAAAATCGTGCGAACGCCAAAGGTCCAGAGCGCCTCGATGCGGCGCGGCCCGAACACGCTGATGAGTTGCGCCTGGGCGACCCAATCCAGCGTTTGATAGACGCCATACGGCGTCTCGACATAGAGCATCAGCGGATTGGCGGTGGCGAGGTTCTGGATGGAGAAAATATGAAAGTCTTCAAGACGCTTGCGGATCGTGGAATCGATGCCGTCGACGATTTCGACAGGGGTGATCTCGAACTTGTTGAAGATCGTGTCGTCCTCCAACTTGTAATTGTTGAGTTTGACGGCGCGCACGACATTGCGCTTGACGACATCGGGATAATAGCCCGTCACGAAGGCGAACGCGATCAGGAACAGAAAGCCGGCCTTGATCCCGAACGTTCCGTACGCTCCCCAATCGACATTGAGCGCGGTGAGTTTGCTCACGTCAAGCGCCGAAGACACGGGCGCGACAATCACCGCGCAATAATAGACCACCACGCCGACGACGACGCCAAGCAGGATGTCGATCATGGATTCGATGAAAGTGCTCGGCGATAGGTCGAAATTGTTGACGGCGCGAAACAGGTTGCTCAGCATGTTGAGTTGCGAGCCGGCGAAGCCCGCTGCAATGATCCATTGCACGCCGGCGCCGGGTCCGATCCAGCTAACGCCGTCGAGCGTTGCGCCCGTCCACATGCGCCGCGCGATGCAAAAGATGACGAAGAAATAAAGTAGGAACAGGATGACCGCGAGGGGAACCGCCGTCACGACCCATTGCCAAATCCTGAAGTCGCGCGAGCGGTTGCTGCGTCCTTCGGGACCATCGGACTTGTCGAGGAAATATTTGAATTTCACGATCTCAAACGAAGCGAGCGCGTCGATCTGACGGGCGGTTGGCGGCGTGGCGGGCGGCAGGGCGGGGATTTGCCCTGCGGCGACCTGCGAGGCGAAAAGCGAGGGGGCAGCGACGGGCGCCGGCGGCGTGGACAGCGCCCGCGCCAGCGCCTGAATGACGAACTGGCGCTGGCGCAGAATCGCTTCGCGCACGAAGATGATTGAGAAAATCGGCGCCACGCTAAGAAAGGCAGCGAAATAGGCAAGATATTTAATAGTCATGACGACCTCCTGCGCGCAAAACCGACGTAAAACCCATAGCATGAGCAAAAAGCGGCGAGGAAGTTGCCCTGCAACTATGCGCGTCCACCGGTCGCGTGCGCCGCGCCGGGGGATCGTGCTAAGCGGCGCGGGCGATGAACCGGCCCGTCCGACAGGGAGCCCCGATGAACTTCACCAGTGACAACGGGTCCGGCGCGGCCCCGCAAATCCTCGCCGCGCTCGTCGAGGCCAGCGCCGGTCCCGCTCCCGCCTATGGCGCGGATCCGTGGTCACGCGCGGCCGAGAAAAAGCTGGCCGAGGTATTCGAGACGGATCTGGCCGCTTTCCTCGTCGCCACCGGCACGGCGGCCAATGCGTTGGCGCTGGCCGCGCTGACGCGGCCGTGGGAGGCCGTGTTTTGCCACGAAGAGGCGCATGTTCAGGATGACGAATGCGGCGCGCCGGAGTTTTTCACCCATGGCGCGAAGCTGGTCAATATTCCCGGCTTTGGCGGCAAGATCACGCCAGCGGGGCTCCAAGAGGCGCTCTCCCGCCATCCGCGCGGCGTGTCCAAGACCGTGCAGCCCGCCGTCGTCACCCTGAGTCAGGTCACCGAGGCCGGCACGATCTACACCCTCGACGAAATCGCCATTTTGGCCGAGATCGCCCACAAGGCCGGCGTGGCGGTCCATATGGACGGCGCCCGTTTCGCCAACGCCCTCATGGCGTTAGGCGTTACTCCCGCCGAAATGAGCTGGCGAGCGGGCGTGGACGTGCTCTCGTTAGGCGCCACAAAAAACGGCGCGCTCGCTTGCGAGGCCGTGATTTTCTTCGACAAAACGCGGGCCGAAACCTTCCCCTATCTGCGCAAGCGCGGCGGGCAGACGATCTCCAAGGGCCGTTTCCTCGGCGCGCAAATGGGCGCCTGGCTGGAGGACGGCCTTTGGCTCGACCTCGCCCGCCATTCCAACGCCGCCGCGCGGCGTTTGTCGGAGGGCCTCGCCGCGCTGGCGGGCGTGCGGATCGTCTGGCCGACGCAAGCCAACGAGGTGTTCGCCGCCGCGCCCGCCGAGCGCGTCGCCGCCTGGGCCGCCGCTGGCGCGGCCTTCTACCCCTGGTCCACCCGCAGCGCCCCGCCTGAAACCGCGCCCCGAGAGGGCGAGACCATGCTGCGGCTGGTAACCTCGTTCGCAACTACCGACGCCGAAGTCGAAGGCTTTCTGGCGCTCGCGCAATCGCGCTGATAAAATGTCCTAACGAAGCCTTAATTCGCGTCTCTCTTTGCGGTAGGCTCGTGCGTTTTTTCGGGAGTGCGGCGGCATGGTTAGGCGTTTGGCGGCGGTTTCGGCGCTGGTTCTGGCGGGGCTCGCCCTCAGCCCGGCGGCGCGTGCGCAGGGGTTCTTCTCCTTCTACGAGACGTCGCCGCGCGACGTCGTCGACCGGCTCTACGATCAAGGCTATTCCGTGCATCTGCCGATGATCCGGCGCGGCGACGTCTATGTGGTGGACGCCGTCTCCTCGTCCCGGCGGCCGATGCGTCTGATCGTCTCCGTGCGCGACGGGCGCGTGATGGAGCGCTACGCAGCGGCGCCGCGCATCAGCGACGATCGGCCCCGTTTTTCCCATTGGCATGACGACGAGGCCGACCGCGGCCGGGATGATTCCGACGAGCCCCGCTGGGAGCGGCGCACCCGCACCGCGCTCGGCGATCCCGCCGACTTGCCGCCGCGCGTCCGCAATCGCGACAGCGATTTCGAGCCGAAGCCCGTTCCGCCCGCCGCGCTGACGGACGAGCCCGACAAACCCAGACATCACGCCAAGAAACATGCGCCGGTCGTCAGGGAGGCGCCCGACATCTTGCCGAAGGCTGAGCCTCCGGTCGCCGCCGTAGCGCCCTTGGAGCCCAAGCCCGCCGCGGTCGAGGCGCCTGCGCCCGCCAAAGCGATCGAGATCCCGCAGGCCAAAGCGACGCCGAAGCCCGAACCCCGGCCAGAGCCGTCGCCTTCGCCGACGTCGCAGGTCAAGTTGGAGGACAGGCCCGCGCCGCGTGTGATCCCCCTGACCAAACCCTCGCCTGCGCCCAGCGCCGACGCCAGGTTCGAGGGTATGCCTGCGCCGCGTCAGGCGCCGGCGTCCGGGGCTAAAATCGAGGATGCGCCCAAACCGGCGCCGACGACGACGCAGGCCAGGACCGAGGAGAAGCCGGCGCCCACACCGACGCCGAAGCCTTCGCCGTCCGCGCAGGCCAAAGCCGAAGACAAGCCGAAGGCCGAAGCCGCGCCCGTAGCGCCGCGCAAGAAGCTCAACGACCTGCCGGTCGGGACGCTTGACTGACGTTTGATTGTTTGATGCGCCATGGAAGGGCCGGCGTCCACGCTGCCCCTCCTGCGCGCGCGCAGCCGTCGGCCTGGAGGCCGAGGCTCCAGGGCGGCTACTTGTTGAGTCGCTCGCGCATCTCTTTGCCGGTCTTGAAGAAGGGCACGAACTTCTCGTCGACCGGCACCTTGTCGCCGGTGCGCGGGTTGCGGCCCGTGCGCGCCCGACGCTGTTTGGTCGAGAACGCGCCGAAGCCACGCAACTCGACGCGATCGCCGCGCGACAGCGCGCCGGTGATCTCGCCCAGAATGGCGTCGACAATATTCTCAATGTCGCGCTGATAGAGATGCGGATTTCGCGCCGCCAATCTCTGCACGAGTTCTGATTTGATCACGACGCCGCCCCTCTCACGTACCTCACGCCCAGCCTTTTTTATGTTAATTGCCGGGCGTCATCTGCCAAATGGAAACCAGACCGTCAACCGACGACCCCGAGGTCGCGCCCCACACCCGCCCGAAAACCGCCGACGCGAGGCTGGTGAGCCGGAACCCGCCCACGCCCGCGCCGGGCGTGTAATCGCGAACCGGAAGCGTTTTGGGCACGCTCTTGGCGCTGGCAAGCCAGTCACGCGCCTCGATCTCGCCGCCGAGCGAGTCGGCGAGCTTGAGCGGCAGGCTCTGGCGCCCAGTGAACACACGCCCGTCATCGACTTTCGCCAGTTCTTCGTCGCTCATGGCCCGCCGCTCGCGCACCAGCGCCTTGAACCAGGAAAAGCTATCGTCGATCACGGCGGCCATCGCCGCGCGGGCCGCGTCGCTGGTGGGTTCGAAGCCGTTGGGCGAGGCTTTTAGCGGCGAGGTCTTGATCGACTCGTATTTGACGCCGAGCTTGTCGAGCAGGCCCGACACATTGGGATATTGGGCGAGCACGCCGATGGAGCCGACCAGCGAAGTCTGGCGAACGAAGATGCGGTCGGCGGCGATGGCGGCGATATAGGCCCCCGAGGCGCCGAGCGAGCCGACGACCGCGACGGTCGGTTTGTCAGCCGCGACGCGCCGGATCGCCTCGTAGATTTCCTCCGAGCCCGTCACCGTACCGCCGGGGCTGTCGATGTCGAGAACGACCGCGCGGGCGTGGCTCTTGGCGATGTCGTTGAGCGCGTCGAGCGTGTCCTTGTCGCCGGTGATGACGCCGCTGATGCGCAGTCTGGCGACGTGGTCGACGCCGAGGCCCGCGCCCGAAAGACGCCACCCCAGGCCAATCACCGCGAGCGCCGCGACGCCGAAGGCGATGGCGCGCCATGTCGTGACCTGTCGCGACAATCTTCGGCGATCCAGCAGATAATCCGCCGTGCTCGACACCCGAGGGCCTCCTTAACCGCCTGTGCTGGACGGCCTCCCGTCCCGAGTAACGTTAACGGCGGCGGCCCCGCGAAGCAAGCGCAAGCGCGCGCCTCCTGCGCAAACGCCTTCACCACGCCGAATAGACGTTCGCGACGCGCTTGAGGAAGGCTTCGCGGCGGTCGGCGCGCGTGTGGTTCATGTCGTGCAGCGCGACATAGTCGCATTTGGCGCCGGGCGCGCAATTGAGCAGCATTGAGCGCGTGACGAAGCGCCGGCACGGATCGCCCGCCAGAAAGGTTCTGAGCCTGTCGCCGCCGTATGTGCAGGCGACGCCCAGACGCCTTATGTTGTGCAACGAGGGCGTGTAGTCGCCCCGTTCGCTCAACGTGAAACTAACCCCCGGCAGAAACACCTTGTCGACGAAGCCCTTCAATATCGCTGGAAAGCCCATGTTCCAGACGGGAAACGACAGGGCCAGCGCGTCCGCCGCCAGCAGTCGCTCGACATAGGGCGCGACGCGCGAACGGTTGACGTCGAGGTCGTGATAATCGAGCCGGTCCTGCCGGCTCATGACGGGGTCAAAGCCTTCGAGCGTGAGATCGCAATCGTCTATCGCGTGGCCGGCCTTGGCCAGCGCCTCAACCAAAGTGCGATGCACGGCGGCGCCAAAGCTGGTCTCGACGGGATGGGCGTAGAGAACGAAAACCTTCATCAGCCGCGCGCCGCCGCCGCCCGCGCCTCAAGACCGGGGAACAAATAGGACTGGCCCGACGCGAAATCGAAATGCGGGTCCTCGAACGCGATCATCTTGCCGGGGTTGAGCAACCCGCGCGGGTCCGTCTCACGCTTGAACGCCAGTTGGATCGCGTCAGTCTGCTTCATGCCGCCTTCCTCCAGCGTGTAGCGATGCGGATTGAACACGAAGGCGCCCATTGTCTCATGGTCTTTGATGATCTCGTTGAGCCTGTCTTCGGTGGTGAACCGCACCAGCGTCAACCCGGCAAACTCGACCCGCCCGTTGAAGCGGATGAATTCGTGATGGCCTATCAACTCGTCTTTGTATTTGGCCAGGATGCGATGCGCCCGCGCCAGCGCGCCCTCGTCGCCATAGCGCACTTGCAGATAGGTGATGGCGGGATCGACGCGCAAAGCACGAAGGGTCGTGTGGTTCCATGAGAGTTCGTAGTTGGGCGGCAATCCCTTGAGCGTCTCAGCGCTGGCGCGGCTGGAATCGAGCAGCACGTCGGCTTCGAACGCGCGCGTGAACGCATAGAACGCGTCGAGCGCATGCGGCGCGATGCTGACGGCCGCGATGCTGGACCCTTCGGGGATCAGCGAGCGATGACGCAGGAAATAAGCGTGCGGGGCGGGCGCAGCGACGGTGGTGATAAGCTTCTTTAAAATGCCGTCCTGCTCGCCGAGCGCCTGGCCATAGGCGTTCGCCGCCTCGAAAGTCTCGTAGCCGAGGATCACGTCCACCCAATCATAGCGCGGCGCGGTCGGGACCTCGACCTCGACGATCACGCCATTGGTGCCATAGGCGTGGATCGCCTTGTGCAAATCGGCCCCGGTGAGATCGAGCGTGCGCGGGCTTTCCTCCATCGTCAGCACGCGCAGGCGGATCACATTGCCGAAATCGCGCAAGCCGCCCCAGGTGATCGAGCCGACGCCGCCCGAGCCGCCTGCGACGAAGCCGCCAATAGAGGCTGTCGCGCGCGTGGAGGGAAACATACGCAATTCCTGCCCGCTGGGGGCCAGCGCCGCGTCGATGTCGGCGAGGATGGCGCCGGGTTCGCAGACGACGCGGCCGGGGGCGATGGATCTCACCTTGTTCATGTCGGAGAGATTGAGCAGCACGCCGCCGTTGAGCGGCATCGCCTGCCCGTAATTGCCGGTCGCCGAGCCGCGCGGCGTCACCGGAATTGCGAGCTTGTAGGCCGCCGCCAGCACGGCGCGCACTTCGTCCTCGTTCTGCGGCGAGACCATCAGGTCGGCGCTCACATGCTCCAGTTCGCGCTTCAGCACGGGCGAGTACCAGTAAAAATCGCGGCTCTTCTGTTTGACGAGAACCGGATTGTCCTCAATTTTCAGTCCGCCGATGGCGGCGCGAAAACGTGTCAGATCGTAGGCGCGCGTCATGCGAGACCCTTCACGGCGTCGAGATCGGAATAGGGGGGCGCTTTGGCCTTGATCGCCGTGCCGTCGCGCACGACGATGCGGTCGGAATGCGGGCGCGAAAACAATTCCGTGAAATCGCGCGCTTGTGTGAGGATCATGTCGGCGGGTTCGCCGAGCGCCAACCGGGGCGGCGCGACGCGCATCGCGCGCGCGGGCGCGGCGCAGACAGCGTCGGCCCAAGCCGCGTGCGGGTAATCCAGATGCAGGATGCGCACGCCCTCGCGCCACACCTCCAGCATGTCGAGATCGCCATAGGCGTAGAACGGATCGCGCGTATTGTCGCTGGCGATCATCACCTCGACGCCGGCCGCTTTCAGCTCATGCAGCGCCGTGACGCCGCGCCAGCGCGGCGTGCGGCCTTGCTGTCTGTCCTGAAGAAACATGTTGCACATCGGCAAGGAGACGACGTTGATGCGAGCGCGAGCGACCTTCTCGACGATGCGCTTCAACCCGTCATCGTCCTGACGCGCCAGCGAGCAGCAATGGCCGACGAGAATCCGGCCGGGAAACCGCCGCTCCATCGCCATGTCGGCGATCACCTCAAGACTGCGCGCGTCCGGGTCCGCTGTCTCGTCGACATGGAAATCGAGATTCCAATCGTTGCGCTCGGCAAGGTCGAACAGAGCCGCCAGCGCCTCGCGCAATTGAGGGATCATGTAGGTGACGGCGCCGACCAGTTCTGAGCCGTAGGCGGCGACCATTTCCGCGATGGTTTCCAGATGCCCCGGCTCAAATATGACATCGACGCCGAACAGCGGCGAGGCTTGCAGTTCGATGCGCCCCTTCCACCGCTCGCGCGTCGCCGCGAAAACCGGGAACGAAATGCGCGGTTGCTCGCCGACGCTGTCGAGATGCGTGCGAATCGCGCGCGTGCCATGCGCGTAAGCCGCGCAAAGCGCGAACTCCATCCGCGCCGCGACATCCGCAGCGCTCCAATGCGCCGCGCGATCGACTTTCACCGCCTCGATAGCGGCGGGAAACGCGCCGGTCGGATTGGGCGCGCGCCGCCAGATATGGCCCTTGTCGAGATGCGCGTGCGCATCAACGAAACAAGGCAGCACCATCCGCCCGGCCATCGGCAGGCGCGGCGTGTCGCCGAAGTCCTGCACGCCTGTGGGGGCCACCGCCGCTATGCGTCCCCCGTCAACCAGCAGATCGACGCGGGCGCCGTCGATCATCCGCGCATCCGCGGCCAGCCAGCGCGAAACCTTCGGCAGGGCAACGCTCACGTCTCGCGGCTCCGCGCGCTGTCGTGCCAGCGGTGCAGCAACAGGTAAGACAATGCGCTCAGCGCCAGATAGATCGCGATGCCGGTCAGCGAGATCAGCACCAGCGCGGCGAACATGCGCGGAATATTGAGCCGGTAGCCGCTCTCGATGATGCGAAACGCCAGCCCCGAGCCCGAGCCCGCCGACCCCGCCGCAATCTCCGCCACGATGGCGCCGATCAGCGCGAGGCCGCCGCCGATCCGCAAACCGCCGAGAAAATAGGGGAGCGCCGAGGGCACGCGCAGCCACAGCAATTGCCGGCCGCGCGAGGCCCGATACATCTGGAAGAGATCCAGTAGATTGTGATCCACCGACGAAAGCCCCAGCGCCGTGTTTGATAGAATGGGGAAAAACGCGACGAGGAATGAGCAAACCAGCACCGCGCCGCCGGAATCCAGATAGACTAGCAGCAGCGGCGCGATGGAGACCACCGGCGTCACTTGCAGAATGACGGCGAACGGAAAGAACGCCTCCTCGATCCAGCGAAACCGCGCGAATAACAGCGCGATCAGCGTGCCCCCGACGGTCGCGGCGATCAGCGCCTCGCAGGTGATCGACAGCGTCACCAGGAGCGAGCGCGACAGCGGCGCCCAGTCTTTCACCAGCGTCGTGGCGATCAGCGAAGGCGCGGGCAGGATCACCGGCTGAATCTGGTTGACGCGAACCATCGTCTCCCAGAACAGCAGCGCGCCGATCAGCGCGAGCGCAGGCAGGGCGTAGCGCTGCAACCGCCGGCGGGTCAATGCGAAGCGCCCATTGCCGTATGAAGTGCGGCGGAAGTTTCGCGGCAGCGATCGGCGTAGAGTTTGCTCAGGCGGAATTCTTCGTCGCGCGGCATTGGCGCGGGCACCTCGATCTCGGCGACGATGCGCCCCGGACGCGGCGCCATCACCACGATGCGGCTCGAAAGGTACACGCTCTCATAGACCGAGTGGGTGACGAACACGACCGTCGCGTCGAGTTCGCATTTGAGCGCCAACAAGTCGTCGTTGAGCTTGTTGCGGGTGATCTCGTCGAGCGCGGCGAACGGCTCGTCCATCAACAAGATCGCCGGTCGCGTCACGAGAGCGCGGGCGATGGAGACGCGCATTTTCATGCCGCCGGAGAGTTCGCGCGGATAAGATTTGGCGAAACCCGCCAGACCGACCTTCTCCAGCGCGTCCATCACCGGGCCTTCCGCGTCGCGGCGCGACATGCCCTTCAGCCGCAGCGGCAGCCAGACATTGTTGAACACCGAGGCCCACGGCATCAGCGTCGGCTCCTGAAACACGAAGCCCAGTTCGTGCTCCTTGACGCTCCAGTTGATCCAGCCGGCGCTGACGCCCGTCAGGTCCGACAGCAGCCGCAGGATCGTCGATTTTCCGCAACCCGAAGGTCCGAGCAGCGAGAGAAACTCGCCGCGCCGGATTTCGAGGTCCACGCCGGTCAGCGCGACCGTGCCGTTGTTGAAGGTCTTGCCGACCCCCTCCAGCTTCACCAACCGTTGCGCGGCGGTCTCGACCGCCGCGCTTGTCGTCATCACGTTCATTTCGGCTTCAGGTCGAGGCCCACGCCCTTGTTGACGAATTGCAGCGTATAGGACTTGGCGATGTCCAGCCCCGCCGGCTCGACGCCCGCCTTGACCATCTTGTCGTAGAAATCCTTGATCTGCGCTTCGTCCATGGCGCCGATGCCCTTGGTCAGCGTGATGCCGGAATCGACGATCCCGTATTCCTTCATCTTGGCGATGGAGAACGCGATTTGCTCGTCGGTCATCTCCGGGTTGTCTTTCTTGATGAGCGCATTGGCGGCTTTGTTGTCGCCATAGAGATAATGGTACCAGCCGATGGTCGAGGCGTCGACGAAGCGCTGCACCAGATCAGGCTTCTTGGCGACGAGGTCGGGCCGCGTTTCGACGGTGGTCGCGTAAGTCGAGAAGCCGAGATCGGCGAACAGGAAGATGTTGGGCTTGAAATGCCCGAGCTGCTCGATGGCGAAGGGCTCGGAGGTCAGGTAGCCCTGCTGCACGGCCTTCTTGTCGGCGAGGAACGGCTGCGGGTTGAAGGTGTAGGGCTTGATGTTCTCTTCCTTGAAGCCGTAAGCCGATTGCAGCCATTGATAGAACGGCGCGCCCTTCGAAACCCAGGCCGGCGAATTGACGAGGTCGCTGATCTTGTCGAGTCCGACGCCGGGATGCGACATCAGCATCTGCGGGTCTTTCTGGAAATGGGCGGCGACCACGATCAAAGGCACGTTCTGCTTCAGCGCGTCGAACGACTGGATGAAGTTCGAGCCCATGAAGAAATCGAGCTTGCCCGACACCAGCAGAATGTCGTTGGCGGCCTGCGGCCCGCCCTGCACGATCTCGACGTCGAGACCGTATTTCGCGAAAGTGCCGTCCGCGACCGCCTGATAATAGCCGCCGTGCTCGGCTTCGGCGAGCCAGTTGGTGCCAAAGCGAACCTTGTCGGCGGCCCCCGCCCCCGTTGCCGCCAGCCCGAAGGCGGCGGCGATCATCACGCCCTTGAAGTTCATCACAACGCTCCGTGGCGACAGCGCCGCGCCCATGCACGCAATCGCGGCGCCA
>Ga0209698_10002153_pt1 | contig 22446 bp, 22 predicted proteins | sample LitLauG_LLR_2012_FD_187203 | JGI IMG/M metagenome (GOLD analysis project Ga0209698, IMG submission 187203) | Freshwater sediment microbial communities from Pennsylvania, USA - Little Laurel Run_MetaG_LLR_2012 (SPAdes) (version 2) | ecosystem: Environmental > Aquatic > Freshwater > Creek >...
GCGTTCAGGCTGCCGACCTCATCCACGTCTATGAGAAAGCCGAACTCATGATCGCGCCGTTCAATGTGGAAAGGATCAACAAAGTCTTCTCCGACCTGGAAAAGAAAGGGCGCGCCCAGCTCCGCAAGGACGGCATTTCTCCTAAGGATGTTTTTCTTGAGCGCCACGTCGAGATGAAATTCAAGCTCCAGATCCATCTCGTAGAAGTCCCGGTGCGGGAAGGCAAACTGAACGCCCGGCACCTCGTCGCATTACAGGACGATTTCGTGGAAAAGTATGAGCGCACCCACGGAAAGGGCTCGGCCTTCACTGGCGCCGGCACTGAAATTGGACTCTTCCGCGTTGTCGCCCGCGGCCGCATGGAGCGCCCAGCAGTTTCGCAGTACCAGCGGCAGCACACTGCTAAGACCACCCAGTACCGCCAAGTCTTCTGGCCGCAAAAGAGCGGTTTTCGGAATACTCCAATCTACGACGCGGCGAGTTTGAAAGCAGGACAGGTCGTCAGGGGCCCGGCGGTGATACAAATGCCGGAAACCACGCTCGTTGTCCCCCCGTTCGCTCACGGTGGCTTCGACAAGTACGGCAACATCATTCTGAATCTGAAGAACTAAGGAGAGGCGGCATGGCGGTCCAGGAAACCAAAGAGAGAGCTAGCGCGGGCAAACCCGCGGCCGCGGCAGCCATTCAGTGGGATGGCCGCACCTACCCCTATTGCCCACCGAGCAAACTGAACATCGCTTCAGGTCTGCGCTTGCATTCGAAAGCGGCCAGGAAACTCGACCCCGTCACTTTCGAAGTCGTGCGGCATGCCATGTGGAATGTCAACGTCGAGCACGGCAACACCATCATGAAGATCTCCGGCTCACCGATCTGTGCCTACGGCCATGACTTCAATCCCTGCTTGCTCGACGAACAAGGCGACTTCGTCTTCTTTGGACCGTTTCTCCAGTACCTTTCTTCGCCCATCGGGTCAGCCGTCAAGTGGACGCTGGAGAACCGCTCGGCTAATCCCGGCATTCACGACGGAGACATCTTTCTCACCAATGATCCATGGATCGGCTCAACTCACCAGTCTGACGTCGCCCTCTTTGCCCCAGTGTTCTGGAAGGACGAACTGTTCTGCTGGGTCGGCAACAGCCTTCACCAATGGGACCTCGGCGGAACTTCCCCAGGCGGTTTCAATCCGCAAGCCGTGGATGTTTACTGGGAATCCGGTTGCATTCCTCCTATCAAGATCGTGGAGAAGGGCGAACTGCGCCGCGATCTGGAGGAGGAGTACCTGCGCCGCTCTCGCGTCCCGCAACTGGTGGCGCTCGATCTGCGCGCCGAAATGGCCGGTTGCAACGTTGCCCGCGAACGCATCCGCGGACTCCTTGAGCGTTATGGGGCCGAAACCGTCAAAGCCGCCATGCGCAAGTTGCAGGACGATTCGGAGAAAGTCTTTGTCGAACGCTTGCGCACCATTCCCGACGGTACCTGGCGCGAAATTGGCTGGATTGAAATGGCCAACCCGCAGGATCGCCATATCTACCGCAATTGTGTCGTTCTCACGAAAAAAGGTGACAAGCTGATCTTTTCCAATGAGGGCACCGACCCGCAGTCCGGCACGCTCAATTGCACGACGGTCGGCTGGAAGGGCGCCATCGCCTCGATGATTTGTGCCCAAATGCTCTTCGACCAGATGTTCGTCGTCGAAGGCGCCTATCGCCACATGGAATTCGACCCCACCCCGGGAACGCTCACTTGCGCCACTTTCCCCGCGGCCGTCAGTGCGGCTCCCGCACTGACCCTGCTCCAAACCATCGCTTTGGCGGGTATGGCTATTTCCAAGATGCTCGCTTGCTCTTCCGATGCTGCGCTCCGCTCGGAAGTACAGAGTTGCATGGGTGCGCCCATGTATCCAGTCGCCGCATTCAGCGGCTTAGACCAGCGCGGCGCACCTTTCGCTTCCTTTTTGCTCGACCCCGTCGGCGCCGCTCTCGCCGGTCTCTCCTGGCGTGACGGCGTAGATACAGGCGGCTGGCCGTGGGATTTGCAGAGCACGATGCCCAACGTCGAAGAACACGAACTGTTCTACCCGATCCTCTATCTGTGGCGGCGCGAACTCGCCGATTCCGGAGGTGCCGGGAAGTTCCGCGGCGGCAACTCCGCCGAACTGGCGTTCATCCCCCACAAGACGGACCGTATCAGCTTCTTTACCGCGACGGGCCACTGCGCCGTACCTCCACCCAGCCTGTTTGGCGGATACCCCTCTTCAACCACGCGCTATACCATGCGTCGCGGAGCCCACGCCCGCGATCTGATGGTCTCGACCGGCAGGCTGCCAGATCACACCAATGAGCTTCGCGGACACAGCGAATATCTCGCGCCCAAATGCTTCAACGTCCCGCAGGAGAAAGATGACGCCTTCATCCTCTCTTGGGCGGGGGCTGGGGGCTACGGAGATCCTCTTGAACGCGACCCTGAACGAGTTCGCCAGGATGTGCTGTCCTGCGTCTGCACTCGCGATTGGGCTAGCCGCGTCTATTGCGTCGTCCTGGACGGCGGGAACAACGTAGACATCGAAGCCACCGCCGCCTTGCGCAACGACCATCGCCGGCAGCGCCGCGCCAACGCTCCTTCCTCTCCCCGACAGACCATCGATGCCCATGGCGCTCAACAGGTCCAAGAAGGTCTTCTGCTCGCCAAGACGGCTCACGGCAAAGTCTTGGCCTGTTCCAAATGCCACAACGAGATTTGCGCCGCCTCCGATAATTACAAGCTCCACTGTGCCAGTCTGGATCTTCCAGTCACGGATGCGAATCCACACGTCCTCGACCCGCATAACTACATCGACGATGAGGTCTTGTTCCGTCTCTATTCCTGTCCCGCCTGCGGATTGCTCATTCAGACCGAGATCCTCAGGCCCGGCGACGAACCACTTGGCGATCTCCAGATTCACGAGGAGAAACGTTCCCGATGAACATTGGCACCATCGCCTCGCGCAATGCGTGGCGCTATCCCGGCAAAGTAGGCCTGGTTGACGCCAATAACGGCAAGCGTATGACCTGGGCGGAGTTCAACTCGGCCGTGAACCGTCTCGCTCACGCTCTCTTGGATCGAGGTCTAAAGAAGGGCGATGCTGTTGCCGTCTATTCGCGCAACAGCCTCGAATACATGCAACTGTTCATGGCCGGCGCCAAGACTGGCATCGTCATCCAGCCTATGAATTGGCGCTTCAATGCGGACGAAATTGCATACACGCTCCAAGATGGCATGCCGCGTGGCATCATCGTCTCTGCGGAGTACTCTGCCGTCTTCCGCAAGGTGGAGCATCAACTGCCATTCATCGAATTTGTCGTCGGCTTAGGCGCGGGGCACGGCTTCGAACTGGACTTTTACAACTGGATCGCACCCTGCTCAGCTGTGGAGCCCGATACCGTAAGTCAGGTCGGCGACGATGACCTCTACTTCATCTGCTACACGGGGGGTACCACCGGCATCGCGAAGGGTGTCATGATCACCCACCGCAACGCTCTTACGACCTGCATGAATATGGCCGTCGCCGAAGGTATCACCAGCGATGACGTCTACCTCGTCATGGGCCAGATGTTCCATATCGCCGTCCTTCTACCTCACGGTTACATGATGCACGGCGCTCGCGTGATCATCCTGAACTTCGAACCGCGCAAGACACTGGAGGTCATTCAGGCGGAATGCGTCACCCGCTTCCTCGCCATTTCCACGATGATGAATTACCTTCTCGACGTGCCGGACTTCGCCTCCTTTGATTTGAAGTCGGTGCGTCTCGTGTCCTATGGTGGGGGCCCTTTTGCGACCGCCACGCTCCGTCGCGCTGCCCAGGCCTTCCCAGGTGTCGAGTTCCTGCAGTACATGGGGCAAACCGAGGTCAGCATTATGTCGGCTTGGCTGGGCCCCGAAGATCATCGTGTCGGCATGACGACCAATCCGCGTTTGTTGAGTTCCTGCGGCCGCGAAGGTTGGCTTTGCGACTGCCGCGTTGTCGATGAGCACGATCGGGACGTACCGCGCGACGGAAAGACCCCTGGTGAGATGGTCGTGCGCGGCGACAACGTCATGCGTGGTTACTGGAAAATGCCCGAACTCACGGCCCAGACTCTTCGTGGCGGCTGGTGCCACACGGGCGACATCGTAACCTGGGACCAGGACGGGTACTTCTACGTGGTCGATCGCAAGAAGGACATGATTGTTTCCGGCGGGGAGAACATCTATACCCCGGTCGTCGAGGACGCCATCTACCGGCACCCCGCCGTCAAGGAATGTGCTGTGATCGGTGTCCCCCACCCCGTCTACGGGGAAACCGTAAAGGCTGTCGTCGTGCTCTGTGATGGCATGAAAGCTACCGAGTCGGAAATCATCGAAACTTGCAAGCAACACCTGGCTGGTTATATGAAACCCACGTCAGTTGATTTTGTCAGCGAATTGCCCAAAGCCCCAACCGGGAAGCTCCTCAAACGGGTTCTGCGCGAAAAATACTGGAGTGGCGAAACTCGCCGCGTGGGAGGCGCATAGTGATGCAAAAAGTCGGCCAAGGCATGCTCATTTCCGGCAGCGAGTGCGACGGCGTGCTGCGCGTGGTCGAAACCGTTCAGGATGTCATCGGCCTGATGAGGACTGACGTTTCCAACGTCATCCTCTTCACCCGCTCCGCCTCCGCCACCACCGTTACGCCTTTGTTTTCCAGAATCAAGGGCGTGGTCTGCACGGCCGGCGGCCCCACATCCCATCTCGCGATCGTCGCCCGCGAGTTCGATATCCCTTGCGTTATGGCCAGCGAGATCCAATACGACGGCGATCTCGATCTCCAGAAGATCATGATTAATAAAAAAGGAGAGATTTTTCTCGCACCCGCATAAATGGACCGCCCTCCGACCCGCACTCGCGTGTACATCAATCTCAGCTTCCCGGAGCTCTCCGCGAAGTATGCCAAGCTGCCCTGCGACGGTGTAGGCCTTATGCGGGCGGAGTTCCTCGCGCTTTCGCTCGGCACTCATCCCGACCAGATCATCGCCGAAGGCGGCGAGGAACGATTTATCGAGACGTTCGCCCAGGGTTTGGAAACAGTCGCACGCGATTTTTATCCTCGCCCCGTTACCTATCGCACCCTCGATCTGAAGTCCAACGAGTATGCCGGCCTGGTCGGTGGCGATAAATTCGAAGAGCGCGAGGAAAACCCGATGCTCGGTCTTCGTGGGTGCGCCCGCTATCTTGCCAGCCCGGCCAGCTTTCGTGCGGAACTCCGGGCAGTCAAGCGCGTCCGCGAATCCGGCTTAGCCAACGTCCGGCTCATGGTTCCGTTCGTTCGTTTTCCGCGCGAGTTGGTGCAGTGCCGCCAGATCATCCAGGAAGAAGGCCTTTTTGCCGATCCCGCCTTCGAATTCTGGATGATGGCTGAAGTCCCTTCCACTATCTTCCTGGCCGATGAATTCCTGGCCCACGTCACCGGTGTTTCCATCGGCTCCAACGATCTGACGCAGCTCATCCTCGGTATCGACCGCGACTCACGCAAACTTGCATCCTCGTTCGATGAGCGTGATCCCGCCGTTAAGAAAGCTCTGGAGCTGATCGCCGCCGCCGCGCGCCGGCACAACAAGCAGATTTCCATCTGCGGTGACGCGCCTTCTCGCCACCCGGAGATGGTCGAACAACTGGTCGCTCTAGGACTGACCGCAATCTCCGTCTCCCCCGAAGCGTTTGCCAAGACTGTCCAATTGGTTACCGAAACCGAGGCCCGGCTCGGTATTCCGAATCCTTTGTCCATCTGACTTTTTGCCAAAGAGGAGGCTCCGTGTCCCTGCTGACCCCGCAAGACGAATCCATTCATCCGGTCACAGCCGAACTCACGTGGCGCGAAGCCTTCTACTTCGACTTCTACGATCCAGCCAGCACCATCAGCGCCTTCGGCTATGCCGGCGTTCATCCCAACCAGAAAATTGGGGACCTCATTTTTGTAATGTGGCGCGGCGACGTTCTGCTCGCTCGTTTTACGCGCTGGGATTTCAACGTGCCCCAGGACATCGGAGAAGACCGCTTCACCTTCAGTCCGCTCTCGTTTCATCCCATCGATCCGTTTAAGACTGTCGCCTTCGCTTATGACGACGGCGCCTGTCGCATGGACGTCACCTTCAACGCCATCCATCCACCCTACAACTGGGCGGATGCCCACGGCGCCCTCTCCCAAACCTCCAGCCACCACTATGAGCAGCAGGGTCGTTACACCGGATCGGTGCGCGTCGGCGATCAGCGCCACACGATCAATGCGGTGGGCGCTCGCGACCACGCCTGGGGGTGGGGAAACCGTGCCGGAATTCGCCGCTGGATTTGGGCCTCCGGGCAGTGCTCTGACCAGCTTGCCTGGAACAGTTTTCAGATCACTTTGGGCGACGGCCGCGATGTTCTCTACGGTTACATCTATCGCGGAGGGGAGAACGAATTCATCCGCTCGGCCAAGACAAACGTGACGTATGCTCCCACTGGGAAAGCCCCTGAAAGTTTCGGCGTTACCATCGAAGGTCACAATAGCGGCAACCTGTCTGCAACCGGCCGCATCCTCAATGCCTTCAGTACCTCATTTCAAGAACGCAACAAGACCGGCTACCACTATTTCTGTTTTACCGAGTATCAGTGCGCGGGAAAAGCAGGCTACGGACAGTCTAATTTCCATTGGCGGCTGGAAGAAGATAAGCCGCGGGAATGGCTGGTGGTCCAGTCGTAGCTGCCTTCTTCATTCAAAGCCCCCGCGACAGAAGCCGTCATGCCGTTCTTGCAGCAACAATGCCACATCGGAATGTCACAGGACGTCTCGTTACACCAGCGGGTTCGGAAAAGTGCCATAGCGCCGCCAATCGTCCGGATCATGCGCGATCCAGGACTCGGCGGAATTCTCCGCGAGCAATTGCTTGAGCCGCTGGATGCTGCGCACAGCCAGCACCGGATCAGAGTCAAACAGGGTTGGTTTTTCGCGCTCCAGCGCTTCGCGCACATGCACCGTGTCGGCCGTCAACATCAGGCTGCGGCAGGAAAGCCGGACCAGAAGGCTGCCCTCGCCCGCACTGTGCCCGGGTAATTTGAACAACCGCAGGCTCCCATCGCCGAAGATATCAATGTCGTTTTCGTAAAGCTTCCAATCGGAATCTTCCACTGCGGCGAGATCCTCGTTCTTATAAACCGCATGCGGGGTTTGACGAACAGCACGCGCCTCCGCCAGTTCATCCGCGAACGCATGAAACGTGGCATGAGGAAACAGACACATGCCCCCAGCATGGTCGAGGTGAAGGTGGGACATGACCACGTGCGAGATGTCAGTGGGGCGAAAGCCGAGCTCTGCCAATCGCGAGTCCACCCGCTGCTCGGTGGAAAACCGCATTTTCATGGTCACGGCAATCTCCTCGCCGTAGTAACCAGCCGCATTGCCGATGGCGCGAGGGCTCAGGCCAGTATCGAAGAGAACGAGCGCGGAGGGATGCTCAATCAGAAAAGCAGGGCACGGAATGGTACAGTCCCGCGACGATCCTCCCTCCACCAGGAATGCGTAGCTTAGCGTGAAGTCCCCGCCGGGTAAGGCCCACAGGCGCGAAGCGGTGGCCGAAGCTTCCACGTTCTGCATGATGCGCTCTCCTGCGTTACTGCGCGGACCGGAGTGACAGCGTCAGTTAGCACGGTGCCAGATCTTTGTCTCGGACTCTCAACCGCTGCGGGTGCGTCAACCTGCGGCCGCGCAGTTCCAGTTCGTCGGACGCAATGCTTCCGCCTGATAGTAATAGGCAAAGTCGCCAAAGGCCGTCCGGTCCTCGCACTGGTAACGCGCAGTACCGAAAAGCAAATGGCCAATGCGGTGCGGCCACCAACCCGAGGTATCCACCATGTTCAAGGGTTCAACCTCAACCTTCAGCTTCTCGCCGCGGCGACTCTCGACCAGCGCTGTCAGATGGGTGGCAATCCTGCCGCTCTCGGGCCACTGAATTTCCATGCGCGATGTCTTCAGCAGGTCCCGTTCACCGTTTCGCAAGATATACCCACATAGTTGTTCTCGACCGTCGGTGAAACCCTGGGGATAGACATTGACGGTGAAGTTCTCATCGAAAAGAGGCCAGAGCATCACGTACTGCTTCCACTTGGAGCGGCCACCCCATCCCCACATTCGGTCTCGATACCCGAGACTATCAATGCGGGTGGTAATTCCGGCATGTCGCACTTCCCCACGAAAGCGTCCGATCTGGTCGAAGTGATTGCTGCTGGCTCCTCTTTTTTCCGCTTCCATCCAGAGTTTGGATTCGGCCCATGAGTACGCCTCGTGCAGCGCACGGAAGGCAACATTCACCTGCACGTCCGGACTTGTGTAGCAAACCTCCCAGTGCTTCATGGGCTCGACAATTTTCATCAACACCGGACCGAAGCTGAGGCGATCTTCCCCGATGTCCTGAGGAATGTGGTAATCCATCTTCATGTGATGGTGGAGGACCCGCTGGTGCTGGTAGATGCCGACAATCACATCCGCCCGCTCCTGATTCGGGAAGACACCCAGATAGCAGACGAACTGCAGATCGGACGGGCGATCGTAGAAGCCCCAGTACCACGCCTCTCGCCACCACGGTTCCGGACCAACAGTATGAATCCGATCGTCTTCTGGCTGCAGCATCCTGGGACTCCCGGCCAGGGACCTTAGCGATTACCCTGAAATAACAGTTTGCAATCCCACAAAACGTCTTTATACTACCCGCGGGCGACCAATAAAACAATCGTTTGGTTGTGTTGACACTTCCCATGTCTCCAGCCAATGTTAACCCGGGGCGCCATGCAAGCCCGTCAACTAAAGGCTTGGATCGAAAGGCCATGATCGAAGCGGTCAATCGTGAGATCGAGGTTTACGAAATACATTTTCGGAAGTTTTTTCGCGGCGAGGACCGATCGAACCTGCGTTCCGCGCTCTTCAACGTGCCGGGCCGCCTCGTGGCTGGATGCTGGGGCGACTACGAAAACATGGCACCTGTATTCCGGCAGCTGCTGGCGGTCGCGTCCGCAGAGCAGATTGGCCACAGAATGAAGCGGATCGCCTTGCGACCTGGAGTCTTCCAGATCACCTGCCTCCTGGTCAGCTATCTCATTGCCCGCCAGCAGCAGATCCTTATCGAACAAGCCAATGGCTCCTCCCACAGTGACAGCGGCCGGCTCCAGGAGATGGCCTTCCTGTTTGAGACCGGACTGGTCATCCTTACCACTGCCCGAAATGATGGAAAGCACTTTCCGGGAGAGGCCAGCGATTCAATGCCTCTTCTTCCTGTCAACGAGCACCAAGCTTTTTTCTCCCGCTTGAGAAAACATCCTCCCAGCGAACTCTCATGGCATCGCCGCTTAATGGCATCTTTGACCGCCTTCAATTTTCTTTTTCACGGCGAGATGCGCGACGGAATCTTCAATCACGGCCCCTACCCTCTCGGCAACGGTCGGTACCTGCTGGTGAAAGAACTAACCGAGCTGCATAACGATATATTTCCGTGGAGCCATTGTGTAAGAGGCTTGCCGACGGCTGTGGTACGGGGCTTGGTCCTGCGCGACGTAGAGATGCATTTCGACGTGCTCGGGGGAGTAGCGCTGCAACCGACCGATGCAGACGACCGTATCGAACTCGACGGCATCTTTGAGGTGGTGGATGGGGAGTTAGTTGACATCAAGCAATCGCGTGCGGAAGAACTCTTAAAGCGAGCTGAAGAAGCTCAATCCCTCCTCTACGAAGAATTCCTAGGGTGGGACAATGAAAGGAAGCTGCGCTATGGCGCCATGCTTCATGCTAACTTTCTGCGCGGTTTCTGGGAGCTTCTTCCCGGACAAGAAGCACAGCAAGCCGGGGCGGCAGCGATAGCCGGGTATGAGGCATCGAGTCGGATGCACTTCGAAGAGTTGCGCGCCCAGCAACTCCCCTTTTCGATGAAGCACATCGCAGAGACGGAAGGTCCCATCTTTTCGCCTCTGATTTGCTAGCACGAGAACACCGTTGATCCTGGAGTGGATGGCGTTGTAGGAAAGAACACGTTATTTCTGCTGTGTCCTTGGAATGCCCAGTTCTGCCAGTGCGCCCTTTTTCATCTCATATTTCTGGATCTTGCCGCTGCCGGTCATCGGAAACTGCTCCACGAAGCGAACGTGCCGAGGCACCTTGAAGCCTGAAACGCGTTCTTTGCAGTATGCGATGATCTCTTCCGCGGTGACCTTCTGCTCGGCCTTCACTTGAACATAGGCAAACGGCACTTCGCCCAGCCGTTCATCCGGCACTCCAATGATGATTGCCGACTGTACCGCCGGATGTCCGCCCAGCAGATTCTCCACTTCCAGAGCCGAGATGTTCTCACCACCTACCCGAAGCGTATCTTTTAGGCGTCCAGTCCACGTCAGGTATCCTTCCTTATCGATCCATCCCAGATCACCCGTGTGCATCCAGCCCTCGGCGTCAATCGCGCGAGCCGTACCTTCCGGATCTTTGTAGTACCCTTTCATCACGTTGTAACCCCGGAAGCAGATCTCGCCAACTTCCCCGGTTGGAGCGGCCTCTCCAGTAGCCGCCGAAAGAATACGCACCTCCACCTCGGGCTGCGGCCGGCCCATCGTGTGCAATCGCTTTTCGTAAGGGTCGCGCCAATCCGCGATCGTTACATTGGGACTTCCCTCTGAAAGTCCGTACAACGGACAAATCTTAGTAATCCCGATTTCCTCAGCCACCATGCGCAGCAACGATGACGTTCCTGCCGTCCATCCCTTGTGTAGAGAGGACCGCGAGCGCCGGGCGAAGTCGGGATGGTTGCGCAGCGAAATGAACATGGATTCCAAGCCGACGTAGGTTGTGATGGCTTCGCGCTCGATAACCTCCAGCGTTTCCGCCGGATCGAACGCTGGAGCCAGATACAAGGTATAGCCGAGGGTAATCGCGCCCAATAGCGCGCATACCGAACCGCCCACATGAAACATGGGCATCGCCGACAGCACTCGGTCGGTTTCGTCGATACCCGAGCGCTCTCCCATCTGCGCTGCATTCCGCAACACTTGCCCATGGCACAACATGGCTGCTTTCGGAAATGCCGTCGTGCCCGACGTGTACTGCATCAGCACAATATCGTCACAGCCAACTTCGGCTTCAATTCGCTTCCGCTCCCCCGCCAAATCGGACACTTTACCGAGTTTCACGACTTCTTCGTAGGAAATCATGCCATCGCCACTCGCTCCCAGCGCGATCACGCGCCGGAGATGCGGAGCAGCCGAACAGTTCAGTTTGTTCAGCTCACCCTTCTCTAGTTCTGGCAGGACTTGGCGCAGCGTGCGCAGGAAGTCGATCTTACTGTGCTCCGGCATGGTCACAAACGTCGTGGCGTCCGAATGCCGCAGCACGTATTCCAGTTCGGAGGAACGATACCTCGTATTGAAGGCAACCATGGTACAACCCAGCTTGGCCATGGCCAGTTCCAGGACACACAACTCCGGCAAATTGGGAAGCCACGCGGCAATGTGGTCTCCCCTCCTGACGCCCAGCGCGATCAAGCCGCAAGCCAAATCCTCGACCTCCGCGGCAAACCGGCGCGCCGTCAACCGCCGGTCTGGAAACACGATGAGTTCCTTGTCGCCACAGCGTTCGACGCATTCTGTGAGTGCCTGCCCCAGGGTAAACCGGCTCCAGCGCGTTGCTCGCCCAGGGGAATCGCTCTGATTGGGGTTTCCCGTTGCCATCGCTATTTCTGCCCGCCTCCTTCGAGCATTTGAGCCACCTTCGCGCTGTCATATCGAATCCGAAGATTCTTCACCCGCCCGTTCTCCACCTCGAAGACATCCACTGCGTCGAATACCATCGGGTGGCCCTTGATCGTCTCGCCCTCAAAATGAATCTCTACGGCAACTGCCCCTTCGTCACTGAAGAAGAATTTAACAGGGTTATCGAAGTGCTTCGGGTAATACTTCAGGACCGCCGTATAGAAGGACTGGATCGCCGCGCGTCCCCGGATGGGTTCGTAGGTCGGGAAACACAGTGTCGCATCCTCGGCAAACACTTTCCCCAAGTCATCCAGCCGCGTTTCGTTCAAGGTAGCGAAGTACTTCTGCACTACTGGCAGATTTTCCTGCATACTCGTGCACACTCCCAGATTGCATCCTTACTGTGCGACGAATCCACCGTCAACCGGCAGGGCGACTCCGGTGATAAAGCTGGCTTCGTCGCTCGCTAGGAACAACGCGGCATTCGCCACTTCCTGCGGCAGGCCCAGACGCTTCAGGATGGTGAAGCTGGCATACAATTCCCGAATTTTCTCCGGATGGCCTCCGCCAAGTTTTTCGCAGGCCCGCCGCAACAGCGGAGTGTCGATGGGTCCCGGGCACAGGCAGTTCACCCGGATGTTGTGCTCGGCATAATCGGCACACATGCTGCGGGTCAGTTGCAGCACGGCCGCTTTCGACGCGCCGTAGGCCGAGTATTCCTTCACAGCCACGAGACCGCCGACCGAAGATATATTGATGATCGAGCCGCCCCCGGACGCGATCATCGCCGGAACCGCAAAACGGCTGATGCGATACGTGCCGTTCAGGTTCACCCCGATCTGCCGATCCCATTCGCCGTCATCGCAGGTCGTGACGGACCCCGTCGTTTCGATCCCCGCGTTATTCACGAGTACGTCCAATCCACCCAACTGTGCCAGCGCCTCTTTCACCATGCGTTCCGCTTCTGAGAGCTTGCTCACATCTCCGGTCACGTAGCCGAACTTGCCCTTCGCAGCGACGGCGGCAGCTTCTTTGGCATTGAGGTCCCCAATCACCACTTTCGCACCTTCTTCCACAAACCGCTCCGCCATGGCCAAACCGAGTCCCGACGCTCCGCCCGTGATCAATGCGCGTTTTCCCTTGAGTCTCATATTTGTTTACCCCTGAATTTGATATCCTCCGTCAATCATTAGAGCGGAGCCCGTCACAAAGGCTGCCTCATCACTGGCCAGATACAGCACGGCGGCAGCGATTTCCGACGGCTGAGCCGCTCTCGGGAGCAATTGACCTGCAAGGTATTCCCGTTTCACGGCTTGCCAGTCGCCCTTTGGCCCCGCCAACGTCTTGCACGCATGCTCCAGCAAGGGCGTATCCACGACACCGGGATTAACCGAATTCACGCGCACCTTGTGCTGCGCGAAATCAACGGCCATGTTGCGCGTCAGTTGTACTACTGCTCCCTTGGAAGCTCCATAGGCCGCCAGCCCCGTATACCCGAGAAATGCTGCGATCGAGCCTATGTTCACGACCGCTCCGCCTCCCCCCTTTATGATGTGCGGAAGCGCGTACTTGCTCATCCGGTATACGCCGCCCAGGTTGACAGCAATCTGTCTCTCCCACTCTTCCTCGCTGACTTCAACGACGTTGCCTTTTACGTCGATTCCAGCATTGTTGACCAGGATGTCGAGACCACCGAGAAACCGGACACCTTCCTCTACAGTTCTCCTGCAGTCGGCCGAGCTAGCTACGTCAGCGACCAGGCCCGCAACTCTGCCTCCACCAGACGAAAACGCTTTCCCCGCACGTTCAGTCGCCTCCGGCGCAATATCGCAGAATACGACCGCGGCGCCTTCTTGAAGAAAGCGCTCCACAATTGCGTACCCGATCCCGGATGCGCCGCCGGTCACAATCGCCCGTTTTCTTGCTAGCCGCATGACCTAACGTCCTCTCGTCACGCCACTTCGACTCGTTCGAGCAGATCCTTAACTCGATCCATACACTGGAACGAGGACTTCGCCTTCGTCAGGTCCCCGAATGCCGTGATGTTCCACAACACCACGTGGCGCAATCCCGCTGCTGCCAAGTCCTGAACTTGCTGCGCAACGTCCTCGGGCGTTCCATGTAACGTAAAGTACTCCACGACTTCCCGCGGAACCTTCTGGATCACCCGCATCGCATCGTCGTACCCGAAGAGCGACGGAATGTAGTCATGGAACCCGACCTTGCCCTCACCAAACGGAGGCTCATAACCGAAGCGCTGGAACGTCTCCGCCGGCAGCAACAGGCAAAGTCCTTTCACCAGCAGATGATCCATGAGTCGCGCAACTTCCTTGCGGTCTTCGTCTACGACCACGTAGGCAAGCATCCCGGGAGTCACCGCGTCGTCACTCCGCCCCTCCTGCTTCGACGATTCGCGAATCACTTTCAGCTTTTCGCCGTACTCCTCCGGCGTCATGCGCGTGGGAAGCCAGCCGTCCGCCAGTCGTCCTGTCACCTGTAGCATCCGTGGCCCGTGCGCCGCGATCCACACCGGCGGAGTCTTCCCCTTGAACGGCTCCAGACCGAGCACCGCTCCATTCAAACGAAAATACTTGCCCTCAAATGTGACCGGCTTCCCGCCCGACTCCCACAACAGGCGCATCACCTTCAAGCCTTCTTCCAGTTTTCCCACAGGCTGGCTGAAATCAAAACCGTAAGGAGTCATGTTGCATTGCTCACCCGAACCAAGACCCAGGATCAGCCGGCCCTGTGCCACGTGGTCCACGGTCAAGGCCGCCTGCGCCAGCATGGTCGGATGACGACGAATCAGATCCGTGACCCCGATCCCGAGGTTGATTTTTTGCGTAGAAGCCGCCACCGCAGAGACCGCTGCAATTGGATCGAAGTAAACGTCAGCACTTTTCTGGTACTTCGCCAGTTCCGTCACTTCCGGAATCCACACCGACTGCGGGTGCCAGCCCATGAGGTGACACGGCCACCAAGCGGAATCGTACCCGCGCTCTTCGCCCCGCTGCGCCTGCTGAATCACCTTCCCAAACGGCGGCATGATTCCGCCCGGTATTCCGAGTTTCAGTTTTGCCATAGTTTTTCCAGATCGCGCTTCGTGCGATGGATTTCTTGAGCGTCAGACTTTGGTTTCGGAGCCGCGAAATTCGATTTTGCGCATCGCCTTAGGATCGACCACCTCCCGCAGCAACTTGAGTTGTTCCTTCGTGGGTGCCTCGGTAATGGGAACATGATCGGGAACAATCAGTTCGAAACCGGTTCGCTCCTGCACCTGCTTCGGAGTAACGCCGTGGTGCACGCTCTGCAGGCGCATGCGCTTCGACTTGGGCTCGAAGTCCATCACGCAAAGGTCGGTTACCACCAATTTGGGCCCGTTCTTCAGGCCAAGCTTCTCGCGCTTGTCGCTGCCGTCGAAGTATCCGGGGGCGGCGAGGAAATCCACTTTCTCAACAAAGGTTCGAGCGTTGTGGGTGGTTGACCAGATGAGGATGTGCTTGTCGAGTGTGCACATATCACCCATGCCGGCCGAACCTGGCAGGCGAACTTTTGGCTTTTTGAAGTTTCCTATAACGCTGTTGTTCACGTTGCCGTACTTGTCAATCTGTGCGCCACGGATACAGAACACTTCGAGCGTGTTGCGGTGAACATAGGACCACATGTCTTCGAGTTGCGGCAGATACATCACACAGTTCTTCCACATGGTCGGGTCGAGCGTGTTGCCAAGAATGGACCCGGGCTGCGCGTCCACGCCCACAGCGCCCGCGACCCACGTCAGTCCCGGTGCGTGCGTCAGGCGCGCCAGCATGGCGGCGGACACGGGAATAAAGGAAACGGTGCCGTTCAGCATGATGGAATCATCATTCAGCTCGCGAGCAAGGCGGCACACCATCAGTTCGTCAGCGGTATAGTCTTTTGCGTAGTCAGTCATCTCAATCCCATTTTTGAATACGGAGTAATGCTTCCGCACCACCCGCCGCCTGCAGGTATTCCGCCTGCGATTGCGGAGCAAGAACATAGCGTTCCAGGAATGTCCGCGTACCTTCCTCAGTCCGCGAGGCAGCCGCATAGGCTTCGAAGAACTTGCGATCGAAGGCATAGTTGGGGAAAAGAGAGCAGGGGTGTGAACCATAAGGGACATGCACCACCGCATCCACTTTGAAATAAGGAATACCGGTGTTCTCGGGCGTACGTCGAATCTCGTCGTTACTGACGATTTCTTCCACGGTAACAATCACTTTCTTTGAAGCGCGCGGAAAGACATCGACGTCCGTCCAGATGGGCCGCGGAAAGAACTGGACATTGCCGTACAAGTCTGCGCGATGGGCGTGCAGCAGACAAACATCGGGCTCGAGGCCGCGCACAGCCACAACTTTCTGTCCTGTAAAAGGACAATCAATCATCTTGGTCGTGTCGGGATGAGTCTCCAGCAGTTCTGAACCGAGGCCGGACCGAGTCACACCGAAACTGAGGCCCTTAGCACCAGCCTGGAGACGTGTCAGAATCTGGTGCTCGGTGTATTCCTCAATTTCAAGTTTTCCCGCTTCGACCGCGCGCCGAAAGTTATTGGCCATGCCGAATTCATCAAGGTTCACGATGATGAACATGACCTTCTTCACACAGCCCGATGCGATCATCCAATCCGCTGCGATGCCTCCGACCACATGCACCAGAGTCAGGTCTTTCCTTTTCGCACGAATCAGTTCCCGGGCCATGGCTAGCGGGGCGATCTGCGTTCCCATGCCTTGCACCGCGAGCACATCCCCGTCGCGCACCAGTTTGGCAGCATCGGCCAAACTCATTACCTTGTTTTCTTTCTTGGCAGCCATAATGAATTCTCAAAACAACTTGAGGATCGAAATAACGTTCAGGATTTCTCTTTTTGTTCAATTGTTTCTGCACGAAACACCTGACAACTGTTCCCGAGGATCGGCATCCACTTCTGCCGATGTTCTTCTTCGCTGTAAGCAACATCGTCCGCCAGCCCGGAGCGTCGCCCAATCAAAATCGTGGCGGTGAAGCCGACGGCTGCGGCAAACAGTTCCACCATATGCACGCAACCCTGGCTGCGCCCGACCGCTTCGATAATGCGCCGCGTAATGCCGGGTCCAATGATCATCCCCTTCAGCTTCTGGGCATTTTCCAGAGCCCGGGGACACAGCGTCGGATACGGACGCCGCGTCATCGAAATCTGCACGTCTTCAATCCGTCCGCTCGGCACATCCACGACCATTTCCGCGTGGAAGTTATGTTCCACATCGAAAAGGGACGCGCGCACGCGAAACTGTGAACTGCCAACATCAATGATCTGAATATTGACGTTGCGCTCGTAAACCCTGGGGTATTCGTCCCGGGGCCCATTGCCTTCTCCGAAGACCAGAGGCATTGCATTCCCATCGCCTGGATTCATACCCTTCTCCTACGCGCTCCGCCCGCCGTCCACTCGAATCACTTGTCCGGTAATGAACGATGCCTCACTCGAAACCAGAAACAAAACGGCGGCAGCGACTTCCTCCGGTGTACCGACCCGGCCCAGCGCAGTCCTGGCCGTGGCCTGACCTATCTGCTCCGGACTCAGGAAGCGTGACTGCATCGCAGTTCCGATCGAACCAGGAGCAACCGCGTTCACCGTGATTCCGTCAGTGCCAACCACTCGAGCCAATCCGCGCGTGAACGTCTCAAGTCCGCCCTTGGCCGCGGCATAAGGCAGAGTCCCTGCACTTCCACCCTCCAGCGCTCCGACCGAAGTGACATTCACGATCCGTCCGAAACCGCGCGCCCTCATGTGGGGCAATGCCGCTTGCGACAACTCCATCACGCTGCGCAAGTTCACGGCCCATGTGAGGTCGAGGTCTTCAGTTTTCCAATCGCCGACCGTGTGTACCGTTACCGGGTCTCCCGCGTTGTTCACCAAAATGTCGAGCCGGCCGGCACTGGCAACCACCGCTTCGACCAACCTTTGTCCCTCACCGGCAACCGCGAGGTCGCCTTGCACTGCCCAGCACTCCGGCCGAGCCTCCTGTACCGCGCGTATCGTTTCAGCGGCGCCCTGCTGATTGCGGCAGTAATGTACTGCCACTCTCGCACCGCATTTTGCAAGCAGAACCGCCGCTGCCCGCCCGATCCCGGAGCTGGCGCCCGTGATTAATGCGACCTTGCCGCCGAGATCAACATTCATGCACTGCCTGCTGCCCAGTTTCCCGCAGAACTAACTCCCTGCCGCGGGTTCAGGCGGATGTGGAAGCGGACATCCGTACTCGATCTGGAAGACCGAGTTGAATTTCTGAAATCCGGTGACCATCGCAAAGTAGCAGCCAATCTCAATAATCTCGGGCACCGTAAACTGTTTGCGCACGAATGCGAGCGTTTCTTCGTCAATGCGGCCTTGAGAGCGAAACGCGTGCCAGTCCGCCAGTTTTAAGAGCGCCTTCTCACGATCGGTGAACGCGCTCGAATCCCAGTAGTGGTCAATGTCATTCAGCTTCGCCTCGGGAATGTTGTTTCGTCTGGCCCAGACGACATTCGCCACCTTTCAATAATCACAGCTGTTCAAGCGTGCCAGTCGCAACCGGGCCAGCTCCTTGGGTTCGGACTCCACGCGCCCATTCAAGCACGCCATGTAGAAGTCGTTGAACTTGCGAAACAGTTCCGGCACGTGCGCCATGAATTGCGAATAGACTGAGTCTCCAATCCATTCCTGATACATCTCCATGGTTTGCCGAATATCCGGTTCCATGTCCTTCGGTTCCATCAACGGCAGAACTGGCATCCGATTCCTCCTCAAGTGTCGATCGATCTTCAAAACCAGGCGAAGCCCCTACCGCGGAAATGCCGGCATAACCTCCCTGCCCCACATCTGCAAACACTGCAAAACCTTCGCGCGATCCGGCCCTCCAGGAAGACGGAAACGCATGATTAAATAGTCGGTATCGAATTTGCTTCCGAACATCTGTGCCTGCCGAATACAGTCTTCAGGTGTCCCGGTGATGAAATGCTTCCGGGCGCGATCGCGCGTGAAATCCGACTCCTTCTGAAACTCGGGATGGTGCGTAAGGATGCCCCAGCGGAAATAGAACAACCACTCCTGAATCGCGAGATCGAGGAAGATCTCGTCGGACTCTTCTCGGCGAGGTGAAACCCAGCCATCCCGCATGAGAACCACCATGGACTTATTGCCGTGTTTCTTGGCTTCGTCGCGATAGATGCGAACTTGCTCGTTCCACACTTTCGGATCCAGCGGGAATGGGTCGCTGCACCAGGCGTCTCCCAGTCGGCCGGCGCGAGCAATCGTCTTTGGGAACATTCCGCCAATCCAGATCTCCGGACGAGGCTGCTGGAAAGGCTTGGGCGTAAGCCGAACATCGTGAAAGTGCCAGAACTTGCCCTCGTGAGAGAACTTGTCTTGCGTCCAGGCCTTGAGGATGATCTCGTGGGCTTCCTCGAATCGGGCGCCACGCTCTTTGAAAGGGATGCCGGCGAATTCGTGATAGCCGCTGTGGTAGCCGCTTGCCGCGCCGAAAATCACACGGCCATGCGAGAGATGGTCGAGCATGGCAAACTGCTCGGCCAAATGCATCGGGTTGTACAGCGGCGGCAGGCAAATATAGGTGCCCAAGCGGGCGTATTGCGTGCGCGGCGCAATGGCAGCCAGCAGGATCAAGGGCGGAGGGAACATGCATTCGGTCCTGCCATGACGCTCGGGAACAACAATGGAGTGGAATCCGCCGGCTTCGGCCATGTCGGCTTCCCGAAGCAGATGGTCGGAAAAAGCGCTCACCTGGTCGCGCGTTGGGGGGGACTGGTCATAAGGCCCGCCATGAGTATCCAGTAGGTATCCGATTTTCACATTTCGCTCCGACTAGAATTTCGAAATGACCTTTTCTCCCCAAGTACGAATACATTTCATGGTGTAGTCGTGGTTGGGGCCCGAGGGATGACGGAAATAGCAAACGATGTACTCGCAGCCAACTTCTTCGCGGTAGCGCTGCACCTCTTCGACGACCTGCGCCGGCGTACCGGCGATGGCGCGATTTGGAGCCACGCGGTCAAACGTCCACTCGTCATCGGTAACCGTCTTCACCCACGGCTCCCATTCCGTGTTGAACCTGCCAGACTCGAAGAAACCCAGATTCTTATAGAACAGGTGCATGGCACGCAGGCCCGGCCACCAAACGTTTTCGACCTCGCCCTTTGTGTCCGCGATCCAGCAATCGCGAATCAGGACAACCTCCGTCTTATTGCCGTGCTCCTTCGCAGTGGCGCGATAGATGTCGGCCCAGGACTTCATGACCTTAATGTGGTGTAACGGGTCCGAAATCCATCCGTCGCCAATGCGTCCGGCGCGCTTCAGCGCTGATTCCGACATCGAACCAATCCAGATCGGCACGCGTGGCTTTTGGACGCACAGCGGAGTAATACGCACATCCGCCATTTCCCAGAATTTGCCCTTGAAGGAAAAACCTTCGCCGCTCCAGGCGCGCTTAATTATTTCAACCTGCTCATTGAACATGGCAGCCGCGTCCGCCACCTTCTTGCCGAACAGTTTGAACTCCGGTTCAACCAAGCCGAGGCCGCAACCCAGAATCGCGCGCCCATTGGAAATGTTATCCAGCACGGCCCATGCTTCCGCCACGTTGATCGGATGCCATTCTGGAAGCTGCAGGATGGAGGAGCCGAGACGGATGCGGCGAGTGCGTGACGCGATGGCTGCGAGCAGCGTGGGCGGCGACGGAAGATACCCGTCCGGCATCATGTGATGTTCGGGGACGAAGACGGAATCGAAGCCGACGGCTTCGGCCAGTTCCGCCTCTGCCAACACTTCCTGATAAAGACGCGGGATATTCTTCCCGTCCGGCGGATCCTGCGTGTTCACCAACATCCCGAACTTCATTCCGACTGTCTCCCCCAGACCTGGTTACCGCGCTTCCCAACCCTCAGCCCTCAGCTCCGGATCGTACCAAACAAACGTTTAGTAGGACGATGGAACGCGCTCTATTGTCGGCCCTCTCCTAACGTCTGTCAAGCCTCGGGTAGACTTTCTTGAGCGCCCTGCTCCCCGGTTTCCGCGGCGCGCTCCTCCCGGAACATCCGCTCCCCGTCAAAGCTGAGTATTTTCTCTACGATCACCGTAAAGGTAAGGCGATCCGGGCTGAGATAACGTTGAATTTCGCGTTCGCGAGCGGCAACCGAAAGCGGCGCAGGCGTCTGCGCGACCGTCGCTTCCGCCCATTGCCGCACGCGGGCAGGATCATCGCTGATCTCAACATGCCCGCGCACCGTCACCTGCTTCAGGCCAGGCGTAGAAAAACACAGCGAGATGGCAGGATTACGGCGCAACGCTTTGACTTTGTCGCGGTTTGAAGTTGAAGTGAGCACAATCTGACCATCGAGGATTGCGTATGCCATCTCGCACGCCACCGGCCGGCAGTCCTTCGTCACCCAGGCCACAACACACTTCCAGGGCGGCGCCTGAATGATGCGCCAGGCGCCTTCGTCACTCAGGCTGTACGGACTGAGGTACTGGCGGGTCCACCAGAGGGGGCGGGATGAGAGCGAGTCGCTCATCGGTAACGACACAATTGGATATTTCCGATTGCGGCCGGACGTCCGTGAAATACCAGTTTGCAATCGCGCAAAGCGGCTTTATAATACCGCAGGGACCGGAATAAAACAATCGTTTGGTTGCTGCGAAAATCACCCCACTGGAAATGGAGCTCGGATGCCGCAGGACAAGCCCTCAAAACTCAGGCTCGCTGAGGAATCTGCCTCGGAAGTGCCCGGGCGCCACCCTTCCGACAGCGAACGTTTGTGGGCGCAAACGACGCTCGCTCCCACGCTTGAGAAGTCTCCCGAGAAGGCGATCGGCGCGCCCACGGGCATCAACTGCGACGAGCATGGCCACGCCCGCTTCAGCACCATCTCCAACGTCCCCATCCGCCGCCTCTACACCCAGGCCGATCTCCCCGCCGACTGGAACTACGATCACTATCTCGGCTATCCCGGCCAGCCGCCCTATACGCGCGGCATTCACTCGACCGGCTATCGCGGCAAACTCTGGACCATGCGCATGTTCTCCGGCTTCGCTTCGCCCGAAGAGACCAACCAGCGCTACAAGTATTTGCTAGAGCACGGCGGCGGAGGCCTCTCTGTCGCTTTCGACTTGCCCACGCTGATGGGCTACGACTCCGATCATGCGGCCAGTGAAGGCGAAGTGGGGAAATGCGGCGTCGCGATTGATTCGCTCGAGGACATGGAAATACTCTTCGACGGCATTGACCTCGAAAAGACCACGACCTCGATGACGATCAACTCCCCGGCGAGCGTCCTGTGGGCGATGTATCTCGTGGTAGCAGAAAAGCAGGGAGCCGACTGGAAGAAGATCTCCGGCACCATCCAGAACGACATTCTGAAGGAGTACATCGCGCAGAAGGAGTACATCTATCCGCCCGCGCCCAGCATGCGCTTGGTGGTAGACACGTTCGAATTCGGATCGAAGTTCACCCCGCGTTTCAATACGATTTCGATCAGCGGCTATCACATTCGCGAAGCGGGTTCGACCGCGCTGCAGGAACTGGCGTTTACGATCTACGACGGCGTCGAATATGTTGAATGGGCGCGCCGCCGCGGACTGGAGGTCGATGAGTTCGGGCCGCGCCTGAGCTTCTTCTTCAATGCTCACAACGATTTCTG
>Ga0209698_10002154_pt1 | contig 22445 bp, 13 predicted proteins | sample LitLauG_LLR_2012_FD_187203 | JGI IMG/M metagenome (GOLD analysis project Ga0209698, IMG submission 187203) | Freshwater sediment microbial communities from Pennsylvania, USA - Little Laurel Run_MetaG_LLR_2012 (SPAdes) (version 2) | ecosystem: Environmental > Aquatic > Freshwater > Creek >...
CAAGATCACAACCAGCAGTGCGGATCTCAAGGCGTATCAGGGCCAGGACGTAAACTTCATCGGGCACAAGGCAGGTACCGAGAACAGCCTTGCCGTCACCGAAGTGCATATGATCTCCGAACACTGCACCGCGGCCGCGGCTGCACCTGCTCCGACGATCAGCACAACTCCGGAGACGATCAGTCCAACTGCTGCGCCCGCTACCGCACCTGCCGCGGTTGCACCTGCTCCGACGATCAGCACGACTCCAGAGACGATCAGTTCACCTGCTGCACCCGCTGCCGCACCTGCCGCGGTTGCACCTGCTCCGACTGTCAGCACAACTCCGGAGACGAACAGCCCATCCGCTGCGCCCGCTACCGCACCTGCCGCGGCGGCGCCTGCTCCGACGATCAGCACAACTCCGGAGACGATCAGTCCACCCGCTGCTGCACCTGTACCTGACGGCACTACACGCGCGCCTGTCAGCAATCCTCCAGATACGGTCAGCGCACCTCCCGCCGCTGCCCCACCGGCAGCGCCTGTCAACAAGTCTTCGCAGACTGCGAGCGCGCCCGCCGCCACCGCGGTTGCTCACAGAACGCAGCCAGCAGCACTACCTCAGAAGGCGTCAGCAAAACCCGCTGCCGAAGCTGCCCCCGTTGAGCCTGCCTCCTCACCTGCCCCGGTTGCGGCTGCCTCCCCCGCGCATGTCGACTCGCCTGCGGAGACTGCCAATGACTCTCCACTTGCTGCACCTGCTGTGGCGCCTACAAAGCCCGCCACCACGGGCCGGTCCACATGGATGTTAGTTTCTATCGTCGTGGTTGTGCTCCTCATCGGCGGAGCAGTCCCTCTTTACAACCGGTGGAGGAAACAAAAACTTTTGAAGGAGACGAGCAGCCAAAATCTCTCTTTTACGCATAGAGCAAGCTCCGACCCGGGCACGAGCGACACGCCAGCAGGGCGTAAAGCTGCCTAGATGAGTGCGGAGTAACGAGTCTCAAACGTTGGCCGCCGGGGCGCTTCGCTACGGGATCTTGGTAGGGTCCTGGGCGGGTGTCCCGGCTTTGAATCGCGCCTGAGTTCACCACCCAACATCAATGTTTATTCGGGGAAGATATCGACCTGTGACCAACCAATCGAGCACACCTCCACTCAAGAAAATGAAGGCTCCGACGGCGACATTAACTCCATCCGTTATTACGCTAGGCGGACGGTGTCATCGTGAAGTTTCCGTTCCCGCTGCAACCGATTGCTCCTGAGAGGGTCCAGGTTCCGGTAATTTGTCCGTTTTGCACCGTCCCGTTCAGACTTAGAAGATTGCCCTCCGCTCCCGTGATGGTGTATTGGAACAGCCCCGACACCTGGCCGTTGAAGTTCCCCTGCAGGGTGAATGACCCTGTTTCCGTAGTCGTTGACGGGAAGCACTGTGTGTTGTTCACCTTGAAAGTAAAGTGGCTCGATCCCAGTGAACCGTCAGCATTTACGGTCAGCAGCGTATTGAAGGCAAACGTGTCTGCTCCCGTACTGCTCAGCGTTGCCGCCCAATTCCCGTTGATATTGCCCACCATGTGCGAATTTGCGCCGCAGCTCGCGAGCGCTAGGGTCACTACCAGTAGGATCGCTATGGCAAGACTTGATTTCTTCATTTTTGAGTACTCCTGGTTTCGGTTTCGGAAGTAGGTGCAGTTTCGAAGTGGGCATTCGATTCCGCCAGCCGAGAAAACTGCGCTGGCGGGCACAGCAGGGTCTATTCTTGTACCCAACTGGCGTGCACGTGCCGTGCCATAGGCGCAAACTAGCCGTCATCCCAGTCCGTTCATTTGAAGGGGGATACTAGAATTACGAAAGTCGCCGCGGCGCGGTTCTTGAAGTTTCTGGCCGCGCTCAACCGGAGGTGGTGGTTATCAGCCACCGTGGCAATTTGCCGCATACCGACGCTCAACCGTCAGCAACGTATTCCGCGGATCGTACGTGTTTCATGCTCAGGAACGTACGTTAGAATCCAGGGATGATTTGTCCCGGGAAACCTCTTGCCGGGCTGCTGCTCGGATTCTTCGTACTTGCGGCGTCCCCCTCCGGTCTCGGTCAGCAAGGCGGAAACAGATCCAGCGGCAACGTCAACGCTGACGTGGCTCATCCCGTGCTCGTAGAACTGTTTACCTCCGAAGGCTGTTCCAGTTGCCCGCCGGCGGATGTTTTACTCCAGAATCTGGATACCATTCAGCCGATCCGCGGCGCGCATTTGATCGTCCTGAGTGAGCACGTGACCTATTGGGATCACGATGGCTGGAAAGATCCCAATTCTTCCGACACGCTGACCGAGCGGCAGAGTTCTTACGAGCACTCTCTCGGAGTGCCGGAGTCATACACCCCGCAATTCGTCGTCGATGGAAGCCAGGATGCGAACCTGAGCGATCCCAGGAGTATCGAGACGAAGTTGACGAAAGCGGCCCTCGCTCCCAAACTCGCAATCCGTATTGCCGATGTGACCGTCGATGAAGGAAATCCCGCGACATTGCGAACGCATATTGATACCGATCCCAATTTTGACAAGCACAACGCTGACGTGTTCGTGGCACTCGCGCTCGATCACGTCGAATCGCAGGTGCTGCGTGGGGAAAACGGCGGCAAACACCTGGTCCACGTTGCCGTGGTGCGGCAGTTGGCGAAAATCGGGAAGCTTCCGAAGGAAAAGACTTTTTCTCAGGACGTGCAACTGAAGCTCAAGCCCGGCGAGGACGCACAGAATCTTCGCGTGATTGTGTTCGCCCAGGAAACGGACGGCAAGGTACTCGGCGCGGCCGAGCACAGGGCCTCCCGTGCGGCCGATATTCGAGGAAAGTAGGAAGCGGACTTGGCCCGGGTATCGCGCGATACGCACCGAAGCTTTTTCATAGATCGCTTTGAAAGGGCACGGCTTTCCGCCGTGCCTTCCGAGCCCCGAATTGTGCGGGCTTCAGCTCCTGAGGTGAACCGCCTTCATCGCTCGTCCATTCTGTGTAGCACTCTCAGTGCTTCGCCGCGGCAGGCATCTCAAGGGTCACAAACTTCGCCACACTCTTACCTGCATTCACGATCGGATGGACCAGCCCTGTCGCCATCCACTTCGACTCGCCTGCCTTCAAGTGCAACTCAGGTGCGGCTGGCTCGTGCGCGTCATGGCGTCGCAGATCGTTCAAGTAGAGATCGAGATCGTTCAGCGCCACCAGCACCATCGCTCGCGCCTTCGCGTGTGAAGGAATCGCACCAGTTTGTTGCAACTCAAACTCTGACGCGCGCACGCCATCTTTCACCCACAAGACCTGCTGCGTTCCTCCGTGCAGAATGTCGAGCGCGCGCTCGTCCTCCGAGGGTGTGGGCAAGCGGCGCAGCGCGTCATCGTGCAGCAGTTCCACATCCACGTTGCGAAAGGGTATGTCGCCGAGATTTTTCGCCACGTGTGCAAACGATGCGCTGATCAGTCCAGCGTCTCCGTCGTGGAGCTTCACCGTCACAGGCTGCTTGCCCTTCACTTCGTTGCTGATCTGCGCCTCGCCCATGTTGATGTAGACATAGTCGTGGCGATGCCAGTGCATCAGCGTCTCGCCATGCGCAGGAATCTCCACATAGAAGATGCGCACCTGATCGTTGGCAAATACCTGGTGGTGATGCGGCTCAGCAGTGATTTCCACTTCAGGCGCAGCAGCTTGCACCGCAAGGAAGAGACAGGAGAGAAAAAGAACAGGCCAAAATTTCATGAGCGCGATTCTATCTGAGAGCGCTCGGCACGCGCGCTAGTTGTAGGTGACTTTGCGTTCGCCTTTGATGATTCGGCCGATGGTGTAGGCCTTCTCGCCCACGCGCTCGAGGACGCTTTGTACCTTCTTGAACTTCGCTGAAGGCACAACCATCAGCATGCCCATACCCATGTTGAACGTGCGCAGCATTTCATCCTGAGGAACGTTTCCAAGCTGCTGCAAGTGTTCAAAGATCGGCAGCGAAGGCCAGCTACCCAGCTCGATCACCGCAGCGGTGCCGCGAGGCAGGACGCGCGGAAGGTTCTCGGTGATGCCTCCGCCTGTGATGTGGGCAAGAGCGACCACGCATTGCGCATCGAGCAACTTCTTAAGGCAAGGCCAGTAGCTTTTGTGCGTGCGCATCAGTTCGTTGCCAACTTTATTCTTGATCTCGTTGACATACGTCTCAGGCGAGTAGTGCGCGACTTCAAACAACAACTTGCGCGCGAGCGAGTAGCCGTTCGTATGCAGCCCGTTTGAGGGCAGGCCCAGGATGATGTCGCCAATCTGCACGTCCTTGCCTGTGACAATGCGCTCGCGATCGACCACGCCCACGATGAAGCCTGCCAGATCGTACTCGCCATCGGGATAGAAGCCAGGCATCTCAGCCGTCTCGCCACCAATCAGTGCGCAGCCATTGTGCTTGCAGGCATCGGCGATGCCTTCGACTACCTTTTCAGCGATCGATGGATCGAGCGTACCGGTCGCGAGGTAGTCCATGAAGAACATAGGCGCCGCGCCCTGCACGGCGATGTCGTTGACGCAATGGTTCACCAGGTCCGCGCCGACAGTTGAGTGCAGGCCCATCTCGAACGCGACTTTCAGCTTGGTGCCCACGCCATCGACGCTCGAGACCAGAACAGGATCGCTGTATTTTGTCTTGTCAACGGAGAAGAGGCCGCCAAAGCCGCCGATCTCGCTCAGTACGCCGCGGGTGAAGGTCTTGTGGGCGAGGTACTTGATGCGCTGCTTGGTGCGGTTGGCGCGGCTGATGTCCACGCCAGCATCGGCGTAGGTGACGGGCGTTGGGCTGGACGTGGGACTTTTGGCCACTGATTCTTCCTGCAACGATGGCGTGGGGCTAGTGTCGGATTGCCCGCGCAACCTCGGACGAACGCGTCCGGGGCTACACAACAGCACTCGCTAAGGCCGCTCATTGTAGCACGTTCAACGCAGTGGATTTTTGAACGGGAGTGTGGATGGTGAAACGCGAACAACTCACCACAGGCAGGACAGAGGTAGTGAACACACTGCAACCGTGGCCGCGGGCGCGAACGTCCGTTCGAGACAGCGGGCCCGGACTAGTGAGCGATGAAGTCCGAGAAGAAGTAGGCGAGCACGCCGAACAACGCGAGACCACAGATGCCGTAACAGGTGAGCACCCAGGCTCCGCGGCCTTCGTGGGGACGTGTGGTGGAAGTAGAGGACTGCTCCGTAGAAGTAACGACAGGGGCCCGATCTTCCATGCAAAAAACCTCCAGCGGAAAGATCGTGGCGCAAGTACAGGGTATGCGTCACGCCTGCCCAGCGACGTGGCGGGGCAGGACCTGTGCGCGATTTTACCTCGGTTTTATGCGGGTGGGATGAAAAAATGTGATTGGGGTCACGTTGACTTATAATTAAAGTATTATTCTCGCCAAGAAAAGTCCATAGTGGGAATTCCCTTAGCGGTCCCCGGTGTACGGGCGTGTATGGGGTCCTTCGGTCCGCAAAAAGCGCGGACCTCAGGATGACAGGGGTTCAAGGTTGGAGGGTGGGGCGGGTGCACGGCACATCGTGGGATAATACCCAATTGGGTTTTTCTTAACATCATATGCGGAATTGCTTCGTCGCCCTTCTTTTCGTTTCCCTCACTATCGGCAGCGCTCTGGCGCAGGAACCCACGCAGTCTTCTCCGACCAATGGCGCTAGTGCCACGCAGGGGGCGATGCCGCCGCAGAAGTCTGCTGCCCAGCAGGCGGCGGAGGCGGCGAACTCGACAACCGACTATTCGCAGGAGGCGTTTGTCATCGAGCAGATGCATTCGAAGTACCGGTTTGAGAAAGACGGTACCGGGCGGAAGGAGACGATCGCGCGAATCCGGGTGCAGAGCGAAGCGGGCGTGCAGCAGTGGGGACAGATCCAGATCGGTTACAACTCCGCCAATGAGCGAGTCGAAATCCCATATGTGCGCGTGCTGAAGAAAGATGGCAGCGTCGTCAAAGCGGGGGACGATGCGGTGCAGGACCTGAGTGCGCCCATCGAGCGCGAGGCGCCTGTTTATACGGATTACCGGCAGAAGCACATCACGGTGCCGGGCCTACGTCCGGGAGAGGTCCTGGAATACGACACGGTGACGGTGATCCACACGCCGGTGGCCACCGGGGAATTCTGGACGGAATACGAATTCGACGATCACAACATCGATCTTGACGAGACACTCGACGTCGACGTTCCTGCCGACCGTCCGGTGAAGTTGAAGAACAAGCCGGCGTTCGAGCCGAAGGTCACAGAGGAAAACGGACGGCGCACTTATCACTGGGCGAGTTCACACTTGCAGCGGGACGACGAGGACAAGCCGAGCGATAAAAAGAAGAAGAAGCATCACACGCCGGACGACGACCGACCGGACGTCCAACTTACGACATTTGAAACGTGGGAGCAGATCGGTCGGTGGTACGCGCTGCTGGAGCGCGACCGCCGAGTGCCGTCACCGGATGTGAAGGCCAAGGCGGATGAACTGACCAAGGGACTCACAACAGATCTCGAAAAAACCCAGGCGCTGTACGACTACGTGGCGAAGAATTTTCGCTATGTGAGCTTGTCACTCGGTGTAGGGCGTTATCAGCCGCATGCATCAGGAGATGTGCTGCACGACCAGTATGGGGATTGCAAGGACAAGCACACGCTGCTGGCCTCGATGCTGGAAGCCGAGGGGTTACATGCTTCGTCGGTGCTGATCAACTCGAGCCGAAAACTGGATCCGGATGTGCCGTCGCCGTCGCAGTTCGATCACGTGATCACGCTACTGCCGGCCGATCGTAACAGCACGAAGCAAGACGTCTGGATGGACACAACGAGCGAGGTGGCGCCCTTCCGGCTGCTGGCCTTCAGCCTGCGGAACAAGCAGGCGCTGGTGATTCCTCCGGCCGTGCCACCCTCGCCGGTGGCTCCGCATCTGGAAAAGACTCCGGCTGACACGCCGATGCCCGATCGCGAATTTTCGGAGATTGTGGGCAAGGTCAACGACATCGGGAAGCTGGAAGCGCACGTGCGCTACGAGTTTCGCGGGGATGAAGAGTTGCTGCTGCGGTCGGTGTTCCGGCGTGTGCCGGAAGCGAACTGGCAGCGTGTGGTGGAAAACGTGAACGCGGGCCTCGGCGGCGAGATCACCAATCTGAAGGTGAGCGATCCGGCGGCGACGCGGGAGCCGTTTACGTTTTCGTATGACGTATCGAAAGTGAATTTCCTGGACTGGTCGAAGAAGAAGACGGATGTTCCGCTGCCGCTGGTGCAGTTCAACCTGCCGGATTTCGGGGATGACGATTCGGACGGGGATACGGAACCGCTGAAGCTCGGTCCCAAGGCGGAGTATTCGTACAACGTGAAGCTGGAGCTGCCGGCGAAGTACAAGGCGCGCGCGCCGCTAGAATTTTCAATGAAGCGCGATTACGCGGAATACGAGGCGACGTACAAGATTGAAGGGAACGTCTTCACGGCGGGACGCAAGCTGACGCTTCATCAGGACGAACTGCCGGTGTCGCGGGCAGCGGATTATGCATCGTTCCGGCACGCGGTGGGGACCGATTTGGCGCAGGAACTTTCGTTGGAGAGTTCGGTGGCTGGGGCACCGGTTCCTCCTCCGGACATGAAAGCCGACGATCTGGTGGAGAGTGGCGGGGCGGCGATGAACAGCGGGAATCTTTCGGTGGCGATTGCGCTGTTCAAGCGCGCGACCGAGATCGATCCGAAGAATAAGTATGCGTGGAACAACCTGGGCCGGGCCTACTTCGCGCTGAGGCAAGACGACCAGGCGATTGCGGCGTTCAAGAAACAGATTGAAGTCAATCCGTATGACGACTACGCCTGGAACAACCTGGGGCGCGTGTATTGGAACGAGCGCAATTACGACGAAGCGGTGAAGGCATTTAACAAGCAGCTGGAGAACAATCCGCTGGACAAGTTCGCGCACTCAAACCTGGGAGCGATGTACGCGGAGTGGCACAAGTACGATCAGGCGGTGCCGGAACTCGAGAAAGCCGCGTCACTGGCGAACGCGAATACGCCGGATGGCGCGGTTGAATCCGCGTCGTTGCAGGTGAGCCTGGGAGACGCATACCTGAACCTGGGACAGGATGACAAAGCGCTGGCGGCATTTGATCGCGCGACGGAGCTTTCGGCGACGCCGATGGTGTGGAACAACATCGCTTATCAGCTGTCGCTGAAGAAGTCGCATCTGGACAAGGCGCAGCAGTACGCGGAGTCGGCGGTGTCGTCGACGGCGGCGGCGTTGCGCAATATCTCGCTGGATCGGCTGACGCTACAGGATCTGCAATCCGTTTCGTCGCTGATTGCTTACTGGGACACGCTGGGATGGGTGCACTTCAGCGAAGGCGATCTGGACAAGGCAGAGAAGTATGTGGCGGCGGCGTGGGGGCTGGGACATCACGGAGAAGTGGGCGACCACCTGGGGCAGATCTATGAGAAGCGTGGAGAAAAAGATCGCGCGGTGCAGACATATGCCCAGTCGTTGAGCGGCCTGCGTCCGACGCCGGAAACGAAGGGCCGGTTAGCGTCGCTCGCGGGGGGCGATGCGAAGGCGGATGCGGCAGTAGCGCGCTATAAAGAGGAGCTGCAGCACCAGATGACAGTGGATCTGGGCAAGGCGGCGCAGAATGGGAACGCGGATTTCTTTATTTTGCTGAGCGGCGGGGCGGGGGCGAAGGCAAAGGCAGACGCGATCCGGTTCGTGAGTGGAGATGAGAAATTGAAGTCGTACACGGATGCGCTGCGGACGGCGGATTATCATTTGATGTTTCCCGACGATACGCCGGTGAAAGTGTTGCGGCGGGGGACGGTGTCGTGCTCGGTGGAGAAGGGGAAGTGTGAGTTTGTGTTGTTGCTGCCGGATGATGTGAGGACGGTGGATTAAAGAGGTTCCTTCCCCGCGAAATGTTGACTCTGGCTGGGGGGCATCCATTCTGAGCACCTGGGGGCGTCCATGAAAACTGTAACGCTGGCCGTTTTGTTTATGCTCTTTTGTGCCGACACTGTCTTTGCGCAAAAGCCTGATGTGCCAATGCAAAAAAAAGACGTGGAGATGCGAGCGATTGTGAACCTGAGGAAGCTTGCCGCGGCAGAGTCGTCGTACGCCATAAACCATCCGCAAGAAGGGTTTGCGTGCGACGCCCAAGTGCTGACCAAGCTGGAATGGCCGGATTCGCCGACGCACGCCAAGCTGGTTGAGCCCGCATTGCTGACCGGAAGCGGACAATACAAGTTTTCGGCGCGGTGCAGCGAGAGTGCGAAGCCAGTGGGGAAGCTCGACGTTGTTGCCGTACCGCTGGATTCGGGCTCAGGCCTACGAACGTTCTGCGCGAGCGGGACGTTTGAACCGGGAGTGCGAACGAGTGAATTTCCGATCCGCAGTGTGGGCGGCGGTTCAGCGGAAAATTGTTTGGCTTCGGGCGAGTTGTTGAAGTAAATAGAGCTGCGAGGTGTTCCAGAACATTGCATTGCGAGGGAGAGAAGGATTGCTTCCTGGCGCGCGGTCCCGGTGTTGGGAGGGCTGAAACCTGCGAAAGCAAAAGCGGCGGACGCCCTCTCTCGTCCGCCGCTTGTTTTCCCCGGACCAGGCGTCCAGGGCCACGTCTTTTAGTTAGTCCATGTTTTAGTTAATCCTTATTTCATTTAATCGTGAACGTTAGTGGGGCACTTGTGCCGCCTCCGGGGGCTGGCGTCACTACCGTTACGGTGGCTGTACCGGCAGTCAGAATGTCAGTGCTCGGTACGGTGGCTGAAAGAGTCGTGCTGCTGACGTATTTAGTTGCGAGCTTGGTGGTGTTCCAGTAGATGGCTGAAGTTGAGACATAGCCGGTGCCAGTCACGGTTAGCGTGAAGGCTTTGCCGCCGTGTGTGGCTGAGGTTGGCAGCATCGAGATCAACGTTGGTGCGGGATTGTTGACGACGAAGTTGACGGCGACGGAGGTGCCGCCACCAGGTGCGGGATTGGTCACCGTGACTTTGAACGTGCCGGCTTTCGCTACGTCGGCGGCGTTGATGGTGGCGGTGAGTTCAGTTGGACTGACATAGGTAGTGGTGCGCGGCGATCCGTTCCACTTCACTACGGACGAAGTGAGGAAGCCGGTGCCGTCGACGGTGAGGGTGAAGCCGGGGCTGCCGGTGAGGACGGATCCGGGCGTCAAGGTGGTGATCGTCGGAAGCGGATTGACGCCGCCGATCAGTTGCACCGTCTGCGTGCCCGCGCCGTCGGTGATGTTGAAGGCGGCAGTTTGCACGCCGGTGACTGTTGGCGTGAATTTCACAGTGATGTTGCACTCCCATCCGGGCTTGCGACTCGTTCCGCAACCCGAGGTCGAGGTGAATTCGCTCGCGTTTGTGCCCGTGACGGTCATGGTGCCGATGGTCAGCGAGGTTTTCTGGTTGTTGGTGAGAAGGACGGTCAGCGATTTGCTGGAGCCGACGGCGACGTTGCCGAACGACAACTTGAGCGGCGAAATGCTTACCGGTCGCGAGCTGTTCTGCATGACGGTGACGAAGCTGAGGGACGTACCGACGTAGACATTGTCATTGTTGAGCACGGCGATTTCGGGCATGCCATCGCCGTTGAAATCGGCAGCGACTGCGCCTTGGCTGGTGGCGCCGACGTAGGGGCCACCCATCCACTTGCCTGTCCCGACGCTCGAAGCGCCAATACGAGTAAAGGTGCCGTCGCCGTTACCTTGGAGCAATGCGGGTCCGGAGCCGTATCCCTGCTCGATGATGGGAATGAAGACGTCGAGCTTGCCGTCTCCATTGAAGTCGGCAACCAGCGGATAGGTGGGATAGATGCCGCCGGTGCAGTTGATTGGGCCCGCAGTCAGTGACCCTGTGCCGTTGCCCTGGAGAAAAACATAGGCGCCGGAGTAGTTCCCACAATCGTGGCTATCGGTTACGGTGACGAGCAAATCCATCTTGCCGTCATTGTTAAAGTCGCCGGCGGTCAATCGGTAGTTGGAAGCATTCGCGGCGGTGGTGCTGGCGATGGGCGCCTGGAACGTCCCGTCGCCGTTGCCGAGCAAAACATAAACGGTGTTGCTGGCGGCGCCCGCATACATATTCGGGGTCACGGCGATGTCGAGCTTACCGTCACCGTTGAAATCGCCGATGGCCAGAGAGTTCAACTGAGCGCTGAGTGCGGCGACACTGGAAATCAGAATCGGAGTGCCGAACGTGCCGTTGCCTTTGTTGAGCAATACGCTTAAGGTGCCGTCGGCGTTGGAGGCGAGGATGTCGAGTTTTCCGTCGCCATTCAGGTCGGCTAGGAATACGTCGTACGACTGGGCGGCCGAACCGGTGGGATAGAAAACCGGTGGATTGAATTTTCCGTTGCCCAGGCCGGGGAAGACGGCGAGTTCGTTCATCGGGCAGCCGGTGCTGTTGTAATTGGCGATCGTGGCCACGATGTCGGCCTTACCGTCTCCGTTGACGTCGCCGGTGGCAATCCACTCAGGATAGCTGCCGCAAGCAGACGAAAGGAACGTCGTGTAGGTTGGCGCCGCCAACGCACCGTGTGAACTGCCCAGCATGACGCCGAAGGCAGGCATGCCGTTGGAGCGCGCGTAGGAGAATGCGACATCCGGGAAGCCATCGCCGTTGAAGTCGGCGGTGACGAGATTCTGGCCGAAGCCGGTGACGCCCCATCCATAGGCGGGGTTGGTCTGGAAATTACCGTCGCCGCGGCCGAGTGTTACCTGGCCCATCCAGTACTGGTCGCCTGCTTTGAAGATGTCGAGCGCGCCGTCTTTATTGAAGTCGGCGAGGATGACGTTGCTCGGCGGCGCATCGCGGAATTGTAGCGGGTAGACTGGGCCAGGGGTGAAGGTGCCATTGCCCTTGCCATAGTACGTCCAAATCTCTCCCCAGTAATCGGTGACGACGAGATCCATCTTCTTGTCGCCGTTGATGTCGGCGATGGAAACGAACCACGAGTTCTGCGGCAGCTTGGCGATCACTCCCTTGACCGCAAAGGTTCCGCTGCCCTGATTCTGATAGAGGAGAATGTTGCCGTACGTGTCGGTGATGACGATATCGGTCTTGTTGTCGCCGTTGACATCACCAATCGCGATGCCCATCTGGCTTTGAAACGGAGCAATGTCCGAAGCATAGTAGGTGGCTGTTCCGAAGGTGCCGTTGCCGTTGTTTAGCAGGACGGCCATCCCGGCGCTCTCGGTCACCGCGATGTCTAATTTGCCATCGCCGTTGAGGTCGCCCACCGCCATGCCTTGGGCGATGTAGTTGTTGGTGTGATTCGGATCTACGGTGGAGTAGGGAACGGCGGTCTGAAAGGTTCCATTCCCGATCCCGAGGTAGATATAGACGCCGTTGTAGGGAGTCAGCGCGGCCAAGTCCAGCTTGCCATCGCCGTTGAAGTCGGCCACGCAGAGGCTGTTCGTGCCGGGATTGAAGTTGGCACTGTTTGGAGCTGCGTAAGTATTGCTGTAGGTAAAGGTGCCGTTACCCTTGCCCAGGTAGATCATGACTTCGCTGGTATTTCCTGCCGCATAGATGCCCCACACGGCAAGGTCGGGCAGACCGTCGCCGTTAAAGTCACCCACTGCAATCGCATAACGAGTGTGCTGGTCAGCCGAAAACAGGTTCTGAACCAGTGCGGTTTGGAACGTACCATCGCCGTTGCCTAAGGCGACGTCGATTTCAAAATAGTTGCCCGGGTTTTCGATGGAGACGACGTCGAGTTTCCCGTCGCCGTTGAAGTCCCCGACAGCGGCTGCCTGAACTCCCGAGATGGAGCCACTGGTGTCGTAGTTCAAAAGGAAAGTGGTGGGAGTGGGAAATGCAACCGGGTAGGTTTGCGCCTGTGCTGCTGAGACAGTCAAGAAACCTGCCAGCGCGGTGATTGCAATCACTATCAGGCTGCGAATTTTGAAGTGGCGCAAAATCGAATTCATGAGGATCTCCTGCACTATGAAATATGAGAACGGAGGATAGCGCGGCGGGCTCCCCCCGGAGCCCATGCCAGCGCGTGAATCCGCCGCGCGCTCGCTCCGATCACTGGGGCCAATGTCTACCTGGGTTTCGCGGCGGTCAATTCCGCAGCGGTCACGGTTGGGTCAAGGGTTCGTAACTCGGCAAAGAGATTTCGTTCGAGTGGGTTACACGCGGGGATCAAGATGGTTTTGAGAGAAACATGGAGCGAACGGAATCGGGAACACGAGAAAATATGATCGAGTGATTCGACAAAATTTTTGTACATGGCGCGATTGTTGTTTTTTGTCGCAGCGTTATTTCTACGATTTCGATTATAGTGAGTGCGCCCCGGACGAATGCGTCCGGGGCTACATGTTTCCGCGTTTGCACAACGGCTGCGGTGCTACACTTTAGGTTCTCCCCCTCGGCAGAACGTCTATGCCAGCCAGCACTCGTGTTGACTCCGTCATCGAGTTCGGAGTGTTTGAAGCTGATCTGCGCTCCGGCGAGATGCGTAAGTGCGGTGTGAAGGTGAAGGTCCAGGAACTTCCGTTTCTGGCGCTGCAACTGCTCGTCACTCATCCCAACGAAGTTCTGAGCCGCGAAGATTTTCGGCGCGCTCTCTGGCCCGACGGAATTTATGTGGACTTTGACCGCGGCGTGATCAGTGCGATTAACCGCCTGCGAGAAACGCTGGGGGATTCGGCGGAGAATCCCATCTTTATTGAGACAGTGGGCCGGCGAGGATACCGTTGGATCGCTCCGGTCCAATCCTCGAATCCAGTTGCGGAAGAATTTTCAGAGAAAGACACAGACCCCGGCCCCAGCCGCCGCATTGCGCTGGAGCCTTGGAAATATCTTGTGCTGTGCGCGCTGGTGGGAGTGCTCGCGATTGTAACGATTGTCGCGGTGAAACGGGGGCGATCTGATCCGCCGGGCAAGTCTTCGGCGGCTGAGCTCGCAGCAAGACCTGGCGATCCCAGTCCCTCCTTGAATCGTGAGGCGCAAGAGTTCTATCTCAAGGGCCGTTACTACTGGGAGAAGCGAACTCCGGAGAGCCTGAATAAAGCGGTCGATTCGTTTATGCAGGCGATTGTTCACGATCCTGGCTACGCGCCAGCGTATGTAGGACTGGCGGATTGCTACAACCTGCTGCGGGAGTTCACGGTGATGCCGACGACGGAGGCATATCCGCGGGCGTTTGCGGCGGCGAAGAAGGCGGTCGAACTGGATCCGGGATCGTCGCAGGCGCATGCGTCCCTGGCGTTCGTTTCGTTCAACGGAATGTGGGATGTTCCCACATCGGATCGCGAATTCCGGCGCGCGATTGAACTCGATCCGCAAAACGCGAAAGCGCACCATTGGTACGCAACCTTTCTCCAGTGCCTGCGGCGGTACCAGGAGTCCCTGAGCGAGATCGAACGAGCGCGAGCGCTGAATCCCACCTCGAAGGCGATTCTGGCAGACGAAGGTTCCATTCTGTTCAGTGCGGGGCATCGACAGGAGGCGATCGCCCTGCTGACCCAGATTGAAAAGGATGAGCCTGACTTTATCTCGCCTCACCGTTATATGAAATTCAACTCCCTGATCGCAGGCGATTACGCGGTGTACTTGAAAGAGGAGAGGAAAGAGGCAGTGCTGATGCACGACGCATCTGCCTTGGAGATCTGCGACGCCACGGAGAAAGGCTTCGCCACCGCGGGTGGCGTCGGTTTGTTGAAAGCTCTCAGCCTTCAGCAGAAGAAACTTTATGATCGCGGGCAACTCTCGCCGTACTTGCTGGCGGTCACATACTCCATCATGGATGACAAGCAGGAAGCCTTGCGCTATCTCAAGAAAGCCTACGATCAGCACGTCGATGGAGTGGCGCAGCTCGAGGCGGATCACGCGTTCGACAACCTGGCCGATGAGCCGGAATTCCGCAAGATGTTGGCAGAGGTTGGGCTGCCGCCGCTGAAGTGATCCAGATTTCTGGGATTTGTGGATTAGTGGCCGCGGGGTCTGGTGGCCCCCGCGACAGCCGGCGGGATGCCGGCGTTACGCTTTAGGCCGTCGAAGATTTCTTTCGTCAGATATTTTCGAGTGGCAGACGTCTTCGTTCGCCGAAAACGTTCCCCGGACGAGGGCGTCCGGGGCTCCATTTCTCCTTATTACTCCGCTTTATTACCAGATTCTGACCCGATCGTCCGGGGCTAGATACAGCGTCTCGCCTGGTTTCACGTCGAAGGCGGCGTACCAGGCGTCGATGTTGCGAACCGTGGCGCAACGGTACTGGCCTGGTGAGTGAGAGTCGGTCATGACTTGCTGGCGAAGGGCGGCTTCGCGGTCTTTTGATCCCCAGTTCTGACCGAAGGCGATGAAAAATTGCTGATCGCCGGTGAATCCGAACTGTTCGGGCGCGGCCTTGCCGGCAAGCGATGCTTTGTAGCCGTCATAAGCGGCCGAGATGCCGGCCACGTCCGCGATATTCTCCGCCAGTAGCTGCTTGCCGTTGAGCGAGAGGTCCGGGAAGGGCTTGTAGGTGTCGTACTGCGCGGCGAGGCGCGCGGTGGAAGCTTCGAAGTGCTTGAGGTCCTCAGGGGTCCACCAGTTGCGCAGGCGGCCCTTGGAATCGAAGGTGCTGCCTTCGGTGTCGAAGGTGTGGCTGATCTCGTGTCCGATGACAGATCCGATGGCGCCGTAGTTCACGGCAGCCGGGGCTTGCGGATCATAGAACGGCGGCTGCAGGATGGCGGCCGGGAAATTCAGGGCGTTCTGCAACGGGAGATTCACGGCGTTGACGGTTTGCGGAGTCATCGACCACTCTTTGCGGTCGACGGTCTTGCCGAGTCTGGCGACGTCGCGCTGATAGTCGGCGAGGTTGCCGCGCCAGATGTTTCCGAAAATGTCAGCGGGCTTGACTTCGTAGTTGGAGTAGTCATGCCAGGTCTCGGGGTATCCGATGCCGACATATAAGGTCGAGAGTTTGGCTTTCGCTTCCGCCTTGGTTGCGGGATTCATCCAGTCGAGGGCATCGATGCGCTTGCGAAAGGCAGCGATCAGGTTTGCGACCATGGCCTGGGCCTGTGCTTTGGCTTCGGGAGAGAAGTAGCGCTGGGCATAGACCTTGCCGACGATGTCGCCGAGCAGGCCATCCACTACGAACACTGCGCGCTGCGCGCGCGGACGCTGCTGGGGGACTCCGGAGAGAACCTTGCCAAAAAAGTCGAAGCGCGCGTCGGCGAAAGTCTTCGGCAGCATGCCGGCGTAGGCGTCGATCAAATGGAAGGCCATCCAATCTTTCCAAGTGTCGAGCGGAGTGGATTCGACGAGCGCGGCCTCGCCGGTGAAGGCTTCGGGCTGCCAGACGATGAATGTCTGTACGTTCGTGAGGCCCGCGCCGCGGAAGTACTCGGACCAATCCAGGCCCGGAGCCTTGGCAGGAAAGTCGGATTGGGCCCAGCTGTTGTTGGCTTTGTGGATGTCTTCGTTCTCCGCGAGGCTGCGGTGCTTCCCGGCGATGGCGTGCTCGAGTTCGAGGATACGAGCCGCGCGGGCATCGGTGTCATTGAAACCGGCGAGCTTGAGCATGGCGGTGATGTGCGCCTGATACTGGGTCCGCAGATTCTTCATGTGCTCGCTGTCGGAGAGGTAGTACTCGCGATCGGGCAACTGCAGTCCGCCCTGCATGAGGTAGGGCATGTAGTGGTCGGAGTCTTCGAAGCCGGGAGCGACCCACAATCCAAACAGATTGTCAGTATGAAAGTTGGTGTTGTTGAGCGCGTCCACGTCGTTGCGAAGAGTTTCGCCGAGCGCGTGGGCTAATTGCTGTTTGTCGCGGATGGCGGCAATGGCATCAAGGTGTGGTTTGAGAGGCGAGATGCCCGTTGCCTCGATGGAAGCCTCGTCCATGTAGGAGTTGTAGAGGTCGGCGACTTTGCGTTGTTCGGAGCCGGGAGCGGGATTAGATTTGGCTATCTCCTGGATCAGGTCGGCGGTGCGCTTGGTGGCCAGGTCGTCGAGCTCGGAGAACACGTTGACTGAGGCGCGATCGGGAGGAATTTGTGCGTGCTTCAGCCACTCGCCGTTGGCGAACTCGTAAAAATTGTCGCCTGGCTTAACCGAGCGATCGATGTGGGACGCCTCGATGCCCTGGTCTTCCTGGATAGCAGTCTGTTGCGCGACGAAGGGAACGGCGCTGAGCGCAAGACATACGAGGATGAACCTGGAGAAGCGGGGTATTTCGATCATGTAGGACTCCGAAGGGCGGGCGAGCCGAAAAAGAGGCTTTCGCTGGATTATTGGTGCTTTACCTATCTTAGACGTGCGTGAAGAAAGAAGGTTTGCCTATGAGAGCTGTATGGCAAAGAAAACACGAAGAGAGAAAGCGCGAGGCGGAGGGCAGCGCAGGGTAGATCGAAGCAGCGGCAGAATTTGTTATTGGCTCGGGCAGCTTCGCTTATGCCATGTGGTCGCCTGCTCGTAGGCGTAGGCGAGGCGCAGGACGAGATCTTCGCGCCAGGGTGGGCCGGCGATCTGAAGTCCGATGGGCAATCCGGCTTGAGTGAACCCGCACGGGACTGAGATTGCGGGCAGCCCCCAGACGTTGAATGGGCGGGTGTTGCGGAGCAGCTTGAGCTCGGCAGGGCGCAAGGCGTCGGGACTTGCCTTGAGATCGGCGATGGCGGGGGCAGGGATCGGCGTGGTCGGCGTTACGAGTACATCGACATCGGCGAATGTGCTGTGAATGGTTCGGCGGGCTTCGTCCAGTTCGCGTCGTCGGGCGATGTATTCCGGTGCGGTGACCTTTTCTCCCGAGCGAATGCGGCGCAGAGTTTCGGGCTGATAGAGATCCGGATTCCTGCTGATGTTCTCGGCGTGGAATGCGAACGACTCCGCCGCCTGGAGGGTGCGATCCGTCGGAATGTTGAGCTGCACGTCTTTCATCTGGGCCACCAGGGTTCGGATCGCGTTTAGGGCGTGCTCTATTGATGACGCGACTTCTGCGTCGAGGTCGTCGAAGAAATAGGAGCGTGGGATGCCGACGCGCAAAGTCTTTGCATCCTCTTTGAGAGCGGAGACGTAATCAGCGACGGGAATATTGAAAGGCGTGATATCGGCGGCGTCGTAGCCGGCAATGGCTTGCAGCACGATGGCGGCGTCTGTGACCGAGTTCGCCAAGGGACCGACGTGGTCGAGTGACGTTGACAAAGGGATGACTCCACGGCTGGGGACGCGGCCATAGGTGGGTTTAAAACCTACGCATCCGCAGAGTGAGGCGGGTTCGCGAATGGAACCGGCAGTGTCGGTTCCAATCGAGGCATAGCCCATGCGGGCGATAACGGCTGTTGCGGAACCTCCCGAGGATCCGCCGGTGATCTTGCCTTGGTCCCAGGGATTGTGGATGTCGCCGAAGTAGCTGATCAGCGAGCTGCCGCCATAGGCGAATTCGTGAAGATTGGTTTTGCCGAGGATGACGGCCCCGGCTGTGCGGAGGCGCTGAACGAGAGGAGCGTCGTCATTCGGAATGCGGTCTTTATATAGGGCGCTGGCGGCGGTGGTGCGCACGCCGGCGGTGTCGATCAGGTCTTTGAGGGAGATGGGAATGCCGTGCAGCGGTCCGCGCCAGTTTCCGCGAGCGATTTCGGCTTCCGCCCGGCGCGCGTCGTCGAGAGCGGAGTCGGCCATGACGGTGATAAAGGCATTCAGCGCGGGATTTAGCGCATCGATTCGGCGCAGACATTCTCGCGTGATCTCGACGGGGGAGATTTCACGGAGCCTCAATTGTTGGGACAAATGAGAGATTGTTTCGTTCGGATTCATTGGTCGGTGTCTTCCTTTGTGCTCGCCATGACCTCTTGAGCTTGGCACTTTCGTGGTTCGAAAGTCTCTTCCCAATCGTCCTATAATCATAAAGTCGTTTGAGTGGGGTCCAGGGGAAAAGCATGGCAGAAATGACGATCGCTCCAGTTGCAACGCACGGCTTTTTTTTGGATGGACGGTGGCAGGAAGATGGCGACGTGGTTGAAATCCGCGCCCCTTACGACGGAAGTCTTATCGCGCGGGTATACCAGGGGCGCCGCGAACACGCCGAAGCGGCAATTGCCGCGGCCGTAAAGGCCTTCGGCACCACGCGCCGCCTGCCTGCTTTCGAGCGGCAGAGAGTACTGCGGCGCATCTCGGCGCACATCAGCGAACGAAAAGAAGAATTCGCGCGGACTCTGGCACAGGAAGCCGGCAAGCCGATCAAAGGAGCGCGTACGGAAGTCGAGCGCGCGATATTCACGTTTAATGTGGCGGCAGAGGAGAGCACGCGCATTTATGGAGAGTACCTGCCGCTGGACTGGCAGGAATTCACCGCTGGCAGGTGGGGACTGGTGCGCCGGTTTCCGCTGGGACCAGTCGCCGGAATTACACCATTTAATTTTCCGATCAATCTGGTGGCGCACAAAGTGGCCCCGGCGATCGCGGCGGGATGTCCGATGGTGTTGAAGCCCGCGCCGCAGACGCCGCTGTGCTCGCTGCTTTTGGCGGAATGCGTGCAGCAGGCGGGATGGCCGGACGGCGGATTAAATGTGTTGCCGCTTTCGAATGACGATGCGGGCCTGCTGGTGACAGACGAGCGCATCAAGCTCATCAGTTTTACAGGGAGCGTTCCGGTGGGATGGGACATCAAGCGGCGCGCGGGAAAAAAGAAAGTTGTGCTGGAACTCGGCGGGAATGCGGCGGTGATTGTGCACAGCGATGCCGATCTTGCTTATGCGGCAGATCGCTGCCTGATGGGCGGATTCGCTTATGCCGGGCAGACCTGCATTTCCGTGCAACGCGTATTCGTCGAGCATTCTGTTTATGGGCGGTTCGCGGACCTGCTGGTGGAGGGAGTGAAGAAGTTGAAAGTCGGCGATCCGCTGGATGAGTCTACGGACGTCGGGCCGCTCATCCGCGAGAGCGATGCGATCCGCACGGCGACATGGATTGAGGAAGCCGTTCGTGCCGGTGCGCGCCTTCTCTATGGTGGCAAACGTATGGGAATGATCGTGGAGCCCACGGTGCTGACCGGCACCAAGCCCGAGATGAAAGTGAATTGCCAGGAGATTTTTGGGCCCGTGGTTACAGTCGAGCCATATCGAGACTTCGATCAGGCGATTCGACAGGTCAACAATTCGGCGTACGGGATGCAGGCTGGTGTTTTCACGCATGATGCGAAGTTGCTGTTCCAGGCGTACGACGAGCTCGAAGTCGGCGGCGTCATTGCGGGAGATGTTCCCTCGTTCCGCATCGATCACATGCCGTATGGCGGTGTGAAAGATTCGGGACTGGGACGGGAAGGCTTGCGCTACGCGATCGAAGAAATGACCGAACCGAAACTCTTAGTGATGAATCTGCGCTAGCAATTGCGGCGCGGCATCGTCGCATTTTGAGTCACTCTGTTTTCTCGCGCGTTGAAAAACTCAACGCTTTTTTCCGCGGAGTGGTCCGGGCAACTTTTTTCTGCCGCTTCATTTCAAAAAACGCGACAAACGCAAACGAAATATTTATAATCACCAGTTCCAGAATCAGCGGAAAACCTCGTGGGTGGTTTTCTCATAAGCCAAACGTAGCTGTGATAAGAACGCGGACGCTCCGCGTGGTCTCCTTCAACCAGATCTCAGAACGAGAATGTCGCAGATTTTTCATCGCAGTACGAATACTCTGTCTCGCGCCACGATCTTCGGCGCGGTGTTCGTGGTTGCTGCTTTGGGTTGGGTCGCCTACGCCGTACAGGGCTCGCCCTATGTCACGTATGCGGGCGTGCGAAAACCGCAGCCCGTACCGTTCAGCCACCAGCATCACGTGACCGGGCTGGGCATCGATTGCCGCTACTGTCATACCTCGGTTGAGACGTCGAGTTTCGCGGGCATTCCTCCAACCAAGACATGCATGAACTGCCACTCGCAAATCTGGACGAACGCACAACTGCTCGAGCCGGTTCGGGCCAGCTACCGGTCGGGCGAGTCGTTGCAGTGGGCGCGGGTGAACCAGCTTCCCGACTTTGTCTTTTTCAATCACAGCATTCACGTGACGAAGGGCGTGGGTTGTAACACGTGCCACGGTCCGGTGGACCTGATGCCGTTGATGTACCAGCAGGAATCGTTGCAGATGGAATGGTGTCTGGGTTGCCACCGTGCGCCGCAGGACAAGCTGCGGCCGCGCGAAGAGGTATTCAACATGCGGTACCAGCCGCCGAGCAGCGGGAACCCGGTGATGGTGGATGGAAAGAGCTATACCGCGCAGGCGGAGCTCGGGACGGCCTTGGTTAAGAAGTACAACGTACGCAGCGTTGCGGATATTACGACCTGCAGCACGTGCCACAGATAACCTGCAGCTGTGAAAAAGATTCAGCGATGAAGATGGAAGAGCAAAATCGGAACGGGCTGGTCCAGATCAAGCGCGAGGACGCGTGCCCGAGCAAGAAGCTTGACTTGGGCTCGGTCCGCGAAAAGATCGATGCGGCTACGGCGCACGATGCGGCGGAGAAGACTGGCCCGGAATACTGGCGGAGTTTAGAGGAGCTTGCGGGGAGTCCGGAGTTTCAGGAGGCGCTGCATCGGGAGTTTCCGAAGGGCGCGTCGGAATGGCTGGATTCGGTGTCGCGGCGCGGATTCCTAAAGGTGATGGGGGCCTCGCTCGGCCTCGCGGGAATGACTGGTTGCGTGCGGCTGCCGATGGAGCCGATCGTTCCTTACGTGCGCCAGCCCGAGGGAGTGATTCCTGGACGTCCGCAGTACTACGCGACCGCTATTACGCTTGGCGGATACGCGAACCCGGTTCTGGTCGAGAGTCATCTTGGGCGTCCGACAAAGATTGAGGGCAACGATCTGCACCCGGCGTCGCAGGGCGGCACTGACATCTTTACGCAAGCTTCGCTGCTGGGGCTTTACGATCCGGATCGTTCGCAGAGCGTGATTTCGCTGGGCGACCAGCGGTCGTGGGGAGCGTTTTTGAGTGCGATCCGCGGACCTTTGAGCGCGCAGAAGGCGCTGCAGGGGGCGGGCGTTCGCATTCTCACGACCACGATCACGTCGCCGACTCTTGCTGACCAGCTGCGGAATTTCCTGAAGGTCTATCCGCAGGCGAAGTGGCATGTGTACGATCCGGTGAATCGCGACAACGTGCTCGAAGGCGCGAAGATGGCGTTCGGGCAGCCGGTTGAGACGCGGTACGACTTTTCGAAGGCGGACGTGATTGTTTCGCTGGATGCGGATTTCCTGTGCGCCGGATTCCCTGGGAATACCCGCTATATCCGCGACTTCGCTGCGCGGCGCGATCCGGATAAGGGCGCGATGAACCGGCTGTACGTCATTGAGAGCACGCCGAGTTCGACGGGAGCGAAGGCGGATCATCGGCTGCCAGTTAAGGCGAGCGACATCGAGAGATTCGTGGGGCTTTTGGTCATGGGCGGCCATCCTCTGCGCGAGGTCGGAAGCCAAAATCCGGTTGTCACCAATGCCGGTCTCACCGAAGAACAATTCCGATTTA
>Ga0209698_10002155_pt1 | contig 22444 bp, 20 predicted proteins | sample LitLauG_LLR_2012_FD_187203 | JGI IMG/M metagenome (GOLD analysis project Ga0209698, IMG submission 187203) | Freshwater sediment microbial communities from Pennsylvania, USA - Little Laurel Run_MetaG_LLR_2012 (SPAdes) (version 2) | ecosystem: Environmental > Aquatic > Freshwater > Creek >...
ATCAGGAGTCGGACCGAGTTTTTCTGGATTTCACCAAGAACTTCAAGCCTGCAGACGCCAGCGCCTACAGTCTGCGCTCCGAACTGGTGTTGAACGCTTCGCGCTAAGCGTGATGGGTGAGGGAGGAATGCGAAGGCTGCGGCGAAAGGTAGCGCCGCTTAGGATTGTCGAATCTGGCCTCGCGGACTTGGGGGCAACTTCACCCTGCCTTCATCGATCCGCCGCCGCAACAGGCGGCACCTCCAGATCCAGTTTCTTCACAATGTCCGCCAACGCGGCCAGCAGCGTGTCGCACCCCTTATCCAGGGCGAGTTCCGATTTCTCCAGAAAGGCGCATGCCCCGTCCTTCTGCAAACGCGCCGCATTCTTCTGCGACAAACCGGTGCATACAACCACCGCGATCCTTGCCGTCGCCGGATCCTTCTTCAGCGCCTTGAGCACATCCGGCCCTGCCATTTTGGGCAGGAGCATGTCCAGCAAGATCACGTCAGGCCTCTTCTCCCGCGCCATCTGCAGCGCCTGTTCTCCGTCCTCCGCAGCGCTGACCTCATATCCGGCGCGCGCCAAGGCACGCTCCGTTGCCATGCGGATGAACTTGCTGTCTTCCACCAGCAGAATCTTCGTCGTGTGCACCACGCACGCTCTCCCGAATCCTACGGATTCGCAGAACTCCCACATGTTTCTATCGGCGGAATCGGAAAGAAGAACAGCAGGGAGGACTTTACTTCGTTGGATTTTTCTAATGTGTTAGCGCCAACCGAATTTCACTGGCTCGCCAATGCGCTCTCTGAGAATTCCTTGGCGCTTTCCAGCAGTACCTTCACCGCCGACCGGCATGCCCGTCGCAACTCTTCCTCATGTCCTTCCGGAATCGACTTCGACACAAGCAGCGAAGCGGTCCCATGTAGCGTCGCCCAAATCGCCAGTGCTAACTGCGTATAGTCGTCCGGTCGTCCTCCGAATTGCCCGGCCAACAACTCCTCGACCAGGCCGAAATTCGACCTCGATTCCCGGATCGGCCGCGGGCGCCCCGCGCCCTTCGGGGGCGAAAGCTTGCCCGCGTGCATGTAAAACAACTCGTACTCGTGTGGCAGCTTAATGGCGTACTCCACATACGCCTCGGCCATCCCTTCCAGTGTCTTACCTGCTGTAAAATGCTCGCGCAGATGGCTGGCAATGCGCAGCAGCAGTGCTCGAATCAGATCTTGCCGGTCCTTAAATCGCCGATACACGGCTGGCGTATTCGTATGCGCCGCCCGCGCCACCGCTCTCATGGTGAGGGCTTTGTCTCCTCCCCGCTTCCACAGAGCATGTGCCGCCTTAAGGATTCTGTCTTCCAGTTCGGGGTCGGGGTGCCTCGGCATTCGCTTCTCCGGAATCGGTTACGATTTCATAGACGACGTATACATAACATTACGCGACCTCAAGTGACAAGGCTGTGTGCCTTCTTCCTCACAGGTTCCTGCCGCCAGCACCCTGCCAACTCGCAGCGCCACAGCTTTTGGGTGACGCCAGCGAGCATCATTATTATGTTTACATTGTTAATGAAACATCGTATAAATATATGCAAGGCAGTTTTCCACTTGGAAGTGCTTAACACCGTGAGACCTTGACCGTCCCCTGCGATTTCCATTCAGGAGTTGTAGAACGATGTATCGGCAAGACGATTCTGATGAGCGCACCTGCGCTTCGCAGCTGAATTCCGCATTGCAACACGCCCACCTGGAGTTATTGGGCGCGCACTGCGCTACCCACCAACTTCGCCTGCATTACTCCACCGACGAACTGATTCGCTTCGGCCGCCGCGATGTTCTGCGGAAATCCGCCGAGGCCGCCAGCGCCTTGCACGGGTTCTACACCGAGATCGAAAAGAGGATTCCCGCGGATAGTGCGCCTGAGCCGCCCTCCCCCGTTCCTACCGGCGAACAAGTGGCGCAGGCCGTTCAGTGGCTCTGCTCGTATCTTCGCGAGCAGCGCGCCCATTATTTACCCGCTACGGCACCGCTCCACCAGCACCATAAAGCCGCTCTAGCGGGTTATTTTGCGTCGGACCTGCTCGACACGGTACGAATCATCGAACTCAAAGGCGCTCGCATTCCCGCGCCCGAGTTCTACTCCCATGCACGCTCTCTCGGCTTTCATCAACTGCCCGAGATCAGCCACATGGATTCCGTCACGTTCCTCGATGTCATCGCCTTCAACGAACTGCTCACGGAACGGGCACTTTTCCATGCTCTCGTGCATGCCGTCCAGATCGAGTTTCTCGGCCTTGAGCGGTATGCCGAGCTCTGGGTCGCGGGATTTCTCCGCACCCGCGCTCACTTCACCGTGCCGCTCGAGGTTCACGCCTTTGCGCTCTCGGCCAAATTCTTGCGCCCAAATCCCGAGACGTTCTCGGTCGAAGAAAACGTACGGTTCTGGATCGACAAAAAGCGCTATTGATTATTAAGGGTTGTCCCCCCCACGCTGCACGAAAGGAGCGGCGGTCAGCCGCCGCTCCTTAGAATCCCCCGCACCAAACTCCGGAAGATTTTTACCAAATCCGCCACAGTCGAGAGGATTAAAACTCTTCGAAAACCGCCCTCCCAAGCAACCTAGTATCATTCCCACGACTCTGATGTGATTGCAAGGTTCCTGATCCTGCCCGATCCACGACTGAATTCCTCGCAAGGAGCAGCCTATGCGTTCTCTGCACTGCTGTTTCACTCTCCTGCTGGCTCTTTCTCCTCTCGCATTGGCCCAAACACAAACTAAGACAGATGCCCAAATGGACGGGTTGTCTGGCCCGGTCATGTCCGTCTCCAGTACAGTCATCCAAACACCCAACTTGAAATGGCAGCAGCCTGCGGGACCAACCCTTGTAGCTCCGGTCTGGTGCCGCGATTGCGAATACGATCGCGATGGCAGCAAAACGAAGTCAGGCCAGATGGTGGATGGAAAATTCTTCGGGGAGACGCTCCGCCTGATCCGCAATGGCGATGGGCAAGTCACCGAACGTTTTTCCTACGGACCTCTCGGAGAACTGCAGCGCCACGAGTTCCTCGGGCCATTCGGAAAGACCCGGTCCAAGTTCTGGGTCAGCGGAAAACTACGTGGCAAGTCCACCTTTACCTACGACGAGTATGGTCATTTAACCGACTGGGGCAACTACGATTCTGCCGGAAAGGCTGATGGCCATATTGTGATCGTCAGCGACAAAAATGGCACTCGCCTTCGCCACGCGGCCTATCAGAAGAATGGCAACCTCAGCTATGAGCAAGTCTTCGATCCCGAAACCCAAGCCGACAAGTTCACTTCGTTCGATGAGTTCGGAAAGGTAACGCTTACCTGGACCTTCGTCCACGGCAAGCTCATGGACTTTTGGGAGCTGCCCGATTCAACGGCAAGCCAATTTGGAGAAAATTTCACGGAACCCGCAGGCGAGAATAGCTTCGACAACTATTCCTGCCACAGCGACCTGCACTGCGATGTTTCTCATGTCCATTATGAGTATCTTGACGGCGACAAACACACGCCGCTCAGCGCTGAATGGCGAGACTCGGAAGGCAATCTGAAATTAGCCGCCTACTTCGACTACAAGCTCGACTCATTTCACAACTGGACTCGCCGCCGCGTCTGGGTGTGGAATTCAGAGCTCGGCCAGAAGACACTATCCGAAATTGACAACCGTGTGATCACCTACTGGAACTAGCTTGTAATGGCAAAAGGGCCCCATCTTTGCCGCGAGAGCGATTGCGCGGCAAAGATGGGGCCACCCAGGTACAGATAGACTTTTAGCCGTCGCTTACTGAAGCGAACTGCCAACCTGCGAAAAGATCCCGTTGGCGTTGGAACCGATGAGCCGAACCGTCCCGACCACGATGACGAGGATCACCGCCAGCATCACCGAGTATTCGGCGATGTCCTGACCTTCTTCATCGTTCCAGAGACGCTTGGCCCACGCAAAACTCATTTCATGATTCATAATGATTCCCCTTTTCCTCTTACGCAGCCCCGGTAGCTTTGTTCGCTGTCGTCAACGAGGCCGTTTCTGCGAAGCTCAAGCCCCACGCTTCCCGCTCCTGTGCGACGGCTTGCAGCCCCACTTGAAACTCTGATGTGCCGTTCATTTGCTTCGTCCATACCACCCGAAGCAGCATCTTCCGTTGCCGGTAAATCACAGTTACTTCGTCACCGACATTCAACTGCCGCCGCATCGACGCCAACCGCACGCCCGAATGCGCCACATCCAAGGTGAGCGCCACTTCTTCAAAGGCGTTTCCGGCGTGATCCAGGCCCTTCACCCGAACCGGCAGAACCGCTTTCATTCGATTGCTGCGGCGCTGCTTCACCACTTCACCACTCGAACCCATTTGTCCACCCACGGCTATTTTCGCGTGCATCTGACGATTCGTGAATGGCCCCGCCGGGTAGGGCGACAGGCACGTAGGTAACTACACTCAAGCGTATTTGAATCAGGGACTTGCGGAGGTGAGCTCCAAGGTCACCGGCCGCGTTGGTTACCAGCGACTACCCGGAAGTGCCCCTTTTTGGATTGCGCCACGGCACGAAACTTTTGCGGCGCCGTTGTGGTCTAATGGAAAGAAGAGGTCGTCTCCAGGTTCCATTTCATGAGCGTTGTCCGCCCTATCCATATTCTTGCCTTCACCCTATGCATGCTGGGCGTCGGTTTTTGCGCCAATCCTGGCAACGCATCCACCGGCTCAAAAGCATCGGCCGCCCTTCCTCAACAGTTCGCTGGATGGCAAATGCAAGGCACTCCGCAGACGAGTACGGACGCCGCTGTCGCCGATCCCACCAATGCGCCGATCCTCAAGGAATACCGCTTTGCGGATTACGCAGCCGCTACCTACACTCGCGATGACGGTCGCACTCTCAAACTACGCGCGGCCCGCTTCTCTGATGCCTCCGGTGCATTCGGCGCATACACCTTCTATCGCACGCCCGACATGACGAAGGAAGACATTGGCGATCAGGGGTCTTCTCTCGGTGAGCACGTTCTCTTTTATCGTGGAGACATGCTGATCGACGCGATGTTCAGCAAGGAATCGGTCATGTCAGCCGCGCAATTGCGCGAGCTCGCCGGAGATCTTCCCCGCCCCGGTGGCAGCGCCGGAAATCTGCCGACATTCATCGAATTCATGCCCCGGCAGAACTACGTGCCCCAGACGCAGAAGTATGTGATGGGTCCAGCAGCCCTGGCCGCGTTAAACCTGCCGATTTCAGCGGATCTCGTAGATTTTGGCTCCAGCTCTGAAGTCTCGCTTGGTCGCTATTCGACTGCCAGCGGCGAAGCAACGCTCGCTCTCATTTCTTATCCCACCCCGCAACTCGCCGCCGAACATCTGAAGAGAATCGATGCAGCGCACCAACACGCCGTGCCTGCCTCGTCCATCGAGAACACCAACGCATTCTTCGTCAGGCGGACTGGACCGATCATCGTCATCGCCAGCGGTCCTGTTTCTGAGACGGACGTGAAGGCGCTGGGAAATCACGTCAATTGGGAAGCTACGGTTACGTGGAATAGTCCAACCGATAGTCACGAGGTGCGTGACCTCTACTCGCTTATCCTCAACATTGTGGTCCTCTGCGCGATCCTCGGAGGCCTCGCGATCATCGCGGGCATCGCATTCGGAGGCGTCCGCATCCTGGTGAAGCGCTTCTATCCCAACAAGGTTTTTGACCGCCCCGAGCAGATGGAATTCATTTCTCTCCACCTCACCGAGACTGCTGTCAAAGGAGCGTCGAACGCTTCCGGCAATAGCCCCCAAGCTCCTGCCAACCAGGCCTGAAGTCCCGATAAGTAGCTTTAAAAGTATCGGCTTACGTCGTTTTCCGGAGCCTTTTGTCTCAATTTGCTACACTCCGAGTGGATATTGATTGACTTTGTATCTTATTGAAAACAAAAGCATTTATTTCACAGAAATCCCTTGACACCCCCGTTTTTAGACTCTTAAGATTTCCGCAGAAAGTTTTGACGGATTTTCAAGCTCCGTTGGAACTATTCTCCCTTGAAGAAGAGGCCGCCCTGTTGCCGGGTGGCCTTTTCGTTTTCGCTTCTTCTCACGTCAAGCTGTCATCGCGAGTCTTCGGGAACCATTTCTGGTTTCATTCGTATTATGGTTTGTGAGCTTGTTTTGTAGATGAGCATTTCCGGGGAGGACTTCATGTTCTGCGATGGATGCGGTAGTCCCGTTCAGTCCGGCCAATCATTCTGCAGCCGATGCGGCAAGCAGATTCTCGGACCTGTGCTGGTATCCCAGGCCGCGCGCAATCGCGTGCAGAACCACATTCATCTGCTCGGAGTCCTGTGGCTGGCGTTATCAGCCATTAATGCTGTAGGCGGTGTAATTCTGATCATCGTCGCCAACACTCTGTTGGCACACCTGAACCAACTCGGAGCGCCTCCGGAAGTCCCACGGGGATTTCTGACCGTCATGGTCACCAGCATCGGCATCATCGTCTTGGCCAAATCGGTTTGCGGATTCTTCGCCGGCTGGGGCTTGATGCAGCGAGAACCTTGGGCCCGCGTGCTCGCTCTCGTCCTCGCATTTCTCTCGCTCTTCAACGTTCCATTCGGCACCGCGGTGGGCGTTTACACATTGTGGGTCCTCCTTCCCGGTCAGTCGCAGGAGGAATACGATGCCCTGGTCTCCGCTCAGACAGCAGCGGCTTGAGAATGGGCTTTTCGTTCCAAAATTCGCAGGTTGTCTTGCCGGCAGTCTGCGCCGAATGAGGCGCCATGCCCGGTAGACGCTCGCGATCGTAGCGCTCTAGCGCTGCCAAACCGCCGGTAACCGGTTTTTCCTCGTCTAGAACCGGAGCGTCAACCAAGTGTTGTAAACTAAGCAAGATCACTTCTAGATGCCGACGTAGCTCAGTTGGTAGAGCAGTCGATTCGTAATCGACAGGTCATCGGTTCAAGTCCGATCGTCGGCTCCATCCTTCAGATCAACCCTTCCACCAGCAAACGCCGGTCCAGCGGATCGAGCAAAGCATCAATTCGTTCCAGTAATGTCGCGCGGTCGCTCTCCAATAGGTCCTTCACTCGCCTGCCCCACTCCTCGGGTAATTGTGCCAGCAGTCGTTTCTCTCCCGGATGCGGCTTGCTCTTCAGCGCAAACCATACGTCGAAGACACTTACCAGCAGCGCCGTTATCCTATGCTGAACGCCAAACGCGTCCCCGCGACGCAGCGCGAGCTCAATCTGACGCCGGTACGACGACTGATTCCGTCGCAGAATTGGCCAGTTCTTCGCCACGATCGCCCGTCGCAGCTCCTCTGGATACGGCACGCGCGCCCATTCCTGCAACCGCGCATACCAGCGCTCCCGATCCAAGAGAGCTTCCGAATGCAGGACATTGAACCAGAAACACGTGCTGTATCCGATCGACCCCTCATGCCGCGACAACACCCGATCCAGTTGATCTTCAATCCACCCCGGCGAGCGATACATAATGTCCAGCTTCGCTCCCGTCTGCGCTTCCACCGCCTCATCGCCCGGCTCCCAAAACCGGTTATCGATCTCAGCCTCATCTCCGAGTAACTCTCGCCGAAACGCCGTTGGAATCTCTTGTTCTGAATAAACGTAGAGATCAAAATCAGACTCGCCGTCGCTATTTCCGGCTCCCCGTGATCCCGCCAATGCCACCGCTCTGACGGACTTGATCTCGCCGAATTTCTCCGCCAGACCTGTAACCAGTCTCTTTCCTGCTTCGTGATCCATGTCCAAGTTTTACCCCGTGAACCTCTGTGCTCGCTGTGGTGAAGGCCTTGGCCGTCGACTGCAGCCACCATCCATTCAAATCGCCCAAGTCCTTCCGCTTTGCTGTTATCCTTTCAGCGGCGCGCTCTCGAGTATTTATTCCTCATGCGATTCCCCCGCTCCAGCGGCATCCTGCTTCATCCCACGTGCCTTCCTGGACCCTTCGGCATTGGCGACTTCGGCTCGGAAGCCTTCGCCTTCGTCGATTTTCTCAAGGACGCTGGCCAGAAATTATGGCAAGTTTTACCGCTCAATCCCACCGGCTACGCCGATTCTCCGTTCCAGTGTTTCTCCGCCCGGGCCGGCAATCCTCTTCTGATCAGCCTCGAACAACTGCAGCAACAAGGGATCGTCGACGTCTCAGATCTCGCCACGAAACCGCGCTTCCCCGAGGAGCGCGTGGATTTCGGATCGGTGATTGAGTGGAAGACTCGCCTGCTCAAGCGAGCCGCATCGCGCTTTCATCGTGACGCCTCCGGCGACGATCGGCGGGCCTTCGACGAGTTCCGCTCCCAAAACAGTTCGTGGCTCCCCGACTTTGCACTTTTTATGGCCTGCAAAGAAGAATGCGGCGGCGTGGCCTGGTCCGTCTGGCCTGCCGAGATCGCTCGCCGTGATCCCGCCGCCCTCGACGCCACGCGCACGCGCCTGAAGGATTCCATCCTCGCCGTCGAGTACTGGCAATTCGAATTCTTCCGCCAATGGCAGGCTCTTCGCAATTATGCGCACCACGCCGGCATTCGCATCATCGGTGACATTCCCATCTACGTCGCCCTCGACAGCTCCGACGTCTGGACCAACCGCGAATTTTTCTGTCTCTCCGACGAAGGTCACCCGCTCAAAATTGCCGGCGTCCCTCCTGACTACTTCAGCGCCACAGGACAGTGCTGGGGCAATCCGATCTATCGCTGGGACCGCCTCAAAGAGACAGGGTACCGCTGGTGGATCGATCGCTTCCGCGGCGCTCTCAATCTCTACGACGCCGTCCGCATCGACCACTTCCGCGGCTTCGAAGCCTACTGGGAAATCCCCGGCAACGAAACTACGGCTGTCAACGGGCGCTGGCTCAAGGGTCCGGGCGCCGATCTCTTCGTCGCGCTCGAGCGCGAGTTCGGAGACCTTCCCGTCATCGCCGAAAACCTCGGCGTGATCACCCCCGAAGTCGAAGCCATCCGCGAGCGCTTCCACTTCCCGGGCATGGCGATCCTGCAGTTCGCCTTCGGCAAAGATCCGCAGGGACCTTCCTTCCGCCCGCACAATTATTCGCGCGAACTCGCGGCTTACACCGGCACTCACGACAACGACACCGTCGTCGGCTGGTGGAACAGCGCGGGCGGAGCAGACAGCACGCGCACGCCCGAGGATGTCGTCCAAGAACATGCCTTCGCCCGCGCTTATCTCAATTTCATCAACGAGCCGGTGAACTGGGTCTTGATCCGGGGGGTCGAATCGTCCGTCGCCGATCTCGCGATCATCCCTCTGCAAGACGTTCTCGGCACGGGCAGCGAAGGCCGCATGAACTTGCCCGGCACATCGAAAGGAAACTGGCGCTGGCGCATCCGCAAAGGCGCCCTCACGCCCGATCTATCCACCCGCCTGCGCGAAATGGTGGTAATGTACGACCGATGAGAAATTGAGTAATTGGGAGATTGAGTAATTGCGTAATTGAAAACTGTCCGGTCTCAGCGGTCTTATGTCTTAAATTCCTCAATTACAAAATTCCCCAATTACTCATTTCTTGCATTAGGGCCCTCCATGGATAAACCGCAACGCACCCTCGCCCAGCTCCTTAACATGAGCTTCGGATTCCTCGGCATCCAGTTCGGATGGGGACTCCAGATGGCCAATATGAGCCCCATCTATGAATACCTCGGAGCGCGCGCCGATCAACTTGCCTATCTCTGGCTCGCCGCGCCCATCACGGGATTGCTCGTGCAGCCCATCATCGGCCACGCCAGCGACCGCACCTGGGGACCTCTCGGCCGCCGCCGTCCTTACTTCCTGACTGGCGCAATTCTCAGTTCCGTCGCGTTGATTTTCATGCCACGGAGTTCTGCCCTCTGGATGGCCGCCGGGCTCCTCTGGATCCTCGACGCTTCCATCAACATCAGCATGGAGCCCTTCCGCGCCTTCGTCGCCGACCTCCTCCCTGAGTCGCAACGTACCCGCGGATTCGTCATGCAAAGTTTCTTCATCGGCCTCGGCGCTGTCTTCGCCTCAGCCATGCCCTACATCCTCACGCACTGGTTCCATATCAGCGATACGGCTGGTGCGTCGTCCGCGATTCCCTACACCGTTCGTCTCTCGTTCTATCTTGGCGCTGCAGTTTTCTTCGGCGCGGTTCTCTACACGATCCTGACGACCAAAGAATATCCACCGGATGATCTCGAAGAATTCAAGCGGAAGAAGAAGAGCAGCCAGGGGCTCGCAGCCTTCATTGCCGAAATCCTCGACGCCATCGCCAAGATGCCTCGCACCATGCGCCAACTCGCTCCAGTGCAGTTCTGCACCTGGCTCGGCTTGTTCTGCATGTGGCTGTACTTCGGCGTAGCGATAGCGCGCAGCGTATTCGGTGCAACCTCGCCGCAGTCCCCCGGCTACACCGATGGCGTCAAATGGGGAGGCATCTGCTTCGCCGTCTATTCCGGCGTGACTTTCGTCTTCGCCATGATTCTCCCCCGCATCGCCGACTCTCTCGGGCGCAAACTCACACACGTCGTCTGCCTCGCGTGCGGCGGCATTGGCCTGCTCTCCGTCAGCGTTATCCATAGTCAATGGATGCTCTTCGGCCCCATGCTCGGCGTCGGCATCGCCTGGGCCAGCATTCTCTCTATGCCCTACGCAGTTCTCGTCGGCTCGCTTCCGCCCGCGCGGTTCGGTGTCTACATGGGCATCTTCAACGCCTTCATCGTCATTCCTGAAATCATCGCAGGCGCATGTTTCAACCGCGTCGTAAATTTCCTGATCCCGCGTCTTCCCGCCTCCATCGACGTCCGCCTCGCGGTCGTCATGATCGGCGGAGGAGCCTTGCTGCTGGCAGCTTTGCTCATGTTGCGCGTTGAAGAGCCAGCGCAAGCTTCCACAGCACGACCTATAGCACGTAACCTCGCAGATATCGAAAAGCCCGTGGCAACCTCCCGTTAAGTGACTCAACCCCTTGTCCAGCAAGGCGTTTGGGAGTGTGATCCCAGTTACCTACCCGTTTGTGCCATGTATAGCACCGCCGAGCCATTTACCGTTTTCGCCCCCAGGACTAGAGTTGTCCTTGAGCAGCACTTGGGGGAGGGCTGATCAACAGACGTCCCAAGACTCAAACTGAGTCTGGGGCGTTTTGTTTTGCGCGCAAAAATCCGGCAGGCCCGAAAATCCAATCCATCTAACTCAAAATTTGAACTGTCATCCAGAGGGCCGCGCCTTTTGCGGCCCGAAGGATCTGTGCATTCCGCTGGCATCACCATTGAAGGTGGTCTAAGCCACGGAAAACCTTGTCCGGCCGTTGCCGCCAAAAATGAAAACTGCCTCACCACTGCCCCACCCAATCCGCCAACAGTGATAAATTGATTCCGCCCGACCCAGGAGCCGCGATGCCCCCAATCCCCCGCCGCGAATTCCTCGCCGGAATCACTGCGCTCGCCGCCACAACCGCTGCCACACGCTTCGCCCCCATGCCCGACTCGAAATCGCCTTTCCGCATTTCTGTCATCAACGACGAGATCTCGCAGGACTTCGGCCACGTGTGCGAAATCGCCTCCAGCGAATTCGGCATGCACTGGATCGAACTGCGCAGCATGTGGAAGAAGAACATCGTCAACCTCGACGAAAAAGAAGTCGCCGAAGCCCGCCGCATCCTCGACAAGTACGAACTCAAGGTGACCGACATCGCCAGCCCGCTGTTCAAAGTCGACTGGCCCGGCGCACCGAAATCAAAATACCGCGAGGGCGGCGGCCAGTTCCGGGCCAACTTCAGCCTCAACGAACAAGATGAAGTCCTTGACCACGCCATCGCCATGGCCAAGTCCTTCGGCACCGACCGCGTCCGCTGCTTCGATTTCTGGCGACTCGACGATCAGGCTCCCTATCGCGCCGCCATCAACGACAAGCTTCTCCAGGCGGCGAACAAAGCCGGACAACACGGCATCACGCTCGTCCTCGAAAACGAATCTGCCTGCAACACCGCGACTGGAGCCGAAGCCGCCAAGGTTCTCGAAGCCGTGAAGTCGCCCCACCTGATGCTCAACTGGGATCCCGGCAATGCCGCCGCCAGCGGCGAAACCGCCTATCCCGACGGATACAATCTCCTGCCCAAAGATCGCATCGGCCACTGCCACTGCAAAGACGTCGTCCGGCACGGCACAAAGTCCGACTGGGCGCCCATGGGCGGCGGCATCATCGACTGGGCTGGACAATTCAAAGCCCTCAAGCGCGACGGCTACCATTTCGCAGTGAGCCTCGAAACTCACTGGAGCGGTGGTGGCACGCCCGAAGAGTGCACGCGCAAGAGTTGGGGAGGAATGAAAAAGCTCCTGCAAGAAGCCGAGGCGTTGTAGGACTCGTTTTGAAAGGGCGCGCACTTCAGCCGCGCCGTCGATCGCGAAAAATGATGCGGGCTTTAGCCCCTGTGAGGGACATCTTGGACGCGCAATCAACATTCTCCCTCGGCGACATCTCGCGGATCAGATGAAGGCCAACGACGAACGACCACCGACTGGAGGTCCCATGCCCGATGCAACCCGCCGCACCTTCCTCAAGCAAGCCGCCCTCGGCGCCGCGGTACTCGCCTATCCGCCCTCAAAAGTCCTCGGCGCGAACGACCGCATCCGAATCGGCATGATCGGCGTTGGCGATCGCGGGAACGATCTCCTGGGCCAGATCCGCGGAGTGCACGGCGTCGAACTCGTCGCCATGGCCGATGTCTACAGCCGTCGCCGCGACGAATTCAAAAGCAAAGTCTCTGGCGCCCAAACCTTCGACGATCACCGCCGCCTGCTCGACATGAAAGACATCGACGCGGTCATCGTCGCCAGCCCCCTCCATTGTCATGCGCGCCATTTCCTCGACACGTTGGCGGCCGGAAAAGATCTCTACTCCGAAAAAACGATGACCTGGTCCATCCCCGAAGCCGACAAATGCCTCGCTGCCGCCAAAGGCTCCGACCGCGTCGTGCAGATCGGCCTGCAACACGAAAGCGAGGGCGCCACCTTCGACGCCCGCCAGATGATCAAAGAAGGCTGGCTCGGCAAAATCACCAGCGTCGAGTCCTGGATGTCCCGCAACACCCCTCGCGGCAAAGGCCAATGGGTGCGGCCCGTCCCGCACGACTGCACCGCGCAAAACGTAAACTGGCCCGCCTTCCTCAACGGCCGCCCCGACCGTCCCTTCGACGGATACAAGCTCATCAACTGGCGCTTGTTCTGGGAATTCTCCGGCGGCAATTGCGCCGAGAATCTAGTCCATCAGATTTCCTGGATCATCAGCGTCCTCGATCTCCCCGTTCCCGATGCCGCCTACATGTCGGGCGGAGTTTTCTCCGAAAAAGACGGACGCGAAGTCCCCGACACCATCGCCATCACGCTCGACTACCCAAAAGACATTGTTGTTACCTGGCAGTCCACCTTCAGCAACAAGCACTACGAAATGTCCAATCGCATCCTGGGCAGCGACGGCACTCTCGAATATCACTTCGAGGAGCCGATCCAATACTGGCCCGAAAAAACAAATCGCCCCGACGGCGAATCGAGGAAAGGCGCCACGCACAATCAAACCCACATGCAAAACTGGATCGACTGCGTCCGCAAGCGCGCGACGCCCAACGCACCCCCAGATATCGGCTACCGTTCTGCGATCGCAGTCCACATGGCAAATCTGTCGTACCGAAACAGAAAGCGCATCACGTTCGAAGAAGCAAAATCAATGACGCCCGAGTTCGCACCAGGATCGTAGCGCCGGCCCCGGGCCGGCTGTCGCGGGGGCATCTTGCCCCCGCACCAAGGACCCACTATGCAGACCGCTCATCTGCAGTTTCGCTTCTCTCTACTCGCAGTTCTGATTCTCACCACCGCCGCCTTAACCCAAGACACCGCCACCCTTACAGGAACTGTTCGCGACAACACTGGCGCGCTCATCCCGGGCGCCGCCGTCGCCGTCACCAATATCGCCACCGGCGAAGTGCGCCAACTGAAGACCAACTCCGCCGGCGAATACGTCGGGGCCGCCCTCCCACCTGGCCGATACGATCTCACCGTCACCGCCGCCGGATTCCGCAGATACCAGGCGCAAGGGGTCACTCTTCGCGTCGCGCAAAACGCCCGCATCGACGTCAACATGCAGGTCGGCAGCGCCCACGAGGAAGTCACCGTTCACGGCGAGGGTCTCGCCCAGGTCAACACGCAATCCTCCGAACTCGGCGGCACGATCACCGGCAAAGAACTCACCCAACTCCAGCTCAACGGCCGCAACTTCACCCAACTCATCACGCTCGTCCCCGGCGTCAGCAACCAGACCGGACAAGACGAAGGCGTCGTGGGCGTGGAAGGCAGCATCAGCTACAGCGTCAATGGCGGCCGTACCGAGTACAACAACTGGGAAGTCGACGGCGGCGACATGATGGATAACGGCAGCAACTTCTCCCTCAACGTCTATCCCAGCGTCGAAGCCATCGACGAAGTCCAGGTCCTCACCTCCAACTACGGCGCGCAATACGGCAAGAACGGCTCCGGCACTGTCGAAGTCGAGACCAAGTCCGGCACGAATCGATTTCACGGATCTCTCTGGGAGTTCGCCCGCAACGAAGCCTTCAACGCCCACAACTATTTCGACACTCCTGGCACGCCAATAGCCGGCTACAAGAAGCACGACTTCGGATACAGCATCGGCGGCCCGATCTGGAAGAATCACACTTTTTTCTTCTGGCTCGAGAACTGGCGCCGCGAAGAGGTCCCGCAGAATTTCTACAACTTCGTTCCGTCATCTCAGGACCGCACCGGCAACTTCTCCGACTTCTGCCCACAATCCAACGTCGAATTCCAGCGCACAAACTCCACAGGCGATCTCAACCCCTATTTCCCCGAATGCCCCGGAACCGCGGGCGACATCGAACCGGACGGCACGCAACTCTACAATCCCTACCTCACCAACAACACGCTCAATCAGGTTCCCGTCGATCCCAACGGCCTTATCCTGATGAGCATGATTCCCGCGCCCAACGTTGGCTCCGGCGCCAACTCCATCTTTGCCGCTGCCGTCGCCCAGCCCACTCACTGGCGCGAAGATCTCGTTCGCCTCGATCACGATTTCAACTCCAAAATTCGTTTCACCTTCCGCGCCATCCACGACTCCTGGGACACCACCAAAGCCACTGTCACCTGGGGCGGCGAAAGCTTCCCCACCATCGGCACCCACTTCATCGGACCCGGCGTCGAAATGGTCGCCCGCCTCACCGCAACGATTTCTCCCACGCTGCTCAACGAATTCGTCGCCAGCTACACCACCGATCACATCCGACAGATCAACACCAATCCCGCCGTCTGGACTCGCACCAACGCTTTCACCATGCAGGGGCTCTTCCCGGACTTTGGAAATAAGCTGCCAGGTTTCTGTTTGTCCACCGGTGGCTCCTATGGCGGCGGATTCTGCGAAGGCCCCACCGCGTTCCCCTGGGAAAACTCCAACCCCACCTTCACCTACCGCGACAACCTCACGAAGAGCCTCGGCAAACATAAGCTCGTCTTCGGCGGATATTTCATGAACGCCGAGAAAAATGAAATGGCCTACACCGATCTCGGCGGCGATCTCGTCTTCGACAACACCTACCCCGTGTCGAGTGGAAACTCCTTCGCCGATCTCCTGATGGGCAACATCGCCAGCTTCTCCCAAGCCAGCTCTCAACCGAAGTATCACATCAACTTCAAAATCTTCGAGCCTTATTTCCAGGATGATTTCCACATCAGCAAAAATCTGACGCTGAATCTCGGTCTTCGTGTGAGCTTCTACGGCACCTTCTGGGAGCGCAACCACCTCATCTCCAACTGGCGCACTTCCGCCTATGATCCCAACACCGCTCCGCAACTCGACGTCGATGGCAGCATCACCGGCCAGCAGGGCGCAATTCTCTCCGGCAATCCCTTCGACGGAATGGTGCAGTGCGGATTAAACGGAATCCCGCGCGGCTGCCTGAAGGGACACCTCTTCAATCCCGCTCCCCGTCTCGGCTTTGCCTGGGATCCTCACGGCGATGGCAAGATGGCCATCCGCGGCGGTTACGGAATCTTCTTCGAGCACACCAATGGCATGGAAGCCAACGCAGAAAATCTCGAGGGCACTCCTCCGATCGTGCAGACACCCACCGAGTACAACGTCCCCGGCTATGGCACAACCACGCCCCAATACCTCTTTCCCTTATCGACCACTTCGATTCCCGACGCCGCCATCTGGCCCTATGTCCAGCAATGGCACATCGACATCCAGCACGATCTCCCTCACAACGCCGTCGCCACTCTCGCCTACGTCGGTGCCAAAGGAACGCACCTCACGCTGCAGCACGAACTCAACCAGCTGCAACCTGTTCCCTCTTCACAGAATCCCTTCCTCCCCGGCCAGCCGATCACCGGCGACGTCTGTAACTCACAAGGAGGAACCACTCTGCAACCGACATTCACCGTCAACGGCAACACCGTGCAGGGACAGCCCGCCCTCAACCTCGCCGTCGCCTGCGGCAACGATCCCGACATCTACCGCGTCAACTTCCCTGGCCTCGGATCCATCCAGCGTGTCGCCGCACTGGCCAACTCCAACTACAACGCGCTGCAATTCTCCCTGCGCAAAACCAGCGGCGCGCTCACGCTCGACGTCGCCTATACCTACAGTCATTCGCTCGACAATTCTTCCGACAACCTCGACAGCAATTTCGTAAACTCCGCCAACCTGCACGCGAACTACGCCAGTTCCAACTACGACCAGCGCCACATTCTCACCACCGCCTGGACGTACGACGTGCCCTTCCATGGCTCAGGACTCTCCCGCACTTTCCTCGGAGGATGGCAATACGCCGGCATCATGACCATGAACACCGGCACTCCCTTTTCCGTGATCAATGGCGTGTACGGCGACAGCGCCGGCGTGGCCGACGGAACCACCGGCGTCGGTTCGTTCGCCGATCGGGTCGGCGATCCCCATGCGACGATTAATTGCCCAGCCCTGCAGCCCGACACCAAAGGAGTACCGCTGTTCAATTGTGCTGCCTACGCGCTGACGCAAGGTCTGACCTTCGGCAACTCCGGACGCAACAGCCTCAACAATCCCCGCCGCACCAATTTCGACATGTCGATCTACAAAATCTTCAAACCGAAGGAGAACATCGCCGTCCAATTTCGCGCCGAGGCCTTCAACGTCTTCAATCACACACAGTGGAATGGACTGAACCCGTACATCAACGTCCCCGGCGCCGCGACCAACTTCCTCTACTCCACCGGCGCCCACATGCCCCGCGTCCTCCAATTCGCCTTGAGAATCACGTTCTGAGGAGGACGAACGAATTGCGTTGGACCGGTCAAGGCGTAGGCAACCGTCGAAGCGACGTCGGAGCAAGGAGCAACGCGGAAGCGACCTTGAGCAACGTGAAGAGCGGCCCTTTAGGGCCGCGTCAAGAGGAAAACACTTGCGGCTTTAGCCGCGGGGGAGGTGCTTGGTTGCCCCGTCGCGAAACACAATTCAATTTCATTCCATAAAACGAAAAACAACACACCGTGCCCGTCACGCTATCATGGACTCCCATGATCGGTGCTGTAGACATCGGAGGCACTAAAATCGCCGTCGGCATCGTCGACGACGCCGGCAAAATCCTCGCCCGTACTCAAACCCCCACCGACCCCAATCGCTATCCCGAAAGTATCGGCGAAATCGCACGCATGCTCCGCGAAACCGCGCTCCAAGCCAACACACAACTTACGGGCATCGGCATCGGCTCCACCGGCCCCGTCGATCCCATCAAAGGAGAATTCGGCGACGTCGACTTCCTCCCCGGATGGCGCGGCAAAAGCCCGGTCCGCGATCTCACTGAAATCTTCAATCTTCGCGTCGCCCTCGAAAACGACGGCGATGCCGCCGCCCTGGCCGAAGCCGGATGGGGCGCCGGACGCAATCGCTCCCGCCTCATCTACATCACGGTCGGCACCGGCATCGGCGGCGGCATCATCCTCGACGGCCAACTTTACCGCGGCGTCGACGGCGCCCACCCCGAAGTCGGACATCAGGTCCTCGATCCCTCCGGCCCCCAGTGCTCGTGCGGCTTCCGCGGTTGCTGGGAATCTCTCGCGGCCGGTCCCGCCATGGTCACGTGGATGGAAACGCACGCGCCCGAAGATTACGCGGACAAGGAGGGCATCACCGCCAAGAAAATCTGCGAACTCGCCCTGCAAGGAGACGGAGTCGCGCAAAAGGCAGTCGAACACGAATCCTTCTATCTTGGCCTAGGCCTGGCAAATCTGATTAATCTCTTCACGCCAGATGCAATCGTCCTAAGCGGCAGCGTAATGAAGAGCGCAAATCTGTTTCTCGATGGAATCAAAGCCGTGATCCGGCAAGGCTGCCGCTTCGTCCCAGCCGAGAAGACCGAGATCGCGCTCGCCTCCCTCGGTGACGACACCAACCTGATCGGCGCAGCCCGAGTCTGGCACTATCGCTTCACAAAGTCGTAGCGGTGCTACCTGCCCCATCTTCCACTCCCCGATCCGATCTGTTAGTCTGTCCAGTTTGCTCTAGTGCGACTCTTAAGATCATAGGCTTTCCCTGTGATCCCCTGTGCCCTCTGTGGTGAATGTTTCTTGCCGGGGCTCGCAACCCTGCCCCCCACGGAAAGGATGTAACCCGCGTGATCGTCGGAGTTCCCAAAGAAAGCTATCCCGGGGAGCGTCGCGTCGCCCTCGTTCCCGCAGTAGTCCCCAACCTGACCAAAGCTAAACTCGAAGTCGCCATCGAAAGCGGCGCCGGCGAGTCAGCCGGATACCCCGACGCTGCCTATGCCGAAAAGGGCGCCAAGGTCCTTCCCGACCGCGCCGCAGTCTTCGCCCAATCTGACATCATCACGCAATTCCTCTGTTACGGCTCCAACGACATCACCGGGAAAGCCGACCTTCCCCTCTATCGTCGGGGCCAGGCCATCATCGGATTCCTCCGCCCCTTCGGCTCGCAGGAAGTGCTCGAGCAGATTGCCCACTCCCGAGTCACCGCCTATTCCGTTGAATTCATGCCGCGCACCACGCGCGCCCAATCCATGGACGCTCTCTCCTCCATGGCCACCGTCTGCGGATACAAAGCCGTCCTCCTCGCCGCCGAAACTTCCCCGCGCATCTTCCCCATGATGACCACCGCCGCCGGCACCATCACGCCCGCGCGCGTCTTCGTCATCGGCGCGGGAGTCGCAGGCCTGCAAGCCATTTCTACCGCCCGCCGCCTCGGCGCAGTCGCTTCCGCCTACGACATGCGTCCCGCCGCCAAAGAACAAGTCCAAAGTCTCGGCGGACGCTTCGTCGAACTCCCCATTGAAGCCCAAAACGCGCAAGACGCCCGTGGCTACGGCACCGCACAAGATGAGAACTTCTACGCGCGTCAGCGGGAGTTGCTGACAAAAGTGGTCGCCGAAAGCGACATCGTTATTACGGCTGCAGTCATTCCGGGGAAAAAATCTCCCGTGCTGATCACGGCAGACATGGTGAAGGGCATGGCCCCCGGATCAGTGATCGTCGATCTGGCCGCTGAACGCGGAGGTAATTGCGAACTCACCCACACCGGCGAAACCATCAAGCAGTATGGCGTGACGATCATCGGCGCCATCAACCTCGCGAGCAGCGTCCCGTATCATGCCAGCCAGATGTATGCCCGCAACCTCACCAACTATCTTCTTTATATGGTGAAAGACGGCAAGCTGCAGCAGAACATGCAAGACGAAATCATCCGCGAGACAACAGTCACCAGCGGCGGCGAAATCGTAAACCCGCGCGTCCGCGAATTTTTCAAACTGCCGGCCTTAGCGCCGGCAGTCTGAATGCTGGCAATCGAGAACTGAGAACGGACACCATGCCTTCCAACATCATCGACGCCCTCTTCGTATTCATGCTCGCGGCCTTCATCGGCTTCGAAGTCATCCGCCACGTCTCACCCCTGCTCCACACGCCGCTGATGTCGCTGACCAACGCCCTCGACGCCATCGCTGTCGTCGGCGCCATCGTTCTCGTTGGCGAAAAGAAGAGCACGTTTGCGACGGTCCTGGGCGTGATCGCCATCGTCGCCGCCACCAGCAACGTCGTTGGCGGATTCTTCATTACCGACCGCATGCTGCGCATGTTCAAGACCAGCCGTCCCACCAAACCGCAGGCGACGAAGGGATAACATGAACGCCGAGTTTGCTGGAAGCCAATACGTCATCGAGATCATCTACCTCATTGCCAGCGCCCTCTTCATTCTTTCGCTGAAGTGGATGAGTTCTCCGGCCACCGCCCGCCACGGCATCCTTGCGGGCGAAATCGGCATGGTGCTGGCCATTGCCGGCACACTCCTCCGTCACGGCCTCATCGACTACAAATGGATCATCATCGCCCTCGTCCTCGGTTCCGGCATCGGCATCCCGCTCGGCATGGTCCAGATGACCGCCGTCCCCCAGCGAACCGCCCTCAGCCACGCGTTCGGAGCGCTCTGCGTTACGCTCGTCGGCACCGCTGAGTTCTACCTCCGTTCTCCCGACATCCCGAAATTCATGATGTCGGTCCTCTCCATGGAGGTCATCCTCGGCGGCCTCACCTTCACCGGCAGCTTGATCGCCGCAGGAAAGTTGCAAGAAGTTCTCCCCCAGCGGCCCATCACCTATAAAGGTCAGAACATCGTCAATCTGACATTCCTTGGCGTTGCGATCGCGCTCGCTGTCTATCTCGTCATCCATCCCGAGGCCAAACAATTCTTCCCGGCCATCGTCGGCATTGCCCTTGTCGTTGGCGTCTTCCTCGTCATTCCCATCGGCGGCGCCGACATGCCCACCGTCATCTCGCTCTTGAATTCCTATGCCGGGCTTTCTGCGGCGGCGATGGGCTTCGTCCTCAACTCCAAACTCCTCATCATCGCCGGCGCGCTTGACGGATCATCCGGTTTCATCCTCTCGGTCATCATGTGCAAGGCGATGAATCGCTCCTTCACCAACGTACTGTTCGGCGCCTTCGGGCAGGTCCAGGCCTCGGCCGCAGCCGGACAAGAAGCCAGGCCCGTCCGCAGCGCCACGGCCGAAGAAGCTGCGGCCATTCTCGCCGCCGCCAACAAAGTGGTCATCGTCCCCGGATACGGCATGGCCGTCGCGCAAGCCCAGCACAAAGTCCGCGAACTCTACGACGCGCTCACCAAGAAAGGCGTCGAGGTCCGCTTCGCCATCCACCCCGTCGCCGGACGCATGCCCGGCCATATGAACGTCCTCCTCGCCGAAGCCGACATCCCCTACGATCGCCTCATCGAAATGGACGAAATCAACGGCGACTTCCCTCAAACCGATGTCGCGCTGGTCATCGGTGCGAATGACGTAACCAATCCAGCCGCCCGCACCGATCAATCGAGTCCCATCTTCGGCATGCCCATCCTCGACGTCGACAAGGCCCACACTGTGATGGTCATCAAGCGCAGCATGAATCCCGGTTTCGCCGGCATCGACAACCCCCTCTATTACCTCGACAACAACCTCATGCTCTTCGGCGACGCCAAACAATTCGTAGGCGCGATCGTCCGCGAACTAGGCGGCGGACACTAGAACGTTGGTTTTGAAACTGGGGCTGCACTCACAACGGCGGGAGCGAGCTTTGAGAGGACAAGGCTTCCGCCGCGCTTCAGCCTCATTGACAGGTGAGAGTCCTGTTCCTAGACTGTGGCCATGGACGTCCCATCCATCAACAATGTGATCATCCGCGACCGCGACGTACTGGGTGGCACCCCAGTATTTCGCGGTACGCGGGTTCCCTTTCAAGCGCTGCTCGACTATCTGGAAGGCGGCCAGACCCTTAACGAATTCCTCGATGACTTTCCCACCGTAACTCGCGAAGCCGCGATTCACGCGCTTGAGCATGCAAAGACACTGCTCGTCAGCGAACTCGGATGAAAGTGCTGCTCGACGAGTACATTCCCAGAAGATTCAAGAATTCGCTGTCAAACCATGACTGTCGCACTGTTCCAGAGGAAGGTCTCGCGGGCAAGAAAAACGGTGAACTTCTCGCTCTCGCGCAGAGCCTGGGCTTCGATGCTTTTGTAACTCTGGATCGCGGAATCGAATATCAACAAAACCTGCAAGCTCGTTCCATCGCCATAATACTGATCCGTGCGAAATCCAACCGGCTTGCCGACCTGCTCCCACATGCCCAGAACGTTCTGAAAGCAATATCTTCGTTAAAGCCTGGCCAACTTCTCAAGGTCGGATGATTCCTCCAGAGGACTTGTCACGCCGACACGGCGGTTCGCTCACCTGACGCATTATGCTGGCCCACCGTCTCACCTGCAAACCCCGCATCCGACAAGAACCCCGTAGTCAGAAAATGCTGCCGCCGCGCCTGCGTCCCTGCTTTGAACGGATCTGGCATCCGCGCCACCGACTCCTCCGCCACGGCCTGCAGCAACTCCTCCACCGGCACGCCCTGCTGCGCCACGCTCTGATACACGCTC
>Ga0209698_10002156_pt1 | contig 22442 bp, 16 predicted proteins | sample LitLauG_LLR_2012_FD_187203 | JGI IMG/M metagenome (GOLD analysis project Ga0209698, IMG submission 187203) | Freshwater sediment microbial communities from Pennsylvania, USA - Little Laurel Run_MetaG_LLR_2012 (SPAdes) (version 2) | ecosystem: Environmental > Aquatic > Freshwater > Creek >...
TAAAACCAGCGAGAGCGAATCCCCGGGATATTGCGTGCGAATAAGGTGTGACAGCGCCATCGCGACCTTCTTCGCCGGCGTGAAGCGGTCTTCTCCGTAAAGAATCATCGAGTGGGAGCAGTCGAGCATGAGTACAGTGGCGCACGACGACTGGTACTCACACTGGTGGACCTGTAAGTCGGAGTACTCGATGTTCAGCGGAAGAGTGAGCCCCTCCCGTTGGATCGCGTTCGAAAGCGTTGCCGTGATATCGAGATTCAGTGTGTCTCCGAACTCATAGGTCTTCGAAGACCCGCTCGCTTCGATTCCGGTAGCCAGATCGCGCGTATCGTGACGTCCAAAGCTCGACTTGCCGAGCGAGCCTAAGAGGTTGCGAAGAGACTTGAAGCCCAGGAAATCGAGGCTTTTGTCGGTGATTTCGAATTTTGCCTGCTGTGCCTCTCCCGTCTGTCCGCCGACGCTCGACTGTCGCGCCGGATCATGCGGCTCATCGATCGAGATGTAGTCTTCCTGCTGCATCCGTTCGATCAGCTTTTCGATCAGTTCCTCGAGCATGCCTTCGGTCTGCATCTGCTCGATCTGCTCGCGCAAGTTATCGTCGAATAGTTCGCCGTTGAGCAGCGCTTGTTCAATCGCGCGCTTCAGTTCGTCGAGCGTCTGCTCCCCCTGCGGCATTTCGTACCACATGGAATCCTGGAACCCACTCTGCAGCAGGTAGTCCGAGAGCGCAGAGAGCAAGTCCTCCATGCTCATTTCGCCGGCAGGGTCGGGCACGTATTTGGAGTAGCGAATGCGTTTCATAAACACAGCTTTGAGCCATGAGCAATGAGCCTGCAAAATCTCCTCGGCGCGAATTGCTCGTTGCTCAGCGCTTACCGCTCACCGCTCAGTTAAACTGCCTCCTCTGCCGGTAAGGTTTCTCTTCCGGATCGAAGGATTTTTCGCCGCGCACGGGTTCGGGCCGTTTTTCTCCAGCCTTGAAGACGCGCTCTTCACTGCGTCCAATGCGCTTGTGCGCATGCAGGCCTTCGAGGATGAATTCCGCCGCCGAAACCTGTTGCTCCGGAGTATCTTTCTGCGAGGTGCTCAGGGGACCGAGTTTGTCGATCAGTCCCTGAATCTCTCTTAAGTTCTGCAGAGCCTCGCAAGCGGAGATCGAATCGGACAACTGGATTTCGCCGCCCAGATCGAACCACTGCACGATCTGCTGCACGTTGGCGCCGGTGAAATATTCGTCGTAAGTTTTTGCGATCGCCGCCCGGATCAGTTCGCGTCCCACGAAATCCGCGCCCTTCATCTCTCCCTCGTATTCAAGTTCGAGCTTCCCGGTAATCGCGGGAAGGGCGGCGTAGACGTCGCTGATGCGCGGTACGACGACGTTCTCGTCATTGCGCAACGCCCTTCTTTCGGCATTCGAGATCACGTTTTCCATCGCCGAAATCGGAAGGCGCTGGCTGACTCCAGAGCGCTTGTCGATCTTCTTATCCTCGCGGGCAGCAAATGCAACGCGTTCGATGACTTCCTGCACGTAATTGGGCAGGTGCAGAGGATGGCCGTTGCGCCGGGTCCAGGCTTCCTGCGCCGTGATCGCGATTCCTTCTTCTACGGTCGCCGGGTAGTGGGTCCGAATCTCGGAGCCGATCCGGTCTTTCAGCGGAGTGATGATTTTTCCGCGTGCCGTGTAGTCTTCGGGATTCGCGCTAAAGACCAGGGCAACATCGAGCGGCAGTCGAACGGGGTATCCCTTAATCTGCACATCCCCTTCCTGCATGATGTTGAACAGCCCGACCTGAATCTTCCCTGCCAAATCGGGGAGTTCATTGATCGCGAAGATGCCGCGATTGGCGCGGGGCAAAAGCCCATAATGCACGGTCAGTTCACTCGACAATTCGTGTCCGCCGCGCGCCGCCTTGATGGGATCGATATCGCCGATCAGGTCGGCGATGGTCACGTCAGGGGTCGCTAGTTTCTCTACGTAACGATCATTGGGTAAGAGATAGGCGATAGGTGCGGCATCCCCCATGCGGGCCACTTCTTCACGGCAGCGCTTGCAGATCGGAGCATACGGATTGTCGTGAATTTCACAGCCGGCGAGATATGGCATTTGCGGATCGAGCAGAGTTGTTAGTGCCCGCAGAATGCGACTCTTCGCCTGTCCGCGCAAGCCGAGCAGAATGAAGTTGTGGCGCGAAAGAATCGCGTTGACGATCTGTGGCACGACTGTGTCGTCATATCCCACGATTCCCGCAAACACCGGAACATCACCGTTGCTCCGAAGGCGTACGATCAGGTTGTCGCGCAATTCGTCTTTGACACGGCGAGTGCATAAACGCTCTTCGGAGAAAGCACTGCGGCGCAATTCGCCGAGCGTGCGAGGAAGAGTCATGAAAGGAACCCCCACAACCAACTTTCTCCGATTATACCTCGCGTTTCGAACTCCGCCTCCGGCGCCAGGTTCGGCAAAGGACGCACTCCGAAATTCGCGGCTCGAAAATTTCAAATAACACTTGACAGGTCTGATCCAATTGCGGAAAACCCCGAATCCTATCGATTCCGGTTTCTACATCGGAGCCAGCCCAGCAGTTCACATGCGGTTGCAGGATCTGTTAGTGTACGTGTCCGTTCCCTCCGGCCTTCTGTCGAGCCCGAGCCGCACGGTTCAGGTTGGGTAACACACTTTCGAGATACTGGGCGACTTCCTGAATGCGTTCCTGCTCCGAACGGATGGCCAGCAGCTTCTGCTTGAAGTCCAGGTCCAGGGGCAGGGAGGCGGCGAGGTGATAGGAAAGAACGTCCTGATCGGCTGCGCTGAGGTCCTGTACTGCCCCTGCCAGGTCGAGGATCTTCTTATGGGCCGCAATCGCGCGCGCCCGTTGATCTTCAGAAGGCGAGCCGGGTTCATCTGGAACAAGCAGAACGTCGGCACGCAGGAACGAGCGCTCCTCGTTGAGTTCGAGTATTTCGAACCGTTCACGTCCTTCCGCGATCAGATCGAGCCGGCCATCCGGATACTCTTTTGTGACCGTGGTGATGTGTGCAGTGCATCCAAAGTCAGCGATTCCATCTTTCATAGCCCGAACAATCCCGAACGGCGCGTCCAGCTCCCGGCACTCACCAATCATTTCCTTGTAACGCGGCTCAAAAATGTGGAGAGGCAAGGGGGTTCCCGGAAAGAGCACTACATCGAGCGGAAAAAGCGGAATCAATCCCAAGTTTCCTCCGAGCCTTTCTACGATACATCATGATGCACCTTGACTTGCCACTTCATGGAGGATACAAAGCGAGCATGGAACTGGCAGGAAAGGTGGTTGTGGTCACCGGCGCATCCATGGGCATTGGAGAAGCCATCGCAAACGTTTTTGCCGCGGAAGGTGCGAGCCTGGTATTGCTGTCGCGGGATACGGCCCGGGCTGAAGCAGCGCGTGTCCGCGTCGGTTTCCCGGATCGCACGGTCGCGTTGTCCTGTGACGTGCGGAATTCGGAAGAGATCGACCGTGTGCTGGCTCTTACCTTGCATCATTTCCACCGCATCGATGTCTGGATCAACAATGCCGGCCACGGATTGCTCGATTCCGTGGCGCAAATGGAAACGCAGGCGTATCAGGAACTCTTCGAAGCAAACTTTTTTGGGGCCTTATCGGCCATGCAGGCGGTCATTCCGGTAATGCGACAGCAGGGCGGCGGCACGATCATTAACATTTCCAGCGTGGCTGGGCACATTCCTATCCCTTTTCACGCTGCCTACAGCGCCAGCAAGTTTGCCCTGAACGCGATTGGGAAAGCTGCAAGTATCGAATTGAGGAAGGAGAACATCCATGTGCTGACAGTGTGCCCCGGCTATGTCCGCACGGATTTTGGAAAAAATGCTGCCCGCGGCCGGGAAATGAAGACGGTGAAGCCCGATTCAGTTCGAGGTGTCAGTGCCGAACGAGTCGCTAGAGCTACGCTCCGGGGATACATGAAGGGGAAAAGAGAAGTAATTGTGCCCTGGACGATGCACGTGCCGATCAAGCTCTATCAAATCGCGCCGTCTGTGGTCGAGTGGGCTATGGCGAAGATGGCCAAATAAGAGCTCTATCCCAGTTCCTGCAGCATCGCTTCCATTTCCGACTGTGCGTGCAGATTTCCGGTGCGTCGAGCTGACGAAATCCCCTCCTGCAGCATTTTCTTTGCCTCATCCACTCGTTCTGCGCGAGCCAAAGTCTGCGCTGCCATAAAATAGCCTGCCGTGTAGTCGGGGCTGTTTTCGAGAAGGAGAGCAAACTCCGCCAGAGCGCGGTCAAAGTCGCCCTGCTTGGAGTACTCCATCGCGAGTCCATATCGCGCGAAGGCGTCTCTCGGATTCTCGGTCAGGATTTCGTTCAGAGCGGCAATGCGATCCATGGATTCGAGCGTCCCCTGCAAGGAGATTACTACAACTCTTTGGTCTGCATCGACTGACTCGTCCAGTCCTGAACCGGGTAAAGTGTAACGCCCCGCCCTCCTTGGTGCGGATGTGCGGAGCAGCGACTTCAATGCTCAGCGTATGGAGCGGACTGCATTAATGAACAGTGATGGTCACGTATCAAGCGCTCGATAACATCCGGACTGGCCGGCTTGGAGAACAAATAGCCTTGACCAAATTCGCAGCCCAAGTCTCTTAGCATATCTAGTTGCTGCTGATCCTCTATGCCTTCGGCGACGACTCCCAGACCCAAATTATGCGCCAAAGTGACGATGATGCGAACAATCTCCTGTGTTTCCCGGTTCTGATCCATTTTCGAAACAAACGACCGGTCGATTTTCAGAGTGTCCACCGGAAATTGACGTAAGCGGCATAGGGAGGAATAGCCGGTTCCAAAATCATCGATACTCAGGCGAACGCCAAGGGCCTTCAACTCGCGCAGCGCAATACCGGAGCGCTCTGCATCGGACATTGCGATATTCTCGGTGATCTCAAGGTCGAGCAGAGCTGGATTCAGACCGGTCACCTTCAGAACGTCTTCAATCTGCGAAGCGAGCTCTGGATCAGCGAACTGCTTATCCGTGATATTGACGTTGACGCTAAAGCCCGGATCATTGGGAAAAAGGGAATTCCAATTCAGAATTTGCTGGCAGGCTTCCTGCATCAGCTTGCGGTTGATGGGCAGGATGAGTCCAGTCTCGTTCGCGACTGGGATGAACTCGCCGGGCATCACCATTCCCTGGGGACGTTGCCACCGGCTTAGCGCTTCAAATCCGATGATGCGGCCCGTCTTTACTTCGACTAGAGGTTGGTAGTAAACGCGGAGTTCGTCCGTCTCAAGAGCCTTGCGTAAATCGGTTTCAAGCTGCAGGCGCTTGACGGCGCTCGCGTGCATGGCATTATCGAATACTTCAACCCTGGCTTTGCCTGCGTGCTTGGCACGGTACATCGCAATTTCCGCGTCCCGCAGCACATCTTGCGCTTCTGTTAGGGCGCCAGTGCTGAAGGCGATTCCGATGCTGGCGGTAACGACGATTGGATGGCCACTGACGCTAAATGGGAGGGCAAGCCTCTCGCGAATGCGCTCGGATATCCGGAAGGCATCGCTTGCGTCATGAAGTTCTTCCACCAATACTACGAATTCGTCTCCGCCCGGTCTGGCCAGCGTGCTATCGGAGGAGAGAAGATCGGATTCGGCTCTCGCCAGGCCCCGGACGATCGTGTCAGCTCCGCGCAAGGAAACGCTCAGGCGCAATGCGATCTGCACAAGCAGATCGTCCCCGGCGGCGTGTCCCAAACTATCATTGATCACCTTGAATTCGTCGATATCGATGAAAAGCACGGCAAACTTGAAATCGGTATGACGACGCGAGACCGCGATCGCTCTCTGCAGGCGGTCTAAGAGAAGCGCACGATTCGGTAGATTTGTGAGTCCGTCGTGGAATGCCCGATACGTCAGCAGACCCTCCGCCCTCTTGCGCTCCGTAATGTCGCGGTTCACGATAACTAACCGATCGACGGAACCATCTTCGCTAGGCAGAGCGCTTGCTGTAGATTCCAGCACCCGCCAATTTCCGTCCTTGTGTCGGATGCGATATTCGAGGCGCTCCCCTCGTCCGGTCGCGCGAGCTTTTTCACCTGCGGCCATCACGCGTTCCCGGTCCTCTGGGTGCACTTGCTCGATTCCCGATGTACCCGCCAGATCTTCGGGGCTGTATCCGAGCACCCTCTCATATGCCGGGCTGTTGTAGATGCGTTTTCCCTCACCATCCACGACCGCGATCATGTCAGCGGCGTTTTCTGTGATGAGCTGAAATAGTTCGTCGCGCTCTGCCAGTCGGCGACGCATACATTGCAGTTGCCAGCGTTGATACACCGTATAGATATCGAAGAGAAGCACAAGTGCTGCCAGTCCTCGGACCCACTCCTTCAAATTCAGCGAGTAAAAGCTGCCAGTAAGGTGGAATCCCGGGAATGTCAAGGAGAGGATGCCGAATGTCAGTACAAGGGTGACGACGACGGCAAATCCCCAAAGCCACCATTCCTGGCCTTCCACCTGGCGGATTGAGGGTGACTTCGGTGCTGCGTCCGGTTGCTTCTTGGAGCTTTCCATCATAGATTCCCCGTTTTACTCGGCCTGTCGGACCCTGCAAAACCAAACCTAGAAACCCTTTTAGCTCAATTCGCTCGCAATGGCCCTGATAGGTGGTTACCATGCGTTACTAATGTCTATTACGACCTCGCAATTGCGCGGGTCCATGTACGGACGTAATCTCGACACATGATGCAACGCGGCAAACCGGTGGCAGAAGCAACAAAGGGCTCTGAAGCCGGACAGCCGATTTCGGTCAGGGGAGAAGGACTTATGAAATCGATCTCGCGACTCTGTTTTGCAGTACTCGTGCTGACTGGAATCTCGGTGGGGAGAGAGCTTCCGAACGCCCCAAGTGCAGTGGCCAGGCCAAATAGCTTCATCGAGCCCACCCCTATGGTTGCCGCAGCGCCAAGACTTGCTGCGGAGCCTAAAACCGTGACCCCGACGTTCGTGGGCCTTGCAATTATGTCGACCGGTAGCACGTTTGCTGACTCCTACACCACCCTGTTTGCCCGCGAAAACTGGCTTGCCGGTAAGAAGGGTGTCTGCAACGTTGAGGTCCAGTCCGCCTATCTCTACGGCACGCATCCCACGGTCGGCAGAGCCTACGCGGTTGCTTCCGCAAAGAGTGCCGCATCGATCTTCGCCGCTTACTATCTCCGCAAGCATCACAACAAGTTCTGGAGCCTGCCCCTGATCGCGAATACGGCCATCAGCCTACAGGGTGTGACTCAGAACATGGCGACTTGCAACTAAGATCCTTCCTTACGATCAGCGCTCACTGCACTGTAAGAGTCAAAGGCAGTGAGTGCTGCAGGTTCCCCGAGGTTCCCGTGATTGTCACGCTGTAGGTGCCGGGAGGAGTTCCAGGGTTTCCCGTCTTCGCGATGCCAGTTCCACCGGCGCAACCGGTCATGAAAGCGAGAGCCAAGCAAGCCAGAAGCAACGCAAGCGGCAGGGCCAGCTTGCTACGATTGCGCTTCGATCCGCCCAGCACTAGCCCAAGCATCCCAACGCCCGAGAACGGAACCCAGAACGCAAATGCAACCCGATTTTCCGATCCGCCCGGAACCAGCTGAGCGGAGGGCCCTGTGGTGGCAATGGTCACGGTCACGTTGACTGCGTTCTGCCCTGGCGTCACTGAGGTCGAAGAAAGACTGCAACTGGTCGTTGACGGCGCACCGCTGCAGGCCAGCTTCACTGCGTTCGTGAATGCTCCGCCAACCGAAGCCACCGCTAATGTGTAGGTCGCAGTTGAGCCAGCTTTAACAGTCGCACCGGGCTGCGTGCTCGTAACGCTGAAATCGGCTCCTGCGCCACTCAGAGCGACGGTTTGAGGGCTGCCACCGGCGCTATCGTTAATGGTCAGAGTTCCATTTCGAGTTCCCGATGATGTTGGTGTGAATGTGATATTGAATGTACAACTGGATGATGAGGTCAGGTTCGAAGGGCAGTTATTGGACTGTGCAAAGTCTCCACTGATTTGAACACCGCTGATCGTCAGACTCACATTGCCCCGGTTCGTAAGTGTGATTGTCTGCGGGGTGCTTGTGACTCCTACCGGAACGCTGGAGAACGTCAGCGGCGTGGGAGCGAGTGTTGCCACCGGGCCAAAACCGCTCCCGCTTAGCGTAACCACGTGCGGTGATCCAGTTGCGCTATCGCGAATCGAAATGGAACCGGTCAGCGCTCCGTCGCTCGCGGGCGTAAAGGTTACCGAGAGAGAACAAGTACCCGCTGCCGGTACGCTGGTTCCGCACGTGTCAGTCTCCGCGAAATTGCCCGCAACCGAGATGGAAGAGATGGTGAGTGCGGCGTTTCCCATATTTCGCAGCAGGACCTGTTGCGCCGCGCTGGTTGCCCCGGCTTGTACCGAACCGAACTGCAGAGAGTACGGGCTGAGTGTGACAGCGGGCTGCGAAGCGCTTGCAACCTTCATGATGAAGGCATCCGTATTGCCGGCAAGGTGTTGTTGGAATGCTCCCTGGGTTGTAGGAAAGTCGGAGGAATTCGTCGTGCCTGCGAGATAGAGATTTGCCGAAGAATCCAGCGCCATCGCCACGGCTTTTTCGTCGGCGCTGCCTCCAACATAGGTTGCCATCAATTGGGAGCCCGCAACGGGATCGATCTCGGCAAGAAGCAGATCGTTTCCACCTGCGGAGTTTTCAATTCCATTCACCAGGCCGAATGAATTGCTGGTCGTTGTCGCCAGGACATACGCATCGTTGTTTTGATCAAGGAGAAGGGAGGCCGGGCTGGCATAGTTATTGGGACCTAGAAACGTTGAGTACTGCAGCGTTGCACCGGCAGGATCGAACTTGCTCACAAACGCATAACTGCACGCCACCGAGTAGACCGCCGGATCGCAGATGCCGGTTGTAGTAAGAGGGAAAGTCCCATCGCTCGTGGCAGAACCGGAGATGTACGCGGATCCCGTTGCGTCAACCGCGAGGGCAGAAATGTTCGTGAAACCCGCAGGATCGTAGAAGTACGTGGAATACAAGAGACTTCCCGGACCGCTAAACTTGCTGACGAATCCGACAGAATTGTTTAACTGAGTTGAGTTCGTCGTGAGATACGCGCCCTGGGTCGTTGGGAAATTGTAGGTGTTTGTATTGCCCGCTACGTAGGCGTCTCCCGCGGCATCGACCGCGATGCCGGTGATGGCGCTGTACGGCTGGGGCCAGCATGGAGTGCCGCCGCAGTTGTACGGGACGTTCGAACTACCTCCAAAATATGTGGAGAACGCGAGCGCGGATCCATTGGGGATGAACTTCGAAATAAAGCCGTAGTTTCCGTATAGGCCGCCCTGATTCTGCGTAGCGGTCGGCTGATAGGCATTTACTGTGGGAAAATTTGTGGAAGATGTGTTCCCAGCGATCAGGATGTTCGACGCGGAATCAAGGGTAATGCCAGCCGGCATATCCGATCCGTTTCCGCCGAAGTACGTCGAATAGAGCAGGGACGAACCGTCCGCTGAGATTCGAGTCAGGAATGCGTTGAATGATCCCGGGTAGGTCGGTTGATATGCGTTGACCACCGGGAAGTTGCTGGAGGCCGTGCTGCCAGTTACGAAGACCTCGTTCGAACTGTTGAGGGCGAGTGCAAAGCTATAGTCTTGCGCATTGCCGCCTATGAAATCGGTATAGATCAACGTTGTTCCAGTGGGATCCAGCTTGGACACAAATACGTGATCGGCTCCAGTCGGAAGCGATCCCAGTGTGGCCAACGGAAAATCTGCCGAATCTGTGTACCCTGCCACGTAGACACTCCCAGTACTGTCGACTGCAATTCCCGTTACCTCATCGTTTCCGCTTCCACCGAGGTAGGTTGAATAGACGAGGACGGGGTCGATCACCAGCGGCTTGCTTGCGTCATACGGTGCGATCTTAAAGGCGACGTGGGAGGCGTCGGTCACAATGTAGGCGCCATTCACGGGAATCCGGCGACCACCGATGCGCTGGTACACACTGGGGCTCTGGATCCGAAGTCTACGGCTGCCGATCTTAAGCAGCAGGGCTCCCGTGACATCCAGGTTCAAGCTATCAGTGCCGCGGAGTTCGAATTGAATGACACTCGGGTCCGCCCCAGTTTGGAGTTCAAAATCGAACTCCATTTGTCCCTGGTTGCCGTAGTACAAGAGGTCGATCCCCGGATATACGTTCTTGTATCGAACAGCGGCAAATGTCGGGACATTGGTAAGCCAGTTGGCCGGATTATTTCCGAAGAAGTAATTGATCTTGCCGGGCTGCGGATTCTCGCCCTCAGCGACCACATTCTTCGCCGCCCCCACAAGCCGAACCTGCACGGTCCGGCTTCTTCCCTGAAGTGCCGTGGTACCGGTACGATCGGGTATTATGTCGGACTTTAATGAAAGCGTGAGATTACCGGCGCTGAGGAAAGCTGTGTAGCCCTTATTGCGGGAGAGGAAATCCACCGGCGCTGCGATCTGCCCTTTGTTCGCCTCGAAGGTGAGCGGCACTTTGCCGTACTTCGCAATCACGGTGGGTTGCTGCCCGAAACAAATCGGACTCAGAAGCACAACCGCCAGCAAGGTAACAGTTACCGACCGCATTTCAGCCTCCCTACGGCGTGCAAGCCGTCTAGGGAGATATTGCAAGGCTCCTACCGATCGAGTGGGGATGTGCTGAAACCGACTTAGGGCTGTGTTGTAAGTTACTTAGCAGATAAAGCAGAAATGAAGTTGAAGTAAGGAGTTATGAATGGTGTTCGTTCTGCGGAATCCTGTCGTGGTGTCACACACATGCGTGGGGACGGCCCGCACTGGTCTGTACGAAAGTGAGATCGTTAGAGATCTGCCCGGCGCCAATGAAATGAACCTATGCCAGCGGTGAGTCTTGTTACCGCAGTCGAGTTAAAGGTCAGGCTGTAACAGCGTTTGCTGCCGGTGTGGGCGCTCCTGAACATTCTACGCGGTTTCGGCCGTTTCGTTTGGCCTGATACAGTGCACTGTCAGTTCTTCGCAGCAACAGCTCAATGTCTTCCGAGGACTCCGCAACGGAGACGCCCATACTTACCGTAACAGGTATGGAAGTTTGGGCCCAGGGAACCGGATCGCTTGAGACCGCAAGCCTGATCTCATTCGCGCGGCGTACGGTGGTAGCCATGTCGCAGCCGGTTAGGATGACGAGGAATTCCTCTCCTCCGTAGCGGCCAATGCCGTCATACTCACGCACACAATGGGAGAAGCGCCCTGCAATCTCTTGCAAGACCACATCGCCGGCCAAATGTCCAAACTGGTCGTTGACTTTCTTGAAGTAGTCCACATCCACAAGAATCAAACCAACAGTGGTGGAATCCCGGCGAGCACGCGCAAGTTCCCGTTTTAAGAACCCCAAGATCTCTGCCCGATTCCAGATCCGCGTCAGAAAATCATGTGTCGCCGCGAAATGCAGAGCACCGTTAGCAGACACAAGCTTTTCTTGAAGATCGAGAATGCGCTTTCCTACGAGTAATCGCGCTTTGAGTTCGAGTGGATCAAATGGCTTGGCGAGGAAGTCATCGGCTCCTGCGTCCATCGCTCGCAGCATCTCCTGCTTCTCAGTTTTGGCAGTGAGCAGAACCGTGTAGGTGTATTGCTCTCCCTCGGGCCGGTTTCGCAGCCGCCGGCACAAATCGATACCTTCAATATCGGGGAGAACCCAGTCGAGCAAGGCCAGTTTTGGTGCGTCCTGTTTGGAGAGTGCTTTCCAGGCTTCATTTCCAGTTCGGGCGGACACGAAATCAAAGCCCCATTCTTTCAAATGGTCGGTGATCAGGCGTCGATAGAAACTCGAGTCTTCGGCGAGGAGGATTTTCATCTGGAGATTCCTCCGGCCACCGGTTTTGATTGCTGGTCAGCGGGCCGCGTATTTTTCGCCAAAGTATCCTCGACGATGCGGATCAGTGCATCGGCGTTTCCTTCGAGGTTGAGTGCGGATTTTTCGAGGTAGATAGCGGCTCCTGCCTTTTTCAGCACGGCCTCATTTCGTTGCGACAACCCCGAAAGGACAACGACAGGAATTGCTTTTGTCATCGCATCCTGCTTCAACGTCTTCAGCACGCATGTGCCATCCAGTCCTGGAAGCATCATGTCGAGCAAGATGAGAGCGGGAGCGTGTGTGCGGGCCAGGTCCAATCCTTCCTGGCCGTCCGCGGTAGCAGTCACCGAGTAGCCCGCTTTGGTCAGAGACCTCTCGATCGCAGTCCGGAGAAACCGGCTGTCCTCGATCACGAGGATACTGATCGTCACTCCTTCTTCCACCGGTTCCACGTGCATCGAGTCCGTGACTCCTGTCCAAGCCCAGAGGGCAGTTCAGTGAATTCGCGCGTCCGTCTGACAGACTGGAATTTCTGCTTGTTCCAGCTTTGCTAACTGCAATGCCAGCCAACTCTCTAGCAGTTTGAGTTCGTCTTGAGGAACAAACGAAAAGCAAATGCCGGCTCGTCCCTCTCGATCTGCGTTCACGACGTTCCCAGCGACATGAATCAGAGTGTTCATGGCAGGGAGAAGAAAGCTCAATGACACCTGGCGTTCGAGGTCGACGGCTCGCTCACACTGCAGAGCTAACCCGCCCACGCTGATATCAATAATTCTGGCTTCCACTTTGCCGATTTCGGAAAACTTTGCAATCACTGGAATATCCACGGGGCAGCGTGCGACTTTCCGACGTTGTTGGAGGATTGTCCCGTACGCAGCTCGCAAGCAACGCGACACTCCGGGAAGATCAGAGGATTTAGGGATCAGGAAATTTGCGCCCGCCCGAAGTGCGTTGTGCATCTCGGGTCCCGCATCGACCATGGCGAGAATCGTCGACTTACTGTTCCAGGACGAGTTCCGGGTGGCCCGCAAAACACGGGTGGGATTATATCCATGCGTCCAGTCGACAATGACGGCATCCAGCCGTCGGTGATTGATTGCATTCATGGCCGAGGTGATTTCTTCGCAAACGTGAGTCTTGATCGCAAACATGTCCAGTGCAGGTTGCAAGACGTGCACCACATGCTGGTCCGTGGTACAGAGAAGGCCGTCGAGGCGTACATTGGCTGCCATGACGCTATGGGTTATGCAACGGATAGGCCGAACCCGACAAAGCGAGCCAACCTACTGATTTAGTGTTACTTGTGAAGTTCAGCGGCGCTTCGGGTTGGCAGGCAAAATAGTGTTGGATCCGGACTGCTGTCCACTCTCCGGACATTTCGAAGATGGCAACTAAGGTTTGAGGATGTTGAATACCGCTACATTCCGGTTGGGCGAATAAGCGGTGATTTTGGCTTGACTTCGCCATCTGTTTCTGAAATAAGGAGTTTGACTGTATTCCCTCAGCCTTGCCATTCAACCGAGGAAGTCGAGGAGATAGGGTCAGGGACTGTTTGGCACACAGAGGCTTTTCCCTGAAGCTTAGATCCGAATACCGGAGCTTTCTGATCAGTAATTCCTTTGCTCAGACAAGACAATTGTGTTTCTCGGCGATTCCTTCATGGCGGTTTTGTATAACACGTTCCGCTAAATGGTCTTATGTCATTCGCTCGGTGTGTGGAGGCCAACTCATTTCGTCAGCAGGAGCCTTGCGAATGAGTGGTTGTCGCTTGCCGGTCCACCTTGAACAAAAGGGCGCATAACGATGTCTAACGAGAGCCCATTGAAATTGCTTGTGATCGATGATGATCCCCAGACCCTGACGCTCGTAGCCGACGCTCTGCAACGGGATGGTCTGGAGATCCTGACCGCCCCAGATGGCGAGCTTGGTTTCGAGCTTTTTGTCGAGCATCGGCCCAAAATCGTTTTGCTGGACTATATGATGCCAAAGATGACCGGGCTGGAGGTCCTGGATCGGATATTGAGCGCCGACCCTGCGGCAAATGTCATCCTCATTACGGGCCACTACTCTACCGAGTCAGCTATCCAGGCAATTCAAAAGGGAGCCTGCGATTACCTGACGAAGCCTCTCGACCTGCAGCGACTTCGTGACCGTATCGGAAGCGTACTGACCGAAGCAGAGATTCGCCGGAAGACGCTGATCCTGGATCAGGAACTCCTGAAGGCATGTCAATTCGAAGGAATTGTTAGCCGAAGTCCGCTCATGCTGGAAGTATTCGCGCGAATGCGCCGCGTAGCACCGCATTTCAGAACCCTTCTGATCACGGGCCCAACGGGAACAGGGAAGGAACTGGTGGCTCGGGCGCTGCACCGGCTTAGTCCGGCGGAGAACGATCGCTTTGTAGCTTTCAACTGTTCCGGACTGGTCGAAACTCTGGTGGAGAGTGAACTGTTCGGTTACGTGAAGGGGGCGTTCACCGGCGCGATGCAAGACCGGGCTGGCCTTTTTGAAAGCGCCGACAAGGGCACTATTTTTCTCGATGAAGTTGGCGAACTGTCGCTCGCGGCACAGGCAAAACTGTTGCGCGTGCTGCAGGACCATCACGTACGTCGCGTCGGGTCGGCCGCGCCAAAACCGATTGACGTGCGGGTCGTTGCCGCTACCAATCGCGACCTAAGGGCCATGGTTCGCGATGGACAGTTCAGGGAAGATCTTTACTATCGCCTCGCTGTAGTTGAGCTTAACCTCCCACCGCTCGCCAGCCGGAGGGAAGACCTGCCGTTGTTGCAGCGATATTTTGTTCAGAAATACGCCACCGAATATGGCAAACCTATTTCAGGCTTAACCAGAAGGGCGCAAAGCCGCATGGCGACTTATCCCTGGCCTGGCAATATTCGTGAACTCGAGAATGTAATTGGCAATGCCTGCATGATGGCAGAGGGGAAGTTCCTCGACATTGATGATTTGCCGGATCGTTTACAGCGCGAATTTACGGGTCTCACCGCGGACGAAAGTTTGCTGTCTCTGGAGGAAGTGCAACGACGGCATGTACTACGAGTCCTCGAGTTGGTAGGTGGCAACAAGTCGCGAGCGGCAGAGATTTTAGGCGTCGGACGAGCCACAATCTACGAACTTCTGGGAAGGATGAAAGTAGAAAAAAAAGAGGAAACTGCTTAGTCGAAGTAAGGCGCAACACGTAAGTCATGTTACTCTCGGTTCTTCACTCTCAGTCCATTTAGCTTACACATTTCTGAATAGCAATCACATCCTGGCGTCGGGGGTGTGGTATCCCTCTGGAAACTCATCACTTTCGCTCGCATCCAGGTGGCAAAAGGCTTGCATCATCGGTCATGCACGTAATTGCCTTGCTGCAGGTTTTCTGCAAACGCTGGTGAATGCGCAGCCTGTGGCTAACGCTAGAGGTGCTTTGTGACGCCCGACATGGCTTTTGAGTGCCTTCTTGTTTCGAGGGATCCCAAGGTCGTCTGCACGCTGAATCACGTGTTGGATAATTTGTCGATATCGACGAAAGTGTGCTTCACGCCGTCAAGAGCAATGAACGAACTGAGGGGCGGAAGCGCTGATCTCGTCGTAATCGACTGGGAAATGGATCCGACTACCGGTGAACTCTTGGATGACATTCGTAGTTCGGACGCCGTCCACAAAAAGACAGTCGTGGCCGTTTCCTCGCAGGACCGCTCGTTTCCCGGGGCCCAAATGGTCCTCAAGAAGCCAGTCACAACCGAATCGATCGCCAACTGCTTCAGGAGTGTCTATGGGCGTATGTTGCGGGATTACCGCCGGCATGCACGATATGCCTTGATGATCCCGATTATTGCGACGGTTGATGACAATCGCCTTGTACCGTTGACTGTGACCAACATCGGCGATGGGGGTATCGGCATCAGCACAAAAGAGACGCTGAGTGTGGGGGAGCAATTGTCCTTCCGGCTGCAGTTGCCGGAAGCCAGAAGGGCAATCTACATTGATGCTCGGGTGCTATGGATTCGCGACTACGGCGTTTGCGGGTGCGAGTTCATGCGCATACCACCAGTCGATCTCGATATCCTCCATGATTGGCTCAAGGAGAGGTGCCAGGTCAAAAAGCCGCTGCTGCCGTTGTAACGTCGTCGTCGCGGAAGGCTGCCTTACAGCGATTGGCGTTTGTGGCCCGGTCCCGACTTACTGAACCATTCCCAGGGTCGGAATCTTTCTATATTCGTGCATTAAATCTCATCCGCCATTATTGGGTTCTGGCGGCCTGCGCCATCATCGAAGCAGAAGGCCGTCGTTTTTTTCCATGAGGCCGCGGTTTGAGTGACGCGACTCGAGTATTTGTCTGTTCGCCGGTGCCGCCGTTCTGCCAGTCACTCCCTGAGTTGTGCTATCGTCGTTTCTTGTTTCTCGCGGAGAGCGTTCAGCGGAATTGCTAAGCCGGATCCAATACGCGTTGTATGGGATGTTTCTTTTCGGGCTGTGCCTGGTTTGTCAGCGGCGTCCCATTGCCGACGATTTTGACCGCTATGTTTATGAGGCCATTGTCCGAGGGCGGACGCAGTCGATCGAAGAGGTCTACAACCTCGTTAAACACGAGAGCCCGCGGGCTGAGGCGAGTACTGTTCTGGATAGTCCCCAGCATCTCAAGGAACTCGAACCACTGTATGCCATTCGGCCTCTCTACGTGGAACTCGTAGCGCTGCTGAGCTCCATTTTGTCAATTCAGAACGCCATCAACTTTATTTCGGCGGCGAGCTTCTTCGGCATTGGCATCATCGTGCTCTGCTGGACCGGAAAGCCTTTTCTGAGCGCGCTGTTGATGACAGCTTATCCTGTGCTCCTGCTTGGCCGGGCAGGCACTCCAGATGCTTTGGCGGGCTTTCTGGGCATCTTAGGATTGTGGTTGATTCAGGATCGAAACGGTCCGCTTCTCGCGCTCATTGTCCTCTTCATTTCCCTCGGCGTGCGCACGGACAATCTCCTGCTGCTGTTGAGCGTTCTGGTGTGGCTGGTATGGGAAAAGAGAATTGGCCTTTACTATGCCGGACTGTTGGCCGTTCTCGCGGTCATGTTGGTTTTGGGCATCAATCGCTGGGCGGGAAACTACGGTTGGGTCGTCTTGTTCCGATATTCCTTTGTGTCCGGTCGATACCCGGCACAAATACCCCATGCGCTGACATTTCGTGAATACTTCTCGGCGTTTGCCTCAGGAGCGGCCGTGCTCGCGACGCGAGTTTCGTTGTGGATGCTCCTTGGTATATTGGCCTATCGACGTGCGCCCAACCGCGTACTGCTCGTTTGTGCTGCAGCGGTTGCCGCGCACTTTCTGATGTTTCCTTCACCGGAGGACCGCTATCTCGTCTGGGCGTACACTGTCGTGGGAATTTTCGTGATTCGCTCGTTCGCAAAGAGTGATCACGATAAGAATGGCTTTGGCAAGCTGAGTGAACGGCCATTGGCGATTCACAAGGGGTCCTGATTGTCCCAAGTTGCGGTTTCAAACATCACATCAGAGAAACACAAATCGACCAGATTGATGGCAGACTCCTGGAGGGGAAGCATTGCGCGTTCAGAAATCACCTTCCTCGTATGTTTCACCCTCGCCCTATGCGTGCTGACCAGTCTGCCGTACGTGCTTGCTCGCGTCGTGTCCTTCCCCGGGAGCGAATTCAGCGGCGTGCTCGACCACTCCTTGGACACCAACAATTACTTGGCGTACGTCCACGAATCTGCCACCGGGAGTTGGATATTTCACAATCCCATGACGGGTGAGGCACACGCTCCGGCCTTCTTTAATCTCGAGTGGTTGTTCATGGGGAAGGTTGCCCGCTTGTTCCATCTGCAGCCGGCGGCCGCGATGAATGTCTGCCGTCTCCTTTGTCTCGCGTTGTTGTGTGCGGCAGTCTACTGGCTGTCTTCTTTCCTCTTCGAGAGTCCTTTGATGCGGCGCATTGCAACCGTTGCCTGCCTGGCCGGCGGAGGATTCGGTTGGATCGCGGCAGTACACCTGTTTCACGTCCGGCTGGATTCGTCTTATTTTCTGGATCTCACGAACGCCAACTTGTTCCCGTTTTATTGGGAGTTGCGGGTCGCACACTTTCTCGTTGCCGAATCGTTCATCGTTCTCGGTCTCTGCTTCTTCCTCTGCGCGGAGTCGAGCGGTCGAGTGTGCTATTACGCGGCAACCGGTCTGTGCTACATCGCGGCTGGAACGTGCCGCCCTTATGACATGCTGTTTGTCATGGCGGCAACCTCGCTTTTTCTGGCGTTATCGTACAAGCGTGCTTATCAGCCAGATTTGGCGCTCGTGCTGCGCGCTTTGCCCATCTGGATCTGCGTACCAGTTCTTGGCTATTACTACTGGCTCTTTAAACTGCATCCGGTTTTTCGCTGGTGGAGCATTGCGGGTAATCCTGCTCCTCCTGCCTGGCTGTTGGCCTTAAGTTTCGGACCATCGTTTCTCCTGCTTCCAGTCGCTGCTTGGAGACTGCGGCGCGAGCGCATCAGCAGCGCGGGCTTGTTTTTGCTCTGTTGTTTTCTTTCTGCTGTAGTGTTGGCGCACTTGCACTGGTTGTTTCACTTCACGTTCCAATTCGCGACCAATATCTTGATACCGATGGTCATGCTCGTTCTTCTGGGCATCGAAAGGCCGATCATTCGATTTACACAGAATCAGCGCTGGGCCATGGCCTGGATCGTCTCGATCTTGTTTGTGAATAGCCTCACGTCGTTGGCGCTCGCGGGGCAGGCGGTCGTGCTCGTGGCTCATGGCGAATATCGGATTGATACCGATCGATTGGCGGCGTTTTCGTGGCTGAACGCGCATTCGCAGCCTGGTGACATTACGCTCGCTGATCTGGAAACGTCGAACAGTTTGCCGCAGTACATCTCAAGTCGGGTGTACTGCGGTTACGGGAATGCGGTTCATGCCGACTACAAACTGAAGGCAGTGCGGGAGTTCTTCAACCCGCAGGCAGCGAATGGATTTCGAGAGGATCTAATTCGGCGCAACGGAATTCAATTTGTTTTGCTGACAGGGTCAGAAATTGGCGACCTTGATGGCGTTGTCCACGCGTCCTTGCTGAAGGAAGTTTATCGGAACAATTCCGCCGTAATACTGTCGGTGCAGCCTCTGGCGGGAAACATTGCCGCCGGTGGGCTCACGTATAATGGCCCAAATCCTATACAAGCATTGCCTCGTTGAACGGCATTGTCGTCCACAGCCTCAAAATCGGAGCGGAATCCTGTTCTCGTGGAAGCTTTCCCGCAACATAAAGACAGAAGCCCATCCGGTGAATTGTATGGTGGGTTGCGCGAGAGGGAATTGCTCCTTCTGGTGTTAGTCGGTTTTGTAGTCATGTGGATCATCGGGTTCGTCCTGCGCCAGACTCCGCACTTAGTATTGAACTATGGTGACAACCTCGCTTACGTCACCGTCGCCAACGCAATTCTTCGGTGGGATTTTCATGGCCTTTCCATCCAGCACTTCATGGGGTACCCCTACCTCATTGCAGCCGTTTCATTTCTTTTTCGCGTACCTGCCCCTTTGTCGTTGTGGCTCATTGCGGCTGGATCGACTTTGCTTTCCGTCTGGTTCGCTTCACGTCTGGTCGGAACCTTGCCTGCGGCCTATTTTGCGATCTCCAACCTTGCATGGCTTCAGCTTGCCTGGATTGGGGGCTCAGAACCGCTCGCAATGGCCTTGGGTCTCGGCGCATTCCTGGCCTTCCGGCGAAATCGGGTGTTTTTCGCCGCACTGGCCGGATCCGTCGCCGTTACTGTTCGTCCGCTGATGATCTTCGTTCTCGTCGGAATCGGTCTCGTTCTGCTCTACCGCAAGGAGTTCAAGAGGTTCTTGCTCGCGACCTGCACCGGGTTGGTGGTCGGAGTGCTGTATATCCTGCCGCTCGCACGTTATTTTGGCGACCCCTTGCTTACTGTGCATAGTTATACGGGCCACGACTACGGTGGAGGTGGAATCGCCGGCCCGCACGGACACTTATTCGGCTGGCCATTTCACGGAATCGTGGCGGGGACGTTGGCCTACCCCGCTCCCTGGACGAACCTTCTTCTCAGCTTTGCTTGGATCGCGATCGTGATTGCCGGTACGGGGATGATGTTCTCTCGGCGTTTCCGCGAGTATGCCAAGGTACATCCGAACGAAGTGATTTTCTGCGCCTTCTACCTCCTGGCGCTCTTTTCTTACGACTACCTGTTGTGGGCGCGCAGCAATTTCATGCGTTTTTCGATACCTGTGTTGCCATTTATCTTCTTCGCGCTGATGCAGTGGTTGCCGAAGAATCGAAAATTCCTCTGGTGCTTGAACATTGCAAGCGCGGTGCTGGCGATGGTATCCGCGATCGGCCTCAGAAATGTCATCACTCACCGCTACTGAGCGCCGACGCTACTGCTTCGTCACGTCGATCATGTTGTCATCGACAATGCGGTCGACCAGCTTGTTGTAAGGATCGATTCCGGCACGAGTCGGCTCTTCGTTGACAACAATTTCGAAGGTGTTCTGCTGCTGCGTGAGCTTCTCTTTTTTCAGATAAAGAGGCTCCTCTTCGTCTTTCTTGCCTTTAAAAATCCCAACTTCGATGTAGTCGTTGAGCGAAAGCGGAGTCTCATTGCCGTTGCCGTCGGACTTCAACTTTCGAGCTTGCACCGTTAAGCGAACCTTGAACTTGTGATCAGGCGTTGGAGTCACCGTCGCAGACTCTGCTTTGTTGTCATAGAGAATGATCGATTCAAACCCGTCGTCAATCAGATACTGCAGTTCCGGAGGAGTCTGCGCGCGAAGTGCTTCCACCAGCTGTCGCGTGTCCGGATAAGGCGCACTCTGAGCCGTGTTCGCGTTCGCATAGCGATACTGCATCAGGAAGTTATGCAAGGCGAGATTTACCTTATCTTCGCCGATGTAGTCCGCGAGCGTGTACATAATCTGGCCGCCCTTCTGGTACCAGACGTAGGGTTCGCGTTGTACGAGCGCCAGCGGCGGTTCGTGCCTCAACTCTCCTCCCCGGCCGCGGAGATAGGTGTCGAGTTCATGCCGCAGGAAGCGATGCATGTGATCCGTGCCATATTTCTGCTTCATCACCATGAGCGCTGAATATTCGGCGAGCGTCTCCGACATCATGTTCGATCCCTGTACGTTGCCGCCGATCAACTGGTGGGCCCACCACTGGTGCCCGAGTTCATGCGCTGTCACGAAATAAGTGAAGTCGATGTCGCGCTTCTTCAACATGCGCTGGATAAAGCCGATGCCCTCCGAATACGGGACCGTATTCGAGAATGACTGGGCAAACCCGCGATAGCGCGGGAACTCCATGATGCGAAATTGCTGAAACTGATATGGGCTGAAATTCGTCTGGAAGTAATCGAGGCCCGCCTTCGTGGAGGCGAGCATATCGTCAATGTCGTATTCATGGCCGGGGGTGTAGTAAATCTCCAGGTTCGTGCCCTTGTATTCGTCGCGCCGAACCTTGTATTGCGCTGAAAGATAGGAAAAGAAATCGAGAATCTTCGTCGACCCCATGTCGTACTCGAAGCAGTTTCGGCCGTTCTCGGTCCACTGGCGTTTGAGGTAGCCAGGTGCGATGGCGATCTGATCGCCAGAGGTCGTCACGACCGTGTGGTAGGAGATCCAATCGGAATCACGGGTGAAAATCTGATACCGCGACTGCACTGGATCTCCGCGTGGCGCCATCTCTGCGAGAGACCCTAGTTGTTCCTCACGGCGCCGGCGGGGATCGTCGAGTTCATTGCTCGACACATAACCAAGGGAAGGGAAATACGTTGAGTCGAAGAACGTGCCGTTGTACGCCAATTCCGGTTTCTCGTTGCCGTCGCGAAATCCGCGAGAAGTCCAACCAACGTTGAAGTTCAATTGCAGCAGTTCTCCTGGCGCGAGCGGCTTCTCCAGCTCATAAATCGAATACATATCTCTGGCGCTGGAACTTACGAGGTGGAATGGCCGATCGAACTGCACGTGTGATACCGACTGCATGGCGTCGGTGATGTGGATTTGCGACAGGGGCTGGGGCGCCTTGTTCTGCAGCGTGTAGTGTCCCCAGCCAGAAAAAGATCGGCGATCGGGATCTATATCAATGCGGCTGTCTACGGCGATAACTTTCGGCTGCGGGAAGTTCTCGTACTTCTTGAAGCTGCGTTCATAATTCGCCTGAATCTGGCGGCGCTGCTTCGCGTTCAGGTACTCGTTCAGCACGTGAGCATTGAAGTAGTACCACGCGCCGCTGCCCATGGCGACGAGAAGGCACAGAACACCGGCGGGGATTAACCGGGGCATGCGGCGAACCGCCATGCGAAGGCGGGCGCCAGCGCCATCGTCACTTCCGCGCCGTGCGAACGCGATCGAAATTACCCCGAGAAAGGCAGTGATGCTAAGCCAGTACGTCATCGCCCAGAACAGGGCGGGGACAAAATGCCCATAGCCGTTCATGTCGCTATAGGTGTACGGAGGAACGTTTCCGAACAGATAAAGGGTGTTCTCCCACCCGAAGTTGAACAAAATGGGCACGAGCACAAACACGCCGATGGCAACGCCGTGTCCGATGAACTTGTTGTG
>Ga0209698_10002158_pt1 | contig 22435 bp, 21 predicted proteins | sample LitLauG_LLR_2012_FD_187203 | JGI IMG/M metagenome (GOLD analysis project Ga0209698, IMG submission 187203) | Freshwater sediment microbial communities from Pennsylvania, USA - Little Laurel Run_MetaG_LLR_2012 (SPAdes) (version 2) | ecosystem: Environmental > Aquatic > Freshwater > Creek >...
GTACGGGGTGCGCTGGTGGAGGTATGGCAGGCCAATGCGGCCGGCAGATACCGGCACAAAGTCGATGGCCACGATGCGCCTCTCGATCCGAATTTTTCCGGGGCGGGTCGCATGCTGACTGACGATGAAGGACGCTACTGGTTCAAGACAATCAAACCAGGAGCCTATCCCTGGAATAATCACGACAACGCGTGGCGTCCGGCTCACATTCATTTTTCGCTTTTTGGCGCCGGAATTCTTTCCCGGTTGGTGACCCAGATGTACTTCCCCGGAGACCCTCTGCAACCGCTAGACCCGATCTTCAACAGCATTCCTGACGAAGGAGCCAGAAACCGGTTGATTTCATCCCTGGATATGACACGCGCCCAGCCGCACTACGCTCTCGCCTACGCCTTCGACATTGTATTGCGCGGCCGGGACGACACGCCGTTTGAGGAGACTCGGCGATGACAGAGTCCGGAAGCCTGGTTCCGAGCAGTTCGCAAACAGTGGGCCCATACTTCCGCATTGGATTGGAACCCCTTGATCGGCGCCCAGCAGAGGCTCACGAAACGTCAGCCCGCACGGTGGAGATTCGAGGCAAAGTGCTGGATGGCGGAGGCTTGCCGGTGCCAGATGCGATGCTTGAGTTCTGGGGCGCGAATTCCTCCGGAATTTATGCAGGTGCCGCTTCCGAGCCGTCGGGATGCCCGGCCGGCTTCCATCGCGTTGCGACCGACGATGCGGGATCATTTTCTCTGACGACGTTGAAGCCTGGCCCAGTGCCTGCAGGAGCGGGAACCCAAGCTCCGCACCTGGTAGTGCTGGTGTTCGCCAGAGGATTGCTCAGGAATCTCGTTACCCGCGTTTACTTTTCGGACGAGCCTGCCAATGCTGCTGATCTAGTCCTTTCACAGGTACCGGAAGATCGGCGACGGACCATCATCGCAAGCGCCAACAGTCATAACAGTTCGTTGTTTCATTGGAGCGTTATTCTGCAGGGCAAAGACGAAACCGCATTCTTCGCGTGGTAGGAGAGGGCGTCGAACATGAGCATGGAAGGCACCGAATCCCTCCTTTCTACACCAGCGATGACGGAGACTTTCTCCATCAAGCACCAACTTCGCGCCATGGCACGATTCGAGTGGGCGTTGAGTTGTGCCCTGGAAAAACAGGGCATCGCGGAAAAAAGGACAGCGGCGTCATTAGAACCGTTGCTGGATGCCGCATTTGTGGATGTACCCAAACTGTTGGTGGATGCCACGCAAGCGGGCAACATAGCCATCCCATTTGTCCAGCAGCTCACCGCAGCGGTGACCAGCCGCAACGCTGCCGCATCGCACACGGTACATTTAGGTGCAACCAGCCAGGACGTTCTGGACACCGCCCTCGTATTGCAGATACGCGACGCTCTCGCGCAGATCGGTGCGGCAGTTGACGCATTGGATCGTGCTCTTAGATCGCAGGTACGCACCCACGCCGAAACCATATTAACCGGGCGGACATGGCTGCAGCCCGGGCCTCCAGTCACTCTCGGTTTGAAATTGGCCGGTACACTCGCTGCTCTGCGACGGCACAGAACGCGACTTGGAGCCGCAGCCGAGCGGGTTCTGGTGCTTCAGTTTGGCGGCGCTGTCGGAACCCTTGCCGCGCTGGGTCCTCACGGAGCGTCTGTATCGGCGGAGTTGGCTCGCGTATTGCAACTGAGGGAGCCGGAACTACCGTGGCACAGCCAGCGCGATAACCTCGTGGAGATGGGACAGGTACTTGCCCTTCTGGTAGGCAGCCTGGGTAAGTTTGCAAAAGACATCGCCCTGCTGATGCAGGCCGAGGTGGGAGAGGTTTCTGAGCCTATGAAAGAGGGCCGCGGCGGTTCTTCGACCATGCCGCATAAGCACAACCCCGTAGGCAGCGCTGCGGTACTTGCGGCAGCTGCGCGCGTACCGGGGTTGGTCGCCACTTTGCTCGGTGCGATGCCTCAGGAGCATGAACGCGGCCTTGGACTCTGGCAGGCGGAATGGGAGACGCTGCCGGAAATCTTTCGGCTCACGGCCGCGGCCTTGAGCCGATCCATTGAGATTGCCGAAGGACTCGAAGTGTTTCCGGAGCGGATGCGAACCAATCTGGATGCCATGCTGGGCCTGCCACTCTCCGAAGCAGTCAGCGCGGCGCTCGCGCCCAAAATCGGCCGCACTGCTGCCCACACGATCGTTCGTAAAGCCGGCTCCGAGGCGGTTAGAACAAATCAGCCTCTCGAAAGAATTCTCAGAACGACTCCAGAGATCGTTGCGCATCTGGGCGAGAACGAGATTCGGCGGTTGATGGATCCCGCAGAATATCTTGGCAGCGCACGCCGGTTCATCGAACGAGTCCTGGAGGGCCCGAATGCCAGTAGCTGATCTAGGGAGAGTTTCCCTCCGCTACGAATGGAATGGCACTACATCCCAGCCGGTGATCGTTTTCGTAAACTCTCTAGGTTCGAGCCTGCACATGTGGGACAAGATTTGTCCTGGCTTTGAGCAGCGCTACAGGATCCTGCGCTACGATGCGCGCGGTCACGGATTGAGCAGCGTTCCACCCGCGCCTTACACGATTGCCGAACTCGCTCGCGATTTGCTCGGATTGCTCGACCACCTGGGCCTTGACCAAGTGGATCTGTGCGGTCTTTCCGTGGGGGGATTGATCGGGATGTGGATCGGGTTACACGAACCACAACGGGTGAGAAGCTTAATCCTCTCGAATACTGCCGCGCGCATCGGGACCCGCGAGGGTTGGGCGGATCGCATTAACGCTGTCCGGGAACAGGGCATGGGCCCGATTGCTAAGGCGACGCTGGGCCGCTGGTTTACGCCGCGCTTCCAAACTGACCATTCCTTGGAGATGGACGCGATCCGCTTGATGCTGGAGAAGACGCCGGCGGAAGGGTACGTCGGTCACTGTTACGCGCTGGCCGACGCAGATTTCCGGAAAGAAATCGTAGGGATACGCGCTCGTTGCTTGATCATCGCCGGAACGCACGATCCGGCGACAACTCCCGACGATGCCCGTGCCATGCATGCGGCGATACCCAATTCCGAATATGTCGAGTTGGATGCATCGCATCTGTCAGCATGGGAACGGCCGGGCGACTTTCAGCGGGTGGTACTGCATTTTCTTGCCGACCAGGAGCCGAATCATGGATGAACAACAACGGCGTGAAGCCGGCATGCGCGTCCGCAGGAGCGTGCTGGGTGACGAGCACGTGAATCGCGCGACGGCCGCCAGCAACACCCTCGACTCGGAATTTCAGGATCTCATCACGCGCTATGCCTGGGGCGAAATTTGGACGCGGCCCGGTCTGCCAAAGTCCACACGCAGCCTGCTGACCATCGCTCTTATGGTTGCCCTCAATCGTGGCGAGGAACTCCGCATGCACCTGCAGGCCGCGGCCAACAACGGCGTTACTCGCGATGAGATCCGCGAGGTTCTGCTGCACTGCGCGATCTACTGCGGCGTCCCAGCCGCCAACGCCGCCTTTCATGCTGCCAAGGAAGTGCTGGACGAACCCTAATCTCCACCCTGAGACACGAGCACGATGGCACGGTTCGAAACACAGGTCGGAATTATCGGCGCAGGGCCCGCGGGGCTGATGCTCTCGCACTTGCTCCATCTCGCGGGCATCGCATCGATCGTGCTGGAAGCAAAGTCGCGGGACTACTGCGAGAATCGCGTTCGCGCCGGCGTGCTGGAGCATACCAGCGTCGAGATGCTGCGAAGCACGGGAGTTGGTGGGCGCCTCGACGCCGAGGGACTGTGCCACGGAGGCATCGAACTGGGCCTGCAAGGCAGGCGTCATCGCATCAATTTCGTGGAACTCACCGGAAAAGCAGTATGGGTGTATGGACAGCAGGAAGTCGTGAAAGATCTTATCGCTCGACGCATCGCGGATCGGGGTGACCTGCGCTTCGAATGCGGTGAAGTCTCGTTGCATAACCTCGACACCTCCCGACCGGTCATACACCTTCAGGGAAACGCGACAGCGGATGAGATTCATTGCGACCACGTCGCAGGATGTGATGGCTTCCACGGGGTGTCGCGACCGTCGATTCCGGCGAATGTACTGACTGTCTACGAGCGCGTCTATCCATTTGCCTGGCTGGGCATTCTTGCGGAAGCCCCACCATCACGAGAAGAGCTGCTGTACATGTACCACGATCGAGGATTTGCCCTTTACAGCATGCGCTCGCCGCAAGTCACCAGGCTCTACCTGCAGTGCAAGCCCGATGAAGACGTGGAGCAATGGACGGACGAGCGCATCTGGGATGAACTTCGAACTCGACTCGCATGTTCCGACGGATGGCTGCCTGCTGAGGGAAAGATCCTGCAAAAAGGCGTGACCGGTATGCGCAGTTTCGTCGTCGAACCTCTCCAGTATGGGCGACTTTTTCTGGCTGGTGACGCGGCGCATATTGTCCCACCCACGGGAGCGAAAGGCATGAACCTGGCACTGGCCGACGTACACTATCTCGCTGATGCGTTGCGATCCCACTATGGTGAGAACAACGACGAAAAGCTGCAGAGATACTCCTCGACCTGCTTGCGCAGGATCTGGAAGGCGCAGCGCTTCTCCTGGTGGATGACTTCCTTGCTGCATCGCTTTGAAGAAGCCAGCGCCTTCGATCACAAGCGCCAAGTGGCCGAGCTGGACTATGTGATGTCTTCGCGCGCGGCAGCCGCAGGGTTGGCCGAGAATTATGTCGGGTTGCCGCTGGAATGAGCGGTCCCATGGGGTGGGGTGGTTTGAGATCAGCAGGCAGCGGGTTCCGGACTGATCAAACTCCGGAATACATTCTCTGGATTCGGAGGCGGCATGAAGATCAATGAGCTACCGGGGAGCAAATGTCCCTACGCGATCAGCGCCGGTGAGGGCGATCGATATACGTTCGGCGGCCAGTTGTCCACGGTGATTGCCCGGCCTGAGGACACCGGTGGCTTGCTCGACCTGGTGATCGTTTCCGGTGGAAAAGGGGCGGCGTTTCCGCTGCACTCACACGAGCGTGCGCACGAGTCCCTGTATGTGCTCGACGGGACGTTAGAGCTATACCTTGAGGGCAAGAAGTATGCCTTGGTTCGTGGGGATTTCGCCAGCATACCGCCGCGTTCTCTGCACGGCTACACCATGACGAGTCACCGCACACAGGTCTTGTGGTGGGCGGTTGATGGCGACTCGACCCGGATCTACGCCGCGCTCGGCAGCAAGTACGACGGATATGTGCATCCGGCGGATTCGGGCAATGAGATCACCAGCGAAAAGCTCAGAGCTGCGGAGAAAGCCGCGGACATCCAGTTCTCCGCCTCCCGCACAGCGGAAAGCGGCGCGTGGCTGACGTCACCACCTGCGGGAAAAGAGAGCTACGTGCTCGGTTCCGGGGAAGGTGAACGGATGATTGCCGGCGATCAGTTGTTCGCGTTCCTCGCTCATCAAGGGAACAGCGATGGCAAGTTCATCAGCCTCACAACCATTGGCCCGAAGGGCGACAAGATCCCCGAACATTACCACGAAAAGCACACGGAGACTTTCTTATGTCTCGACGGGCTGATGACAATGTGGGCCAATGGCGAAGAACTTGCGCTCCGCCCCGGTGATTTCCTTCACGTGCCCGCCGGCACGGTTCACGCTTTTCGGCTGGATGCGCACTACACCCGTTTCATCGGTGTGCTGGCCCCCGGCCTGTTTGAGCCATTTTTCCGGACACTGTGTGATCCCTATCCGAATTACATCTTCCCCCTGCAGCCTTGGCCCTTCCGCTTCGATCGCGTTCTCAAAAAACTGCCGGAGCTCGACCTGAAGTTGGTTGGCGGTCCTCCAGGCGGCGGACCACCGCGTTAAATCGGACGAAAGGACAGGAATGAAAACCGTCGCGACCAAGGGGATCGATAACCGGGTGCACCCAGTAGTTCGCATCAATGACCTCGCCTACGCGCATGCGAACGGCAAGGCGCTATTGGCGGACTTATACCTTCCGAAGGGAACACAACAATCACCACCGGTCGTCATCTGGCTGCATGGGGGTGGCTGGCGGCTTGGCGATCGGCGGCTAGGCCCTGATCTGACGCGCTACTTCGCGGAGATGGGATATGCGATGGTGAGCATTGAATACCGGCTCAGCACCGAGGCAACGTTTCCGGCGCAGATTGAGGATGTGAAGACGGCAATTCGATGGGTTCGCTCCGTTGCTGCGCAATATGGGATGAATTCGTCGCGCATCGCGCTCTGGGGTTCGTCGGCAGGAGGACACCTTGCGGCATTGGCGGCGACATCGGGACTCGGCGTCTTTGAGGGGCCCGGCAGCGATTTCAGCGCGTACTCGAGCGCCGTCCAGGCCGTCGTGAATGGTTACGGCGCGACCGACTTCCTGCAAATCGACGCGCATCGCGTGCCCGTGGAGGATTCGCCTATTCCGGAAGTCACACTGACTGCGGCACCCAAGTCATCCGCGAATGCAGATTCATTCGAGTCCCAGTTCCTTGGCGCTCCGATACAAACCGTCCCCGAGTTGGTTGCGCGAGCCAATCCCATCACCTATATCAGCGGGAAGGAACCGCCCTTTCTTATTCTGCACGGAACGAATGACGCCGCGATCCCCGCCCATCAGAGCGAGTTATTGTTCGAAGCGTTGGCGCAAAAGGGTAGCGAGGCGACGCTCTACCTGGTCGAGGGTCTTGGCCACGGATTTCTCAACCACAACGACTTCGGTGAGCGAACGCAGGGAAACGTCGTCGTTCGACGGACCTCCCGGAAAAAGGTAACGAGCGAAACGCAGGCTGGCCCGCTGACGTTCGAAACCATCGAAGGGTTCCTCAGACAGCAACTCTTTGGCCCCGAGAAGCCATAACGAGCAGGCTCGATAGGACGGACAATGGCAAAGAAAAGGCCGGTTGCGCTGGTTACTGGCGCAGGCACTGGAATCGGACGCGCTACGGTCGAGGCCCTCGCAGCGGCTGAGTTTGATCTGGCGATCAACTACAGCAGGAGCAAGGAAGCCGCGAATCAGACTGCGAGCCTGGCAGAGCGGCGGGGCGCGCGCACGCTCCTTTACCAATGCGATGTGAGCGATGACGCCCGCGTCCGCAGCATGCTGGCCGAGGTGGAAAAACATTTCGGGCGGCTTGACGCGCTCGTAAACAATGCGGGCACCACCACCGGGGTAAAGCCCAAGGATTTCGAAGGTCTGACCGGGGAGGAGTGGGACCGCGTCTTTTCCGTCAACGTGAAGGGAACCTTTCAGGTTACGCGGGCCGCAGTCCCGCTGCTCAAGAAGAGCGGAGGAAGCATCGTCAACCTGGCAAGCATCGTGGGCCTGCGCCCCGGCCCACAGCCATTGCCGTACGCCACCAGCAAGGCGGCTGTGGTCAGCCTCACCAAACTGCTGGCGCTGAATCTCGGCCCCGAAATCCGGGTGAACGCGGTGGCTCCGGGTTGGATGGAGGGGGACTGGATGGTCCGCATGTTGGGTGAGAAATATGAAGAACTTATGACACGCCGCGCCAGGCATACTCCGTTGCAGCGTGTGGTGAAGGCCGAGGATGTCGCCGAAGTGATCGTGAGCCTCATCGTAAGCAACAAAATGGTGAATGGTGAAGTGATTGTCATCGATGGGGGCTACTCCGCGACCACATAGGAGGAGATCAACGATGTTGCAGGGAGCCGTTCGTTTTCCAAGAGAATTCGCCGAACGGTATCGCGCCAAGGGATATTGGCAAGACAAGCCCCTGCGCGAGGAGTTCCGGCAAAGTTTTGAGGAGTACGCGTCTGATCTGGCGCTGATCGACGGAGATCGATCTTTTACCTACCGCGACGTGGACCGGCTCTCTTCCAACCTCGCTTTGAATCTTCTCGAGGCTGGTCTCGAGCCATTGGATCGAGTAGTGGTACAGCTTCCGAACGTTGCCGAGTTCGTGATCCTTTATGTCGCGTTACAGAAGATCGGCTGCATTCCGATCGCGGCCTTGCCCAGCTATCGCTATATGGAGATCAACCAGTTCGTGGAGTTGTCCCAGGCCAAGGCGTGCGTTGTTCCCGATCGGGTTGGCGAATTCGACCACGCGGCAATGATCGAACGAATCCGAGCGCTCCACCCGTGTTTGACTTTGGGAATCATCGACGGCGAGGCTCGACCGGGATTCTGTTCCTTGAAGGAACTCATCTCGCGGCCAGCTTCTATGCCTGTTTCAAGGCTGGCAAGTATCTATATCGACCCCGAAGATCCGGCGGCGTTTCAGCTTTCCGGAGGAACCACGGGAATCCCCAAGCTGATTCCCAGAACCCACAACGATTACGCATTCAATTCCAAAGCCGCCGCCAGGGTCTGCGACGTGCGACGCGATTCGGTGCTCCTGATCGTGCTTCCGATCGCGCACAACTTGCCGCTGGCATGTCCGGGAATCCAGGGGTTTCTATTCAACGGAGCGAAAGTTGTCGTGAGCGCCAGCGCGAAGCCAAAGGACTTCTGTGCTGCGATCGAAAGGAACCGGGTCACGCATCTCAAAGTGGTGCCCTCGCTCCTCATCCGACTGCTGAACGATCCCGTAGTGTCGCAGTTCGACCTGTCGTCGCTGCGCATCATTCAATCGGGCGGCCAACGGCTCCAGCCTGAGACCCGGCTGCTGGCCAAGCGTTTGATCCCGAGCGCGTTCATCCAGGAAAACTTCGGAATGGCCGAGGGATTGCTGACCTTCGTTCGTTTGGACGACCCTGAGGACGTGAAACTCGAAACGGTCGGACGGCCCGTGTGCGTGGACGATGAGGTCCGGCTGGTCGACGACGAAGATCGAGAGGTGCCGTCCGGCGAAGTCGGCGAGATGTGCTGCCGCGGCCCGTATACTCTACGCGGGTACTACGGCGTCCCTGAGTACAACCAGAAGGCATTCACCAGCGACGGTTTCTACCGCTCCGGCGATCTGATGCGCCAGCACCATTCCGGCGCCTACATTGTCGAGGGCCGCAAGAAGGACCTGATTAATCGAGGGGGAGAAAAGATCAGCGCCGAGGAGATCGAAAACCTGATTCTGTCGCACCCAGCCGTGAAGAACGTCGCCTGCGTTGCCATCCCTGATCCCGATCTTGGTGAGCGCATGTGTGCCTGCATCCTGCTGCGCGACGGTGAAACGTTGACCTTCGAGGAGTTGAAAACGTTCCTGCTGAAGAAGGAGATTGCCAAGTTCAAACTGCCCGAGCGGCTTCAGATTCTCGACGAATTCCCGCACTCCACCTTCGGCAAAGTATCGAAGAAGACTCTGGCGGAAACAATGAGCCGCAAGTTGTCGCCAGCGCAGTCGCACATTTAGCCACGGAAACTGCAGATGCGAATCATCGACCTACATTGTTATCCGAATACAAAGGAGTGGATTGACTGCCAGCAGCCATACGTCGATGCTCTGGCGAAGTATTGGAAGCGAGCCTGGGTGGCGAAGGCCGAGGACGATGTCATCCGCGACTTCCAGCAAGCGGGTGTAGAGGCGCTGTTGGTCGCCCTGGACCTCGAAACCACGATCCATACGCCGCCGTGCTCGAATGACTACGTGTCGGCCATGCGGAGGCGACACCCGGAGCGAATCATTCAGGCCTGGGCAGCGGTGGATCCCTTCAAGGGCGAAGCTGCGATTCGCGAAGCCCGGCACGCCATCCAGGATCTCGGGATGCTGGGCTTCCACTTCCACCCCATCATGGGCCATTTTGCGGTGAACGACCGCCAGCTTTACCCGCTGTTTGAGGCCATACACGAACTTCGTGTTCCTGTGATGATCGACGTCGGCACCACAGGCATGGGTGCCGGGATGCCGGGGGGAATGGGAGCAAAACTGCGCCATGCACATCCGAGCGCGCTCGACGAACTCGCCGCTGACTTCCCGGACCTGACCATCATCGCAGCGCATCCGGGATGGCCTTGGGTCGAAGAGATGACTGCCGTCGCTCTCCACAAGGGAAATGTGTACTGGGAACTGTCAGGATGGGCCCCGAAACATTTTCCGGGGCAACTCAAGTCAGACATCAAAGGTCGCTTGAAAGACAAAATCATGTTCGGAAGCGATTATCCCAGCCTGCCGTACGCCCGCGTAATCGGCGAATGGCAGGAACTGGGCCTGCCTGACGACATTCTTGATCGCGTCTTCCACGGCAACGCCGAGCGGGTTCTCGGACTCTGAGAGCCAGGTACCCTGGCGCGGGCAAAACCGAAGAATTGGTCGGGACGGGCAGATTTGAACTGCCGACCCCTCGCACCCCAAGCGAGTGCTCTACCAGGCTGAGCCACGTCCCGACTTGGAAGGATTCCGCCGGATTTCGCGACGTTCGCCATCTGGCGAACGCCAACCCCAGCGGAGGGGCAGGTTAATTCTAACACTACCCTTCGCATCTCATAACGCCGTGTCATCCTGAGCGAAGCGAAGGACCTATGGGTTCTGCCGGCGCCGCCGATCACTGTATGCGTGCAGACGCTCCAGGTGCTGCGGAGCCGAAGTCTTTCCCGAGAGAAATTTGCCCTACTCCATATCTCTCCAGTTCTTCCCGACTCCCATCTCCACCACCAGCGGTACTGCCAGTTCATGCGCCTTCTCCATGTGCTCGCGCACCAGCGACCGCATAGTGTCGACTTCTCCCTCCGGCACTTCGAACACGAGTTCGTCGTGCACCTGAAGGGTCATCCTCGACTTCAGGCCGCGCTCCCGCACTGCGTCATCAATGCGAATCATGGCGACCTTGATCAGATCCGCCGCAGTCCCTTGCAGCGGGGTGTTCACTGCCGTTCGCTCGGCAAACCCGCGCTGGTTGAAATTCTTGCTGTTGATGTCGGGGATGGGGCGCACGCGGCCAAACAGCGTCCTGACTTTCAAGTCGCGTCGCGCTTCGTCCAGCGTCTTATCGATGAACGTCCGGACCCCCGCATATCTTTCGAAGTAATGGGCGATAAACTGCTTGGCTTCGCCGGGTTCGATTCCCAGTTGCTGCGACAGACCAAAGGCCGAGAGTCCATACACGATGCCGAAATTCACCACCTTGGCCTGGCGCCGGTGATCGGCGGTCACCATCAGCGGGGGAACACCGAAAACCTGCGACGCCGTCAGCGTGTGAATGTCGTCGCCACGGCGGTAGGCTTCGACCAGCAGCGGATCGCGGGAGAAGTGTGCCAACAGCCGTAACTCGATCTGCGAGTAGTCCGCGGTCAGCAGTACGTGTCCGGGTTCGGCTATAAATGCGGCGCGGATGCCGCGTCCGAGTTCGGTACGAATGGGAATGTTCTGCAGATTGGGATTCGCCGAGGAGAGCCGTCCGGTCGCCGTCCCCGTCTGCCCGAACGTCGTGTGCACGCGTCCGGTCGCCGGGTCGATCAGGGCCGGCAGGGCGTCAACGTATGTGGATTTCAGTTTGGTCAGCTGGCGGTAGTCGAGCACCAGGCGCGCGATGGGATGGTTCTCCGCCAGTTCCTCCAGTACATCGACCGCCGTCGATATCGTGCGCCCCTTGCCGTACTTCACCGGCTTGGGCAGGTTCAGGCGGTTGAACAGCACGTCGCCCAGTTGCTTGGGGGAGCCGACATTAAACTCCATCCCAGCAGTTTGGTGGATTTCCTTCTCTTTGGCGCGGATCTCTTTTTCGAGCTCCTCCGACATGCGCGCCAGAGCCTCGGTGTCGATCTTCACGCCGGCCTGCTCCATGCGCGCCAGCACCGGGACCAGTGGCAGGTCCATCTCCTCATACAGCTTGGCCAGTCCTTCCTGCTCGACTTCGCGGCGGAGTTCCGTGGCCAGCCGGCCCGTCAGATCAGCCGCTTCTCCCAATCCTCCTGAAATCCTCCGGTTGAAGCGGCGTAACGCCATCTCGGAGAGCTGGTGCGACGAGTACGTCGGATCGAGCAGGTACGAGTACAGGATGGGGTCGTGGCGCACCCCCGCCAGCGTGAGGCCCAGCGAGTCCAGCGAGTGGATGGCAGACTTGTAGTCGTGCAACGCTTTCGGAAGATGCTGATCCGCGAGGGCGGAGCGCAGCGCCCCCGCCGCCTCACCGGAATCGAGATTCACCACCGTCGTCGAGCCCGGCGCCGCGGAGACGGCAACCTGTCGCACTCGCACCGGCGGGGTGGTAGGCGTTGCCAGCATTGCTCCCGACATGAAAGAAAGCTGTTGTTCCTCCGGGGCCTCGCTTTCTTCCGGCTCGTCCGACGCGGAACTTCCCCCTTCGCGCTCGGTGTGCGACGTCTCCGTTTCCACCGCAATGGACAGCATGCCCGCGCCCCGGGCCGCCTGCACTACCTGATCCACTTCCTCGGCGGATTTGGCTTCGCGGTACTCTCCCGCTGTCACCTCAACCTCTGGCAGCAGTTCCTTCAGCAGCGACGTAAACTCCAGCTCGGTGAACAGATCGCGCAAGGCGTCGACATCCGGCTCGCCCACCCGCATCGCCGCAACGTCGAGGTCGATAAGCACATTCGTGTCGATGGTCGCCATTTTCTTGCTGAACAAGACCGTGTCGCGGTTGTTCAGCAGCGATTCGCGGTAGGTTTTCTTCTCCACCTCGGCGGCGTGTTCCAGAGCCTGCTCCACCGTGCCGAAGCGCTTGATGATTTCGACCGATCCTTTGTCGCCGATCCCCGGCGCGCCCGGAATGTTGTCGATCGCGTCGCCGCGCAGCGCCATCACATCGACCACGCGCTCCGGAGGCACGCCCAGAATCTCTTCCACCTTCGCCGGATCGCAGATCAGGTTGTCTTTCGGTGGATTCAGAATGTGCACGCGGTCGTTGACCAGTTGCATCATGTCTTTGTCGCTCGACACGACGTACACCGGGTATTCGGCTGCGGCCGCCTTGCGCGCCAGGGTGCCGATCACGTCGTCGGCCTCGAACCGCGGCACCTCCAGCATTGGGATGCGGTAGGCCTCGAGCGCCCGCCGGATGTACGGCACCTGCTGCACCAGGTCTTCCGGCATCGCCGCCCGGTTCGCCTTGTAGCCCTTGTATTCGATCTCGGTAAAGGTTTGCGTCTTGATGTCGAACTTGCGGACCGTGGTCACAGCCTCGGCCTGCTCGTCGCGAAATGTGGGTCCGGGAGGGTCGAATACCGCGGCCAGGTACTGGGGAGAGAAGTCATCGCGCAGCTTCCGCAGCATGTTTACGAAAACGTAGATCGCCGCGGTCGGCAGCCCTTTCCTGGTCGACATGGGACGCTGCCGCGCCATCGCATGATAGGCGCGGAAGATGAACGACATGGTATCGATAAGGAAGACGTGCGGATGCCCACCAGTGGCGCTGTTGTTGGTTGCAGAAGGGGAAGTCGCCGGCTGCTTTCCGGCGTCGGATGCGGCGCTCGAGCGAGCTTCGGAGTTCGAGGTTTTCCTGCGGGGAGGCAAGCAGCTTAGTTTAGCAGTCGGCGGCCAACTCCTACGCCGGCTGGGCCTGCATTTCCGCTACGGCGGCTTCCAGGTGAGCCAGAGTCTCTTCCACCGTGAGCGAATACATTTCACACCCCAGTCCTTCTCCAGACTCCAAGGCAGACTTCAGGTAATGACCCGCAATTTCGACGCCGAGGGAATCGGTGATGGCCCTGCCGGTGCGTTTCTTGTATTCCACCCAGGCCGGATGCGGAAGGGCAACCCAAACTTTGCGACCGTCGACCAGGAATTTATAGTCGACCGCATCGGCATGCCGGGTCGCGATGGCGATGATTTGAGCCTGATAGACACAGTGGGCCGTTTTCTTCGTCCACTTGTCGGTGGTGGTGAAGTTCTCAAACATGGCTAAAACTATAGCGGAGTGATCAAGGCCGGGGCAAACGATGTAGGGGCGGATCCTTTGGTCCGCCCGCCGAGCACAGCGAGGCGTCCCGTAGCCATTCATTCGCCGCTACCGTTTTCACTGCGAGGATCCACGAGCGGTCCGGCGCCGTCCTTTATGATGGGTGAGTGCCTACGAAGTCGAAGAAGAAAACCGCAATCACGATCCTGCGCGCGCGCCATCTGAATCGCCAGCGATGGCTCATTCACGGATTTTCGACTCGCCTTGGCGGGTTCTCGCGCGCCTATGGGACTGGAGCGCTCAATCTGGGCTTAACGAAACATGACTCTGCTGCTGCCGTGCATCGGAACCGCGCTGCATTCCTCCGGCAACTCGGGGCTGTGGTCAAGGGGCGCCGGGGGCCGGCGGCTTTCTGGCCGCTGGTTACGCTGCGACAGATTCATTCCGACGTCATCCACTGCATCGACTCGGCGAACACGGAACCCCTGGTGGGCGACGGCCTGCTCACGGCAACCCCGGGGCTCCTGCTGGCCATTCAGACCGCCGATTGTCTCCCGGTGATCCTAGGGGACCCGAAACATCGGGCTGTGGGAGTGTTTCACGCGGGCTGGCGTGGTACCGTGAAACGGATCGTGGAGAAAGGTGTGGGCGCGATGATCGGCTGCTTCGGCAGCCGCCCGCGCGATCTGCAGGCCGCGATCGGTCCCGGGATTCAGGGCTGTTGTTATGAAGTTGGCGAGGAAGTCCGCACCAAGTTCGAGTCCCAGTTCGCCTACGCCGCGACCCTGTTTCGCGAGGTGAAGGAGTCCGATCCGGTGCGGGAGAAATATCCGCTGCTCTTCCTGACCGCGCGAGCGCCCGGACACGGGGAGCTGCCGCCGAAGATTTTTCTGGATCTGGTTGAAGCCAACCGGCGACAGCTTCTGTCCGCAGGTCTCCCGGCGAGAAGCATTGAGGTCTGCGGTCCCTGCACCCAATGCCACACCGACCTGCTGTTTTCGTATCGGGCAGAGAAGGGCAAGACCGGCCGATTGATGGGCGTCGCGGGAATCCGCCCGTGACCGCCTAGGTTTCGGAATTGTTCCAAAATGCTCTTTGCGATAGCCTGATCAACCATGCACATTCCACTAACGCTGAACGGCAAAGTCGCCCTGATCTCGGGCGGTTCGCGCGGCATTGGGGCCGCCACCGTCCGGCTGTTCGTCGACGCCGGGGCCAAGGTCGTCTTCTCTTACCGGAGCGCGGAAGAACAAGCCGAGGCCTTATGCAAGGAATGCGGAAAAGATCTCTGTCACGCGGTGCGCTGCGATCTGAATGATCCGGAAGCTGCCCGCTCCCTGGTGGCCGCCGCCGTCAAGCGCTTTGGATGGCTCGACATCCTGGTTGCCAATCACGGCGTCTGGCCCGCCGAGGATGTCCCCATCGAGGACATGTCCGACGAACAATGGCGCTCCACGATCTCGATCAATCTCGACGGCGTCTTTGGTCTCGTCAAGCATGCCGTCGCGCAGTTGAAATCACAGCAGCGCATGGGCGGCCTCGCCGGACATGTCGTGCTCATCAGTTCGACCAGCGGCCAGCGGGGCGAGGCTTACCACTGCGACTACTCCGCCACCAAGGGAGCGCTCATCAGCATGACCAAGAGCCTGGCCAGCGAACTGGCCTCTGCGGGGATCTATGTCAACTGCGTGGCGCCGGGTTGGGTGGACACCGACATGAGCGCGGCCGCGCTCGCCGACCCCAAGACCGGCGAGGAGATTCGCCGTACCATCCCGCTGGGGCGCGTGGGCAAGCCCGAGGAGATTGCCGGTCCCGTGCTGTTCTTGTGTACCGAATACGCAGGATTCATTACGGGAGAGGTCTTCAACGTCAATGGCGGGGCGGTGCTGGCCGGATAGGGACTGCAGCGAACTAGAAAGTGGCGATGGCAGGGGTGAAATGTAGCGCCGCCGTCCCGGCGGCTGTCGCGGCGGCGTCTCGCCGCCGCTGCGAAGTCGAAGGGATGCCGGCGCTACGAGGATCAAGAGCAAGGAAAATCGTATCCAACCAGCTTGCGTTTTCTCGCTTCCCTGCATCTAACCAGAGAGAAAACGAAGAGGCCTGCCGCAGGCAGAGAACCCCGAAGAAACGCTACAATTCCGAGTGCGCGCCCTTCATCCCAGGAAAATGAAACTGCTGCTGACGATGGCTCTTGTGTGCTCGGTCTGGTCCTGCTCGCAAGGCCAGAACTCGGGGACGCCCGCTCCGGCCTCGTCATCACCGGCTGCGGCATCGGGACCATCGCCGCCCGCATCGGCCAACTCCGCCGATGACAATGCGCGAAAAGCAAGAGAATTGGTCAACCAGGCCATCCAGGCGCTGGGTGGCCCGATTTATCTGAATATCCGCGACCGCGAGCAGCAAGGGCGCGGCTATGCCTTTCATTCGGGCCGTCCCTCGGGCGGGGGTGACGTGTTCTGGACGTTCGCGGAGTTCCCCGACAAGGAACGGATCGAATACACCAAGGAGCGCGACATCGCACGCGTGTTCGTCGGCAACAAAGGGTATGAGATCACCTACAAGGGGGCCCGCCCGGTCGAACCCAAGGACCTGGAAGATTATCTGCGCCAGCGAAAATTTGCCCTGGATGTCATTCTCCGTACCTGGCTGAACGATCCGGGGGTGATCCTACTGTATGAAGGCAATTCGATCGCCGCGCAGCATCCCGCGCTGCGTGTCAACCTCATCAATGCGAACAACGACAGCGTAACCCTCGATTTCGACCTTGATACGCACCTGCCGGTGCGGAAGGCGTTTGAGTGGCGTGATCCGGTCGACAGGCAGAAGAACCTGGAAGAGGAGATCTACGAAAATTACCGCCAGGCTTCCGGCGTGATGGTGCCCTACAACGTCACCCGGTACTTCAACGGGGACATGTCGCGCCAGCGTTTCTTCTTCACCGTGACCATCAACCAGGGCCTCGACCCGGCGATGTTCGATCCCAACTCCGGATACAACCCCAACAAGCAGGTCAAGAAGTAAACCGGTTGCGCCGGAGGGGTGAGAACCGGCACCATCCCCGACCACTTGCCGGACCAGTTCGAGCGACCGTACCCGCTCAGTCCAGAGCTCAGGTCTAGACTTGCTCGAACCATCCTGCCGACCTGAGCCGTGCGCGGTGGGCCCTGCACGCGCTGCCCTGAAACCTGTATCCTCAAAAAGATCTTGACAAAAGTGTCCCATGTACACTAATATGAGTGTTGTTAAGACACTAATGGAGGTACCCATGCTGAACTTCATGAAAGTGCCACCCACGACCTACGTTCTGCAATTCAAGCGCGGCCGGATCAAGCGGGAAGGGGTAGGACTGTCGTTTCTTTACTTGGTGCCCACCTCGACCATCGTCGCGATCCCGGTGGCCAGCGCCGACGTTCCCTTTGTATTCCAGGAGGCTACGGCCGACTTCCAGGCTGTGACCATTCAGGGACAACTGACGTACCGAGTGGCCGATCCGAAGCGGCTGGCGTCGCTGTTGGACTTCAGCGTGGACCAGCGGCGCGCCTACTGCTCCGACGATCCACGCCAGTTGCCGGAACGGCTGGTGCACAACCTGCAAGCGCTGACGCGCACCGTCACGCAAAGAATGCTCCTGCGCGACACGCTGGTAAGTTCGGACGCAATTGTGGGCGAAGTGCTCGCGAAGCTCAAAGCCTCCGAGGCCGTGACCACTCTGGGCGTGGAAATCCTCGCGCTCTCGCTCGTGGGCATTCAGCCGACTCCGGAGACGGCGCGCGCCCTCGAAGCCGACGCTCGCGAAGCGCTGCTGCGGCGTGCTGATGAGGCGATCTATGCGCGCCGCAATGCCGCCGTCGAGCAGGAGCGGCTCATCAAAGAAAGCGAACTGAATACGGAAATCGCGGTGGAGACCAAGAAGCGGCAGATTCGCGAAACCCAGATGGCGGCCGAGATCGCGGTCGAAGAACAAAGGGCGGAGCTCATCGACCGGCGCGTCGCGAACGAGCGCAAGGACGCCGACAGCCGGGGGTATGTGCTCACCGAAACGCTGAAGCCGCTCCGCGATCTCGACTGGAAGACACTGATGATGCTCAACGGCAAAGGCGTCGATCCGAAAGCGATGATCGCCCTGGCCTTCCAGGAGATGGCCGACAACGCGCAGAAGATCGGCGAACTCAATATCTCGCCTGATCTGTTGAGGACGCTGATTACAAGCGCCCCCGGAAAGTAGTTCCGGTTTGAGCAGTTCTGCTTTGAAGGGGCGCGGCTTCAGCCGCGCCGTCAGGAGCAGACTAAGACTTGGTCTTTAGACCCAGAGGTGAGTCTCTCGGCGGAAACGGCTGTCGAAGTCGCCGCCCCACCGGTTGGGCCGTAAGGCGTGCCGCTCGAAAAAGGTACGACACCATGTACAAGAAACTGATCCTGGTGACGCGAAAAACCCGCCTGCAGGAACTGATCGAACGCTTCAACACGCGCTCGCAGGCGAAGTTCTACATCGAGCATTCCGGCGGAGACTTCGGCGACTACGAACACGAAGACGACGCCTACCGCCGGGCGCTTGACGTGTTGCGCAAATCGCTCGAGTTCGACATTCCGCAGCAAGCGGTGGACCGCACCCTGGTTCCAACGTTCCAGTTTCAAAAGGAAGATCTAGTTGTCACCCTGGGCCAGGACGGGCTGGTCGCCAACACCGCCAAGTACGTGGGCAGCCAACCGATCGTTGCGGTCAATCCGGAACCCTCTCGATTCGACGGTATTCTGCTGCCTTTCTCGGCGGACCAGGCGCGCAGCGCGGTAACCCAGGTGATTGAGGGAAAAGCGCGAGTGCGAGAAATCACGCTGGGGCATGTGACACTGAACGACGGTCAGCGTCTCCTGGCCTTCAATGAGCTGTTTCTCGGGGCCCGCAGCCACGTGTCGGCGCTCTATCGCATTGCCTGCGACCAGAAGTCGGAGATTCAGTCCTCCAGCGGAGTGCTCGTCTCGACCGGAGCGGGATCGACAGGATGGGTCTCCTCGGTATTCAATATGGCCGCCGGAGTGGCCCGTTTTAGCGGCGGCAAGCCTGGGCAGGCGATCCGGCTAGGGTGGGAAGACCCGCGACTGCTGTACGTGGTGCGGGAGCCTTTCTTGAGCCGCCACTCGCAAGTGTCGATCGTCGCTGGCATATTGCGCGCCGGCGAAACGCTGACGTTGCAATCGCTGATGCCATCCGGAGGAGTAGTCTTCAGCGACGGCATGGAGGCAGATTTTCTGAATTTCAATTCCGGGGCCACGGCCGAGGTGCGTGCCGCCGCACAGCGCGCCCGCCTGGTGGCTGCGGAGGGTGAGGCAGTTGCAAGTCACCGTTGACATCGTCATCTTCACGATTCAGGCGGGAGAACTGAAGGTTCTGCTGGTGGAGCGTGGTATTCCCCCGTTCCAAGGGCAATTCGCCATCCCCGGCGGTTTCGTGCTCGAAGATGAAGGCCTGGATGCGGCCGCCCGGCGTGAACTGAAAGACGAAACCGGGGTCGCGGACGTCTTTCTGGAGCAGTTGTATTCGTTCGGCGATCCCGGCCGTGATCCGCGTGGCCGCGTGGTCACAGTAGCTTACTTCGCGTTGATCTCGGCAGATCGGTCTCCGCTGGTGGCTGGCAGCGATGCTGCTGCGGCTCGCTGGTGGCCTGTCCGCGAATTGCCGGAACTGGCTTTCGACCATCGCAAGATTCTCGACTGCGCGCTCGAGCGTCTGCGCAACAAACTGGAATACACCACGGTCGGATTTCAACTACTGCCGGCGAGATTCACCCTCTCCGAGTTGCAGCAGGTTTACGAAGCCATCCTCAACAAGAAACTCGACAAGCGAAACTTCCGCCGCAAGCTCGGACTGCTGAAGGTGCTGCGGCCAACCCGAGAACTCCGGCGTGGCGGCCGGCGCCCTGCTCGCCTGTACGAGTTCGTGGCCGCCAGATTTGAACGGCTGAAGGACAAGGGCATCCTGTTTCCATTCTAAAGAGGGTTCGAAAAAAATGAACGATTCGTATCAGGCTACGCCTCCAAGTGTAGCAAGTGTCTCAAGAATCAATCGCGCCTTTAGGCGCTGCGGGCGCGGAATTCGATCTTTTCCGCAGCTCCAAAACTAATGAGAGGTCGTAAACCGCTGTCGCGCCTGATTCGGCGTCGCTTGGGGATCCGATCTCTTTCTTGCTTCGCGGTACCAGGCAGCTAAACCCCGGCCAGCCTTTCAAACGACTCCACCACGAAAACAGCAGAATTCGACCTAAGAGCAAGATTAATCTGGACTTATCGTTCTACGGGATGGCGCAATGGATCGCCGACGCTTCCCGTTCGTCGCCACGAACTGTGGCTTTTTTGCCACAGCCGCCTTTTGGAATCCCCCTGTACCCTTAGCCTTCATCACTGCATTTCAGTCCTTTGATCCAAGAGCAGACAATCCGCTCCGCCGTGGAATGCAACGGCATCGGCCTGCACAGTGGAGCGCCGGTCTCGATGCGCATCCTGCCGGCGCGGTCCGGATCGGGCATCGTCTTCCGCCGCACCGACCTCGACGGATTCGAAGTCGAAGCTATCAGTCGCAACGTCGCCCGCGTCAGCTACGCCACCAGCCTCATGAAGAAGGGCGTGCTCATTTCCACCACCGAGCACCTCCTCTCGGCGTTCATCGGGCTGGGGATCGATAACGCCATCGTAGAGCTCGACAACCTGGAACTCCCTATTCTCGATGGCAGCGCCCAGCCGTTTGTCGAAATGATCCGGAAGGCGGGAATCCGGAAGCAGCGGCGCGCCCGGCAGTATCTGAGGATCCGCCGCGAAATGGAAGTGCGCGAAGGCAACAAGTTCATCGCGGTCTATCCCGCCGACAAGTACTCGGTTTCCTATGCCATCAACTTTCCGCATCCGCTGATTGGCAAGGAGACGTTCGAAGTCACGCTCAGCAACGGCAGTTATCTGCGACACATCGCCCCGGCCCGCACGTTCGGCTCGCGCGAAGACGAACAAGCCATGCGCAACATGGGACTGATTCGCGGCGCCTCGCGTGAGAATTGCATCGTGCTGACGCGCGACGGAATCGAGAACGGCCCGCTGCGCTTCCGCGACGAGTTCGTTCGCCACAAGGTACTCGACCTGGTCGGGGATCTGGCTCTGCTGGGTAAACAAATCCTGGGCAGAGTGGTGGCCGATCGCGCCGGGCACGCCATGCACACCGCGCTCGTCTCGCGCGTTCTGCGCGACAAGACGCTCTGGGAGGAAGTCACGGTCCAGGCGGAAAAAGTGGAGCGTCAAGCCGATTTGAAGACCCAGGCCGCCGTCGGCTCTGCCCTTTAATTTTTGATGGTGAGTTCGGCTTCCCCGGGATCGTTTTAGGTCAGTGTGGTGGCTCGCGGTCCATCATGAGGGCTCAGCGGGTTCGGGTTGTTCTCGCAACAGCCGCTCCAGTTCGGCTCGCGTCTGGTCGATCACCGCCGTAGCAAACTTGCGGGCGGATTCCTGGCTTTCCTTCGAAAGATCCCTTACGCGCATATTAAGTAGAGCGATGTCGTCTTCGAACCAGCGCAGCGTTCGCTGAATCTTGGCAATACGAAACTCTGTGGTCATGGCTGGATGTTCGTCCAGCATGCCACGCCTGCCGGAGAGCGCAAGTCGCAAATCAGGTTCGGGAGGCAGGCAACTTCAGGCAGCGGCTACTGCAAGATCTCGGGATCGGCGGCGGCAATGCGGTCTTTGGAGCCGGGAATCTCTTCCTCCATGCGCTGGTCGAGCCAATTTTCCAGATACTGCTGCGCGTCGGGGGGAACGTTGTGGAAACGGAAGCCGGCACGTCCCTTCATATCGGCCCACACTACTTCTGCTTCCAGGTCGAGCTTGAAGGTCGATTGCGGTAATGTAAAATGCAGACGCGGTACCGTGCCCTTTGGCATCGTTTCCCGCAGCATCAAAGCGATGCCGCTCTCACTGACATTGGTACTGGTGGCCTTCACCACCTTGTCGCCCAGAAGAATCTTAACCAGCATCTTCACCGGATGGCGGAAATACCGCCGCCGCTCGCGCAACATGAAATTCAGGGCGGCGTGAAAACAACGCGACGCATTCAGTGAACTGATGGGTTTTTGCAGAACGAAGTTTGCCCCCATCCCGAAGGCGTCCTGGGTAGTGGTTCGTTTCCCGTTCAGGATGGCGAAGGTGACGGAGTTCTTGTTGCTGGGAGTGCCCCGCAGGCCTTGCAAGACCTCGAGTCCTCCCTTAAGGTCGTCACAGTCCACGATCACCGCGTCGAATTTTTCCGAGATCAGGATATCGGTAGCCGCCCGAGCCTCGTGGCAGATCTCCACGTCAATCGAGAGTTTCTCCAGAGTGGGCCGGATAACGCGCACCAACTCGGGATCCTGGCTCAGGATAAGAGAATCCAACGTCATGACCTACGATTCTATTGTTCTGACCAGGCTTTACGAAGGTAACCAAGGTCATGGACCGATGGTGAGCCCCGCGAGACCGCAATTCTCTGGCTTTGCCTTCGACAGTGTTGGGCGAGTACAACTGAACTGGTTCCGTGAAACACCTTGCCTATCTTTCGCTTGGATCCAATCTCGGTCACCGCGAAGATCGCCTGCGCGAAGCCATCGCGCGCCTCGGTGCGCTGGGAACCGTGGTTTCAGTTTCCTCCCTCTATGAAACCGAACCGGTAGAGTTCAC
>Ga0209698_10002159_pt1 | contig 22422 bp, 25 predicted proteins | sample LitLauG_LLR_2012_FD_187203 | JGI IMG/M metagenome (GOLD analysis project Ga0209698, IMG submission 187203) | Freshwater sediment microbial communities from Pennsylvania, USA - Little Laurel Run_MetaG_LLR_2012 (SPAdes) (version 2) | ecosystem: Environmental > Aquatic > Freshwater > Creek >...
AGCTGGCGAAGGGATTCGAACCCCTGACCCTCTGATTACAAATCAGATGCTCTACCGGCTGAGCTACGCCAGCAATGGGAAGACCGCATCCCGAAAGACGCATCCCTCCCCTGATCCCTTACGGAAGTCCGGGACAATTATTTAAGTTATCACAAGGGGTATTGACGTGCAACTACTTGCGGCATCACGAAGTTCCGCGTCAAGTCCAGACGATCGCGGCTGAAGTGCTATCATACGGGAACTCTTCGCGTTCATCCCCGAGGAGCGCCATACCTGTCAAGACTCGATGCGGATCCGACGCAGCCTTCCTATCGTACTCGCCGTCCTGGTGATTGCCGCAGCGGTGGGGTTAATCGTAACCCTGCGCAAGCACGCTCCGCCCGAGGCGGCCCGACTGCTGCCCGGCGCAGATGGCTTCCTGTACGTCAATCTGAAATGGATTCGAACGTTCAACGCCACCGGACAGCTGGGGCCGGTCTCACGGGAGCCGGACTATCAGAGCTTTGTCGAAGAAACCGGCTTCCAGTTCGAGCGCGATCTGGACGAAGCCGCCTTCGCCATACACTACCCGCAAAGCTGGGGCGACGGGACGGGGGGGGCGGCTTCAGAGCCACGATTTTCCGAGGTTTTCGTGGGAAAAATCGACTCCACACGACTGACCGCATATCTCAAGAAGCTTTCCTCGACAATTGACGATTACCGCGGGTTCGAGATCTATAACATTCCTCGCGAAGACCGCATCGTCCGCGTGGTGGTTCTTTCTTACAATACGGTGGCGGTTTCGAACCACCCGGACCCCAGCGTCATTCGCGGCGTTCTCGACCGCTCCCGCAAGCTGGCTTCTCCGTTTGGGGGACCCTCGCTGCTGCGCCACTACTACAAGCACGTTCCGCTGGCGAGCCTGGCATTTGCGATCCTGCGTGTGAAGCCCACGCAGATGGGCTCTCTCGGCGAAATGAGCAACTGGTCCTTGTTGTTTCCGAAACCCGCGGTCGCGGTCGTTTCGGGGCGCTACCTCCGTGCGTTCCATCTGAGGGCGGAAGCATTTACCGATAGCGAGTCGGACGCACAGGCCATCACCGATAAGACGAGCGCCTTCCTCAGCCTTTTCCACGCCGCCGAGGGCAATGTCGGTGCACAGGGAACCGACGCCGACGTAAAGGCATTTTTCGACAGTTTCAAAGTCGAGCGGACTGGCGACCGCGCTGTTCTGACTGCGACCGTGCCGCCCGGATTTATCAAGAAAGTTCTGAGCGAGGCCCCAGCTGAGCCGGTTGCGCCAAATCCTCCGGCGACAGCGCCCGCTCTGCCCAAGGAGCGGACGTCCAAACCTGTGAAGCCTTAGCATGTTGCCGAAAGGCCAAGCCGACGGCCCAAGGCGAACCTCAGCGGCTAAAGCCGGCGATGAGCTTGCGCAAGTTGCGGCACGACTGAAAGTCGTACCCTTCCCAAACCAGGACTGGCGATAGAGTTTCTTGACGGCTGAAAGTCGCGCCCTTCCCAAAACCAGGACTGAGCATAGGGTTTTTTCACAGCATGCCAGGAGAGGATTAAGGAGACACCCGCGGAAATGCTGTAACAATTCTGCCCTTCCTGGCATCTTGTTAAGGGGGCGAAAGAGCTGTCTGCTCGCTACAATAGAACCTCATGCACAACTTGCCATTACCGGCAGCAGTGTTTGTGGCGGGACTGATCTCGTTCCTGTCTCCCTGCGTCCTTCCACTCGTGCCCGGCTACGTTTCGTTGATCTCCGGAGTGGGCGTTGAAGAACTGAAGGCCCAGGAAGGACAACTGTTCCGGAAGGTGATGCTGAATTCGGCAGCGTTCATCATCGGCTTCAGCATCGTCTTCATCACGCTGGGTGCGATTTCGACCGAAGTGGGCCAGTTCCTGGCGATGTACAAGTCGCTGCTGGCCCGGATCGCGGGCGCGGTGATTATCATCTTCGGGCTGCACTTGACTGGAATCTTTCAGATCAAGGCTTTGCTGGCCGATACCCGCCTGCACAGCCTGAAAGGCAATTCCTCAGCGTGGGGCGCTTTTGTGATTGGATTTGCCTTTGCGTTCGGCTGGACACCGTGCGTGGGGCCAATTCTCGCCGTCGTGCTCGGATTCGCCGCCGCGCAGGACACAGTCTGGAAAGGCATCTTTCTTCTCGCTATCTACTCTGCAGGACTGGCCGTACCGTTCCTGCTGACCTCGCTCGGCGTTGAGCGCTTTCTCAAGTTCTACAACCGGTTCAAGTTCCACATGCATGCGGTCGAAGTGGCCTCCGGAGTATTGCTGATATTCCTTGGCGGGTTGCTGGTGTTAGGACGCTTCACAATGATCGCCGGCTACTTCGCGTTCTTGAACCGCTTTGCCTTGTAGGAGTCGAAAGACAGTGAAAAGAAACCCTCTGATCTTAGTTTTCATCGCGGCCGTGGTCGCGGCCATGTTGTTCGCCGGAATTCACATTGCCCGGAAGAACCATGCGGGCGGAGCTCCCGGACAACTGATCGGCCAGACCGCTCCCGACTTCCAACTGCGGTCGCTCGAAGGCAACGTCGTCAGGCTGTCGGACTTCCGCGGCAAGGCCGTTCTGCTCAATTTCTGGGCGACCTACTGTCGCCCCTGCAAGATCGAGATGCCGTGGTTCGTTGAGTTGCAGAAACAATACGGGCCGCAGGGATTCCAGATCATCGGCGTCGCCATGGACGACGCTTCGACGGAAGACATCGCGAAGTTCGCCAAGGAAATGGGGGTCAACTACCCGATCCTGCTGGGTAAGGAAGCGGTCGGGAAGAGTTATGGAGGCGTCGAGTTTCTGCCGACCACTTTTTTTGTCGATCGCGACGGCAAGATCACCGATCGCGAGTTCGGACTGCAGAGCCGCAGCGTATTTGTTGACAACATCAAGAAAGCCCTGAGCCAAGGCCAGGCGGTACAGGCTCGTAGGTAACCTCGATTGGCAAGCTAAACTGCGGTACCCTAGCAACCGATGAGACAAACTCTGGCGATCGGGCTGCTTCTGCTCTCTGCCTCCTCCTATGGACAGGAGGCATACGGCCCGGCGGGGCCAGTGGTAAGCATGGCTCCCGCGCCGCTGGTCACAGTAAGACAGGGCCAATCCGCCACGGTCCCACTTGCGTTCCGCGTTTCCAAGGGCTACCACATCAATTCGAACCGCCCGAAGTCAGAGTTCCTGATCCCCACCATACTCAAGATTGACGCCACTACTGACATCGTCATCGGCAAAACCACGTACCCGGACGGCCGGGATATGAGCTTCGCGTTCGCGCCCGACGAGAAACTCAACGTGTACGCCGGCGATTTCCAGGTGGATGTGCTGGTGCGGCCTCTGCACGACGTTCAGGCCGGAAAGTACATTGTCCGAGGGACTCTGAAATACCAGGCCTGCGATAACGCCGCCTGCTACCCGCCCAAACAGCTGCCGGTCAGTTTTGACCTGAAGATCTCAAAGGCTCCGCCGGCTCCGCGCAAGAATCCCGCTCAAAGTCCGCACGCGCACCGATAGACTGGAAAAAACTCTGAATGTAGAGACGGGGCTTGCCCCGTCTGCGGGCGTCGGCAGAATCTGCGGCGAAAGGAGACGCGGCAAGCCGCGTCTCTACAGGTGTGGCGTGAATCAATGCGGCAGGGCGCGAGCTTCGTCGAGCTGCCGCGTGAGCGCGCCGACCTTGGCTTCGAGCACGTTGCGGATGGAAAGCATCCCCAGCAGCCGGCCATCATCATCGACAATCGGCAAGTGCCGGTAGTGACGCTCCAGCATGGTGGCGACGGCTTCGCTTGGAGTGGTCGCACGCGTCGCCATCTCGACCGGAGTCGTCATGACTTCGCGCACGGGAGTGCTGCCAGGATCGCGCCGGCTCAGTGACAGGCGCCGCAGCACGTCGCGTTCGGTAAAAATTCCCGCTACGCGTTGCTCTTCGTCGATCACCGCAACCGCTCCGACGTGCCGGTCGAGCATAGTCCGGATCGCCTGTTCCGCCGTCGTCTCCACTCGAACCGATGCAGCTTCCGCGTCGCACATCTCCAGCAGGTTCATGCCATCACCTCTTTACCGCGAGATCGTCCTTGAACACCTTGCCATCTTTCATGACAAAATCGACCTTCTCGAGAATTCTGACGTCGGCCAGTGGGTCGCCCGTTACCGCCACCACATCCGCATAGGCGCCCGGCGCGATCACACCGATCCGTCCCTTCATGTCCAGCAATTCCGCCGCCCGCGCGGTTGCACTCTGAATGGCCTGCATCGGGGACATGCCGAATTCCACCATGCGCGGAAATTCCTGCGCGATCGGCTCCGTCCACGGAATTCCTCCCATGTCGGTCCCAAAGGCAATCTTCACTCCCGCCTTCAGGGCTTTGCGAAACGACTCCTCATGCGCCGACGCCCGCTTGCGGTCCCGCTGCCCTTGGGGAGAATCGGCGGACGCCCAGTCGCTGTAGTACACACTTAGAGTCGGACAGAGCCACGCTCCCTGCTTGATCATCTGCGTCACTTGCGCATCGGTCAGCACCAGACCGTGCTCGATCGAATCGCAGCCTCCATCGAGGGCGCGCTGCATGCCTTCCCCACCATAGGCGTGACAGGCGACTTTCTTTCCCCAGCCATGAGTTTCGTCGACGATGGCGCGCAGTTCTTCCACCGTCAGGGTGGGTTGCGATTCCAGTTCGCCGTTCCTCCCAACCCACGAACGATGCGTCATGTACACCTTGATCCAGTCGGCACCATGGTCAAGCTGTTCGCGCGCGGCCTTGCGGGCCTCGACCGGGCCATCGATGATTTGCACGCCCTTGGGCACTTCGATCTCGGGCGCGTACCCTTCCAGCGGATATCCGCCCGTGGTGGAGATGGCGCGCGTCGAAACAAACAGGCGCGGGCCGGGAATGTACCCGCCCTCGATGGCCTGCTTGATGCCCACGTCACCGTAGCCGGCACCTTCTGTCTCCATGTCGCGCAGCGTCGTGAAACCCTGCTCCAGAGCGCGCCGGACTGAAACCGTCGCCCGCGCCGTCCGAAACGCCAGGGAGTACTTGAGAAGCTGGATATCGTAGCCGCCCTGGGCGGGATCTTCGCCTTGCAGAAAGATGTGGGTATGAGCATCAATCAGGCCGGGAAGGACGGTGGCGTGCGAGAGATCAATGATGGTCGCGCCCGCCGGGATGTTGGCCGACGCCGCGTCGGACACCTCGGCGATGACATCTCCGCGAACGACAATGACTTGATCGCGGCGAGGAGAATTCGACACGCCATCGATGAGCGTGCCTGCCCGGATCACGGTCAAAGGCTTGAGCACCGGCCCTTCACTCTGAGCCCAGCTCACGGCAGCCAGACTAACGACGCTCAGCAGTGCACTCCAGCGGTTCACTGGGCACCTCCAGCGAAGGGTGGATTGTACTCCGGACGGGCCTGCCTGCCGCTCAAAAATATCCGACAAGGATCAGGCAGGAGTGCTTGAAGTAGCGAGCCATCGGGGAATCCGCAGAACGAAGCCAGCACGATTCCCATCTTTAATGGCCAGAAACGCTCCAGCGGTTTCCAGCACCCGGCAGGCAACTGCGAGCCTGACGCTGCCTAGCGTGCCGCTGACCGAATCGCGCTTGGAATGAGGACTCTGCGCGCAGTCACGCAGCCGGGCGCCGTTTCCGCACTCCACCCGCAGCACCGATTCCGACGAGCCCTCCTCGAGTTGCAGGGTGATCTCGCTGTTTACGAGGGCAGTTTGGATCAGTGCGGCGAGCAGGTACTGCAAGGCCAGCCGCAACCGCGGCTCGGGCAAAGGCAGGTGCGCTGTGCACGAACCTGCAAGCAGCAACTTGATCCCGCGCAGCTCGGCAATCGACGCCAACTCTTCCACGACCACCCGCACCGCCGGAGCCAACGGCACCGGGCCGGCTTCTGATCCGGGCTGCTCGGCGTCAAGATAATCACGCATGAGCTGAATCATGCCGATAACTTTCTCCGTCTGCTGCAACGCGACCGAAACGGTGGCTTGTTGCCGCTCCGCGACTTCGTCAATCGAAAGCTCCAGCGAACAGCGCAGGCTGGTCAGGGGTTGGCTCAATGAGTGCAGCAACTCGCCGAATACTTCCTGATCCTGCATAAGTTTGAGCGATGGTTGCGGTGCTGCGCTCATGCCGATGCTCCTTCCGGACTCAGTTGATATCCAACTCCCCGGACCGTGTGAATCAAGGCCGGCGAAAACCCGTCATCCACCTTGCGGCGCAGGTAGTTGATGTAGACATCCACGACGTTGGTCGTGGAATCGAAGTTCATGTTCCAGACGTGCTCAATGATCATGGCGCGGGTCACGCGGCGGCCCGAGTTCCGCATCAGGTATTCGAGCAAAGCATATTCCTTCGTGGTTAACTCGATGTAGCGGCCGGCGCGTTCGACCCTGTGCTGTACCCGATCGAGCGACAGATCTCGAACCGTGAGCACCAACTCCGACGGCAGCTGCTTGCGGCGCAACAACACCCGCACCCGCGCCGAGAGTTCCAGAAACGAAAAGGGTTTCACCAGGTAGTCGTCCGCGCCCGAGTCGAGGCATTGCACGCGATCTTCGACGCGGCTGCGTGCGGTCAGGATCATCACCGGCAGATTCGTCTTGTGCTGCCGCACACTTTTCAGAACCGCCAGACCGTCCATGCCGGGCAGGTTCAGATCGAGCACTACCAGGTCGTAGTCAAACTCCAGCGCCATGGCACGGCCTTGTGAACCTTCGTGTGCGGTGTCCACCGCGTGATGTTCCGCTTCAAGTCCTTTGCGAAGGAAACCGGAAAGAGCTGCATCATCTTCAACAATCAGGATTCTCATGAGTGTTTCTTAAACCCTATAAATTGTGAACCGATTCTCATTCTGGGCTGGATGCGCGGGTCGCACAAGATAACCGGCCCACACGAATGGACGTGCTTCCAGAAGGGGAACAGGGTGCTGCAGAATAGAACGAAATTCGTGGCTGACAGTGACACCGTGGCTCAAACGCAGCGCCGGCCCCTTGCCTTCGCAGAGAACGCACCAACGCTATACGCCCAAAGCCGTTTGGAACGCACTCACAATAGATTCGGCCAGTCGATCCATCTCTTCTTCCGACTCCGCTTCAATCATCACGCGGGCCAGGGCTTCGGTACCCGAATAGCGAACGACTACGCGGCCGACGCCGTCGAGTTGACTTTCCGCGTCACGAATGGCCGTCTGCACCGACGGGATCTGAGCGAAGGGAGTTTTTTCCCGGACGCGCACGTTGCGAATCACCTGCGGAAATACCTTCAGATCGCCCACCAGTTCGGCCAAGGATTTACCCGAACGAACCATGATTTCCATCACCCGCAGGGCGGTCAGCAGACCATCTCCGGTGGTCGCCTCGCCGTCGCGAAAAAGGATGTGGCCGGACTGTTCTCCGCCGAGAGTGGCTCCCACGCGCTGCATTTGTTCCAGCACATACTTGTCGCCGACATTGGCGCGCAGCATGCGGATGCCGGAGCGCTTCAACGCCAGTTCCAGGCCCATATTCGACATAGTGGTCGCGACCACAGTCGCATTGGCGAGCGTGCCGCGCGACTGCATTTCGCGGGCGGCCAGAAGCAGAACGGCATCGCCGTTCACGACCTTGCCCGTGGCATCGGAGAACAGCACCCTGTCCGCATCGCCGTCGAACGTGACGCCCAGATCAAACTTGCCTTTGTTTTCCGAAACGAACCGCGCCACGGTCTCCGGATGGAGAGCGCCGCAACCTTCATTGATATTCTGGCCGTCCGGCGCGCAGTGCAGGAAGGTGGTTGCGACCTTGAGCGCGCGAAACAGCTCCGGAGCCTCGGCGGCAGCTGCGCCGTTGGCGCAATCGACCGCGACCCGCAGCCGGCTCAAGTCCGTGGTGACGCCGCCGGCCAGCCAGCGGACATACGCTCGCCGCAGATCGACCTCGCCCGGCAGGCTGGCGATTGCCAGGGTCGAATCAACCGGTACGGCAACCGCATCGTTCAGAAGGCCGAAGATTTCCTGCTCGATGGCCAACTCGTGCGCATCGGGCAGTTTGTACCCGTCGCCGGAGAAAACCTTGATCCCGTTATCGGTCCACGGATTGTGCGACGCGGAAATGACCACGCCCGCATCAAACTTCTGCGAGCGTGCCAGGTAGGCTACGCCCGGCGTCGTGATCACTCCGGCACTGCGGGCTTCGACTCCGACCGTCGCCAGCCCCTGCCACAGCCGGTCGGCGATCCAACGGCTGGATTCGCGCGTGTCCTGTCCGATGACGACCCGTGCTCGCGCATTCGTCCGTGCCAGATCGTGGCCCAAGGCGCGTCCAATCAGATACACACTGTCGCGGGTCAGCGGGAATTCACCCGCGACGCCGCGAATTCCATCCGTTCCAAATAGCTGCCTGGTTTGTGTCATGTGGATTCTGACGAGCGATCGGGCAAGAACCTGAGAGCGGAGGAAGGGCGCTACTCCGTCTTTTTCTCCTCTCCCGAGTGTCCCATGATAACCGTCACGCGAATGGGTATGGGGCGCACAACCTGGATCAGAGGGTCGGGAACGTAGGCCTGGGTGAGGAACGCTGCGCGCGTCATCGTGCCACTAACGTCCACGGGATCGGTGGTGGCTGATTCTACGGCCTCCACTCGGCGGCGAGGTCCGGTGATCATGATGCTCGAGGGGTCGGCAATCACCTGGGCAACCCGTATTCCACCGGCAAAAGTTCCGGTTACCCGCGCGTGAACTTCCACGGTGCGCGTGGTTCGCGTGTCAAACGAGAGTTGAAACTGGCCGGGGATGATCTGGACGACCTCAAGATCCTGGGGCACGTGGACCTGTTGCGCTGTCAAATCAAAGGTCCGTTCGCCGGGACGGACGTTCGCCAGATTAATCTCCGCGCGAACATCGCTGGTTTCCAGGCGATGAATCACGCGCTCCGGCCCGCGCACTCGAATCTGCGCCTGGGTAAAGCTGGCCGAGTCGATCTCCAGGCTTTCCGGCAGACTGTGAAACTCGAGGGGAACTTTCATTTCCACTTCCGCGATACGATCATGCGCCACGACAAACCACAGGCCGACCGCCAGCAAGAGAGACACGAGCTTAAGTCCGAAGTTCTGAACGAACGTCCGCTGGAAAGGGTTCGGCATTGTCAGTCATCGCTCCCGGGGCGAACACTCGAATCATGTGTGCGAATCGACTTGGAACTTGGCGGCTCGTCCTCGATGAATCTTTCCTCCGCCGGGGTGTGCAGGGTTGGCGCGGGAGCATAGCGCCGGAGCAAGCTGCTGAGCCGCTCGCGCAGCCGTTCCACTGACAAATCGCGCTCGATATTCCCCGCCACCGAGAGGCTGATGGCCCCCGTCTCTTCTGAAATCACGACCGCCACCGCGTCGGTTTCTTCCGTAATCCCGATCGCAGCCCGATGGCGCGTCCCGAGTTGGGTCGAAAGAATCGGGTTCATGGACAAGGGCAGAAAGCAAGCCGCCGCTGCGATCCGGTCGCGCTGCACGATGACCGCGCCATCGTGCAGGGGGGCACTGGGACGAAACACGGTCGCCAGCAGGTCGTAGGACAGCCGCGCGTCCAGGGCCACTCCGCTTTCGATGTAGGTGCGCAGGCCGATCTCGCGCTCGATCACGATCAGCGCGCCCGTCTGATTCTGGGAAAACAGATTTGCTGCCAGAACCACGTCATCGTAGACATCCGCCGCCGAAGTTGACGACCGTATTCGCGAAACCCGGCTCCCCAGGTTGGCCAGCCCCTGCCGAATTTCCGACTGGAACACTACGATGAGCGCGAAGACCACATAGGGCAGCAGGGTACTCAGAAGCCAGTTCAGGGTGCGCAATTCCCCGAGACGTGCGAAGTAGAAAGCCAGCGCCAGCACAGCCACTCCGACCAGCATGGGAGCGGCCCGGGTACCGCGCACCAGGCCGAGAAACTGGTAGATCAGGATCGCAACCAGCACGATGTCCACGATCGAGACCACCGAAATGTGCGGCCAGGACAAGTGCGGCGTCATGCAATCCTCACGTCAGAAATTGATTTTCATTCTAATGCAGGGCCGCCGGATTCTGGCTCGGTTCCGCTCACTCGAGCACGAACGCGTCCGCGCGCAAGCCGGGCGGAAACTTCGTCCCCCATACGCAGCCGAGCCGCATCTTTCACCAGCTGACCCTTTGCATCGAACACCAGGGCGTACCCGCGATTCAGAATGGCGACCGGCGAAAGCGCTTCCAGGCTGGCCAGGCGCCGGTCCAGCAGGGCACGCCCCGCGAGCAGCCGGGCATGCGCAGCCGCCGCCAGCTTCGCGACTTCCGCATCCAGTTGCTGCCGCACGGACGCCAGGCGCTGGCGCGCGTCATAATGACGAACCGCAGCCGAAGCGCCCTCCCACCGCCGTCGCCAACGCTCCAGAATCCGCCGCTGCGCTTTTTCCAGCCGGTAGCACTGGTCATCCAGCTTCTGCTGACGGCGGTTGATGCCATCCATCATCCGCCCGAACGCACCGTGCTGCGCCAGTTGCGTCAACTCCTGGCGCGCCATCAGCAGCCGGTAGCGCAGTGCGCGCTCCAGGCGCCGGCGCAACTCCTCGGCCTGCGCTTCGATCTCCTGGCGCGAACGGATCACGAGTTCCGCCGCGGCTGAGGGCGTGGGCGCTCGCAGGTCGGCCACAAAATCAACAATCGTGAAATCGGTCTCATGCCCGATCGCCGAGATGACGGCAATCTGCGATTCCGCCACGGCCCGCGCCAACCCTTCATGATTGAAGGCGGCGAGGTCTTCAACGGACCCGCCGCCGCGCGCAATGATGATGACCTCGACCGACCGGCTTCGATTGAAATGCCGGAGCCCGGCCATGACCTCGGCCGCCGCGGCGTCTCCCTGTACCTGCGCCGGATAGATCAACACATTCACGGAATGATGCCGCCGCGCCAGAATGTTCAGGATGTCGTGCAGCGCCGCCCCTTGCGGCGAAGTGATGATCCCGATCCGCCGGGGCAGGGGCGGGATCTGCTTTTTCCGCGAGTCCTCGAACAGCCCTTCTGCCTGCAATTGTGCTTTCAGTTGCTCAAAGGCCAACTGCAGCGCGCCCGCTCCCTGCGGCACCATGAACTCCGCTGAGATCTGCAACTCCCCGCGCTCTTCATAGACCGTGATTCGCCCGCGCACGGTCACATGCAAGCCGTTCTCCGGACGAAACCGCAGCAGCCGCGCCGACGACCGGAACATTACCACCCGAATCTGCGCATTCTCTTCCTTCAGCGTGAAGTACAGGTGGCCGGAATCGGGAATGCGCAGGTTCGATATCTCGCCTTCCACCCAGCAGTCGGAATACTCGCGCTCGATATGTGAGCGCACCGCGGAAACCAGCGCCCGCACGGTCCAGACACGCCGCTCCGGCGCGCGAAACTGAAACCCGAGTTGATCGGCTGCGTCCATGAGAGGTTCAGTGTACCCCGAGACACGGGCAGGAGCAGCCGCCCCGGGCTGTCCAGCCGAGGGAAGCTCGGCAGCGTCGTTCGCGAGGCCTTCTATCGCTTTAGGCGCCCAATCAGGAAAAAGAGAAGAGAAAGAACGACACTAACCAGGATCGACGTAGCCAACGGAAAATAAAACGTAGTGTTTTTTCCGCGATAGAGAAAATCCCCCGGAAGCCGTCCGAAGGGCAAGCTCGAGCGCCCCAACAGCATCACGAGTCCGCCAATCACGACTAGCGCAATGCCGAGAACCACCAGCAGCCGCCCCATCTCTGCCATACCCAAGTTTAGCAAGGGTTGGGCGGGCGTTCCCTTCGACATCGCTCAGTGATGACAGCGTGAAACGAAGGACGTCGGCATCGCGCTCCTACACCAGATCTTCCACCTTCAAGTCATTTCCGCCCTTCCACGCATTTCGAAATTCCTTCTCCACAAACCAGGCATCGGAATCCTTTTCTTGTGCTTTGAGAGCGCGGTGCAGTCCAAACAACGACCGCGGATTCCGAGGATTCTTGACCAGGTCTTCCCGGAATACCTGCTCGGCGCCCTTGGCGTCGCCACTCAGCAGCAACACTCCACCCAGCGACTCCCGCACCGGGAAAAACCAATCCGGAGGCTCGTCATATTTCAACCCATCCTGTACCGCCACTGCGTCCCGCAGCATGCTCACGGCCGCAGCGTTGTCTTTCTTCGCCAGTGCGACCTGCGCACCCAGAACATTTTCGGCAATCTTCAGGATGTCTTTCGTCTTGTTGTTGATTGGCATCGTGAACACCACATCCGGGGGCGTGGCTTTCTCGGCTTCGGTCACGATCTTGTATTCGGCTTCCGCCTCGCTGGTCTTGCCCTTTCCCGCCAGCGCCATGCCGCGCGCAAAATGCCAGAAACCCACCGTAGTCTTCATCTCCGGATCGGGCGCCTTCATCGCAAGAATTTCGTCCCACTTGTGGAAGCGCACGGCCACCGCCATAGGAATCGTCATGAAGCCCTCAAGCGGTGGCATGTTTTTCACTCCAGGCCCCACGTGGGCGGCCAGCATGTCACCCGCTTTCTTCGCTTCTGCGTAATCGCCGGTCATGGCGGAACACATGGCGATGAAGTGCAGATTGTGGCTGTAGTACATCATCGGGTAGATACCCTGCACGCCACTGCTCCTGATGTAAGCGCGGTCCGCTTCCGCCGCTTCCTGATTCGTCTTGACCGCCGCCGCGTAATCACCAGTCCGAATGTAAACGTGGGCCGGCATGTGCACGATGTGGCCCGCCGCAGGGGCCAGGGCCGCGAGTCGGTTGGCGCCAGCCAGCGCCCGCTCCGGTGAGTTTGACGCTTCCACCGTGTGAATGTAGTAGTGAATCGCGCCCAGGTGGTTGGGATCCCGTTTCAGCACCGATTCCAGCGTCGCGACAATCTCTTCCGTGCCCGCTTCGGGCGTGCCATCCGGATGCCACAGCCCCCAGGGGTGCAGATTCATTCCTGATTCCGCAAACAGCGTCGCGGCATCGAGATCATCCGGAAAGTTCTTCACCACCTCGCGCATGGCATCGTGGTAATCTTCCGCCGCTTTGCGCAGGTTCGCCTTGGGATCGGCCGGAAAGCGCTTGGCCATGGCTGCGATGTAAGCGCGCTCGCTGTCGCCGGCGCCGCTGCCCAGGTCTACTGCTTTCTGGATCGCCCCGTGCGCCCGCTTGAACCGGTCTTCGCTCGCCGGATCGTTGTAATTCGGGCCAACCGCTTCCGCGATTCCCCAATACGCGGTGGCCAGATTCGGATCGAGTTCCGCTGCCTTCTGGAACGAACGGGCAGCCTCGTCATGGTTGAAAGCGTAAATCAGCCGCAGTCCTTGATCGAAGAACTGTTGCGCTTCGGCATTCTTGGTCGAAACCGGATGATGCAGGTCACCCAGCCCAGTCATCAAGGTGACGGGCTTGGACGCTTCCATGGCGTGATTTTGTGCTGCCAGGGACAAACTGAGACACAAAACGGCACAAACGGCAGCCAGTTTCATACGACCCTCCTCTGAGATGAACTACAACGAGCCTTGCCGACAAAAAAAAGAAGACACACCCCGAGACTTTGTGCAAGCTTAGTGCAGAACGCCTTACAGAGGCAACAATCACAGCCGCGGCTACAAGCGCTTGCCGTGTCCCTCCATCGCATCTTGAGGTGGGCTCCCTCTCGCTGCCGGACTTGCTAAACTCAAACCGGGACGCCGTATGCACAAAGTGACCATCCTCTTCAATCCCAACTCCGGCCCTCGCCGCCGCGATGTCGAACTCGACCAAGCGGTTGGCATCATCCAATCCGCCGGCGTCCGCACCGACCTCACCGTCTGCCGCTCCAGCCAGGAAGCGACCATCCACGCGCGCTATGCAGTCGCCGCGGGCAGCGACACCGTTTTCGCTTGCGGCGGCGATGGCACGATCCACGACATCCTTCAGGCATTGGCCGGCACACCCGTCGCGCTCGCCATCCTTCCGTTCGGCACCGCCAACGCGCTGGCCCACGACCTGGGTATCCCGCTCCGCCCCACCGCAGCCGCGCGTGCCGCCGTCAACGGCACCGTCCGCCGCATTCCGCTCGGCCGCATCGAATACCACGATTTTGAAGGCAAGCCCACCGAGCGTTATTTCACGGTCGCCGCCGGCGTGGGCGTCGACGCGCACCTCTTCTACAAGCTGAACCGGGACCTGAAAAAGCAAACGGGTATGGCCGCCTACTACCTGAAAGCGTGGCATCTGTGGGCCACGCACCGCATGCGGAGATTCGAAGTCGAATACGCCAACGGCAGTGGCGCGAAACAACAGGCGACACTCACCGAACTGCTTGCCGTCCGCATCCGTTTCTTTGGCAACGTACTGCGGGAACTCGTCCCGGGCGCCTCGCTCGACAGTCCGCACCTGCACACCGTCATGTGCCGCACCGCCAGCCGCACCGCCTACTTGCACTACGTGGCCGGCGCGCTGGTGGGACGCCATTGGAATGTCGAGGGCATCGATCGAGTCCGGTGCTCGGAGATTCTGTGCCAGGTATCCCAAAGTGCGGAGGCAGACCGAGTCTACGTCGAAGCCGACGGAGAGTTACTGGGCCGGCTGCCCGCGCGCATGACCATGCTTCCGGATGCGTTGTCGCTGGTGGTGCCTGCCACGAAGAACGCGTAGCCCGATTCCGCGACCGCGTGCTTGCTATTGTCGTGGACGGAAACGGGGCGCATCACGGCCGCTCCTTTTTCACTGTCACGTCCGCAGGTGCCGCGGCTCACTGACAAACCCATCGCCTTCCTCCTAAGATTCGCCCATCGCCACGAACACGTGCACAGCGTTCCCACCTGCCGTGCGGCGGAAAGGAGATACGTCCGCCATGCTGTCATCATCTTCGAACAAGCTGAGACTTTCCTTTGATGCGGTCTTCTATTACGTCACTGATATGGATGCGTCCATCGCGTTCTATCGCGATATCCTCGGTCTCCCGCTGGTTTCGCATGACCACGTCGCGCGCTTCGATCTCGATGGTGTGCTCATCGAACTGGTGCGCCGGCCGCCCGGATCGGTAGTCCCCGGAAGTGGCAATGCCCGCCTCTGCTTCTCCGTCTCAAACCTGCAGGAGACCATGGAGCAGATGCACGCCCGCGGCATCCCGACCAGCGACATCAGGAACAAGAAGGGCGGAAAACTGGTTCTCTTCCGCGATCCCGACGACAACGAACTCTGCCTCTGGGAGTACGCCGAACCGGAGGGTGTGAGAGAGATCGTGAACTCGGCCTCGCTCCGGGGCTAACGCCGACGGCCGGCACCGGGGCGGAGCACTCTTGGCCTGCCATTCCGGGGCGAGCAGTTTGCTGGGGGAGTTATACTGATTTACCGGCGATGGAGTTCGCCGCGAACCGCCCTCCGGGCTGATAACTCCTACCGAACTCAGCAGGAGGACTCCGTCGCGTGAACTATCTCTGGATCGCCCTGGGCGCAATTGTCGGCGCCAGCGCCCGCTATTTTCTGAGCACTCAGATCGCCCGCCACTTCTCGACCACTTTCCCCTACGGGACACTTCTGATCAACATTACCGGCAGCCTGGTGCTTGGATTCTTTCTGGTCTACTCGGCCGAGCGCGTGCTGCTCGATCCCCGCTGGCGACTGCTGGTCGCCATCGGATTCTGCGGTTCGTACACCACGTTCTCGAGTTACGCCTTCGAAAGCTTCGCGCTCATGGAACAAGGACAGTGGCTCCTCACGGGCGCGAACATCCTGGCCAGCAACGCCCTCTGCCTGGCCGCGGTGCTGGCGGGCGCAGCCCTGGCGAGGGGGTTGTAGAATGGCTGGCGGCGTCGTTATGGCCGTTCAAGTCACCATGTATCTGACGGAGGGCGACTCCTGGCACCACCGGCCCTTGCATCTTGAAATCCTGAAATACCTGCGCGAGGAAAGCGTCTTCGGAGCCGTCGCCTTCCACGCCGTCGCCGGCTTCCTCGGACGCGGCAAAGTCCACACTGCACACCTGGTCGAAGCGGGCGGCGATCTGCCGGTCGTCATCTATTTCGTCGACACCGACGAGCACGTCAGCCGCGTTTTGCCGAAGCTCAAAGAAATGGCCGCGCACCGCCTCATCGTCCGCGAAAACGTGGTGCTGGAGCAGGGCAGCCTGGGCTAGGTCAGACTCCCCACTGTCCACTTGGACCAGCAAGAACGGGCCTGAAGTACATCCCGGTTCTGACGGACGGGCAGTCCTCGCCTGCCACCTGGACCATTCTGGAAGCAGCACTCCCGAGAGCAGCTATTTCCACCGCCTCGCGGTACTTTATTCACAGTTTTGAAGAGTTGTCGGCTGTGCACGCCACCTTGTTCAAGTGAGGAACCAATGCCCGCTTCCAATGGCCACACCGTACGGCGCAGCTCGAGATTACCCGTCAAAGTTCCTGTTCGCGTCACCAGCATGGAACCGAACCCCCAGTTCTCCGAGGTCTGTGAGACGCTGGTCGTCAGTGCGCATGGGTGCGCGCTCCGCTTCCCCATTAAGTTGGACACCGGAAGCGCCCTGCGCCTGCACAGCCGCGGAGGCCGGCAAACCACGGCCTACGTTGTTGCCTGCCAGCCCCTGGGGTCCGACGGACAAGGTTTCCGGTTGGGTGCGCGGCTCGACCGCCCGGAAAACTTTTGGGGATTGGAATCCTGCCCGGCGGACTGGCAAATACCGGAGATGCCGGCGGCTACCACTCAACAGCCTCCCCAAAAAACGTCCGCGCGCTCCGTTGTTCTGCACAAGCCGCAAGCTCCTTCTCAGCCTTCGCGAGCTATTCTCGACAAAATAGAGGAGCAACTTTCCGAAGACCGTTTGCGGGGCATCCTGGCCAAATTCGTTCGCCCCTTGCAGGCCGAAGTCACCGAGCTGCGGGAAAAGGTAGCGGCCAATGCCAAGCGCAACCGCTTCGAGGTGTCGCTCGGATCCATTCCTCCGGAGGTAGAGGAGAAGCTGTGGGAGCGCCTGCGCCAGGACCTCGGCACACGAGTTCTGCAGCAGACACGGGAACAGTCCGCCGAGATGCTGGGAGAGGCGAAAACCGCCATTGAGCAAAAGACCGGTGCCGTCCTGGCTGAGTTCCGGCATCGCCTTGCCGGCGAACTCCACGCCGTCGAGCAGCGGGCGCAGGCAGTGTCGAAGGAACTTACCCTTACGGCGCACCAGCATGTCCACGCCGGGGTCGAGAAGCTGCAGCGTCAGGCGCTCGACGCGGGAGCACATCTCAGCGCAGAAAGCGAAAAGCTGCTGGGTTCCTTGCAGCGGCAGCTGGCGGACTCACACGACGTTCACCGCCGCGAGATCGAGCAGATCCAGGAAGATGCCGCCGAGAAAACAGTGCTGCTGCAGTCGGAAGTGAGCGACCTTGGCAGCAAGATCGCAGCGCTGAACGAATCCGTGCGCCGGCTTGAATCAGACCTGGACGCGCACCTCGAACATGTCGCTGGCGAAATCGTCGCCAGCGCTAGCGCTCAAATCGAGAGCGTGACGGCTCGGGCCCTCAAAGACCTGCAAACACGCGGCTCGAATGAAGTCGAAACCCGAGTCAGCGAGATCTGCGGCCACCTGCGAACCATCCAGAATCGGATTGAAAACTCTTTTTCCGGTTCGCTGAAAACCCAGGGCGAGGAAGCCGTGCAGTCGCTCGCTCAACAATTCGAGGAACTCGCACAGCAATCCCTGGAAACGTGGCGGCTGGCGCTTGCCAAGGATTTGAATTCGGTGGCGAAGACGCTGGGACAGCAACTCAGGCACGACCTCGACAAGACCGGTCAAAATCAAACATCGACCGTCGGATAGATACGGGTGCGCCACTGATCGCGGTTTATTGCGATGAGCAGGGAAACGTCACTTCATCCCCAGCGCCCGCAGCGCTTCCTCATCCGCCATCGTCTTCCCATCCTTCTTCGTGACCACCCCGAACGACCCTGAATAATCCCACATCGTCCACCCGATCCCGTTGCGTTCAAGTGCCGTCCGGACATCGTGCAACCACATCGCCCGGTCCTTCGGATCGGAATAATCCCGATACACGCCAAACTCGTTGCATACCAGCGGCACCCCGCGCCGCCGCGCCCACTCCGCTGCCTGCTTCATTTCGGATTCAATGCGCGCCGCATCCCAATGCTCATAGCCATAGCGGATCACCTGCAACCGGTTCGCTTCATCCGGCACCAGCGCCGCAACGCCCTCCACCGACTCCGGACTCGACGGATATCTCACTGCCCGCAGCCAGTGCCAGTAATAGGCGCCCCAGGTCGCTCCCTGGTGCGTGAAGAGATACGGCTCATAGAAATGAAAGTCGTAAATAACGTTCGAATCGTGCAGCGGCTCCTGAAATACAAGTTCATCGTCATTCGACCAGCGTGCGCCCGCCGCGATGATTGTGTGCCCGGGCGCACCCTCCCGGATCGCCGCCGCCAGCTTCGCCTGTACACCCAGCCATCGATACCGGTCCGAGAACTCCGGCTCATTCAGAACCTCGAGAAACACGCGCTCCCTGTCCCACGCAGCGTAATGTGCAGCCAACGCACGCCAGAAATCGGCAAACTGCTCGACAAAGTCATCGTCCTTTGCGAGCCGTGCCTTGAAATCGCTCTCCGGATGCAGGTCGATTACGACCGCCAGCCCGTGGTCGAGAATCATCTTCACGGCCACGTCCAGGAACCCCAGATACCCGGCCGGAATCCGGTTGGGCTCATGCTCCGTGAACATCGGCTGCGGATTCACGCTCAACCGCACATGATCGAAGCCCATCGACTTGATCAGTGCAATGTCGTCGGCGGTCGTCCAGGCCTGAAAATGTTCCTGCGTATAGCCACGCTTGTCATACACCTGCGCAAACCAATCACTCGCGTTGATTCCCCGCTTCAATCGCGCGGCCCGCACGAAGGCCGGCGAGGCGCCGGCGCTACCCGTCTGCGCCGCCCCGCCGCACGCCAACAGACCGATTAACAACAAGAATACGACCCGTAATTTCACTCGACCCATCGCCGCCAATCCCTTCGAGATTGATACACTGATGGCCTCAGACTAGCCCATGCTTCCCTGCCAGCGCCATCTCTTCGATATCCCCGAGGACGTTACCTACCTCAACTGCGCCTACATGTCGCCGCTGATGAAACCGGTCATTGAAGCTGGCACCACTGGTCTGGCCCGCAAGGCGCACCCATGGGAAATCACGCCCGACAAGTTTTTTACTGGCGCGGACGAGTTCCGCACGACCGCCGCGCAACTGCTGGAGTGCCCGGCCAATTGCATCGCCATCGTTCCCTCGGCCAGCTACGGCATTGCGACGGCCGCCCGCAATCTGCCCCTGCACCAGGGACAACACATCCTCGTGCTCGACGAGCAGTTCCCGTCCAACTACTATTCCTGGCAGCAGGTGGCCGAGGAGAGCCGCGCATCGCTGAAGATCGTCCCCTGGCCCGGGGACCACGACTGGACCGCCGCGGTTCTGAATCACCTGACCCCTGACGTCGCCGTCGCCGCGCTCCCGCACGTGCAATGGACCAGCGGCGGCCGACTCGATCTGGTCCGCATCGGCGAGGCCTGCCGCAAACTTGGCACCGCGCTCGCCCTCGATCTCACGCAATCACTCGGCGCGCTGCCGTTCAGCGTGCGTGAAGTGCAACCCGACTTCGCCGTAGCGGCCAACTACAAATGGCTGATGGGTCCCTACACCACAGGACTTCTTTATGTGGCGCCCAAATGGCATAGCGGGCGTCCGCTGGAAGAGAACTGGATCCAGCGCGCCAACGCCCGTGATTTCGCCAGCCTGATTCTCTATACCGGCGACTACGACGAGGGCGCCCGCCGCTTCGACATGGGCGAACGATCGAACTTCGCGCTGCTTCCGGCCGCGAACCGCGCCATAAAGCAGCTACTGGATTGGGGTATAGGGCAGATTTCTGAGACAGTCGGCGCGCTCAATCGCCAGCTCGCCACTGCCGCCGCGGAGCTCGGGCTCTCTTTCCCGCCAGAGGAACTGCGCGCTCCCCATTACCTGTGCCTTCGAAGAAAAGAGGCCATCCCGCACGAACTCCCCGAGATCCTAGCCCGTGAAAAGGTGTTCGTCAGCGTGCGCGGCAGTTCCATTCGCGTAACCCCGCACGTTTATAACTCGGCAAACGACCTCGATCGGCTGATCGCCTGCTTGCGGCGCATCGCGGTGACGTAAACAATACTGCTATGGCCCGTAAAGTCCTCTTCCTCTGCACCGGAAACTCCTGCCGCAGTCAGATGGCCGAAGGCTGGCTCCGTCACTATACCGGAGATCGGGCTGAGGCTTTCAGTGCCGGCACCAAACCCGCTGGCCTGAACCCCATGGCCGTCGCCGTGATGAGCGAGTCCGGCATCGATATTTCGGGCCAGCGTTCCAAGCATCTTGATGAACTGGCAAAAGAGGACTTCCTGTTCGTGATCACCGTCTGCGACGCCGCCCGCGAGCAGTGCCCGGTGTTTCCCGGAGCGCTCTACCAATTGCACTGGAGTTTTGATGATCCGGCGGGAGCCACCGGGCCGGAAGAGGAAAAACTGAAAGTATTTCGCAGAGTACGCGATGAAATCGCCGAACAGGTCCAGACGTTCGTCGCCCGCGAGGGCTTTACTCTTCGCCAAGACTCCTTCGGAGTGAAAACCGGGAAGTGAGAAGTGCTCTACTTCAGCGCCGCTGCCCGCCGCTGAGCCAGCGACGCTGCCTCAGTCGAAGGGTTCTCTTTCTGCACCTGGTCGTAGATCTTCTTCGCTTCAACCACTTTCTGCTGCGCTTCGTACAGCCCCGCCAGTTCGAGCTGGGACGTGACCTTGCTGACGGTGCTGGTCGGCTTATCGGCCAACTGCTTGTAGAGATCGATTGCCTGCGCGTCCTTCTTCTCCGCCCGATACACGGAAGCCAGCGCGAACTTGCCTAAGGCAGCCAGTTCCTTATTCCGTAATCCGGCGGTCGCCTGCAGGTTCCGCTCCGCCGCCGCGTTGTCGTTGAGTTGGGCGGAAGCGAGACCAGCGAAATATTGCGCCATATCCGCGGTACGAGTGTGGGGATACTTGTCGACGATCGCCTGAAAGAGCTTGCGCGCAGCGGTCGCGCGTTCCTCAAGGGACGCGTAGCTCTCGGTACCCGGCTGGGGAGGCATGCCGGCCGGACGCAGGAACGCGTCAAACGTGCGTACGGCGGTGGTAAGTTCGCCGCTTGCCTTCTCATCCTGGGTGTTCAGGTAGTACCATCCGCCCAAAACGATCGCCGCCACGGCAATGACTGCAATGGCCACAGCGATCAGTTTCGACTGGTGTTCGACCGTCCAGTGAACAGTCTTTTCCGCTGCCTCAAAGGTTGCTTTGCTGAAGCCGTCTTGTTTTAGTTGATGCCGGGTCTCTGCGCGCACAGGTTCCTTCTTCGCCCGGAGGCGAGCTCACAAAATTTTAGTTTAACAGGCCCAAATTCCAAGCGTCTACCGCGGCTAGTATTCTTCTCGGTCTTATTGATTTCCTGATGGGCACGCCTTCCGGTGTGAAGACCCGCAAGCGCGCAGAGAAGCCGAGAGCGTAAGACCCAGCGCCCATTCTTACGGCGTCCCTTCATACAAAGGCCACAACTGATCGGCGGTGACGCGATAGATGCCGTATGTGCTGCCTGCATCCGAAGTCCGCCGAAAGAGCAATTCGCCCCTCCCGTCTCCGTCCGCGTCGACGGCGTCGATCAACTCCATCCTGGGTGCGACGTCGAGGTGGCGCGAGTCAGTCTCCGAGAAAAACAGTTTGCGCAACTCGCCTTCGAGGTTGGTACGCGCAACCAGCGTGATCTCCTCCGGTTCGTGCACATCGTCTCCGGCGCGCGGGTGCGTCTTGGCAGAGAGCACCAGCACGGGCTCGTTCGAATTCGATAGATCAAAGATGTGCAGTTGCACGTCGTCCAACGCCGGTTTGGGTGGCTTGGGAGCCGCTGAAGGTCTGCGCTTCGATGGCGCACTTGGGGGCGCTTCGGTCTTTGTCTTCGCACGCAGTTCGGCGGCAGCCAAGTCGAGCATCTTCGCGCGAAACGCAGCCTCTTCCTGTGGTTTCACGTCGTACGTGTAGGGGCGAGGATCCGGGCCGGCCGCATCCGAGATTGCCGGAATGATCTGGATCGCAGCCTCCTTCGCAAGCGTCGCGGATTTGCTCTTGGGCGCGAATTCATCCTCGTCGAAGTTCTTCATGGCTTCCCGACGCGCATTCTGATCCGGTTTCCCGCGCCGCAGGAGCGGCCGATTCGGTTCTCGCCGTGATGACCGACCTGGCCCGGGACGGCCTGACGATGGTCGTCGTCACCCACGCCATGAAGTTCGCCCGCCAGGTCGCCCACACCGTCCACGTCTTCGAGAACGGCCGGGTCCTCGAATCCGGGCCGCCCGAACAGATCTTCGAGTGTCCTCACCAGGAAGCCACCAAAGTGCTCCTGGCCGAAACCCAGGC
>Ga0209698_10002161_pt1 | contig 22409 bp, 21 predicted proteins | sample LitLauG_LLR_2012_FD_187203 | JGI IMG/M metagenome (GOLD analysis project Ga0209698, IMG submission 187203) | Freshwater sediment microbial communities from Pennsylvania, USA - Little Laurel Run_MetaG_LLR_2012 (SPAdes) (version 2) | ecosystem: Environmental > Aquatic > Freshwater > Creek >...
GCCGCGTTGCTCGCGACGGCTGCGGCCGGAATGCTTGCAAGGTGTTCCCATGCCAGGTGGTTATGCTGACCGGCTAGGTCGCATCTCAATCCGTGTACGGGCTGTCCGTTGAGGCAGGCGCATCGCCAGCAGCATTGCGCAAGATGCTCGCCCGCCAAGCGTTAACCAGCGAGTTGATGGAGACGCTCGGCGCGGACGTGCCGGAGGCTTTGCAGCGTATGGTCTCGGCGGCAAACCCGCTGATGGCGCGACGCGGGGCGGAACTGGCGAGAGCGTGGCGGAACCGGAGGGACCTCGCGGCCAGCTATCCGGCGGTGTCCGCCGAGGTGGGGACGTCACTGCACCTCGATTCTATTGATTTCACCGATGCCGTCCTGGAACGCACAGAGACGTTTTTGTCGCTCGAACAGCACCTGCTGCGGCGAGTGGCCGCGAAGGTAGTCGCTGACCCTGGCGCCGCTCAGATAGCTGAGACACGGCAGCGCGGTTTCTGGGCGGAGCAGGACACTGAGTTACAGGCAGAGTGGGCGTTGGTGTCTCAGGCGGGCCAACTGCTGGCGCGTGCTGCACAGGTCGAGAAGGATCGGAATGCGCGGGCGTTTTCCTGGGCGAAAATCATCGAACGCTACACCGGCGAGGCGAACTGGGCGGAACTTGACACACTGCACCGGCGGCTGGAGCGCCGGGCAAGCAGCCTGGAATTCGCTCTCGCGACGCCTGCGGCCGAAGTGGAGCAACTCGTCCACGCCGTACGACGTCGTCACCAGGACGTTTCGGGGGCGCTCGCCGAACAGTTCGTTCGGGCCTGGCGCGCCGAGGGCTTCGCGGCTCGTGGTCATATCCGGCAGACAGAGATCTTCGAGCACTACGTCGCGCCAGAGACTAAGCACCTCCGCACCGCCTATGTCCTGGTGGACGCACTGCGATGGGAACTAGCTCGGGAGCTTCCGGAAGTGCTGGGCGGCGACTTCGAGACGCGAATGGAATTGGCGATCGGGACAGCGCCCAGCATCACGGATGTCGGTATGGCGGCGCTCCTGCCCTCGGCATCGAGCGGACTGCACGTCGGCGGGACGGCCAAGATACAGGTGAGCCTGCACGGCCAGGTGCTCAAGAATCGCGCCGACCGAATCGCCTATTTGAAGGAGCGTGCCGGCGTGCCGATGGTAGACCTAAGGCTAGAAGACCCGCGCGGTTTTCGGCGCAAGCTGAAAGACCTGGGTGCGGGCCCGGCGCTGGTCGTCGTTACATCGCGTGAGATTGACCAGAGCGGCGAGGACGAGATGACCGGCGCACGCGAACACATGGAGCGCGTGTTAACGCACCTGGGGCTGGCGGTGAGAAGGTTGGCCGAGGAAGGCATCGAGAAGTTCGTTATCGCCGCGGATCATGGATACCTGTATGGCGAGGATTTGGCCGAGAGTGAGAAGATCGACCCGCCAGGCGGCAAGACTGTTCTCTGCCACCGGCGCGTTTGGGCTGGCCAAGGTGGCGCAGCCAGCGAGAACTATCTACTGACGGAGGTCTCGCGATTCGGTGCGGATTCGGATTTAGAAATGGCCGTGCCCTGGAACTTGGCCGGTTTCCGCACTTCGGGACCAACGGCCTACTTTCACGGTGGACTGTCGCCGCAGGAGATCCTGCTGCCGGTGATTGTGGTGACGCCTAAGATCACTGGCACCGTCAAGGGAACGAAGAAACTGGCTTGGGAGGTGTCGCTCGGCAGCGCCAAGGTGACGGCGAGATTCCTGAGCGTGCGCATCCAGGCACGTTCCCAAGGTCTATTTGCCGAGTCGTGGCCCGTGGTGCGCATAGAGGTTCGCGCAGCGGGGGAGGTTTGCGCAATCCCGGTGAGCGGGTCCTACGGGTTCCAGGAAGCGACCGGCGCGGTTGCATTACGCTCGCTCGAAACGGAGCTCGCTGTGACGGAAGTCAATACGGTTGCGCTAATGCTGACGGGAAAGGCTCCCTCGCGAGGAACTGTGAGCATCCATGTGCTGGATGCGGCGACTGGGGTGGAATTGAAGAAGATCGAGAACGTGGAGGTTTCGCTTGCCATCTGATGCCGAACCGCTGGACGCCTTGGACCAGAAGGTCAGCCAGGTTTTTGCCGGGAAAGTGGTCCGCAAGGAGTTGGTGCGCAAGCTGAAGTTCGGCTCGACCGTGCCAGTCTATGTGCTGGAGTATCTGCTGGGGAAATACTGCGCAACCAATGATCCGTTGGCCGTGGAAGCGGGGCTAAAGATCGTCAACTCGACGCTGACCGAAAACTTCGTGCGGCCGGATGAAGCGAATCGTGTGCAGTCGATGGTGAAGGAAAAGGGCCGCTACACGCTGATTGACAAGGTGAAGGTCCGGTACCTCTCGGACGACGACAAGTATTGGGCCGAGATCGTCAACTTTGGTCATAAGTTTGTGCATGTGCCGGACCGGTATGTGCGGCAGTTCGACCGACTGCTGGTGGACGGGGTTTGGTGTGAGGTGGAGCTTCGGCACGAGTATGACGATCAGGCGTCGGGGAAACGGAGTCCGTTTTGGATTGAAGAACTGCGACCGATTCAGGTGGCGGCCTTCGATCTGAACGAATATGCAGAAGCGCGACGGGGGTTCACTACGGATGAGTGGATCGACCTTCTGATCCGGACCGTCGGGCTGGAGCCGGCGGGTATGGAGAAGCGGCTCAAGATGCTGTATCTGCTTCGGCTTGTCCCGCTGGCCGAGCAAAACTACAACTTGGTGGAACTTGGTCCGCGTGAAACTGGCAAGAGCTTCGCCTACCAGCAGCTTTCCCCGTACGCGATCCTGCTCACCGGCCCGACGACGGTGGCGAATCTCTTCTACAACATCGCCACGGGGAAGATCGGGCTGGTAGGCCTGTGGGACGCAGTGGCGTTCGACGAGGTTGCGGATCTCCAGAAGATGCCCAAGGAGGTCGTGACCACTCTAAAGACCTACTGCGAGTCGGGGACGTTCGCGCGCGGCAAGGAGCAGTTGTCAGGCACGGCCTCCATCGCCATGTTCGGCAACACGAATCAGCCCGTCGAAGTGATGGTGCGGTCGTCGCACCTGTTCGCTCCGATGCCCGAAGTCATTCGTGAGGACACGGCGTTCCTGGATCGAATCCACTTCTACATCCCTGGTTGGGAGATCCCGAAGATGCAGATGGCCATGTTCACCAGTGGCTATGGCTTCGTGGTGGACTACCTGGCTGAGGCCCTGCGAGAGATGCGCCGGCGGAACTACACGGAAATCATCGACCGTGACTTCGCTCTGGGCTCGCAGTTGAAGAGCCGCGACGTCAAGGCAGTGCGGAAGACCGTGGCCGGGCTGATGAAGTTGCTCCACCCGCACGGGGAGGTGGCCAAGGAAGAACTGCGGGAAATGCTGGAACTGGCAATGGAAGGCCGGCGCCGGGTAAAAGAGCAGCTCAAGAAATTGGGGTCCTTCGAGTTCTTCCAGACTTCGTTCAGCTACATCGATAAGGAAACGGGCGAGGAGCGGTACGTCGGCGTGCCGGAGGAAGGTGGCCGGAATGTAATTGCGAGCGACCCGCTTGAGCCGGGTTCGGTGTACGCCGCCAGCGTTGACGACCAGGGCAAGGTGGGCCTTTGCCGTATTGAAGTCGGCTGCGCGACTGGTACCGGCAAGCTGAAGCTGGCGGGCGGCATCGAGGGCACCATGAAGGAGTCCATCCACCGGGCGTTCGGCTACTTGCAGGGCGGAAAAGTGAAATTGGGCATCGCGCGAGATTTCGAGACGACGGACTTCCACGTCGAAGCTATCGATCTGCTGCAGAACCGCGTCGCCTGCGAATGCGGCGTGGCCCTCATTGTCGCCATCATCTCGGCGATCAAGCGAATCTCTGTCCAGCCGGCGTTGGTCATCCTGGGCGACATCAGTATCCAGGGGAACCTGAAGGGCGTTCGAACATTGGTCGAGCCTTGCCAGCTAGCGATGGAGAACGGGGCACGCCGGGCGCTTATACCAATTGAGAACCGCAGGCAGTTTCTCGAGGTGTCCGGCGACGTCGCCGAGAGGCTGGACCCGATCTTCTACGGCGACGCGCCAGTGGCGGCAAACAAGGCGCTGGGGATAACCTAAGCGTTCCGCTGGGAGAGCATCGATTTATGGCAGAACAAGAACCGAAGACGAAGGGGGCCACTGACGATCCCTGGGAGGACCTGGTCGTCAGCCTGCTCTCGGTGAATCAGTATTCACTTGAGCGGACCTATGAATCGATCAAGGGCCTGCGGGACCAGCGATTGTTCAATCCTACCAATTTGAAGCAGTGGGATCACGGCGAATTTGTTGCTCGTCTGAAGGCTGCGGGCTGCGACCGGGGGCAGTTCATGACCAGCTTGTTCGCGCTCCGCCTGGCCAACCTCGGCGCTTTGATTCAGAGCAAGGGGTTTGATAGCTGCACCAGGATAATCTCGGGGCGAGACACACGCGCGATTGAGGAACTGTTGCTGCCCGTTAACGGTATTGGTCCTAAGGTAATCGCGAACTTCTACCTCCTCCGTGACATCGCCAAGAAATGATCAATGCTTGTCCATCCTCCAAAAGACCCAGCCATTGACTGCGTGCTTGGTCAGGCTCTTTGCCGCCGCCGACGGGCTGTTGAAGGTCTCACCCTGGAGGCGGTACAGTACGCGCCCTTTCTGTTCCACGACCGAGAGGCTATAGGTCTTTCCTTGGTAGTCCTTTTTGAACGTCGATCCGGGTTTGGGCAGCGTTCTGGTCTTTGTCTTCGGCATAGCTGCGCGCCTCCTCGAAAAATCAGAGTCTAGCATCCCTCGGTTCATCGATGCATGGCCTGCCCCTACGTGACCTACGTGAAGATGCTTCGCATGAGCGCCAATTTGGTCACCGGTCCGCGTGGACCGATGTTTCAGGCCGCGGTTTCTTTCTTTACGGCCTGCAGCCCTTTTGGCCCTCGGTGGTCACGGCAAATCCGGCCATGGAGGGTCACCTCAAAACCGGCCATAGGGCCGCGGCCAGGACATGTTGTTGTTGTACCGCGCCGGAGGCCGCCGCGACAAGAAGTTTTTGATTTGAGTGGCCGAGCATTGGCATCCCGGCTATGCTGGCTTTGCCTGGGGAGGATAGTGGCAACGAGTTCCGGCGGACCACGAAACGCGTGCTCCGGCGGGAGCTGAATATGGTCAGTGGCGGCCGAATAAAAGGCACGGTCGCCGCCGATGCGGATCACGGCGCCGCTGTTCTTCAGGATGGTATCGGCCGCCTCGGGAGGCGTCCACGGTGCTTCCTCGAAGGTCGGTGCCTGATAGTCGGGGATGCACTCGATCTGCGACGCATGAAAGACGGCGTAATGTCTCAGGAACCGGATCGTCTTCTTGCCGTCCTCGGCGTCGTCGTCTTCGACCTCATAGGGCTTGGTGAAAAAGATGGTTGTAGATTTCTCGCCCTTGCGGACCTGCCATTCCTTTTCCAGCGCCTGCTGGTAGGTCATCCAGCGCGGGTCGCCGGATTGAAAGGCGCGAATATCCATGCCGAGAATGAGAACATTGATGCCGTGGTAGCGCTTGCCAGTGACGGGATTGAAAGGGGCCTGCGGTCCGCCGGCCCTTTCCGGGTCCCAAGGGCGAATCCAGGGCTTAACGCCCTTTCCAGTTCGGCGATCATACGGTTCGCGAATTCCTGCATGGGATCGCGGTGCAAGGTATTGGTCATCAGTCTCGACCTCCGCGATTGATTGGGATGGCGGGCCGGGGCGGAATTGTCAATACGCCGACTCGGCCGGCGGACGAGTTCGCTTTTTGCGGGCTTTTCGTGTTTTCGTCACGCTGCCCTCCGTTCGTCGGTGGCCGCAAGGCGGGCGATAGCGGTTTGATGGTGAACGGCGTCAAGCTCGATGCCGATGTATTGGCGTCCTGTACGCTGCGCTGCGACGCAAGTGGAGCCAGAGCCTGCGAACGGGTCGAGGACGAGTTGGCCAGGTTGGCTGAACGCCTCAATGAGCGGCTTCAGGATCTGGGTGGACTTTTGAGTTGGATGGAGTTTGTTGCCGGTGTACCTCCAGTCGATCACGTCAGGTACCGGCGACGCCGGATAGGGCGCGACGCCGGGAGGATCGCGGACGAGGTGGTAACGCACCTCGTTCGGGCTCATGGGATCGAAAGTGACCGTGACCCTTGAGATTCAAGCTGAAATCCCCGCTGGCGCGCCCGACAACGTCGTGCGGACGGTTACGGAAAACAGTCGCCGCTGAAGTCTGGGAGTAGCGGCTTCGAGACGGAGTAAAGGGTCTGCCCGGCGGAGGCCTCTACAGTGATGTGGGCCTGCCGCTCATTTTCTTGCGCTTCCGCGCCTCCTCGGGCTGGACTGTAGGCACAATGCGCAGAGTTGGAACGGGCTTTATTGCTGCGCCCGAAGCACCTGTAAATGATCTGCCATGTCCCGTGATCTCAGGCCTCCGAGGAGAGAATCCATCAAGCCAAACTCTATGATCCAGCGCTTTCCCACACCTTTGCTATACGAGGGCAAGAAACTCTCCGGCGTCGGATACTCAATATGAATATCTGCGTGAACGCCCTTTACTATATAACATCCAACCGTCTGCATCTTGCTACCCGTCGGAGCTAAGACAATTCGGTATTCGGCGGCATTGCTCCAGTAGAGATCGAGAAGGACGTTGACCGTTTCTTTGTAGTCCAGAGTGGAGGCCGCGCGCTCAGGCAGGACAATGCCACTCTCTGTCAAGCGACAAGGATTATCTTCCTCCGGCCACTCGCGTCGCAACTCCTCATGAATCCAGGCAGTTGCGCGTTCCCGCCATGAGTGAAGAGGCGGTCGCCCATTCACTAGGAATAGACGGCTTGGAGAAATGCAGTTAATCAAGGCTTGAGTCAATACCTCATTCATCGACATGAATGCTATAAGGGCTGTGGGCTCGCCTTGAAGTGCCACGCTGGATAACCGTTGCGAACGCACGACCCCGCCGACACCGCCATAAACCTGAATGCTCGGCCGCGGGTAAACCCCGTCTCTTGCATGGAGATACTCTTCCTCGGATGGCCCATATTCTTGCGCCTCCGCATAAAAAACGGTTACGACCCTCTTCATCTCGCGGCACACGTCGAGTGCCACCATAATCGCAAGACGCGACATCGCCGAAATATCCAGGAGGACTCGTGGCTGGGCCACCTCGTTCAACCAGTCCCTTAGGGAATTTTCAAAACGATCAGGGTCAAACCGGTCATAGTCGAGAGGCCTCGCGAGGCGTTGTGCAATACCTCTCGCAGCATATGCTTCGAGTAAATCCGCTTCCCTGTTGTTGGTACCCCAATCCTTATAGACGACAAGACCGAGCGAACCCTCCACAGGGTTGAGGACCGAGATCAACGCCATCGTCCGGTCTTCGAATCCTCCGGCTGCGATGATCGCGGTGTCCCTCACGACCAATTTTTCGGGACATGCGACCAGTTGCGGAAGAACGATTTGGTTTACGGTCATGCCGTTGTTGATAACGCTTTCCAAGGGCGTCAGTCCTCATCCTCAAGGTCGTTGTATGCAGGATCAGATTCTGCAATTCGCTGATCCTCGGCATCAAACTTAAAACGCTCCTGGTCAGGGCTCACGGCCAGGGTCGGTGCCCGATGCCTTCGCCATGAGTCCATGAAGGTATCTGGGTGTACCAAGAGCATGCGAAACCACTCGCAAGACATCGCAACACTGTCTCGTTTCGACAATGCGAGTACGCAATAGGGTAGGAGCAGGCGGCGCAGATACAAACGAGGAACCATCGCGCCGCGAACACTCTTTCCGCGTGCGTCTCGCATGAACAGCCCGTACCGGATCAGGTCGCGATAGATTTCCGTGGCCAGACCATCGAGTCTAAACTCATCTGTTATTTCGATCCTAAATGCCATTTTAGGAACTTCTCTCGTCCGCCCGTTCTCTTTCATCATGTATACCGGACCCAACAACTCTAATCGGGCAGCATCCTTGAAGGCCTCCACAATGGCCTTGAGATGCGTGCCGTAGAGACCGCCAGCGAGCTGGCTGAGAGCGCCTGAAGCAACGGAGGAATCAACGAGCGATTTCATAAGCCTCGGGTCGCTTGGCTGATCTCGCGTCTGCATGTCGAGCCACTGGCTTCCCCGATTTCTGAACGCTCGATCTTGATCTTCCTCGCCGATCCGTCGCGTCAGACCGACTTGATCAGTCGGCGTGCCCGCGTCTACAAGATCCTGCATCAGCTGAATCATAATCCTGGTGTCGCCAGACCATAGGCAGCTAAAGACTTCTCTGCCGTGGTAGAGCGCTCTTCTTCTCGTGGCTCCACGAAGCAATCCTGCCTTGGAAGGCTCCCTTGGCTCTGGCTCTTCAGCACGCAACATTCGTGCAAACTCAGTCTTTGATTTTCCCAAGGAGCCGAGCAATCCCTCCAGCGTTCGACTCTCGATCGCGACGCGCTGATCGGAGGCAAGTCGCTTCGAAAATACTTCGCTGAGAAAGGCGCTACGCTCGGTGTCGTTCATGAACAGCGCTTCCTCACCCAAATCAACAAGCCTGTAGTCGTCGCCTTCCTGCAACGCCTTACCGGTCAGATCTTCGGGCAAGAACGTCGTTGCTGCTTCCGTGGCAATCTTGAACACAAACTCGTGCGATCGTTGGAAGAATACTCGATTCAGGGCGCGTTGCATGCTGAGCGACAGTCTGGGCGTCGTGTAATCATCAATGAAAAGCAAGACGATTCTCTCCCCCATCCATCTGCAGGCGTTCCGCATCAGCGGGACCATTCGCTTGAGCCATGCATGATGCCCGAATTCTGGTCGGCCAGGAAAGTCGCCTGCCGCTGGCCGAGTGATGAAGGAGTTCTTGATTTGCTCAAGCAAGGCGCGGTGCCGCTGTAGTTGGCTTTCTTCTGCAATAATGGGCGCAGCATTCTTAGGCTGACCAAGCCACTCCGTTAGGAGTTCGATGAGTGCCGGCGAGGGCGACGATCCCCCGAGTCGGGCCTGAGCTGCCTCAACGGCTAGAAAATCGGACAAAATACACAGGTGCGTAAAGCAGAAAAGGTTGGCAGTTGCGTCCTCGTTCGGCGTGTTCGGAAAGACCGAAAAGGCATCTGAAATGTCGTTTGCGTTGACGTAGATGCCAACAAACGGCGCCGGGCTATCATCGATTGGACCGCACTCGACGATTAATCGTTCGCTCAACCTCCGGAAAAGCATGGTCTTGCCACAACCCCTAGGACCCGTGACTACGGAGGTGATGTCGCGTTCTAGAATTCGGGACCGAGCCGGAACCGTTGGAACGAAGAGCGACTGCCACAAACCCCAGTCATCTCCCAACATTTCGGTTATCTGATATGAACCTACTGAGAATCTGCGGAGTTCTTGCGCCCTATTTATCTGTATGCTTTCCTGGGCGACATTCTCAACTCGACCCGCGTGTCGTCGGATTGCGGCGAGGGATTCGAGAATGCCTCTGGGTAAAGATCGCTCGCTCTGAGTAGCCTCTGACAGAACCTTCCGAAGGACTGAGCCTATGCCTTCGAGTAGCTGCCTGTCACTCCGATTGGCGGTGGTCCAATCAACCTTCGCTGCCAGTGAATCGAAGATCGATGCGAGGCCGGAATAGTCGTCTTTGGGTTCCGGTCCGCCATGGGTCGCACCATATCCGAAATCGGACACGTATACTGGCTCAAGCGGTTGGAGGGTTGAATCAAGTTTAGATTCGTCCTTTTCACCAATTAGAATGTTGCCTGGGTGCAGATCTCCATGGCGGAGGATACCCCGGTGCTGGCACGCATGCAGGACCCGAAGTATCGTTTCTACAATCGCGAGCACAAAGCTAACCGTGACAGAAGGTGGCCCATCCAAGATCGATTTCAGATTCCGTCCGGGATGAATGTAGTCCCAGACGGTGTACTGGACTGCTGCGGAAGTCTTCTCAAAACGAACCGTGGCCGTGTCTAGATGGTGGAAATTGACGACGTTTGGAACGGTCGAGAGCTTCCCGACTTTCCTTAGCTCGGTTTCCCATCCCTCCTTCAGCTTGGGAATTAACTTGACGGCGCGTTCGACCTCAGGGATATCCCTAAGGTGGGCCCGGTAAACGTAACCGATTTTCCCGCAACCTATGTAATTGTCGAGGACATAATCACCAACCTGTTGCCCGCCTACGCTGGCGAGCCAAGCAAAAGACGAATGCGCCGAGGGTCTAGTGGTGCGTTTCATTGACTGATGCTCTTTCCCGAACACAAGTATCTGCGGCTTGCCGCTACCTCGACAACCGCTGAGGCATCTTTCACCGACGCGTGCCCAGGGGCAAAGCGAACGGCTATCTTCTGTAACGTCAACACGAAAGCGTAGCTATTCATTTCCAACGAAATCGTCAATCTCTGAGCAAGCACCCGTCCGATTGGTATTCTCCCTGAACCAGAGAACGGATCGAAGATCAAGCTCCTCTGGCAAGGAATCGAGTTCGGATGAGCTTGCAGATTGCTTGCACGCAGCCAGAGCGGGAACGAATTCGGGCTGAATTCGTTGAGCGTCCTTCGCATCGGTAGTGCGCCTGCAAGCATATAGATTGAAAAACCAAGGCCATCTGGCAATCATCGCCAGCCGTCCAAGGTCTGAGCTTTCAATAATACCTCCCTTCGAGATCCCCAGTTCATTCACGTGAGCGCACCTGAGTGCGGACATCGGCGGATTCGCAGCAAGGGTCTACAAGCCTCTCGCGACATCCTTGAGACGAAGGCAGCGTTTTTCCACCATTCCAGGAGACCAGATTTGCCAACCCCATTTTGCATGTTGATCTGTCTGTCTTCGGTTCTTAGCCGTGCCTCGCACTGCCGCCATCTCTGGGCTGAGCCAACATCAGGTAGTGTCCTACTTCGCGACGATGTTGCGTGCGACCTTCTCGACTTCGCCAAGATAGAACTCCATGTACGAAATTAACGGATTCGAGGCCGGAACCGTCGTTAGAAGAAAGCCGCCGACGGTCGTATTAGGTGGGAGAGCGGTCAGTTCATTGCGGACGAGAGTCTCGAACTTTGTACGCGCGACGCTTGACTGGTGTGCTATCGCATTTCGGATGGTCGTTAGTTGCTCCAGTCGTGTTTGCTGTGCCGCAAGCGCTGGGGTGAAAGGTTTGCCGTCTTTAAACCAGCGATTCGCCCTCTTGCGAACATTGCCCACGTCCCATTTGGCATACTCCTTTCCTTCTGTGCACCATTCCGAAGCGGCATTACGATCCGGTGGAAAGCCGTAGCGATGCGGCCGGCGCTTCGGAAGTTGGTAGCCCAATAAATACAGATAAAATGCTTCCTCCAGGAAAATCTCCCATCCCGTGAACGCCCTGAGGAAGGCCACTTCCGTCAGCGTATCCCTTCGCGGAATCGTTATTTGGGCATTCGCACCCGGTTGCCGCGGGATCGACCATTTACTGGCGTCATCAGCCAGCTCCCGGGCATCCTTCAAGCAACGGGAGAATACCGCATACGTGGTCAGAAGTCTCGATGCGGGCATGGGGTCTCACGCCGCAAGTGCCTTGAGCAACTTACGGCAAATGTAATCAGTCAAGATGGTACGCTTGTCCGCGTGTACCCAGTGAACAGTCAAAGCGTCAAAAAACTTGCGGTCATCTGCCGACAGAGCTACTTCCTCGTGCTCGGACTCGGCTTCCTTGATCTTCGCGATTAGGGCGTCTATGCTTTCTAGTGCTGACTTGATCTTCGGATAATCAGCAACCTTGATTGTCTGCCGTGCAGCTTTCAGTCTGGGCAACCCCCACTTCATATGATAAATGGCGCAGAAGAGGGGGTACAAAAGGCGTATCGCTGAGAACTCCGACTGAGGAAGGTCGTTCTTGAAGATCGCAGCGATAGCGTCGATGGTCTCGCGGAACCGTCGCTCGTGGGTTTCGCGAGATGGGAATTCGTCGTCGTAGTCCTCGTAAGCCTTGTCGATATTGCGCTTGTCTCCTGCCGTGATGCCGTCCTGCAGGGCAATTAACAAGTCAGAGATATACTCCGCTTCCGCCATGCGGAGCACGGCTTTCTCGGAAAAAATCTTATTGTCGATGAAGAATGTCGTAAACTCTGTCGCAAGAGAGTATACACATGACTTGAAGTCACCAAACCATTTGGCATTGCGGAGTTCTTGATGCTTGAGCTTTTCAGCATAAGTATTGATGCGGGCGAAAACATCGTATACTTCGTTGTCCGGCATGTCTTGGAGCAGATCAACGACGAACTCGTATTTGAGAATGTCGCCCTTTGTGTCATCGTCTAGCCCGCTGAAAGTGCGCCCCCCGAGCGTCTTGTGATGCGACTTGCTGAGTTTGAATCCGTCTTTGAGGAAACTGAGTACTGTGTGCAGCCGCTGCTGGCCATCGACGATTTCTCGCCTTGTACGGCGCGTCTTGGCATTTAGGCTTTGCCGCATGTAAATCTTTGGTATCGGCTTGCCGCGGATGATCGTATCGATCAGGTAGGAACGAGCTTTGTCGCTCCACACATCACGGCGCTGGAACTTTGGCTGGAGCGTCAACTCGCCTCTATCGTCCCATTCTTCAAAGTCGCGAATGCTATAGTTCCGTGTGTGAAATAGCTGTTGCACTTGGATTTCCTCCTTACGACCACGCGGAGTTGTTGCGCAAGATGACAATGGTTTCCGAAGTGCTCCCTGTGAGTCCGCGCCGGACCCGGCGGTCGTTGGGGATGGCTTCGGTGTGATCGAGAATATGCGTGTAGCCCTCCTTCATCGCGATCTGCGAAATCAGCGCGGGCAAGTTGGCGTCCTTAAGCTCGCTACTGCCGTCTCCGACTACGAGGATGCAATACTTTTGGGGCTTCAAAACCGTTTTCCACTTTTTAAAGCACTGACCCATTAGCTTTAGGAACGCTTCTTTTCTTGGCGAAATGACTTGATCAAGGGCGTTCGAGTCTCGAACGCCAAGGAACCAAAGCCGTAACCGATTGTCTCTGCCGTAATCGAGCTGGCGCATGTAGGGTGGGCTGGTGATGATTGCATCTACCTTAGATGGCGGCGTAAGCAGGTGCGCAGATTTTGCGAAGCACCTTCGGTTAATCGATCCATCCAACTCGGGTACTCGCCGAAACGCTCTTTCAATCTTTGCTTCGAAGCGGTCATCGAGCGAACGATATTCATAGAGTTTGGGAAATGCCCCTCGTGGAAATGCCTTTACACGTAGGTATGGAACAGTGTGACTGCTCGGGAAAGAAAGGAATCCCGGCCGCTGATGATGAAGGATTCCAAGCAAGGATGCGAGTAGAAACCATCTGCGGCGCCTTCGCAGGGTATACGTCCATCCAAGCGTTTCTCGAAGCGTCTCTGGGTGGAAGAAATCCCTAACCCACTTGGGTACGCTCCTGAGGTCTACATAATCTGCGACAACCTCTGCTTCGGGCGCGAGTTCTTCCAAGTCGTCGATGGCATCATCAAGGGAATCGTATGGAAAGAGTTTTGCTCGCGTGAGTAGAGCGGCATAAGGGCTGAGATCGTTAGCAATGATGTTGCGGCGGGCCGCCCACGCTTCGAGCGCGACAGTGCCCGAACCGGAAAACGGATCGTAGACCAAATCGCAGGGTTCAGTGAACTGCGAGATGAGTGAACCTGCAATCGACGATTTCAGCTTGCCTATGTAGGGGGAGAGCTGGTGAAGCGTGCTCTCGGCTTTGAGGGCGCTACCTTCCCAGTTGCAAGCCAGGATTGACGGCGGGGGGGCCGTTCTGATGAGGATCTTCGGATTCGAGGCCGTTGCCATTCGATAGTCTGCTTAAGCGAGCTTGTGCTGTCCTATGCAACGCAGATCGCCGCCCGCGGCGTTCTCAATCAGGCGATGCTGCCAAGCCATACATTCTAACGCAGTTCTGTTCCAGAATGCCAATGTCGCGCGCGACCTAGGTGGCGGCAACGCTCCCCGACCTGCTGACCGCCGCGAGCATCATCCCGCCGGTCATCCTCAAACCCCGCTTTGGGAAATGGGGCGCGATGGTGCAATGCGCTGACTCCGTCCAACACGCCCAAACAACTCCTCGCCGCCATACCTCTGGCGACGGCGTTTCTCATCGAAGAGTTCGTGCCAAGCACCGAGGCCAGCGTCACGGTGCTGCCGCCAGGACCATAGATCTGCACCGCCAACACATTCAGATTCCGCCACGGCACCACCTCGATGTCGGGAATGAGGCGTGGACGGATCGAATCGGCGACCAGGTTTGCGAGTTTCTCTTCCGACGCCAGCTCACCGCGGACGTTCTTCGACCCCATCATCCACACCGATGACGACGATACCGCCAGCCGTGTTCGCGAACGCAACCAGGCATTTCAGAATGTCCTCTGGGGATGACAAGTCCCGCTTGAATTCGACGGTCTTCCCTTCGGTGCGCTTCAGCAGTTCGACGAGGATCACAACTCCGCATCCTACTCGGAAGTGCTCCTCGCCGCAAGGCTTCCGAGCACCCACACGGGACTGTGCCAGAACTGTGCCAAAACCCATCTCCTTGACTGCCTTGGGATTGCTTCTGAGCGAAAAGCAGATTCCCCAAGTTGTTGTAAACATAAAGAATGGGCCCTAACAAATGGAGCCTTTGGAAGCCACGCTTCTCCCTTGGGCGCAGGGGGTCGGGCGTTCAAAATCGCCCCGCCCCGACCAAATAGAATCAAGCAAGATGCCAACCTGCCGGTAGCGCACCTGCTTATCAGGCAGCAGGATAGGTCTCTAAGACTCTGCCAACATGGACCACGGCGACAAGATTTTCACCAGTCCAATGCAAAACAAGATTCTTTGAGAATGGAATTCTCTGGCTGTTGGGCCTGTCCCGCCGGTGAAATAGTCAGTGGCTGTGACAGAGTTTGCAGGCTGCTTCCTTTGCGTAGAGAAGGTCAGCTCTTACCGTGGATCCATGGGCGTTGTGGCACGTGCCGCAGCGCTCGAGCACTCCTGGGTCGTGAGTGTGGATTTTGTCAAAATCGTCTCGCTGATGGCAATCGAAGCAGCCACCTTTAAAGACAAAACGGCCGCTCCGGCTTAAGCCGTGGCATTGCGTGCATTGTACACCGGCAATCGGCGGATGCTGATGAAAGGGCTGAAAACCTGGGGGAGCGTTCGGACCCACAAAAAAGTGCACTTCCTTCTTGCCACCCTCCCATACCAATCCGAGTGCGTGCAATCCAGGCGTCGCTTTCACAGTGGCGTGCAGGATATTCGGGAACGGCTGTTCGCTGGTGATGAAGACGCCATCCAACTGGAGCCGTCCCGAGGGTGCCGTGGCAACGATATCGATTGGGTCGCTCTTGTAGGCTGAACGATCGGCCGGGCGCAGGATCTCTCCTGCCTCGTCATCGGCGCCGGAGAGTAGTCCGCAAGTCAACGCGATCGCGGCTAGGATATGTCCAATCATGAACGAGCCCGCACGAAGGAGCGATCGATCTGCGAAATCTTGCCCGTTCCGGCCATTCCCATGACGGCGGCCAACTCCGCCTGCAGGATTTCAACGATTCGCACTACGCCCGCCTGCCCGAATGCCGCCAGTCCCCACAGGTACGGACGCCCGACTCCCACTGCCGTCGCACCCAGCGCGAGCGCCTTAAACATGTCGGTGCCACGGCGGAATCCTCCATCCACCAACACCGGGATCTTGCCATTGGCCGCCGCTACACACTCGGGCAGAGCCTCGATCGTAGCCCCTACCTGGTCCAGTTGCCGCCCGCCGTGATTCGATACGATCACGCCCGAAAGGCCGTGTTTGACGGCGCGTTCGGTATCCTCGCCGGTCATGATGCCCTTCACCACCACTGGAATCTTGCTCACCTCGCGCATTTGTTGCAGAGTCTCCCAGGTCGGCGTCGGAAAGGGCCGCGGTTGGGGCACGTCGCCTGCCGTCCACAGCACATCGTCGGGATGGTAAACCAACTCGCCCTTTTCATTGCGCGGCACGCCTCGCATCTGGCACCAACTCCGCACCAGGCCATTATGCATGCTGCGCTCGCGATGCGATACGACATAAATGTCCACCGTGACGGAGATCACCGAACAGCCCTGGTCCTCGAGTCTGTTGGCGAATTCCGCCATCTGGCTCTTGTTGCGGAACTCCGTCGCAGTCGTGTACTGCCACCAGACCTTGGGCCCCTTGCCGGAGGCGACGACATCGCTGATTCCCCCGTTCGTAATCATCATGGCATTGGCATTCCCCGCGGCCAATGCGGTCTCCTGTTCTCCGTTTAGAACGAAGCAGTTCTTGCCGCCCGTGACGGAAAGATAGAAAGGCTGCGGCAGAGAATTGCGGAACAGAGAGACCGAGGTATCGATTTTGGCGACGTCGTTGAGCAGAAAATGGGGGCGTTGGGCAAGAGAGAATCCGGGAGCTTGATTGCGCGGCTCCCAAAATAATAGAAGTCCTTGTACCAGGGAACGGCGAGTTCTCCGGGCTGTGGCAACAATAATGAGGTGCGGGCTCTCTTCGTCGATCATCTGGGAACGTTGTGGGCTGGGGCCCGAGATAGCTTGTGCTCGTTCGATCCGGCAACCAACCGGTTTCGGGAGTACAAAGCCGGCGGCGAGGGCGGTGCCGAAATAGACGCCATCGCCGAGGATGCGGCGGGGATATTGTGGATCGGGTGCAGGAATGGCGGCGTGCAGCGCTTCGATCCCGTGACGGGCAAGTTCACGATCTTCCGGCATTCCGCCGCGGCTGGCAGCCTGAGCAATGATGTGGTGACCTCGATTCTTGCGGATCGGTCAGGAACGATTTGGGCTGGAACGTTGGACGGTCTGAACCGGCTGGATGCCGCAACCGGGAAGTTTACAGTTTACCTGGAGCGGGATGGCTTGCCTGGCAACATCATCAACGGCGTTGTCGAAGACGCGAAGGGCGACCTTTGGATCACTACAAGTTACGGACTCTCCCACTTTAGGCGGCGATCGGGGACATTCTATAACTACTATCGTTCCGATGGAGTCCTCGACGATCTCACGGGAGCATGGAAGGGCAGTTCGGGCCAGATATTCTTCGGTTCTTATAGTGGATTGACTGCATTGTCGCCCGACGCGGTGGATGAGAACGTCTTCGTCCCTCGAGTGGTCCTCACCAATTTTCAGATCTCCGATAAACCCGTGCCCGTTCGAGCAGACTCGCCGCTGAAGAAATCGATTTCTGTCACTAGGGCTCTGACGCTCTCCCACAGTCAAAACACTTTGTCGTTCGAATTCGCCGCCCTCAGTTTTGCCGATGTGGAACGAACCCGCTATCGTTACCGGCTCGAGAGACTCGAAAGCGGGTGGACTGAAGTTGCCAGCACGCAACGCTTCACACGCTACTCGACCCTTGCGCCGGGAGAATATGTTTTTCACGTCGAAGCCCGAAGCAGCCGCGGGAACTGGACGGAGAAAGGCGCCGAAGTTCACATCGTGATCCTGCCGCCCTGGTGGGCGACCCTGCCGTTCCGGGCGGCCTGTGCATTGGCCGTTGGATTGATGGTGTGGCTCATGTGGCGTCTTCGCGTCCGCCAAATGGCGAAAGAGCTTAACCTGCGATTTGAGGAGCGGCTGCGCGAACGAACTCGCATCGCCCGCGAACTGCACGACACGCTGTTGCAAAGTTTTCAGGGGTTGATGCTCCGCTTTCAGGTGGCTCATGACGAACTCCCGGGCCGCCCGGCGGAAGCCCGGAAGACTCTGGAGCATGCTCTCGATGAGGCCGCGCAGGCGATTACGGAGGGCCGGGACACCATACAGGGGTTGCGTTTGTCCACGGTCGAAACCACCGACCTTGCCCAGGCGATAAGCTCTCTGGCAGAAGAGCTCGATGACGACGGAAGCAACTCGAACCGTATGGAATGCTCCGTGGAGGTGGAAGGCACGCCGCGGGACGTCCATCCGATCCTCCGGGATGAAATCTACCGGATTGCAGGGGAGGCGCTGCGCAACGCGTTCCGGCATGCACAGGCGAGGCGGATCGCGGTGGCCATCGAGTATGGCGAGCGGCAGTTTCGATTGCGCATTCGTGACGATGGGAAAGGCATCGGCTCGGAGGTACTTCAGGAACAAGGGCGCGTCGGACACTGGGGCTTGGCTGGCATGCGCGAGCGCGCCCAGCTCATTGGCGGCCACCTGGAAATCTCGAGTCAGCAAGAGTCCGGTACGGAGGTTGATCTGAGAATTCCCGCGTCGATTACTTACGCGACCCCTCCTGCTCGCCGTTTCCGGGTCTCAAAGAGGACAGGAACGAACTCATGATTCGGGTTTTGGCAGTCGACGATCACCCGCTGTTCCGCGGAGGGATACAACTCGGCCAAGGTCACGGTTGGAGGATGCCCTTGAAGGACACGGCACGGGCGTCTTGGTATTATTTCACCTAGGACGGCGAATAGGATTCTTTAGGAGGAGCTTCCACAATGACGAGGGTGATTCTGTTTATCGCCTTTCTGATGATGGGAATAGCGCGTCCTGCAAGGTCCCAGGTGGCACCCCACGACCTCAACAAAGCTGTCGACAAACATCACATCACCGCGCCTGCCGGCACGGTACCGCAGGCGAGCGTAGGGCCTCGGCCGATTCAGTTGTCCATCGTCGATGGGACGGACATCCGGTTCGCACGTGTTTCCACGGCAGACGGACTGTCGCAAACAAAAGTGGGCCAAATTGTACAGGACGATCAAGGCTTCATGTGGTTTGGCACGCAGTATGGGCTGAACAGGTATGACGGCTACACCTTCAAAGTCTTCATTCACGATCCAGGAAATCCCAACAGTCTAAACGGAGTGTACATTCGCTCCCTCTTCAAGGATCGCGATGGCACTCTCTGGGTTGGATGCGACCAGTTCGTCAATAAATTCGACCCGGCGACCGAGACTTTTACACGGTACCCGGTTCCGTTTGCCAGCCACATCAGTCAGGACGGCGCCGGGGTGTTGTGGTTGGCGACCAGCACTGGCTTGTATGAATTGGATCGGGCGACAGGGCGAATTCGCCGGTATTCTCATGATCCGAACGATCCTTCGAGCCTCAGCGGCGACGTCATCACCATGAGCGGCGAGGATAAAGGGGGCAGGTTTTGGGTTGCGAATACCAAGGGTCTGGATGAACTCGACCGCAGAACGGGGAAGGTAACGCTACATATTCCGTTGCCTGGAGATTGGACGTTTTCGTTTTACGAGGATCGATTCGGTATATTCTGGATCTTTAACCTGTCCCGCAACGCGCTAGCTGTGTTTGACCGGAAGACGAACACGCTGACTCGCTATTCGTTTTACAAGGGGGAACCGCCGGCCTCGTCCTTCGGCATAACGGCGGTGCTCGAAGACCGGAACGACACTCTGTGGCTTGCAACGTACGGCGCTGGTCTGCTCAAATTCGACCGCGAGCATTGGAGATTTATCCGCTACCGCAATAATCCCGCCGACACCGAGAGCCTACCCCAGAATAGTGTGATCAGCTTGTTCGCGGATCGGGAAGGGAATATCTGGACTGGCTTGGGTCGAATGGGTCTCGCTCGCTTTGCTTCGAAGCCTTCGCCGTTTAAGCGAGTCAATCACAGTCCCAGCAGTCCGAACAGTACGGTTGAACCGTTTGTGGGCGCAATCTATGAGGATAGTCAGGGAATCCTCTGGATTGGCACCCCCGACGCACTCAACCGTATCGATCGCAGGGCTGGGCGCTACTCGTCCTACCGGACCTCCGGACCCGGAGTCGGTTCCGACGTGATTACGATTCGCGAGGACCGTTCCGGCAATCTCTGGGTCGGCACGTACGGCCATGGGCTCCACCGTTTCGACCCGCGGACGGGACAATTCAAGACATACCGGCACGATCCGGCCGATCCGCACAGTTTGAGCAACGACTTTGTCTCGCGCCTGCTTGTCGACCATAACGGGACTCTATGGGCCGCGTCCAAGGACGCCCTGAATCGTTTCGACGCAACCAGCGGTCGTTTCACAATTTATCATCTCGACCCGCAGAAAGACCTGTTTTATCAGGAACTGGTCGAGGATCGCGAGGGCGCCTTGTGGCTTGGCACTGACTCCTCAGGTCTGCGTCGTTTCGATCCGGCGACCGGCCGGTTCACTGTGTATCAGCCCGACATGAATCGTCCGGGGACGTTGAGCGACAACCGGGTAAACTCGGTGCACTTTGATGCTGCGGGCACGATGTGGCTCGGCACGCAGAACGGGCTGAACAAATTCGACCCGAAGACGGGTACGTTTACTGTCTTCACGCGTCGCGATGGCTTGCCTGGTAACGCGGTGGGCTGCATTCTCGAAGGCGATCACGGCGATCTGTGGATGAGCACCAACAATGGGGTAGCGAGATTCAATCCGCAGAGCAGGACAGTCAAGAGTTACTCAACAAACGACGGGCTGCCGGGGTCTGATTTGACCGGTTGGGGCGCGTGTTTCAAAGGTCCAAGTGGAGAGATGTTCTTCGGAGGGTTCAGTGGAGCTACCGCCTTCTTTCCGGACAAAGTTACGGATGCCTCGTACACACCTCCAATTGTTCTAACCGACTTCCGGCTGCGGGGGAATTCGGCAGAGCGGGGAAGTCATTTCTCGCTTCAAAGGTCCGTCTCGTACACCAGTAATCTGACTCTCTCTCACGAAGACAACGTCTTCTCGCTCGGCTTCGCGGCGCTCAGCTACTTCAGTCCGGCGACGAACCGCTATCGGTATAAGTTGGAGGGCTTGGAACCGGACTGGAATGAAGTAGGCAGCGACCGCCGGCAGGCGACCTACACAACTCTGCCTGTGGGCAAGTACACCTTCCGGGTTCAGGGCGCGACCAGTGGTGGCGCCTGGAGCGAGCCCGGCGTGGCGGTGAGCATCGAGATCCTACCCCCGTGGTGGGGCACGTGGTGGTTCCGGTCGGCGTGTGGGATTCTTGCTCTGGCTTCGCTATGGCTCGCATACTATCTCCGCCTCCATCAGATCGCGCAGCAATTCCATGCGCGCTTGGACGAACGCACACGCATCGCCCGCGAACTGCACGACACGTTGTTGCAAAGTTTTCAGGGGTTGATGCTCCGCTTTCAAGTAGCTCATGACGACCTCCCGGCTCGCCCGGCGGAAGCCCGGAAGACTCTGGAGAACGCTCTCGATCATGCCGCGCAGGCAATCACGGAGGGCCGGGATGCCATACAGGGGTTGCGTTCATCCACGGTCGAAACCAACGACCTTGCCGGGGCGATAGGCTCTCTGGCAGAAGAACTCGATGGCGACGAAAGCGACTCGAACCGCAAGGAATACTCTGTGGAGGTGGAAGGCACGCCGCGGGACGTCCATCCGATCCTCCGGGATGAAATCTACCGGATTGCAGGGGAGGCGCTGCGCAACGCATTCCGGCATGCACAGGCGCGGCGGATCGCGGTGGCCATTGAGTATGGCGAGCGGCAGTTTCGATTGCGAATTCGTGACGATGGAAAAGGCATCGACTCGGAGGTGCTTGAGAAGCAAGGGGGCGTCGGACACTGGGGCTTGGCTGGCATGCGCGAGCGAGCCCAACTCATTGGCGGCCACCTGGAAATCTGGAGCCAGCAAGAATCCGGCACGGAGGTTGAGCTGAGAATTCCGGCGTCGATTACTTACGCGACCTCTCCTGCTCGCCGTTTCCGGGTCTCAAAGAGGAAAGGAACGAACTCATGATTCGGGTTTTGGCAGTCGACGATCACCCGCTGTTCCGCGGAGGGATCGTTGCGCTTGTCGCTCATCAACCGGATATGAGTTTAGTCGGCGAAGCGTCTAACGGGCATGAAGCGATCCAGCAGTTCCGTGCTCTGCGCCCGGATGTGACCCTGATGGACTTGCAGATGCCGGAAATGAACGGGGTGGATGCGATGATCGCGATTCTCGGCGAATTTTCCGACGCTCGAATCATCGTGCTGACTACCTACGCCGGCGACGTCCAGGTTTTCCGTGCCCTTAAGGCGGGGGCTCGGGCATATCTGCTTAAGAATCTATTGTATAAGGAGCTTGTCGATACCATTCGCGCAGTTCACGCCGGGAAAAAGACTCTTTCTCCGGAAATCTCCTACCAAGTTGCCGAACATGCCAACGACGATGCTTTGAACGCGGGGGAAATAGATGTCCTGCGGCTGATTGCCGGCGGGAATGCCAATAAGGAAATTGCCGCTCAGCTCTTAATCCCGGAAGAAACCGTGAAGGGCCGAGTCAGAAGCATCCTCGCCAAACTGGGAGCTAAGGACCGAACCCACGCCGCCATGATCGGGCTGAAGCGCGGAATCATCGAATCCTAGTCCCTACAAAGAGTTGCTGCCAGCACCCTTTTTGAGCTTTTCAGCGCTGGGAAAATCCCGTAAATTCAAGTGGAGTGCTGCTCTTTCGACGGTTCTCTTCAACATTCCCAGGCGGTTGGCCCGGCATCGGCCTGCTGCTGATGCGGCTGGTTGCCGGCTTGACATTAGT
>Ga0209698_10002162_pt1 | contig 22405 bp, 24 predicted proteins | sample LitLauG_LLR_2012_FD_187203 | JGI IMG/M metagenome (GOLD analysis project Ga0209698, IMG submission 187203) | Freshwater sediment microbial communities from Pennsylvania, USA - Little Laurel Run_MetaG_LLR_2012 (SPAdes) (version 2) | ecosystem: Environmental > Aquatic > Freshwater > Creek >...
GCTTCCCGCCCGGCCGCTTCCCGGTCCAGGCGGCGCAAGCGGTGGAAAAGCTTCCCCACGGAGCGCGTCTGCTGGCGCCGGACAGCTTCGGCGGCTATCTGATCTATCGCTTCGCCGGCACGCGCCAGGTCTATTTTGACGGCCGCAGCGATTTGTATGGCGCCGCGTTCATGAAGCAATACCTGGTGCTGATCGAGGCGCGGCCCGGGTGGCAAGAGACGGTACGCTCGTTCCGGTTTACACACGCTCTTTTGCCTGAGGACTCGGCGTTGCAAGCCGCGCTGGAGCAGGCCGGCTGGGTTCCAATTTACAAAGATGCCGTGGCGACACTGCTGGAGGCCCGCTAAATGGACCGTCGAAAGGTGCTGCTGATCTTCGCCGCCGCGTGGTTCTCGGCCGCGCTGCTGACGTGGTTTCTGTATTCCTCCGCCAAGGCCCCGCGCGTGGAGAAGACTATTGCCATCGTGGCCGCCGCGCGCGACCTGCCGGCCGGGACGAGGCTGCGCAAGGGCGACCTGAAGATCGTGCGCGTGCCGGAGAAGGACGCCCCCCGGACCGCTTTGTTGGATGAGAAGCTGGCGCTTGAGCATCCGCTGCTGTTCCCCTTGAACGTGAATGATCCGATCACGGCCACCAAGATCGGCAGTTCCACGGGCGTGGAGGGACTTCCATCGGCGATCGACATCGGTAAGCGGGCGATTTCGGTGCCGATTACGGACGCCAGCGGAGTTTCCGGTTTGATCCAACCCCGCGCCCACGTGGATGTGTTATTCACGCGGCCCGGTACGCCCGCGGAAGCCGTAACCACCACGATCCTGGAAGACGTAATCGTGTTGGCGATTGGCCGCACCACGGAGGGAACCAATTCCTCCACCACGCCGGCAGCCGCCGCGCAGGTTGCCACGCGGCCCGCGGCGCAGTCGGCAACGCTGCTGGTAACGCCGGAACAAACGCGCAAGCTCGAACTCGCCAAGAATCAGGGAAAGATCAGCCTGGCGCTGCGCAACCCCCTCGATCATACGTACGCCTCCGACTCCAGCGCCACGACCTCGCAATCGCTCTACGCCGGGCTGCCCCTGCCCAAGGTGGCGGACACGCGGCCCAAGCCCGCACCGGTAATCGTGCAGAAAGTGGTGGAGCCGCCAGCGAAAGAGCCGCCCAAACCCAAGCGGGTGGTCGATGTCTTCCGCGGCGACAAGCACATTCAGGAAAGCTTCTGATGAAAAGCCGCGCCACGCTCCTATCTCTGTTGTTCGCCTTTGGCGCTCCGGCCGCGGACACGCCGGCCGTTCACGCTCTTTCCCTCGTGGTGGGAAGGGGCGAACTGCTGCAGTTTGACCGCGATGTCAACCGCGTGGTGATCGCGGAGCCAAAGATCGCCGATGCCGTGATCGTTTCGCCGCGCGACGTTATGGTCACCGCCAAGGGCGCCGGTCAAACCACTCTCGTCATCTGGGAAGCCGACGAAGCCCCGGCGCGCTACGATGTCACGGTTTTGAGCGACACCACCGAGCTCGAGAATTCGCAGAGATCGCTGGCGGCGGAACTCAAGACGGCGCTGCCGGATGGGGAGATCGGATTCAGCGGCAACGCCGAGACGCTCGTGCTCACCGGCAAAGCAGCCAACGCCGAGCAGGCCAAACGGGCCGAGGCGATCGCTTCCACCCACTCGAAGAAAGTGGTGGACCTGATCCAGGTGGCCGAGCGGCGGCAGATTCTGCTGCAAGTGAAGTTCGCCAGCGTGGACCGCACGGCGCTTTCCCAGTTCGGTTTTAATCTGTTCAGCCGCAACACCACCACCCTGGGCGGGACGTCGACGCAGCAGTTCCAGGCGCCGCTGTTTTCGCAATTGCAGTTCGATAACGGGAATCTGGCGAACACCAATGTCAATCTGTCGAACCTGCTGAACCTGTTCATTTTCCGGCCGGATTTGAACCTCGGCGCCACCATCCAGGCGCTGGAGCAGCAGAATCTGCTGCAGATACTGGCGGAGCCGAATCTGATCGTGGTGGAGGGTTCGGAAGCGAGTTTTTTGGCTGGCGGAGAATTTCCCTACCCCACCATCACGACTACGCCTACCGGCGCAGGCATCGCCCCCGTGGTTTCGGTGCAATTCAAGAAGTTCGGTGTGCAACTGGATTTCACGCCAACGCAAACGGCCTCGGGCGCGATCAACCTGAAGGTGAAGCCGGAGGTGACCGCGCTCGATTACAACAACGCCGTCACTCTGGAAGGCTTTCTGATCCCCGCCATTTCCGCGCGCTCGGCCGAGACCGAAGTGGTGCTTCGGGATGGGGAGAGCTTTGCGATCGCTGGACTGATCGACAACCGCGTGACGCAAATATTGAACAAGGTCAAGGGGCTGGGAGATCTGCCCATCCTGGGCAACCTGTTCCGCAGCCATTCCTCGCAGAAGACGTCCGACGAATTGCTGGTGGTGGTAACGCCACGTTTCGTCACGCCCCTGGCTCCTGGCGAACAACCGGCTCTACCCGAGACGGTGGCGCCGTTCCTGCCGACCGTAACCGAACAGAAATCCGCCCAGAGCAAGAAGAAAGATAAAAACGCCGAAAAGGACGCCGGGAAACCGGAATTTGTGGGACCACGAGGTCATGAGGTTCCCCAGTAGGACACTAGCTCCGACCAAGCGTCTCGCGAACCGGCGCGGCGCCGCGGCCCTTCATCTTCTCGTGATCCTTGTGCCGGTGCTTTTCGGACTGATCGGATTCGCGGTCGATCTGGGTATCCTGTACTCGATCAAGGGGGAACTGAAGGCGGGCGCCAACGCCATGGCGCTGGCGGCGGCGCAGCAACTCATCGGCACCGATACGGCCACGAGCGCGGCCGAAACGGCGATGCAGTTGACCGCCAACAGCTATTACTTTCACGGGTTTCCGATCGGCCAGACCACCGGTTCGGCCGCCAGCACGATCACCGGTCCGCTGTACTACGGGACCGCGGCCGATGCCCTTGCTACGTCGGGCGGCGCCGAAACAGGCGGTTCGCTAGCGAAGTACGTGCGCGTGACGGTGACGGGTCAAACGCCACTGTTGTTCTGGAGCTTCCTTCCGCTGGTCAACGGCAACCGGAACGTGACCGTGCTGGCGACGGCGGTGGCGGGAATCAGCGCGCCGCTGTGCCAGGCTTGCGGCATCGAGCCTTTCGCCGTGGCCGCCATTAATCAGGGCGACACGACGGACTTCGGCTTCGTGACCGGCACGAAGTATTCTTTTACCTATTTGTGCACGGTCAGCACAGGCGTTACCCTGCCGCCCCCGCTGCCCGGGGCGACGGGCGGGGAACTCAGCTACCTGCTGCTCAATCGCGTGGATCCGAGTGCGACGGCCTTCCCCGATGAAGGCTCGCAGGCGTTCCAGGATGGCGCCGGCGGGCTGCCCGGCAATACCAGCAGCGCCCAGGCCTGCTTCCGGGTAAATAATACCGAGGTGATTTGGCCGAGCGCGGTGATCAACCTGTGCAGCTCCATGCAGGTTGCGCCGGTGGTCACCGACGCGCTCTGCGGGGTGGATACGCGCTTCGAATCGGCCACGCCGACGGCCTGCAGTAACGTTCCCGCAATCGATACCTTGTCCAGTATCTACCAGCCCGACAGCGACCCTAACGATTATGATGTTTACGCGAACTATACCGGAAACGGGCGCCGCATCGTTACCGTTCCCATCGTGGATACGCTGAGCAGCACCGCCGCCATGACGGTGCTGGGGTTCCGGCAGTTCCTGGTGATTCCCAGCCAGGGTGCACTCAACATCGATCCGGGGGACCCTTACGGGCGTTTGGTAGGGTTGTATATCGGCAGTGTGGCGCCGGTCAAACAGGGGCGCTTCGACGGCTGCCAGCAAACGGCGGGGCCCGGAAAGGTAGTCTCACACCAATGAGCCGCCGCCGGGGAGGAGCTCTGCTGGAATCCGCCATGTTTCTGCCCATCGTGCTGGCATTGCTGATCGGAACGGTGGAGCTGGCACGCGTTACTTACACCTATTACATGCTGCAGAAAATGATGTTCAACCTGGCACGGTATCTGGGGACGCAGCAGGGCGTGAATTTCTGCGACAGCCAGGACGCAACCGTGCAGGCCGCCATCGATTACGCGGTCGCGGGGGCAGGCGGTTCCCCGGACAATCCCATCGTGGGCGGCCTGACGCCGGGTATGTTCCAGGTGAGCACGGAGCGTTTTGATCCGACCGGGCAGCAACTGGTGGCCTGCGACTGCTCGGCCACGGGCTGCGATGCCAGCCAGGGAGGGCTGGCGCCAGGCTTCATCGTCGTCTCGCTGACCAGCGGGTATCCGGTGCGGCCGTTGTTTTGGGGGTTCAGCGTCAGTTCGTTCGCGCTGCGGCCGACGGTAAGGGTGCCTTATGGCGGAACGTAAAGCCGCGCCGGGTTGGTCGAGCGCCAAGGAGCCGATTGCCAATGGGCCGCAGGTTACCAACCTGCCCCACAACGGCCAGACCACGATGGAGTTTGTGCTGGCGTTCGCCGGGGTCCTGTTACCGGCGATCTTTGCGGTGATCTTCACTTCGCAGCTTCTGTGGGTCTGGCATAGTATCAACGATTTCACGCGCCAGGGGGCGGCCTACGCCACCACGCACTGCTGGCAAAGCTCGGCCTCCAATGTGGTCGATTTCATGCGCTCGAACGTTCCGCCTATGATCGGCCGCGACCAGGTTCTGAACGGTCCGGCACAGATCAGCGTGAGCTACTTTGCGAGGGATCCCGATAGCGGCCAACTCACGCCGTTCGCGTGCGACAGCGAGTGCAGCACCGACTGCATCCCCGACACGGTGCAGGTGAGTGTGACCGGGTTCCAGTACAGCACGTTTGTGACATCGCTCGGCCTGCCGGCGGTCACGATCCCCGATTTTCAAACCTCGCTGCCGATGGAGAGCGCCGGCTGCGATCCGGAGCAAGGCACGTGCCTGCCTTAGAATGAAGAGTCATCCATGCCCATCTCGCTATTAGTTGCATCGTCCGATGAGCATTTTCGGGAGACCATCCGCGAAAGCCTGGTCAACGTGGCTAACGCGCGGGTCGTCTCCGAATACCCGGAAGTTTCCTCGAACCTTTATATCCGTGTATTGCAAGATCTGGAGCGGAATCCCGATGCGGCACTGATCGTGGACCTGGCCAGCGATCCGGAAGCGTCTCTGAAAGCGCTCGAGAAGGTGAAGCAGGGCGCGCCGGACGTATATGCGATTGCCTCCAACTACCACGCCGACGGCGAGACGGTAATCGCGAGCCTGCGCGCCGGCGCCAGCGATTTTCTGATCCAGCCAGTGAAGCGCATCGAGTTTCGCGACGCCATGGCGCGCCTGGAGCGGGCCCCGCGGCGCGCCGTGTCGGGGACCAGCCGGCTGGGCAAGGTCTATAGTTTCCTGGGCGCCAAAGGCGGAGTGGGCGTCACCACGCTGGCCGTCAATTTCGCCGCCATTGCGGCCCAGAACAAGCAGCAAACCGTCTTGGTGGACCTCGATTTCACGGCCAACGATTGCGCCATGCAAACCGGCTCTGCGCCCCAACACACGCTGCAGGAGGTGGGAGAGAATCTCACGCGCCTGGACCAGGCGTTATTTGAAGGCCTGGTGGTCCGCGACCCGCTAGGGTTTTTTCTGGTAGGCCCGCCCGATCAGGTGGGACATCGCATCCCGTTCACCGAGACGATGTTCCGCGAATTTGCCAGTTTCCTGGTGGAGAAATACGAGTCCATTGTGATCGACGCCGGGCGATGGATTGTGGACGAGGTGGTTCTGTCGGCCCTGCAGAGCTCCAGCACGATATTCCTGGTGATCACGCAGCAGTTTCCGGCCATCCGCAACGCGCAGCGCTATGTGGCGGCGCTCATGCGGCTGGGATTCAGCCAGGATCAGCTCAAGATCGTGGTCAACGAATACCAGAAGAAGCCCGACGCCAACCTGGCCAGCCTCGAGCAGATCCAGCAGACGCTCAACCAGCCGGTGTTCTATGGGATTCCGGCGTCGCCGGCGGCCCTGGCCGCGGTGAACCGCGGGCGGCCCGTGGTGGCGGCAGCCCGCAACGGCGCGGGCGATCTGGAGCGGGCGCTGCGCGGATTTGTGAACAAGGCGACCGGCGCCAAAACGGGCGTCGCGAAACCGGCGTAATGAGGATGCAGGGCAAGAATAGCAGATCATTGAGATAGCCCATGTCGTCGCGCACCCTACCACGTCCCGGCAGCGGGACCGATCGATGGTTCGGCATTAAATCGCAGATCCATTCGAAACTGCTCAACTCGCTGTCTCCCGAGCAGCTGAAAACGTTGAACAAGGAGGGAGTGCGCGAACAGATCGGCAACGTAGTGGAGCGTTTGATTGCCGACGATCAGATCCCCATGACCGTCGCCGAGCGCGAGCGGCTGATCGAAGAAGTATTGGACGAAGTCTTCGGCTTGGGACCGCTGGAACCGCTGCTCAAGGATCCCACGGTGGCCGATATTTTGGTGAACGGGTTCGATAATGTGTACGTCGAGCGCGCCGGCCGGCTGGTGGAGACCAACGTGCGCTTCAAGGATCAGGCGCATCTGCGCATGATCATCGACCGCATCGTCTCCAACATGGGACGCCGCATCGACGACTCCTCGCCCATCGTGGATGCGCGGTTGGCCGATGGGTCGCGCGTGTGCGCCGTCATTCCGCCGTTATCGCTGATCGGCCCGGTGCTCTCGATCCGGCGTTTCGGCAAGCGCCTGCTGACTACGGCCGACTTGCTGAAGAATGAAACGCTCACCGCAGGCATGCTCGATTTTCTGTGCGGGTGCGTGGAAGCGCGGCTCAATATCGTGATCGCCGGCGGTTCCGGTTCCGGTAAGACGACGCTGCTCAACACCCTGTCGCGTTTCATTCCGGAAGACGAGCGCGTGGTCACCATCGAAGACGCCGCCGAACTGCAGATGCAGCAGCCGCACGTGGTGCGGCTCGAGACGCGGCCGGTGAACATCGAAGGCGCCGGCGCCATTAGCCAGCGGGACCTGGTGATCAATGCCCTGCGCATGCGGCCGGACCGCATCATCGTGGGGGAGTGCCGCGGGCCCGAGGCCTTCGATATGATGCAGGCCATGAATACGGGCCACGACGGCTCGATGACCACTACCCACGCCAGTTCGGCGCGGGACGCCTTTACGCGCCTCGAAACCATGGTCATGATGGCCAGCCAGAACGTTCCCGATCACGTGATCCGGCAGATGCTCGCGGCGGCCATCCAGATCGTGGTCCACAGCGCCCGCTTGAGCGACGGCACGCGCAAGCTCACCGGCATCTCGGAGATCCTGGGCGCCGAGGGGGGGCACGTCGAGATGCAGGACATATTCACTCTGGAACGTACCGGGCTGGGTACGCGCGGCCAGGTGCTCGGCAAGTTCATGGCTACCGGGGTACGGCCGTTCTGCCTGGATCGCCTGAAAGCCTACGGAATTCATCTCCCTGCTTCGATCTTCGCGGGAGAGCAGGTCTTAAAGGGGTAAGCCGTGTTTCTGTTTCTGGCCTTCCTCATCTTCACGGGCGCGCTGGCGGCGGCCGGTTATTACGTCTGGAGCGTGCCCCAGCAGCAGGCGCAGGACGTGCTGGCCAGCCGCCTGCGCGAACTGCGCCTGGCGGGCGGCGTGCGCAGCCGCGGTTCGAGCGACCTGGTGCGGCACGAAGAACGCGGGCGACTCGCCTTCCTCGGCGACATCGTGGCCTGGGTCGGCGTCCTGCGCCGCCTGCAGGAGTTCATCGAGCAGGCCAACCTGAAATACCGCGCTACGGAAGTATTCGCCTTGTGCGTCATCATCGCCGTGCTGGTGTATTTCATCCTCGGCCTGGCGGGGCTGGGTCTCCTCATCCTGCGAATCGGGTTCGCCTTGGCTGTGGCGACGCTGCCCGTGGTTTACATCCTGCAGGTGCGCCGGAAGCGCTTGCGCAAGTTCGAGGAAAACCTTCCCGATGCCATCGATCTGTTCAACCGATCCATGAAGGCCGGACACAACATTCACGCTGGTCTGGAAACCATCGCGCAGGAGACCTTCGACCCGGTGCGCATGGAGTTTCGAAAAGTGGTGGAGGAACTGGCACTGGGCTCACCGATCGAGCAGACGCTGCATGGCCTGGGGCGCCGCGTTCCCTTAGTCGACCTCAAATTCTTCGTCACAGGATTGATTCTGCAGCGCCAGACGGGCGCCAATATGGTGCAGGTGCTCGAAAACCTGGTACTGCTGGTGCGCGAGCGCCTCAACCTCTCGGCGAAAATCAAGGCCTCCACGGCACAGCAGCGTTTTTCCGCCGCTCTGCTGTGTTCTCTGCCGGCGGTCGTGGGCATTGGCTTCTGGATCCTCAAGCCGGAGTACATTCGGCTGCTGTACACCGACCCTACCGGACAGAAATTCCTGACCTACGCCTTCATTTCCGAGTTCATCGGTATCCTGGTGATCCGAAAAATTGCCAACCCGAGGTTCTGATGCTCATCGCCACGCTCTTCTTCGTGCTGATGTTTGCGACGGTAAGCGCGTTGCTGTGGTCCGGCTTCGAGCTGTTTCGCGAACAGGAAGACCCGCTGGCCGACCGGCTCGAGGAGTTGCACGCGCACGCCATGGCTACGGCCGTGCGCGTCGCGCGCCAGCGCGGGGGCGGGATTTTGAATAATGTTCTCTACATCATCAGCCTGATCCCCGGTGGCGATGGCTGGCTGCACGACACGGAACGGGAACTCGCCCAGGCCGGCGTACGCCGCCGGCAGGCGCTGGCCCTTTATGCCGTCTTCCAGGTTGCCTTTTTTGCCAGCCTGGTAGGTGCGATGGCATACCTGCAACGCAACAACGAGCTCGCCGCGAAATTCGGGGGCATAGCTTCGGCGCTGCTGCTGGGCTGGCTGCTGCCCCAACAGGTGTTGCACCGGCTGGTAAGGCGCTACCGCCGGAAGCTGCAGGAAGCCCTGCCGGACACCGTGGATTTGCTGGGCATCGTTCTGGGGACCGGGCTGGCGCTCGATCAGGCCATGCTGCGCGTGAGCGAGGAAATGGAATACATTTACCCGGAGCTCGCGGCCGAATTTTCCACGGTGGTGATGCAGGTGAAGGCGGGGCAGGAGCGCGCCAAAGCTTTTCAGCAACTGGTGCGGCGCACGGGCATCGAAGACATCAAGTCGTTGTCGGCGATGATCGTGCAGAGCGAGCGTTTCGGCACCAGCCTCTCACAAGCCTTGAAAGTCTACGCCGATTCGCTGCGCACCCGCCGCCGCCTGCGCGCCGAAACGGCCGTAGCGAAGGCCGGGGTTAAGATGTTGTTCCCCATCGTGCTCTTCATCCTGCCCGCGCTATTTGTGATCACGCTCGTGCCCGGCGTGCTCACGGTGCTGCACGACCTCAGCGAAGGCTTCGGGCCGCCGAAGTAGGCGAGGCTGGTCTGCCTAGAATTCGTCTTCCTGGTGTTTCTTTTTGCCTTTGCGGCGCAAAATAACGACAACAATCAGCGCCACACAGAGAATACCCGCGACGAGCTGGACAACGGTTTGCGGCGTCATTCCGGCCAAGTATAGCACCAGACGGATCTAGGGCGCAGCCGTTCCGCCCGCGCGCCGCGTTTCCAGTCTCTCGAATAACCAATGGCGCGCATCGTGGAATCGGCGCTGCACCGTGCGCACCGGAAGTCCGAGGGCGTCGGCCGTTTCCGCATTCGTAAATCCCAGGAAAAATTTCAATTCGACAATCGAGCACCAGTCCGGATGAAGGCCTTCGAGCTCACCCAGCAGGCCGTCAATGGCGATGGCTTGATTGAGATCGCCGCCAGCGGCGCCCAGCCACTCCTCGATTCCTTCCGCGGGAACGAATTGCGCTTTGGGGCGGGCACGAGCGTAATCGATCAGCAGGAAGCGCATCGCGCGGGCGGCCACTGCAAAGAAATGGCGGCGATTGTGCCAGTCCCGCTCGCGCGCCATCACCAGGCGGCAGTACGCCTCGTTGAGGAGAGCGGTGGGCTCCAGTGAGTGGTTGGGACGCTCGCGATGCATCAGACGCTCGGCGATCTTGTGCAAGTCGGGCAGAACCAACTCAAACAGTTGGGCTTCCACGCTGCGATCGCCTTTGGCCCAGGCCTGTAGGAGTACCGTAACCTCGCCGGCGGGCGTGTCCATAATACTGTCCGTTGGTTCGCAATTGTAGCGCACCCCCGGCAGGACCTACAACGGCACTGGCCCGGCACGGCACATGCCCCACAACCCGGACCGGCCTCCCGCGTCGCTATCGAAAGTTGACGCAGGAGATTACATAACTCTTACAAAGCGCTCGCCGAATCCTTGCTACGGTTGGGGTATCTCACATTTCGGAGCCACCTTGACGACCGACGTAATCAGCCTGAACGAACGGCAAAAGATAAATTGGACGAATTGCATTGTTTTGGCACTCCTCCACGTGGGGACCATTGCCGCGCTGTTTGTGTTTAGCTGGCGCGCGTTGGCCGTGTCCATTCTCCTCCTCTGGGTGGCCACGGGTTGGGGCATCAGCCTCGGTTACCACCGGCTGCATACTCACCGTTCCTACAAGGTTCCGCTCGCTTTGGAATACTTCTTTGCGGTGTGCGGCGCGCTGACCCTGGAGGGCGGTCCGATTTTCTGGGTGGCCACGCACCGCATGCACCATCAGAAGTCGGACCAGCCGGGTGACCCTCACTCCCCGCGCGACGGAGCGTTTTGGTCGCACATGGGCTGGATACTCGTGGGGGATTCGAAACATAACAATACCGGTCTGCTTTCCAAGTACGCCCCCGACCTGGCCAAGCACCGATTCTATATCTGGCTGAACGATTATCACTGGATCGCGCCGGTGCTGCTGGGTGTGGTGCTGTTGGCGATGGGCGGGCTTCCGCTGTTTCTGTGGGGTGGCTGCCTGCGGACAGTCGTCGGCCTACACGGCACCTGGATGATCAACTCCGCCACACACATTTGGGGCACGCGGCGGTTCGCCACGCGCGACGATTCCCGCAATAGCTGGTGGATCGCGCTGTTTACTTTCGGCGAAGGCTGGCACAATAACCACCATGCCCATCCCAGTTCGGCGCGGCATGGGCTGGCCTGGTACGAGTTCGATCAGTCCTGGATTACGATCAAGCTCCTAAAGTGGCTGGGCGTCGCCAGATCCATCAAGGTGGCCAAGCTCGACAGCGCGCTCACCGAACGCGAAGCGGCATAGAACCGGAGCGGTTGCCGTAGGCAACGTCGGAAACGGCGTGCTAAGCCACGCTCTGCTGGCATAAGCTGGAATCATGGTCGTAGGCGGCAGACAGAAGTCGATCGCGTTATTCATCGCGCTCGGCGCCGGCCTGATCTCCGTAATCCTCCTCCTCTATATCGGTTGGGTACTGCTCAACTGGCGCACGGGGATTCTGCTCTTTCTGGGCTTGCTGCTGCTGGCCATGATCATCGGCGGTGTCGTGCTGAATACTCTGTTCCTGGTCCGGGAAATCCGGCGCAACGCGCAGCACGATGCTTTTATCAACGCCGTCACGCACGAACTGAAGACCCCCGTCGCTTCCATCCGGCTGTATCTCGAGACTCTGCAGGCCCACGTGGTGGACGAGGAAAAGCGCAAAGAGTTTTATCGCATCATGCTGGCCGACAGCGACCGCCTGTTGGGGACCATCGAGCAGGTCCTGCGGACGGGCCGGGTAGGTCCCTCCAGCCGCAAGCTCAACCTGGCTCCGATCGACCTCGGAGCGGTGGTGGAGGAGTGCCTGGGGCGCGCGCGGAATCTGTATCATGTGCCGCCTGACGCTCTCGAGTACCGTCGCGGGCCCCGGGCCACGATTTTGGGCGATCCCGATGAAGTCGAGGCAGCCGTTTCCAACCTCATCGACAACGCCGTAAAGTTTTCGGGTAACAATATGCAGGTGACCCTGGAGACCGCCGCGGTCGAGGGCAAGTACGTGGCTTTGCGGGTTCGGGACCGCGGCCCCGGCATTCCACGGTCCGAGCTCAAGCGCATCTTCAAGCGCTTTTACCGCGTACCCGGACCGCTCGGCACACGCGTGAAGGGCACCGGTCTGGGATTGTATATTGTCCGCTCCGTTGCCAAACGGCACGGCGGGCGAGCCTGGGCGGAGAGCGAAGGCCCCGGCCAGGGCAGCACCTTCGTGCTGCAATTTCCACTCGCCAAATGATCCGGGTCCTGATCGTGGAAGATGAGACACACCTGGCCGAGGGCTTGCGTTTCAACCTCGAGGCCGAGGGCTACGAGGTGGAAGTGGTCGAAACCGGGGAGGCGGCGCTCGATGTCTTGCTGGCTCCATCGCCGGCTTTCGACCTGGTTGTGCTTGACTTGATGCTGCCCGGCGTGGATGGCTTCACGGTGATGACGGAAATGCGCCAGTCCGGCCAGTTCGTTCCCACCCTCATTCTTACGGCGCGGGGTAATCCCGACGACGTGCTGCATGGTTTCGCCGCCGGCGCCGACGATTACCTCACCAAGCCTTTCGATCTGGCCATCCTGATGGCCCGCCTCCGCGGCCTGCTGCGCCGGCGCGAATGGCTCGTCGCTTCCCTGAACCACGCGCCCGAGAGTCCGCAGGGGGCCTTCACCTTCGGCGACAAGTCGGTGCATTTCGGTCTGTTGGAACTGCGCGTTCGCGATCAGGTGTTTCCACTCACCTTGATGGAGGCCAATGTACTGCGGTACCTGATCCAGCATGAGGGTAAGCCGGTGTCCCGGAAGGCCCTACTCGAGGAAGTGTGGGGCCTGCACGAGGATACCGACACGCGCGCCATCGACAATTTCATGGTGCGTCTGCGGCGTTACATTGAAGAGGATGCCAGGCGTCCCCGCCATTTGCTGACGGTCCGTGGCGTGGGCTATCGCTTCGTGGCGCGGCCCGCTTAGACACGCCCGCGTTGCGCTAACGCCCAAACAAACAACCGTAGCGCCGCGGCTGGACGAAGGGCAAAAACATGACGCGCGCGAACCTGCTCTGCCGCGAGCGGATCTGATAGGCCACCCGGCCCAGGATTTGCGGGTCGTTGGCCTTGGTGATGGCTTCGAATAGCGTTTTTCCGCAGTCATTGATGGCAGCCGGCAGATGGCCGGCGATGGTGAGCGCGGGCTTGCTCAACAGTCCACCGTCGGGCTGGCATCCACCTGCAAGACGATGCCGGTTTGCACGTAGGTACGGAAGCCCTCCTTGCCCACTTCGAGGCGATACGGTCCGATGGGAAGGTTAGCGAAGAGGTGAGGCGCCCTTCGCGGAGCAGGTCGTGGTCCGCACAGCCCCGGTAGCCGTCTGGGTTATCTTTACCATCGGTCCGGGCGGAGAGATGCCTTGCCGGGAGGGAAGCCCACGCGTGACGGGTCGGTATGCAGCTCGCGGCGCGGCCCGAACGTGTAGCCGAAGCCCCTTGAGGAGGCGCGGTGCGACTCTTCGTCTTCCCCTTTAACCCACCAGATCCAGAAACGCCTTGGCCGCGTGGCTGAGCGCCCGCCGCGTAGGGTACACCAATCGGATCTTCCGCTCCAGGTGCATTTCCTTCACCTGCACCTCGCACAGAATCCTCTGCTCGATCTCCTGCTCCACGCACATCCGCGGCAGGAACGCTACGCCTTGGTTGTTCTGCACCAGTTTGCGTATCGTCTCGATGGTCGGCATCTCGATTTCCATCAGCAGCGGAACTTTCCGGTCGCGAAACGTTCGCACCACCACCTCGCGGTAGGGAGAAACCACGTTATGCGCGATGAATGTCTCCGCGCCCAACTCGTCAATCGATACGCTCTTCCGCCGCGCCAGGCGATGCTTCGGGGAAACCACGAACGCCAGCGAGTCGGAATAGATGATCTTCGATTGCAACCGGTCGCTCCCCGGCTCGTAACTGATCACACCGAGTTCCAGGTTCCCGTCCAGCAGCTCGTTAGGGATTTTGCTCGACAGGCTCCTCCGCACCGTCACTTTCACCTTCGGGAACAACTCGCGATAGCGCTCGATGTGCCGCAGCAGGTAAAGCGAGGTCGATTCGTTGGCCCCAATCGTCAGGCGTCCCGCCGAGTTGTCGCGCAGCTCGGCGAGCGAATTGTCCAGTTCCTGATGCAAACTCACGAAGCGCCGCGCATAGTCCAGAACTGTGCGGCCGGCATCCGTCAGCGTGAACTCCCGCGACAAGCGATCGATCAGCTTCTCGCCCAATTCCTGCTCCAGGCGCTGCAACGCGAGCGAAACCGCCGGCTGCGTGCGGTCCAGGATGCGCGCGGCCCGCGAAAAGCTCTTTTCCGTGGCAATCGTGAGGAAGACCTCGAGAGCGTAGAGTTCCATTTATCTCCCGGGGCCGATTATAACAATTGTTAATGAACCATGTGAATATTATTAATTTGCTAAATTGCCCTCGGCCCGCCATAATGCTCGTATTGGTGCTTCCATGAGCGACCGCGTATATATCTTCGACACCACGCTGCGCGATGGCGAACAATCGCCCGGCTGCAGCATGACCGTTCCCGAAAAGCTGCGCATGGCGCGCAAGTTGGCGGATCTTGGCGTGGACGTGCTCGAAGCCGGATTTCCGATCGCGTCGGAAGGCGACTTTGAAGCGGTGGATGCCATCAGCCGCGAGTTCCCCTGGGTGCAGGTGGCCGCCTTGGCGCGCTCTTGCACGCTCGATGTCGAGCGCGCCGCGCTATCCCTGCGCCATGCCCGCCGCCCGCGCATCCACACCTTCATCGCTACCAGCGAAATTCATCTGAAGCACAAGCTCAAAAAGACGCAGCAACAAGTGCTCGATGAGGCCGTGGCTGCCGTCGAGTTGGCGCGGCGTCACGTGGACGATGTCGAGTTTTCGGCCGAGGACGGCTCGCGCACCGACCCCGAGTACCTCGAACAGATTGCGAAAGCCGTGGTAGCTGCGGGCGCGCGCACCGTAAACATTCCCGATACCGTGGGCTTCTCGGTGCCGGCCGAATACGGAGCGATGATCGGGTGCGTGGTGAAGGCCCTGGGCGATTGCGCCGTCGTCAGCGTCCATTGCCATGACGATATGGGGCTCGCCGTGGCCAACTCCATCGCCGCTATCGAGGCGGGCGCTCGCCAGATCGAGTGCACCATCAATGGCATCGGCGAGCGGGCGGGAAACACCTCTCTGGAAGAGGTCGTCATGATCCTCAAGACCCGTCCGGATTTCTATCCGTACCGCACCGGAATTCACACCGAGCATCTTTTCTCCGCCAGCGAAATGCTGAGCTCGATCATAACCTTTGGGCCACAGCCCAATAAGGCCATCGTCGGGCGCAATGCATTTGCCCACGAAGCCGGCATCCATCAGGACGGTTATCTGAAAGAGAAGTCCACCTACGAGATCATCGATCCGCGCTCCGTGGGCGTGCCGGAGGGCAAGCTCGTGCTGGGCAAGCATAGCGGGCGTCACGCCCTCCTCAAGCGCTGCCAGGAGCTGGGTTTCGATCTGGCCAGGCCGGAGCTCGACAGTCTCTACCAACGCTTCACGGCGGTGGCCGATCACCGCAAGAAGGGGCTGATGGACGAAGAGATCATCGCGCTGATCCACGAGGGCCACAAGGCCCACAAGGTGGCGGCGGACTAACGAATGAACCTCAATATTCTTGTTCTTCCCGGCGACGGGATCGGCGCCGAAGTCACATGCGAGGCAGTGCGCGTGCTGCGCCACGTGGCCGCCAAATGGAATCACCATTTAAGAGTGACCGAAGGCCTGCTGGGCGGGGTGGCCATCCACAAAACCGGAGACCCGCTGCCGCCGGAAACCGGGCGCCTAGCGGCCGACGCCGATGCCACCCTGATGGGGGCCGTCGGCCTGCCGGAATTCGACGATGCCCCTCCCGAAAAGCGGCCGGAAAAGGGATTGCTGGGCATTCGCAAGCTGTTGGGTGTTTATGCCAACCTCCGCCCGGTGCGCGCTTACGCTTCGCAACTCGACTCCTCTCCTCTGAAGAATCACCTGGTCGAAGGCACCGACATGATTATCGTCCGCGAACTGACGGGCGGAATCTATTACGGAACTCCGCGCGGCATTACGGGAGAAGGCGCGGAGATGCGGGCGGTCAATACCATGACCTACACGCGCCCGGAAATCGAGCGCGTTGCCCGCATGGCCTTTTCTCTAGCCAAGGGGCGCCGCAAGAAGGTAACCTCCGTGGACAAGTCGAACGTGCTGGAGAATTCGCAGCTCTGGCGGCGCGTGGTCATTGAAGTGGCTCGCGAGTTCCCCGGTATCGAGCTCGACCACATTCTGGTCGACAACTGCGCCATGCAGCTGGTCTTGAATCCGCGGCGCTTCGACGTCGTGCTGACCGAGAACATGTTCGGCGATATTTTGAGCGACGAAGGCGCCGTGCTGGCCGGATCGATCGGCATGCTGCCTTCCGCATCGATCGGCGCGCGGCGGCCGTCGGGCGCCTGGGTGGGGCTCTACGAACCGGTGCACGGCTCGGCCCCCGACATCGCCGGACAGAACAGGGCCAACCCCCTGGGCGCCATCGGCTCTGTAGGCGCTATGCTGGAATACAGCTTCGGTTTGAAAGAGGAAGCTTCCGCGGTCGATCGGGCCATCGAGGCTGTGCTGCGCAGCGGAAAGGTAACTGCGGATTTGCGTCCGCCCGGGGCGCCGGCCACCACCGAGCAGGTCGGCGAAGCGGTCTGCGCCGCAATCGGATAGAACTGCATACCGGGCCGCGACCACAGGGAGCGGTTACATACGAGTTTATGCCACGCACCATCATCGAAAAACTTTGGGATTCCCATGTTGTCCACGAACAGCCCGGCTCGCCCGCGCTGCTCTACATCGATCTCCACCTGGTCCACGAGGTGACTTCCCCGCAGGCGTTCCAAGGCCTGCGCGAGCGCGGCCGGAAAGTGCGCCGCCCCGATCTGACCATCGCCACCATCGATCACAGCATCCCGACCAGTGACCGCTCGCTCCCCATCGTGGATGAGATTGCCGCGAAACAGGTGGCGCAGCTCGAGAAGAATTGCGCCGAATTCGGCGTGCGCCTCTACGGCGTCCATAGCGACCGGCAGGGCATCGTGCACGTGATCGGGCCCGAACTGGGGCTGACGCAGCCCGGCATGACGGTGGTCTGCGGCGACAGCCACACCGCGACGCACGGGGCATTCGGAGCCCTGGCCTTCGGTATCGGCACCAGCGAAATCGAACACGTGCTGGCCACCCAATGCCTGCTGCAGCGCAAGTCGAAGACGTTCCAGGTGCAGGTCGAAGGCACTCTGAGGAACGGCGTGTCCGCCAAAGACATTATCCTGGCGCTGCTGGCCCGCATTGGCATCGGCGGCGGCACCGAAAGCGTTCTCGAGTACACCGGCAGCGCTATCCGCGTGCTCTCCATGGAAGAGCGCATGACCGTCTGCAACATGTCGATCGAAGGCGGGGCGCGCGCCGGCCTGGTGGCGCCCGACGATACGACTCTCCAATACCTCAGCGGCCGGCCCTACGCGCCGCAGGGCGCGGATTGGGATGCCGCCGTGTCGCGCTGGCGGCAGCTTCCCTCCGACCCTGGCGCGGCCTACGACCGCACCGTCACCATCGACGCGGACGCGCTCGAGCCCATGATCACCTTCGGCACCAACCCCGGAATGGGCATGGCCATCGGCGCAGCCGTGCCCGAACCGTCCCAACTCTCCGACCTGGTCCAGCGCGATGCCCTCGCCCAGGCCCTCGAGTACATGGGCCTGGAAGCCGGCAAGCCGCTGCTGGGCCGCTCCGTGAACGTGGTGTTCGTCGGGAGCTGCACCAATTCCCGCATCTCCGATCTGCGCACCGCCGCCGGCGTGCTCAAGGGGCGCAAGGTGAGTCCCAAGGTACGCATGCTGGTGGTGCCCGGCTCCCAGGAAGTAAAGCGGCAGGCCATCGCCGAGGGGTTGCCGGAAATCTTCCGCGCCGCCGGCGCCGAGTGGCGCGAGCCCGGCTGCTCCATGTGCATCGCCATGAACGGCGATTCCGTTCCCACCGGCGAGTACAGCGTCTCCACCAGTAATCGCAACTTCGAAGGCCGGCAGGGCAAAGGAGCGCGTACGTTTCTGGCCAGCCCCTTGACCGCCGCCGCCAGCGCCGTTACCGGGGTGGTGACCGACGTGAGGACTTTGTTATGAGTTTTCAGAATCTCGAAAGCCGCCTGGTCCCGATGCAGCGCAACAACATCGATACCGACCAGATCATTCCCGCGCGCTTCCTCAAGACCATTTCCAAGGAAGGGTTAGGCCAGAACCTGTTCTGCGACTGGCGTTACAACGCCCAAGGCAACCCCAACCCGGATTTCATTCTCAATCAGCCTGCCGCCCAAGGCGCCCAAGTGCTTCTGGCCGGCGATAATTTCGGCTGCGGCAGCTCGCGCGAGCACGCGCCGTGGGCACTGCTGCAGTTCGGTTTCCGCGCGGTCATCAGCACCTCGTTCGCCGACATCTTCAAAGCCAACTCGCTGAAGAACGGCCTGCTGCCGGTGATCGTGCCGCCCGACGTACACGCCGAGCTCTTTGCCGCCGTGGCGAAGGACCCGAATGTCACGGTGCAAATCGATCTACCCAAGCAGACACTGACCACTCCCGGTGGCCGGAACGTCGTATTTCCCGTGGACGCCTTTTCCAAGCACTGTTTGCTCGAAGGCGTCGACGAGATGGGCTACACGCTGCAGCACGAACCCGCAATCGCCGCTTTCGAAGCGCGAAGAGTAGGCTCGATCAACACGCTGGCGTAACACCAATCGGCGACCCGGTGCGATAGAATCGGCGGATATGTCACCCGAACCTGCTACCGGCATCGAAGCCGGTCCTGCGCCGATGAGTGAGGTTTCCCGGCTGTCGGGAGTCTTCTTCGAGCCGGGAAAGACGTTCGCCGATATTGCCGAACGGCCGCGCTGGATCGTGCCCCTGATCATCGGCATTTTGTTTTCGGCCGGCTATCTCTATGCCTTCAGCTCCCATGTCGGCTGGGAGCCCTACCTGCACCGGATTATGGACAACAACGCGCAGGTGCAGCGGTTGCCGCCCGAACAGCAGCAGCGGGCCTTCGATATGCAATCGAGAATCATCCCCATCGCCAGCATGGTGACCGTGGTCGTAGGCGCGCCGGTGATTCTGCTCCTGTGGGCGGCCATCGCCTTGGGGATCGCCAAAGGCCTGCTCGGCGCCCCCATCCGCTTCAAACAGGCGTTCGCCTCGCTGTGTTATGCGGGGCTACCCCGCGTCATCTATGCGGTGCTCGCTACGATCGTGATGTTCCTGACCAAAGACCCGGAGAGTTTTGACGTGCGGAATGGGTTCTTCTCCAATCCGGGAGCGTTCATGGATCCGCTGACTTCGTCCAAGTTTCTGTACACGCTGGCCAGTGCCCTGGACGTGTTTACGATCTGGGTCATGCTGCTGGCGGCCATGGGACTGAAAGCGGCGGGTGGAAAACGGATCTCGTTCGGCGGAGCGTTCTTTGCAGTAGCGCTGCCGTGGGCGGTTTTGGTTTTCATCAACGGCGGCCTGGCGGCAGCAGGGTTGACAGGCTGACAGCTAGGCGCGCCGCGCCATGAGCCGCGCCGTGGGGCGGCTATGGCCGGGCCGGGCCGACTCGGAGTAATACAGGATCTTCCAACCGGAGAATTCGGCGCGGAGTTCGCCCGGGTCAAGCACAAACCGGTGCTGCCCGGAATCCCGCAGATGGATCTCGGCGGCGAACAGACCACCGGGGCGGACTCCTTCGCGAATCTGCGGGAACAGATTGCGCTGCAGGTAAAAGAAATCGCAAATGAGGTCGTAGGCGGCCGGTTCCATGGCGAAGGCCCCGGCTTCGAGATCGGCGTGGTGAGCTTCGACGGGGAACTTGGCCGCGGCGGCCCGCCGGCGCAGAATTTCGATGGCGGCCCCGGAGGAATCGACGGCCACGACGTTCCAGCCCAAGCCGGCCAGGTAGAGGGCGTTGCGGCCGGGGCCGCTGGCGAGATCGAGGGCGCGGCCGGGACGCACCATTTCCGCTACCTCGACCAGCAGAGGCGACGGCGTGAAATCGAGGCCGGCGGCCTGGGCGTACTGTTCGTCCCAATTGCGGGGCACATCTCCAGCGTACTGCGGCCGCGGGCTACTTCCCTACCAGGTGTCCGACGTCCTTTTCATTCTCGCTGCAGACGTACTCGATCAGGTCCGTGTCGGGCGTAAGCGTAAGCTGGAGATCCACGCTCCACGGTTTGGTGTAGGCCTTGGAGTCGTCGATAGTGATGTGCAGATCGATATGGCCGAAGTCGCGGCGGTGGAACCGTTCCGTCAGGCGCAAGGCTTCCGTTCCGGGGTGGCCGCCGTTATCCAGCCAGTTATTGCCGACGAAGCCGGCGGATTCCACCACCAGCGTGTCTCCATCCCAATGGCCAATCGAGTACCCCATCCAGGCGGGGTTGGGATCTTTGGGCAACGCGCGGCCGTCCATGAAGATCTGCCGGTAGCTATGCAGCGCCTCGTAGAGGATCACGACCATCCCTTTGGTGTGCAGGATTTTGAAGGGATACGGCACCACGTTCTCGCGGGGCACCCCCGACAGGACGCAATAGGCCTGCGGATCGTCTTTGCCCATCGTATCCTGCCGATGCTTGTATAGTGCCTCAGCCCAAGGCTGGAAGGAGACCTCTCCGGGCTTCAAGTCCTTGGCGATATTTCCCGTATAGCCCCCCCGCGTCAGCCAGACGCCCGAGAAGTCGGGTTTGCCGTCGGCGTTCTTGGGTGCGGGCGCGGAAAGGTTCACCTTGCCGTCGGGCAGGCGCGGGACTCCGGGCGTGGGATAGCTGAGCCACTGGCCAAACGCCGATGCCGATGCCAAAAAAACCGACGCTATGGTTCGACTCGTCACGGTCATCTCCTTCCCGGGTGCGACAACGATTTGCCGCGCGGATCTCACTGCTCGCCGCCACACCAGTATATTATGTTCGCTGATGCGAATCGTGGTGCTGGTGGGGCTGCCGGGCTCCGGAAAATCCACCTACCTGGAACAGTTGGGAGTCACTGCGCTTTCGTCGGATGCCCTGCGAAAGCTGCTGGTAGACGATGAAACCGATCAGACCATACACGACCGGGTCTTCGAGACGCTCCGCTATCTCCTGCGGCAGCGGCTGGGTTTGGGGCGCGCGGCGACTTATATCGATGCCACAAACCTCACCCTCGAGGAGCGGCGGCCGTACGTCGGAATCGGACGGTCCTATGGGTGCGAGGTGGAGGCCGTGTTCTTCGACGTGCCGCTGGAGGTCTGCCAGGAGCGCAATGCGCGGCGGCGCCGCGTGGTGCCGGAAGAGGCAATGGTGAAAATGGCAGCCAGGCTGGTGGCGCCAACCATCGCGGAGGGATTTGACCGGGTGACGGCAGTAAGCGAACTTCGTCTTGGAAGTTCGCAGTTGCTATCATGAGAGCTTATGAAAGGTGTGGTTCTGGCCGGTGGCACGGGCAGCAGGCTGTTTCCGCTCACCAAGATTACCAACAAACATCTGCTACCGATCTACGACCGGCCGATGATTTACTACCCGATCCAGACGCTGGTCGATGCGGGTATCCGGGACATTCTGATCGTCACCGGGGGCCGGAACTCGGGAGACTTCCTGCGGTTGCTGGCCAATGGAAAGCAGTTTGGGCTACAGCACATCAACTACACCTACCAAGAGGGTGAAGGCGGCATTGCCGATGCGCTGGCGCTGGCGGAGCACTTCGCCGACGGGCAAAAGATCTGCGTGGTGTTGGGCGACAACATCATTGAACGCGACGTGCGCGCGGCGGCCGACCAGTTTCGCCAGCAGCCCGAGGGGGCACACATTCTGCTAAAGGAAGTGCCGGACGCGGAACGCTTCGGGGTTGCGGAAGTGGCTCACGGCCGCGTGGTGGGCATCGAGGAGAAACCCCCGGCTCCCAAGAGCAACTATGCGGTAACCGGCATCTACATGTATGATGCCAGCGTGTTCGACAAGATCAAGACGCTGGTGCCTTCCGGGCGCGGCGAACTGGAAATCACGGACGTGAACAATGCCTACATTCGGGAAGGGAACATGACGTTTTCCTTCCTGGAAGGGTGGTGGACGGACGCGGGGACCTTCGATTCGCTGCTGCGGGCGGCCAACCTGGTAGCGCAATCTGCCGGCCGGGCGCAATCGCCGGAGCCGGTGACAGATAGTCCTTGGGACGGAGCGGCACGGGCTTGATGGCGGGTGAATCGGTAGCCAGGGTGGGGCGCTTGATCGCGCACTCCGATCAACTCAAATTATTCCTTCCGGAATGTGAGAAAGGGTTGGGGAAACTGATTGGCGCCCTCGAGTCGACGGAATGGATCGCTGGAGTGCGCGCGGCGCCGCTCCAGGTCCATCCCGACGACCGGGGATATTTTCTGGAACTGCAGCGATTGGGGCACGGGCTGGCAGCGGAATTCCCGGCGGACCGGACGCAAA
>Ga0209698_10002163_pt1 | contig 22405 bp, 16 predicted proteins | sample LitLauG_LLR_2012_FD_187203 | JGI IMG/M metagenome (GOLD analysis project Ga0209698, IMG submission 187203) | Freshwater sediment microbial communities from Pennsylvania, USA - Little Laurel Run_MetaG_LLR_2012 (SPAdes) (version 2) | ecosystem: Environmental > Aquatic > Freshwater > Creek >...
CCAGCACTTCGATGTCGGCGGCCGTATACTCCCCTTCGGGGCTGGGCGCCGTGGGTTTTGCAGCCTTGGCCTTGATCGGCTTCTCGACCAATTCCTTCTCGAGTTTGCCGAACAGGTTCGGGCTACGGCTTGCGGCGGACTTGCTCATGTCAGGGGTCGTTTCTGGTTTTTGTTGGGTATGAATCGAGACAACCGCCGAGAGGGCCGGCGCCGGTGGCTTTGCGGCCTCCGGGGCGCTCAGCGGCAGCATCGGCGCCGAATCGGGTTCGGCTCCTCTGCGAACGCCGGCATCCCCGGTCAGCTTGCGAATCCATCCCTTGATCATGGGGTTTTCCGTGCCATGAGTCAGGCTAGGCGCGCAAGTGCGGGCGGGTCACAGCCGTAGGCCGCTGCTGCAGCACGTTTTCCGGTGATTAAGCAACTTTGCTGTGGACAGCAACCTTGCCGATGGAGCTTGCATACCAGTTCTGTGACGCAAATATGTTGCGACGCAGCATGTTTGCCTTGTAGATGCCGAAAGTGAGCGCTGCGGTCCTGGAGAAGCCTCGGGGAGGGCGCAGTAGTTCATTTTTTGTGACGACCCGACAGGAGCTTGAATGGTCCACCGGATCGAGGTCCGCGCCAAGCCTGGCGCCCGTGACCAGCGCGGCGAGAAGCTCGTCCGCCAGGTGGCGCTCGCCGGCTTGCGCGGGCTAACCAGTGTCGCGACAAGCGATCTCTATTTCATCGATGGCGACGTGCCGGTTACCGAGGTGCGGCGTTTGGTTGATACTCTGCTGGTCGACGACATCCTCGAGGAAGGACAGGTTGGCGGGCCGAAGCCTTTGAGCACGGGGGCCCACAGCATCGAGGTCACGCTGCTGCCCGGCGTCACGGACAGCGCGGCCGAGAGCCTCCGCACGGGTGCAGGTGTGATCGGCGTTGGAGGACTTGGACAGATCGCGGTTGGCCAGCGCTATGTGCTTGGCGGCAGTCTTACCGAGGCGGATGCCAAGACCGTTGCCGAGCGCCTGATCGTCAACAAGGTCATCCAAACCTATACCGTCAATGGGAGCCTTCCGGCTCCGTTCGTGCACAAAGCCCAGTATGGCGCCGGCCTGGTCGAGACTGTCGCGTTGCGACAGGCGGGTGACGATGCGCTCCTCGCCATCAGCCGCGCCCGGCGCCTTGCGCTTGACCTTGCCGAAATGCGCGCCATCCAACTGTATTTCCGCAAGGAAGGTCGCGATCCGACGGATGTCGAGCTGGAAATGCTGGCGCAAACCTGGTCCGAGCATTGCGTTCACAAGACTTTCCGGGCCCGGATCATGTATTCACAGGACGGCGCCGCGCCGAGGGTCATTGATGGTCTCCTCAAGACCTATATCCGCGCGGCAACCGAAACGATTGCCAAGCCGTGGGTTCGCTCGGCGTTCGTCGACAACGCCGGAGTTGTTGCGTTCACGGACGGGTTCGACCTCGCCTTCAAGGTCGAAACGCACAATCATCCAAGTGCGCTCGAACCTTTCGGCGGCGCCAATACCGGCGTCGGCGGTGTTGTCCGCGATGTCATCGGTGTTTCCGCCCGGCCCATCGCCAACACCGACGTGCTCTGCTTTGGTCCTGCCAACACCGATCCTGCGACGCTCCCCGATGGCGTGCTGCATCCGGCACGCATTGCCGAGGGCGTAACGCACGGGATCGAGGATTACGGCAACAAGATGGGCATCCCCACGGTCAACGGCGCGTTCTGCTATGACGAGGGATATACCGCCAATCCGCTGGTGTTCTGCGGCTGCCTCGGCCTCGTGCCGGTCGGCGCGCATCCGCGCACGCCAGGCGCCGGCGATCATGTGGTTGTGATCGGCGGCAGGACGGGGCGCGATGGCATCGGGGGCGCGACGTTTTCGTCGATGGAGATGGGCGCTGAAACGGCGGCGATCGCCGGTTCCTCGGTTCAGATCGGCCATCCAATTCACGAGAAGCAGGCGTTGGAAGCGGTGATGATCGCTCGCGATGAAAAGCTCTACACCGCGATCACCGATTGCGGCGCGGGCGGATTATCGTCTGCCATCGGCGAAATGGCGGCGGACCTCGGCGCGGTCGTGCATCTGGAGCGCGTGCCGCTGAAATACGCCGGGCTGAAGCCCTGGGAAATCTGGCTAAGCGAGGCGCAGGAGCGAATGGTGCTTGCCGTGCCGCCGAGGTCGTGGCCCCGGTTGAAGGCGATCTGCGACGGTCTTGACATCGAGGCGACGGCGATCGGCGAGTTCACTGGCGACAAGCGCGTCCGGCTGCTCTGGGATGGCGGCGAGGCCGGTAATCTGTCGACGGAATTCCTTGGTGATGGCATTCCGCGCATGGAACTGACGGCGGAGTGGTCGCCCCCGAAATTCACCGTCGCGTCGCGCAAGCAACAGGTTGAAGGCGATCTGACCACCGACCTCCTTGCCCTGATCGCCCAACCTGGAACCAGGTCCAGCGAGGATATCGTTCGCCGCTACGACCACGAGGTACAAGGGGCAACGGTGGTCAAGCCCTTCGTCGGTCCCGGACGCGATGGCCCATCGGACGCCGCCGTCCTCTGGCCACAGGACGTGGCGCGAACTGGCTCCAAGCGCGGTGTCGCCCTTTCCGTTGGCATCAATCCCGCGCTCGGCAAGGTCGACCCATATGCGATGGCCTGGGCTTGCGTGGACGAGGCCGTGCGAAACTGCGTGGCAGTTGGCGCGGACCCCGACCAGATCGCCATCCTCGACAATTTCTGCTGGGGCAATCCGCGCCTGCCGGATCGTCTGGGTTCGCTCGTGCGCTGCTGCCAGGGCTGCCATGACGCCGCCATTGCCTATGGCACGCCGTTCGTGTCGGGAAAGGACAGCCTCAACAACGAGTTCCTCGGCGCCGATGGCAAGAAGCACGCTATTCCCGGCACGTTGTTGATCTCGGCGATGGGCATCGTGCCCGATGTGAGCCGAACGGTGACGAGTGACTTCAAGCGCGCGGGCAACGTGATCTTCATGGTGGGTATCACCAACGATGACCCCTTGGCCTTGCCCAAAGCGCCTCTGAACGGTTACCGTGCGCTGCACCAGGCAATACAGCGCGGGCTGGTTGCAGCATGTCACGATTGCTCGGAAGGCGGCGCGACGCTCGCCGTCGCCGAAATGGCGCTTTCCGGGGGCCTCGGTGCCTCCATTGATCTGGACAAACTGCCCTCCGAAAAGACCCGTCTTTCCGTTGTCGCTCGAGCCTTCGGCGAGACGATCGGCCGGCTGATCGTCGAGGTCGCGCCGGAGCATGTCGATGCGTTCGACATGGCGATGGGTGGCAACAAACATGCGCGCATCGGCGAAGTGACCGATCGTCCGCGCGTTCTCATGACGGGAGCTGGCAGCGTGGTGGCCGATACGACGCTGACTGCGATCGCCCGTGCCTTCCGAGGCCACTTGACGGAGGCGTTCTGATCATGGCCATCCCGCGCATCCTGATCCTGCACGCGACCGGCTCAAACCGCGACCACGATGCTGCGGCGGCCTGCGAACAGGCGGGCGGTGCTCCGGAGATCGTCCACGTCAACGCCTTGATCGCGGGCGAACGCAAGCTCGGCGATTTCCAGATGCTGCTCCTCCCAGGCGGCTTTTCGTTCGGCGACGATCTTGGGGCGGGAAAGCTCTGTGCCGTGATGCTGCGGCATCGGCTCGGCGATGCGCTCGATGCGTTTGTCGCCGCGGCCAAGCCGGTGTTGGGCATCTGCAATGGCTTCCAAACGCTCGTGAAGGCGGGCCTGTTGCCGGGCGATGTCGAGGCGGGCAGCAAGCCGGCCGCCACGCTTACACGCAACGAGCGTGCGCAGTTCGAGTGTCGCTGGGTGCATCTCCAACCCAATCCTGCGAGCCCTTGCGTGTTCACCAAGGGCCTCGAGGAGCCGATTTTCTGCCCGGTCGCCCATGGCGAAGGCCAGTTCGTCGCCCGCGACCCGGCGGCGCTCGAAGCCATCGAGGAGCGCCAGGGCGTCGCCTTACGCTATGTCGATGCTGGCGGGGCCAGAGCCGGCTATCCGTACAATCCCAACGGTTCGGTGAACAACATCGCCGGCCTCACCAATCCGGCGGGCAACGTCCTAGGGCTTATGCCCCACCCCGAGAACCACATCCGCCCAGAACAACATCCAGAATTCCATCGCGGCATTGTCGGTCGATCCGGGCTGGCGCTTTTCCGCAACGGCATTCGCCATGCCGGGCAGGTATAGCCCATGTTGAGCCGATCCGAGCTCATCGCCGCGATTCCCGATGCCCTCTTGAGGGTCGACCTTCCCAGCTTGGGTGAACGGCACGAAGGCAAGGTGCGCGATTTCTACGTGCGCCGGGGAAAGCGCATCCTGATCACCACTGACCGTGTGTCGGCGTTCGACCGGGTGGTCGGCGCGGTGCCCTACAAAGGCCAGGTGCTCAACGAGCTTAGCGCCTGGTGGTTCGATCAGCTGGCTGACATCGTACCGAGCCATCGGCTGTCGGTGCCCGACCCAAACGTCACGGTCGCGCGCGAGGCGATCGCCTTGCCCGTCGAGGTGGTCGTGCGCGGGCACATCACTGGCTCGACGTCGACGGCACTTTGGACGCTGTACAGTCAAGGGGTGAAGCTGCCCTATGGCCTCGACCTGCCCACGGGTTTGAAGAAGAACGATCCGCTGCCCGAGCCGGCCATTACCCCGACCACCAAGGCGGCAGCCGGGAAACATGACGAGCGGCTCACCGAGGCCGAGGTTGTTGCGCGCGGGCTTGTGGCGCCGACATTGTGGGCGCAGGTTCGCCGGGCCGCGCTCGCCGCCTTCAAGCGCGGGCAGCAACGCGCGCGGCAAGCCGGCCTCGTTCTCGTTGATACCAAATACGAATTCGGTCTGATCGACGGCGCGCTCGCCCTCATCGATGAAGTGCACACGCCTGATTGCAGCCGCTACTGGTTGGCCGGCCCCCCACCATTGGACGGGGAACCCAAGAGCTTCGACAAGGAGCACTTGCGCCTCTGGTTCGGAGGCGTCGGTTATCGCGGTGACGGTCCGCCACCAACTTTGCCGCCCGATCTCGTCGCCGAGATCGCGGCGCGCTATATATATGTCCATGAACGGCTAACCGGCCGAGACTTTGCGCCCGCCGCGCTTCCTGCGAGCCCACGCATCGCCAGGGCCCTGGAGTCACTGAAATGACCAACACGTTCTTGGATGACAACCTCGACAGCCCGCGCGAGGCTTGCGGCGTCTTCGGTATCTACGCGCCGGGCATGGATGTCGCTCGGCAGGCGTTTTTTGCGCTGTACGCGCTGCAACATCGTGGCCAGGAAAGCGCAGGTATCGCCACCAGCGACGGCCGCTCGGCTTATGTACACAAGGGCATGGGGTTGGTGGCTCAGGTGTTCACCGAGGACAAGCTCGGTCCCCTCAAGGGACACCTGGCAATTGGCCACAACCGCTACTCGACCACCGGCTCCTCGCATTTGCGCAATGCCCAGCCTTATCTCATCGAGAGCATGTATGGACCGCTAGGTGTCGGCCACAATGGCAACCTCACCAATGCCGGCAAGCTGCGCAAGGAGTTGCTGGAGCGCGGTGTCGGCCTGTCGTCCTCGTCCGACAGCGAGGTCATCGTGCAAATGCTCTCCAGCCCCCCGGTGTCGCCGGTGTCGTTGAAGCCGGATTGGGAGGACCGCATTCGCGCCTTCATGGCGCAGGCGGAAGGCGCCTATTCGCTGGTCATTCTCACCCGCGATGCGGTTTTTGCCGCCCGTGACCCGCTCGGCTTGCGACCGCTTTGCCTCGGCGAAGTGATGATCAAGGATGGGCGCAAGGGTTATGTTGTCGCCTCGGAAAGCTGCGCGCTCGGCACCATCGGCGCCGACTTCGTGCGCGAAGTGAAGCCGGGCGAGGTGCTGCGGCTGGATGCCAAGGGCGTGACCTCCATCGTCGGTGCGGAACCCAGGCGCAAGCCCGCGCTCTGCGTGTTCGAATATGTTTACTTTGCGCGACCCGATACGGTGCTGGAGGGGCAAGTGATCCATCGGGTCCGCCAGCGGCTCGGGGCCATGCTGGCCAAGGAATCGCCGGTTCCTGCCGACGTTGTCATCGGTGTGCCCGACAGCGCGACGCCTGCCGCCATCGGTTACGCGCAGGCTTCTGGCATTCCTTTCAGCGAGGGACTGACGAAAAATCGCTATATCGGGCGCACATTCATTCAGCCCGATGACCAGTTACGCAAGGCCGGTATTCACCTCAAGTTCAATCCGCTAACGGCCAATCTGGAGGGCAAGCGAGTCATCCTCATTGATGACTCGATCGTGCGTGGCAACACCATCGGGCCCATCGTCCGTTTGCTGCGCGAAGGCGGGGCGCGCGAGGTGCACGTCCGTGTCTGTTCGCCGCCGGTCCGGCATCCTTGCTTCATGGGTATCGATATGGCGGCGCATGGCGAATTGATCGCTCACGCCATGACGGTGGAGCAGATCCGCGAGCATGTTGGGGCCGACAGTCTCGCCTATCTGTCGCATCAAGCCATGATGGCGGCGGTCGCCGAGGTGAAGCGGCCGGGCTCGGGCCATTGCAGCGCCTGCTTCACGGGCAAATATCCGCTCGATCTCGACGAGGCAACGCAGGAGGGCGAGGCCGAGAAGCTCAGCTTCGAGAGCATGTGGGGCGAGGGCTCGTGACCACCGGCCTCAACGTGTTGCTCGTGGGGCGCGGGGGACGCGAGCACGCGATCGCCTGGGCGCTGGCGCGCTCGCCAAGCCTCGAACGTCTCTGGATCGCACCGGGCAATGGCGGCACAGCCATGATGGGCGGCAAAGTCGCCAATGTGGCGCTCGAGGAGCATGACCAAGAGGGGCTCATCGCGTTCGCGCGCAAGGCAGCAGTCGGGCTGACGGTCGTTGGGCCCGAGGCGCCGCTTGCCGAGGGCCTCGCCGATGCGCTTCGTGCCGCCGGAGTGGCCTGCTTCGGGCCGTCCCAAGCTGCCGCCCGGCTCGAATCCTCGAAGGCCTTCGCCAAGGATTTCATGCGACGGCACGCGATCCCCACGGCGCGCCATGCGGTGTTTCGCGATCTCGACGCAGCGATCAAGCATCTGAGAGCACTGGACTATCCTGTGGTCATCAAGGCCTCTGGCCTCGCCGCCGGCAAGGGCGTCGTGTTGCCGGAGACCCGCCACGAAGCCGAAACCGCGCTTGCGCAGATGATGGTCGATCGAACATTCGGGGCAGCGGGAGCTGAGGTGCTGATCGAGGAGCGCCTCGAGGGGCCTGAAGCCTCGCTGCTCAGCTTTTGCGACGGGACCCGGCTGGCTCTGATGCCGGTCGCTCAGGACCACAAGCGGGCCTTCGATGGCGACAAGGGTCCGAACACCGGCGGGATGGGCGCCTATGCTCCCGCGCGGCTCGTCACGCCAGCTTTGCAATCGGAAATCTTCGAGACGATCCTTGAACCGACGGTACGCGGCATGGAAGCGGAAGGTGAGCCGTTTACAGGCATTCTGTATGCCGGGCTCATGCTTACCAAGGACGGTCCCCGCGTCATCGAATTCAATTGCCGATTCGGCGATCCCGAAGCGCAGGTGATCCTGCCGTTGCTCGAAAGTGACCTCGCGGTGCTGCTCATGGATTGCGCCTCCGGACGGCTCGATCCTGGCGCGGTCCGTTGGCGGCCGGACTCCGCCGTCGCCGTTGTCGCGGCCTCGGGCGGCTATCCCGGCGATTATGCCAAGGGCTTTGCCATCAGCGGGCTGATGGACGATGCGGACGTATCCAGAACATTGGTATTTCACGCCGGGACACGACCTGCCGTGGGTGGTGGGGTCGAGACGAGCGGCGGCCGCGTTCTCTCCGTGACCGGTCTTGGCGCGACGTTCGATGAGGCCCGCGCCCGAGCCTACGCTGGCATCGGTCACATTCATTTCAAGGACATGCATTATCGCCGCGATATCGGAGCACGGGCGCTATGAGCAAGGCCACCTACCGCGACGCTGGCGTTGACATCACTGCGGGCAACCGGGCCGTCGAATTGATGAAGGGCGCGGTCAAATCCACTTATGGCCGCGAGGTGCTGGCGGGTATCGGTGCGTTTGGGGGGCTCTATGACGGCGCGGCACTGAAAGGAATGGCCGCGCCGGTGCTGGTCGCCTCCACCGACGGCGTCGGCACCAAGACCAAGATCGCCGCCGCCCTTGGGCGCTACGACACGATTGGCCGGGACATTGTCGGCCATTGCGTCAACGACATTCTCGTACAGGGGGCAAGGCCGCTGTTTTTCCTCGACTATGTGGCCTTCAACAAGCTTGTCCCAGAGCGCGTCGCAACCATCGTCACCGGCATCGCGGAGGCGTGCAAATCCGTCGGCTGCGCTTTGCTGGGCGGCGAGACCGCGGAAATGCCGGGCGTCTATGTCGAGGGCGAGTTCGACGTCGTGGGCACGATCATAGGCGCGGTCGAGCGCGGACGGATCATCGATGGGTCGGGCATCGCTGTCGGCGATTCCATCATCGGCATCGCATCGAGCGGTCTGCATACCAATGGCTTTTCGCTTGCTCGAAAGGTGCTCGCCAAGCGCGACTTGACCGCGCGGGTGGCCGAGCTCGGTGTCACTCTCGGCGAGGCACTGCTCGTTCCCCACCGGCCCTATCTCGCCGAACTCGAACGGCTTTGGGCCGCCGGTGTCACCGTCAAGGGTATGGCGCATATCACCGGAGGCGGACTCATCGAGAACCCGCCGCGCATTTTACCGAAGGGCATCGCGGCACGAATCAGGCGGGGGAGTTGGCCGGTGCCGCCGCTCTTCGCCCTCATTCAACGCGAGGGAGACATCGATCCCAATGAGATGGCACGAGTGTTCAACGTCGGACTCGGAATGCTGTTGTTCGTGCCGTCGCTAGAGGCGGATAAGGCGCTCGGTGTGCTTGGAGCCGATGCCTGGGTGGTCGGCGAGGCGGTAAAGCGCGCGGGTGAGCCGGTCGAGCTTGTCGGGGCATGAAGCGGATCGCCGTGCTCATTTCGGGCGGCGGCTCGAACTTGCAGGCGCTGATCGATGCAACAAGCTCGGGCGCCCTGCCAGCGAAGATCGTGCTGGTGGTCTCGAACCGAGCGGACGCCTTTGGCATCGAGCGCGCGCGACGGGCGGGTATAGCCGCGTTGACGCTGCCGCTGAAGCCGTGGCTTAAAGCGGGCGGCACCCGGGAAAGCTATGACGCGGACGTCGCCGCGCAAGTTGCCGCCGCGAGACCCGATCTTGTCGTGCTAGCCGGCTGGATGCACGTTTTCAGCCCGGCGTTTCTCGATCGCATCGCGGCCAAGGTGATCAACCTGCATCCTGCGTTACCCAGACAATTCCCGGGCACCCATGCGATCGAGCGCGCACTCGAAGCTCATAAGCACGGGGAGATAGCGGAAACCGGCGTGATGGTTCACGAGGTCATCCCCGAGGTCGATGCGGGGCCGGTTCTCGGCACGGCGCGGATCGCGATCGCGCCCGGCGATAATTTGGCCTCACTCAGCGAGAAGATCCACGCGGCCGAGCACAGGCTGCTCGTGGATGTGATCCGGGAGTTGGTGACGGAACCTCATTGATTGTCCGCGTTGGCCTTTTCCCACGCGGCGACCAGCGCGGCGGCCTTGGTGGCCACTTCCTTGGGCTTGTCTCCTGGCTTGTAGAGACTGCCGCCGATGCCAAAGCCTGCTGCACCCGCTTCTAGCCAATCGCTCATATTGGTGGCCGAGATGCCGCCCACCGGCAGGACATGCACGTTGCCCGGCAGCACCGCGCGCCAGGCCTTCAACACCGTGGGACTAGCGGCTTCAGCGGGGAACAACTTGAGGTAGGAGGCGCCCGCATGGATCGCCGTGAACGCCTCGGTTGGTGTGAATACGCCAGGCAGCGGGGTGACGCCGAGCTTTAGGGCCCGGCTGATCACTTCGGGGTTGCTATCGGGCGAGACGCTCAAAGTGCCGCCTGCCGCGTGCAGCAGGTCGACTTGCTCGGGCTTCAGGACCGTTCCCGCGCCGACCATGAAGCGCTCGGCCGCCGCCTTGGCTATCGCCTCGATCGAGGCAAAGGGCTCAGGCGAGTTCAGGGGCACCTCGATGATGCGAATGCCGGCCGAGAAAAGTGCCTCGCCGACGGCCACAGCCTCGTCTGGCTTGATCCCGCGCAGGATCGCGACCAGGCCGCAGGCGGCCAGCGCCTCATCGAGCGTCATGCGATCACTCCCACATGTTTTCCGATCAACATCAAGCCTCGCACCGCGGCATCGGCCGCGCCGAGGCGCGATGGAATGCCTGCGATGCTCAGTGCACTGCAAAATGGCTCGGCGAGCGACGGTGCGCCGATGACCGTGACGCCCTCCGCGCTAGGCGCAAATAGCTGCCGCCCGCCCACGATCTCGGCGCCGGTCAAAAGGCCAGACAGATAGGCCGCGAGCTCATCACCCTGAAGATCGCCGAACAACCCCAGGGTGCGGGCCCCAAATAGCGCGTGCAGCAGCATGGCCCCGTCCGCCAATCCATCCGCGACTCCGCGAGCAAAGCCTGGTCCACCGGTCGCCTCGCCCGTCATCAATCTGCCGAGGATCGAATGGGATTTCAGCACGGCAAATAGTTCGCCCGTCATGAAGGTGGCAAAGCGCACGATTTGCCCCCGCTCAACCCCAACCCATTTGCAGTGCGTGCCGCGCGTGACGTAAAGGCCGGAACCATTGCCGGCAAGGCCAACGATTTGGGTTTCCTCGCCGCGCATCACGTCGGGCACGCCATTGCCGGCCCGGTAGGCGATGCCCGGAACGAAAACGATGGTTCGACCGCTGATCGTACGGAAGCGATCGACACCACCGGCAAGCTCGCCGAGCCCGGCCGGCGCCGTCGCATAGGGCACCTCGCGCCAACCTTGGCGGCTGGTGATCATGCCCGAGGCAAGGACTGGAAGTGAAACGTCCCAGCCAGCGACCAATCGCTCGAACACCGGCTCGAACGCTCCATCGGGAACCGACAGGATGCCTTCGGCGCTAGCGCGACTGTCAAGGAGGGTGCCGTCCGGACCCACAAGATAGGCGCGGAATGACGATGTGCCCCAGTCGAGAGCGATGGTATTCGATGCAGACAAAGGCGACGCCTCCCAGGAAGCCGACGCGCCATGCCTAGCGCCAATCTTTCCGCACGCCAACAACGTTAACTGGTCGCTAAGCAAAACGCTGCAATTTATGATTGTGTCAAGGCCAGCATCTTGACCAAACACCGCCTAGCGAATTTGACTCCCGTGGGGCTATTCCAGCCGACGTTGATCGAAGGTGAGGGACCGGGTCCGCCCGCCCGTTCTACCCCAAGGGCTACTTCGCCGCTCGGCCCTTGTGAATCGTTTTCGACCTCACGCTCCTGTGCGTTGACGGCGCTTGGCGGCTCATGGCGATGTGGATCAATTCAACCCAGGCTTCGGGTTGATAGGGTGCTGGACACGGTCTTTCATTCTGGCGACTGATTTGGGACCTTCTCCGCGTTGGTATGAGTTGGCTGAGCGAGCCTTGGGGGTCACCGTTGCCGCGCAACCCGGCGTAATCACCTAAATTACCGTGCAAGCCCTGGAAATGTCGCAAATTTTTGCGTTTCAAGGATGCGAGTGTCGGATGCGTCGAACGCGACTGTCGGGGACCGCCCGCGCGCCTGGAGGAAGACATGGCAAGATTTCTCGTGCCGGTGGCGGCGTTGTCGCTTCTGTTGGGCACCGGGTCCTTGGTCTTGGCGGCCGAACCTGGCGCGCCGGACCGGCTGGTGTCGGCCGAGGAAGCCTATAAGATCAAGCTACATCAAGCGCTGGCATCGGCCATCGAAGGTGGCGTTGGCGCGATTCACGCTTCCGAGGAGGGGCGCTCCGCGCTCAAGGAGTTTTACGACAAGCGCGACGGTAAGCCGCTCTGGACCGACGGCGGCAAGCTCACCGCCGCCGCGCGGTCCGCCATCGATGCGATTTCCCGAGCCGGCGACTATGCGCTGAAGGCCGCCGACTATCCGGTTCCAGCGACAAATCTCGGCGCCGGCGGCACGGCCTCGCCAGAGGACTTGGCTAACGCGGAGATCAAGCTCAGCCTCGCAGCTATCGCCTTTGCGCACGATGCGCATGTCGGCAAGATCGAGCCGCAACAAGTCGGGAGCAACATCGATCGCGGCTCGACCCCACCCAGTCCAATCAAAGTGCTCGACGGCTTGGCGAAAGCCGAGGACGCGGGCAAGTACTTAACCAACTTCAACCCGCACCAGCCGCAGTTCGAATTGTTGCTGAAGAAATATCGCGAGATGACCAGCGGCAAGCCGGTGCTGCAGGAAGCCAATGACGTGCCGCCCGAGCCCGATGGCGGCGCGCCGGTGCGAATTCCGCCGGGCCCACGTTTACACCCGGGTGATCGGCACCCCCAGATCGGACTGCTGCGCCAACGGCTCGCCAGCCCGCTGCCCCCCGACGCGACCGTGGAAGATCGGAGTTCCTACGACGACGTGCTCGCCGAGGCGGTGCGCCAGTTCCAATCGGATCATAAGCTGCCCGATGATGGCATCCTGGACGCACGGCTTCGCCGTGTGCTCAACGAGACGGTGGCGCGGAACAAAACCCAGGTCCGGACGGTTGGGGCGGTCGCCCGCGGAGCCAATTCGCAAACCCTTGACCGCATCCTCGTCAATCTCCAGCGCTGGCGTTGGATGCGCGAGGACATGGGCGACTTCTACGTGTTCGACAACGTGCCCGAATTCCTGACCCGGGTGGTCGATCACGGCAAGGTGATCTTCACCGAGAAGATCGTCGTCGGCAAGCCGGATACGCCAACCGCGACTTTCTCGCAGGATATGCAATTCATCGAGTTCCACCCCTTCTGGGGGGTTCCGGAATCGATCAAGCTGAAGGAGATCCTGCCCAAATTGCGCGCCGGCAGCGACATCATGGAAGTGCAGAACCTGCGCGCCTTTTACAAGGGGCAGCCGGTGGATGTGAACACCGTCGATTGGTCGACCACGGACATCAGGAATTTTCAATTCCAGCAGCCGCCGGGCAAGGAGAACGTGCTTGGGGTGGTGAAATTCATGTTCCCCAACCATTTCGACATCTACATGCACGACACGCCGAGCAAGAAGCTCTTTGATCAGGCAGAGCGCGCCTTTAGCCACGGCTGCATGCGTGTGCACAATCCCGAGCAGCTGGCTGCAATACTTCTTGGCCACGATCAGGGCTGGAGCGCCGCCGACGTCGAGCGCGCCATCGCCGATGGCCAGAATCAGCAGGTGCGGCTGCAAACCCACATTCCGGTGCACGTGGCGTACTTCACGGCATGGGTGCAGGAGGATGGTACGCTGTCGACGTTTGGTGACTGGTACGGACATGACCGGCGGCTGGAATTGGCGCTGACCGGCCAGACCGAGCTGCTCGCCCAAGAGGTCGCGATTGCCAATGCCAAGGCCAAGGAGGTCGCGCCGGATCCTGGAATAGAGGACTCGGCACCCAATTTCTTGTCGCTGCTATTCGGCGGCAACTAGGGTGGCGGCGTCGGCGAGGCGTTGGTACTTGCTGTCGCATACGGTTCCGCGGCCGGCACGGTTGACCGTGAATTGGGCACGCTGAGATTAACCATCAGTGCAAGTATTAGCGATGGTGCCTACGTGCCCATCCCGTCTTCGGCTGCACATTTTTTCGGCTTCGAGGCCCCAGTGAGTGCTGGCTGACACCGCGGAATCCCGCCAAATACGCGGCTTTTCAACGAGCTGGTCCTCGGCTTGCACGCGTGCAGCCAGCTGGTACGCCCCATCCATCCGCCGGCACAACATCTGCAACACCACTGGAACCGACTTCATTCGTATCAAAACGGAGTTATCCAGTGTTTCAATTCGGTCAAGCGGACCGCCCAGCAAATATGGGTGGCAATTGGCTGACGGATCAACGCGGCACAACCGCGATTGCCTTCGCGGCTGTCCTTCCCGTGCTCGTTGCCTGTCTCGGAATCTCGATCGACTATGGTCGCGCGGTGCGCCTTCAAGATGATTTGAAAGCGGCAGCCGACGCCTCGGCGCTCGCCGCAACGGTCGCTGCCGGCGATGGCATGCCGATCGCCGACGCCATCACGGTTGGAAAAACAAAATGGGCAGCCAACGCCGCGAAAATCTTCGCTTCCGTCCCACCGCCAAATATCAGCATCGATGACAGCAACGGCATGGTCACCACCACCGTAAACTACAAGGGTGACCTCGGCACGACTTTCGCCAAGATTCTCGGCACCGATAAGCTCAATGTTTCGGGGTTGTCGGTCGCCCAGGCCTCGATCAATACCACGACCACCCACTATTCGGGCAATGGCGATGTCTGGGGTGATCCGCATCTGGATGGCGCCGACGGCTATCATATCGGCTTCATGTGCCCGCGGCCCTACTGGTACGACATGCTCAGCGACAGCGGCATTCAAGTTAACGTCGCTTGCACGCATTTGACGTCGGGACCATATCCCAACACGGATATCATCACCGATATGGAGATGGTGCTGGGGACACATACGATCAGCATGCACAACGTCCCACCCGATCCGAATCTGGGTGCCCGGGATAACCGGATTTGGCACGGCGAGGTGACCATCGACGGCACTGTCTACAACCCGACCTCGACGACAGCGTTGGCGACCTGGCCCGAAGGCGCCGTCTGGGACAATATCGTTGATGGCGGCCACCCCGCTGGCTACGCCAACGATCATCTCACGGTGGAAACACCGCAATACGTGATCCAGTTCTACTTCAACCCCTCTGGCGATGTCACATTCAGCGCCGCATCCGCCGGCTCATGCGGCGTTCCGGGCGGGCTCTGGGGAGAGACGCTCGGTGGCATCAACGACACGACGAAATCGACGACCAATAGCAATGACGTCGATGCGAGCGCCTTCGAGGTTGCCTCGGGTTCGAGTACCAGCACTCCCTTCAGCCACGCGCCCTGCGCCACGACGGTGGCGACCAAAGTCAGGCTGATCAAGTAAAGCTTGGTGCGGGGCCGCGATTTCATCGGGGATCGCGGCCCGGCTCGCGGGCGGCTTTGCTGCAGATGCAACGACCTTCGCCGGACCTGGCCTGTAACTCGGTCGTGACGCCGCTACTTCGCCCCAGCCTTCAGCAGCTTGAAATTGATGCTGTCCAGCAGCGCTTCAAAGCTGGCATCGACGATGTTGGGTGAGACGCCAACCGTGAACCAGCGGGTTCCAGCCGTCTTGTCGTGGCTCTCGATCAGGACACGCGTCACGGCCTCAGTGCCGCCCGTCAGGATACGCACCTTGTAGTCGACCAATTCGACGTCCTTGATCAGGTCCTGGTAGCGGCCGAGGTCCTTGCGCAACGCTTTGTCGAGCGCATTCACCGGGCCGTTGCCGCCGGCGATCGACCAGAGCGGTTCATCCTCGCCATGAATATAAACCTTCACCTGCGCTTCGGCCGCGGTCACCCGTTCGCCAAGCGCATTGAACCGCCGCTCGACCATCACGCGGAAGCTGTCGACGGTGAAAAATTGCGGCACCTCGCCGAGTGAGCGGCGCGCCAGGAGTTCGAACGAGGCTTCCGCTCCCTCATAGGCATACCCGATCGCCTCACGAGCCTTCACCTCTTCCAGCAACTGGCCGATCCGCGGATCGTCCTTGTCGAGACGAACACCGATGCGCTCCAGTTCGTAGAGGATGTTGGAGCGTCCGGCCTGCTCGGAGATAAGAACACGGCGACGGTTGCCGACGGCTTCGGGTTGGACATGCTCGTAGGTTTCGGGCGCCTTGAGGATTGCCGAGGCATGGATACCGGCCTTGGTGGTAAAGGCGCTCTCGCCAACATAAGGCGCCTGCCGCGCGGGCGCGCGGTTGAGGACCTCGTCGAGCACCCGGCTGGCGTGAGTGATGCGGGCGAGCCGCTCGGGTGTCACACGGGTCTCGAAGGCGGTGGCGAGATCGGACTTCAGCAGCAGCGTCGGGATGATCGAGGTGAGGTTGGCGTTGCCGCAGCGCTCGCCGAGCCCGTTGAGCGCGCCCTGCACCTGTCGGCAACCGGCGCGCACGGCGGCGAGCGTGTTGGCGACGGCGTTGTCGGTGTCGTTGTGGGTATGGATGCCAAGCTGCTCACCCGGCACCGATTTGACCACGGAGCCGACGATCTCGGTGATCTCGTGCGGCAGCGTGCCGCCGTTGGTGTCGCACAGCACGACCCACCGAGCGCCGGCTTTGTGCGCGGTTTGCGCGATCGCCAAGGCATAGTCGCGATTGGCCTTGAAGCCGTCGAAGAAATGCTCGCAGTCGATCATCGCTTCGCGGCCCGAGGCTATGATGGCCTTCACCGATTGCTCGACGCTCTCGAGGTTCTCCTCGTTGCTGCAACCGAGCGCGACGCGCACATGGAAATCCCAGGCCTTGGCGACGAGGCAGATGGCGTCGGCCTTGGCTTGCAGCACGCCCTGGAAGCCGGGATCATTGGAGACCGACCGCCCCGCTCGCTTGGTCATGCCGAAGGCGACCGACTTGGCGTTTGCATAGGGGGCCGGCGAGGCAAAAAACTCCGTATCCGTCTTGTTGGCGCCGGGATAGCCGCCCTCGATGTAGTCGAGCCCGAGCTCATCGAGGGTCGCGGCGATCCGGCGCTTATCCTCGAGCGAGAAGTCGACGCCCTGCGTCTGCGCGCCATCGCGCAGCGTGGTGTCGAAGAGGTAGAGGCGGGCGCGGGTCATGGGTATGATTCCGAAAGTATTTTGGCAACGGCGGCCATGAACACGTCCATTTCACTCAGAACAGCTTGAGCTTTTGATTGTCCGGTGAACCTCGGTCCATAGTCAGCCAAGGGTCGTGTATCCTCGCCCGAACTCAAGATCTTACAATGAGATGTGCACGGAGTGACGATCGCCTGGGCCCAATAGTCGTTCATGCTGCGCTCGCCCTGACCGCGGCCGCGAAATCCTCCAGCGCCTTGCCCTCCGCCGGCGTCATCGCTTGAGCTCCCAGGTGGTCTCGACCGCCCCCGTAGCAGGGTCGCGGGCGTCCTTCAGCGCAACGCCCATTGCGTCGAGTTCGGCGCGGATGCGGTCTGCCTCCTTGAAGTCCTTGGCCTTGCGAGCCGTATTGCGCGCTTCAATCAATGCTTCCACCTTGCCCGCATCGACCTCGCGCGCCACGATCCCGACATCGAAGTCCTCCGGCGCCTCGTTCTGATAGACGCCGATGAGGTTGAGCGATGCCTTGAGTTGCGCCGCCGACACCTGATTTCGCGCGGCGGATTTGGCGATGCCGTGCAGGATCGAGAGCGTGCTTGGAGTGTTGAGATCATCAGCCAGCGCCGCGACCACCTCGGGATGAGGTTCCGCGGCCGCCGCGACGCCCGCAACGAGACCCGCGAAATCCATCAGCGTCCCGCGCATCTGGGCGAGGCGTGCCACGGTCCAATCCATCGGCTGGCGATGGTGTGCGCTCAGCATGGCGAGTTTAACCACTTTACCGTGCCATTGCTGGCCACCGAACACCTTGCCCGCAACCAGATCACGGATCGAAACGATGTTGCCGAGCGACTTCGACATCTTCTCGCCTTCCTGGTTAAGGAAGCCGTTGTGCACCCAAACATTGGCCATCACCGGCGTGCCGTGCGCGCAGCGCGATTGGGCGATCTCGTTCTCGTGGTGCGGGAAGATGAGATCGTGCCCGCCGCCGTGAATGTCGAACACCGCGCCCAGATGCTTTCCTGCCATCGCCGAGCACTCAATGTGCCAGCCCGGCCGACCCGCGGCCGTCACGCCCTTGGGCGAAGGCCATGACGGTTCGCCCGGCTTCGACGGTTTCCACAAAACGAAATCATTGACGTTGCGCTTGTAGGCCTCGACCTCGACGCGCGCGCCTGCCTCCATCTCGGCCAAGGTGCGCCCCGACAGCTGGCCGTAGTCCGGCATCGAGGGTACGTCGAACAGCACGTGATCCTCGGCGATATAGGCATGGCCCGAGGCAAGGAGCGCCTCGCACATTGCGACCATCTCCTTGATGTGGTCGGTCGCCCGCGGCTCGATCGTCGGTGACAGCACGCCGAGGGTTGAGATGTCCTCGTGGAAACCGGCCGTTGTCACGGTGGTAAGTTCGCGGATCGCCTCGACCGGCGGTAGGCTCGGATAGCGCTCACTCGACCTGGCGTTGATCTTGTCATCCACATCCGTGATGTTGCGGGCATAGGTGACGTGATCGGCGCCATAGATGTGCCGCAGCAGCCGGAACAGCACGTCAAACACGATGATCGGACGCGCATTGCCGATATGCGCGCGGTCGTACACGGTAGGCCCGCACACATACATCCGCACATTCGCAGGATCGATCGGCGCGAACGGCTCCTTGCGGCGCGTCAATGTATTGTAAAGAGTAAGCGTTGGGTCAGGCACGGCGAAAATCCCTAAAAACAAGGGCTGGCGGGAGCTAGATCGAACACTTATGGGGAAAGCAATGCGCGGCGCCAGCCGAATGATCAGCCAATGATGAACGGGATGATGCAAATTCGAATGGGCACGGCAGCGGCGTCCTTGGCGAAGGCGGCAACACCATGGGCGAAAGGGCCGGCGGCGTCAAGCCAATCGCCGTCCGGCGGGCCATGCGGATTCTGTGGCGCGAAACGGGATGCGTGGTCGAAACTTGTGACCTAGACTGACGCTATGATGAGGCTGCTTCCCGGCAGCGGTCTCATCGCAAAGACCCAATGAAGGAGATCGAAGCCGGCAACAAGCAGCAAGCAGCGCTAGAGGAACGATCCCATGGCTCCAACCACCCCGACCGAAGTTGTCTCGGCATGGCTCGCCGATTTCGACCAAGCACTAACCAAACGCGATGCGAGGAGAGCAGCCGAGCTCTTTGGCGATGAATGCTTCTGGCGCGATCTCATCGCCTTTACCTGGAACATCAAGACGATGGAGGGCCGCGAGGAGATCGCGAAGATGCTCGGCGCGACGCTTGCCAACGTCAAGCCCTCGGGCTGGGCAATCCGGGGCGAGGCCAATGAGGCCGACGGGGTGACGGAAGGCTGGTTCACCTTCGAGACGGCCGTCGGTCGTGGCGAGGGCCTCGTGCGTCTGAAGGAGGGCAAATGCTGGACGCTGCTGACCTCGCTCGTCGAACTCAAGGGTTTCGAGGAAGCCAAAGGCGCTACCCGGCCCAAGGGGGTTGAGCACGGCGCGTCTCACGAACGCAAGACTTGGGCCGAGCGGCGAGCCGAAGAACAGGCGCAGCTTGGAACCACCGATCAGCCCTATTGCCTCATCGTCGGCGGCGGCCAGGGCGGCATTATTCTCGGCGCACGGTTGCGGCGGCTTGGCGTGCCGACCATCATCGTCGAGAAAAATGAGAAGCCGGGCGATAGCTGGCGCAAACGCTACAAGTCGCTCTGTCTGCACGATCCAGTCTGGTACGACCACCTGCCCTACATACCGTTTCCCGACCACTGGCCGATCTTCTCGCCCAAGGACAAAATCGGCGACTGGCTCGAGATGTACACCAAGGTCATGGAGCTCAATTATTGGGGCTCGAGCGAGGTCAAATCCGCGAAATACGACGAGGCCAAGAGGGAATGGACCGTCGAGGTCCTGCGCGGCGGCAAATCCATGACATTGCGCCCCAAGCAACTGGTGTTGGCAACCGGCATGGCGGCGGTGCCCAATATGCCGAAATATCCCGGCATGGAGACTTTCGAGGGCGAACAGCACCATTCGAGCAAACACCCCGGACCCGATGCATACGCGGGCAAGAAATGCGTCGTCATCGGCTCCAACAACTCAGCGCACGATATTTGTGCCGCGCTTTGGGAAGTGGGCGCCGATGTCACCATGGTCCAGCGATCTTCGACGCTGGTTGCCAAATCGGACACCTTGATGGAATTGGGACTCGGGCCGCTCTATTCTGAGGCCGCCGTCAAGAATGGCATCGATCACAACAAGGCCGATCTGATCTTCGCCTCCATCCCCTACAAGATCGTGCCGCGCTTCGAAACCCCGCTGTATGAGAAGATCGCCGAGCGCGACGCCGAGCTGTACAGTCGGCTGAGACGAGCCGGGTTCATGCTCGATTTCGGCGAGGACCAGTCCGGCCTGTTCATGAAATATCTGCGCCGTGGCTCGGGCTATTACATCGACGTCGGGGCGAGCAATCTGATCGCGGACGGCAAGATCAAGCTGAAAAGCGGTCCCGGCGCGGTGGTCAAAGAGATCAAACCGCATTCGGTCTTGTTCGCCGATGGCACGGAGCTGCCGGCTGACCTCATCGTTTATGCAACGGGGTATTCGTCGATGAACGGCTGGGCGGCGCGGCTGATCTCGCAAGACGTCGCCGATAAGGTCGGCAAATGCTGGGGCCTCGGCTCGGCGACGGCCAAGGACCCCGGACCCTGGGAAGGGGAGCTGCGCAACATGTGGAAGCCGACGAGGCAGGACGGGTTGTGGTTTCAGGGCGGCAACCTGCACCAGTCGCGGCACTATTCGCAATATCTGTCGCTGCAACTGAAGGCCCGCAAGGAGGGCATTGCAACCCCGGTCTATGGATTGGCGGAAGTGCATCACAAGGAGTGACCAGCCGCGGGCGCGCAGTTCCGCCAAATCCACAACTTCATCCTGAGGTGCTAGCGCGAGCGAGCCTCGAAGGGGGGTGGAACGTCGGTGTCTTCGCACGTTCTTCGAGACGGCCCGCAAGCGCGCCTCCTCACGATGAGGCGGCAGGACGCGGCCGAGAATTCCTACAGCCGCAATCCGCGCAAGCGCTCCGGCAGTTGCTCGATCACCTCCACGCCGGCATTGGCAAAGGCGATGCGGATATGGGTGTCCTGGCCGGGGCCAAAGTAACTCCCCGGCAGCGTCAACACCCCCCGCTTTGTCGCCAATGCCTCGGCGACCTTGATCGAAGAGACGCCCGGGAACGGGTGGCGGACGTAGGCGAAATAAGCACCGAGCGATGATACTCGCCAATCATTGAGGCCATCGAGCGCGGCTCGGCAGGCCGCGCCCCGACGATTGATTTCTCCGCGGTTTTCGGCGCGCCAGGTGTCCAAGGCACCGATCGCCCAGGCGACGGCGCCTTGCGCCGGACGCGGAGGGTTGATGATCATGGTGTCCAGCGCCTTTTCCAGCTCCGGGACGATTGCCGCTCCCGCCGTGATCACGCCAAGCCGATGACCTGGGATACAGAACGCCTTGGAAAAAGAATAAAGCTGGACGATGTGCTCGCGCCAATCTGAGCGCGAATAGAGGTGATGGGGCCGGACAATGCCCGCCTTGAGAAAATCGCGGTACGTTTCGTCCATCACCAGCCAGATCCCGCGCTCTCTTGCAAGGTCGGCGAAACGCTCGATTACCGTGGCCGGATAGATCGCCCCGGTCGGATTGTTCGGTGTCACCAGCACCAAGGCCCGGGTGCGACTATCGATGAGCCGCGCCGCGACATCGGGATCGGGCACAAAGCCGGCATCCGCGTCCAACGACAGCACGCGCGCCTCAATGCCAAGCATCTGGAGGGTCATGTGATGGTTGAAGTACCAGGGAGCCGGTAGCAGCACGTTGTCGCCCGCCTTGGCCAGCGCCAGCATGGTGACGAAAAAGGCAAGGTTGCAACCTGCCGTCACCACAACCTCTCCCGCCTCGACGTCGGCGCCATAAATCGCGCAGTGCTCGGCCGCATAGGCCTGGCGCAGCGGTGCGTCCCCCGAAATCGCGCCATAGCGGGCACCCGCCGGATCGGCCGCCCCGGCGCCAAGCCGCCTGAGCAGCTCAGGCGGTGGGGGCGAACCTGGGGCGGCCTGTGCCATATTCATCAGCGCTCCTGCCGAACCGTCGTAGCGTGACGTCCAGCCGTAGGCCTCTGGGATTGGCGGTGTGCCGGTATCGATGAGATTGGGATTGAGAGCGAAGGGCATGGGAACCATGGCGGGCTGCGGATAGTCGAATAGACCACAGAGGGCCGGCGTGGTTCAATCACGCAATTTCGAGTTTCGCGGCTCGTCTTCGCGGGGCGCCGGGGCTAAGACTGTGGCCCTTCAACTCAACGTGGCACCCGACCGCCGACAGCATGTGAAAGGCGAAGCGATCCCATGAGCAAGAGCGATGAGACCATCGCAACCGCCCCGATCGACCGATCAGCGCCGCTGTCGAGCACGGCGGTGCGCGAATGGCTGAAGGCGCGGCGGATCGAAGAGGTTGAATGCGCGGTTGCCGACATCGCCGGGGTGGCGCGCGGCAAGGCGATGCCGGCGGCAAAATTCGCCGAGCTGAAACCCACCTTCTTGCCGGTGTCGATCTTCTTTCAGGACATCACCGGCGCCTACATCGATTTCGAGGGTGATCAGGACTATACCGAGGGCGACCTGATGATGGTCCCCGATCTCGCCACGGTGCGTACGGCGCCTTGGGCCAAGACAC
>Ga0209698_10002165_pt1 | contig 22403 bp, 19 predicted proteins | sample LitLauG_LLR_2012_FD_187203 | JGI IMG/M metagenome (GOLD analysis project Ga0209698, IMG submission 187203) | Freshwater sediment microbial communities from Pennsylvania, USA - Little Laurel Run_MetaG_LLR_2012 (SPAdes) (version 2) | ecosystem: Environmental > Aquatic > Freshwater > Creek >...
CGCTGAGCCTGGTGAGTTCTACGACCGCCACGGGCTATGGAGCGGCCGGGCAGACGGTCTCATACAGCTACCTCGTCACGAATACCGGCGATGAGGCGCTCAGCGGCATCGCCGTCACTGACAACACGGTTGCAACCGTGACGTGTCCCCTGAGTTCTCTTGCGCCTGGCGCGAGCGAGACGTGCACGGGTACCTACACGGTGACCCAAGCCGATGTGGATCGTGGATCACTGATCAGCACGGCTGTGGCGAATGCCAGTGGCCCAGTTTCGGTCAACTCCGCTAGCTCGGCGGTTACCTTGGCTGCGAACACGGCAGTCTCGTCCGCTTCCATCGTCACTTCGTCGGCATTGCACTCATTCAGCAGTGCGGGACAGTCCCTGGACTACAGCTATCTGGTGGCCAACACCGGCACGACGACCCTTGGGGTCGATGTGGGCAGCTCGACTGGCGCTCGGGTCACCTGCCCGTCGACGACCATCGCACCGGGCGTGGCTGAGACCTGCGCGTCAACCTACCTCGTCACCGCCACCGATGGAGCAGCGGGGTCGATTGTGAACGTGGGGACCGTGACCGGTACCTCCGCTTCAGGCACTGTAACGAGTGCTACCAGCCAACTTGCGATTCCCTTCGTGCCGACACTTCCTAGCGCACCCGTGATTGGCAGCGCGACCGCCGGCGATGGCATGGCATCGGTTTCCTTCAGCCCGCCGCAGCTCGATGGCGGTTCGGCGATCGGGCAGTACACGGTGGTCGCTGCGGATCTGACGAATCCGAGTCGTGGCGGTCAGTCGGCAACAGGCTCCGGGAGTCCCATCGTCGTAACAGGTCTGACGAACGTGGATGTGTACTCCTTCACCGTCAGCGCGACGAACGCACTCGGAGGGGGACCCCAGTCGACAGCATCCAATTCGGTTCAGCCGCTTGCTCCGGGGATGAACGTGGTTCCCCTGCTGCTTCCACCGGCAGTCCCTGGGAGCCCGTACTCGGCAACCGCGCTGCAGGTGGTCGGCGTACAAGCAAGCGCAACGGGGTACGTCACCACGTTGAAGTGGTTCAAGGTCACCTTGCCGAAGGGGATGAAGCTGTCGGCGTCAGGTGTGCTTTCGGGCACCCCGAGCAACAAGCTGGGTGCGAATGTGAATGGCACGATCACGATCAAGGTGACCGAGACGGTGGTCACGCTGAACGGCAAGCAGAAGGTGAAGACCAAGACAAGCGTGCAGGCCACCATTTCATTGCCGGTTAGCTGAGCCCCTTTTTGCCGCACATCTGGTTCTGGATGCCGTGTAGAACGGCCTTCAGGCCGGACGTCTCAAGGTTGGGTGTTTGACTGACCACTGCCGGTCCGCCACTGGCATCACAGTGGGCTGGGTTCAGCCTGAGGTGCAGGCCCGCGGGCCAGGAGCACCCGTCGGGTCAAGTCAGAATGATTGGACATTCACTTCGTGCCCCCAGTGGTGCCCCGCACCACGGAGAACGGCGGATATCAGCGGGTAACGCCGGGTAGTCCCGATGGCACTTGATCAGGTATTCCTTTCGTTCCCACAAGTCGTCGAATCAGTGGTCTTGCACTTCCCAAGCTGGACACGCGGGTTCGATTCCCGTCACCCGCTCTCACCCCCTCGATGTGCGTCGGCGCGGCGGTCCGTTCGCCACGGAACCCGTCCGCAGCCTTGCCGGCGGCCTCGTGCGGCAGTCGCCCGGGCGTCCCGACCCCTCAGATCGTGCGCCCCGTTCCTTCCCAGTACGGATCGCGCAGCAGTCGCTTGTAGAGCTTGCCGGTCGGGTGCCGAGGCAGGACGTCCTCGAAGTCCACCGACCTCGGCGCCTTGTATCCGGCCAGCGACCTGCGGGTGAAGGCGATGAGCTCGGCGGCGAGCTCCGGGGAGCCGGTCCACCCGTCCGCCAGTTCGACGGCCGCCTTGACCTGCTCGCCCATCTCGTCGTCGGGGATCCCGAAGACGGCGGCATCCACCACGCCAGGGTGGCCGGTCAGGACGCCCTCGATCTCCGCCGGGTAGATGTTGACGCCGCCACTGATGATCATGTCGATCTTGCGGTCGCTCATGAACAGGTACCCGTCGTCGTCGAGGTAGCCGACGTCGCCGAGCGTTCCCACCCCCGGCGCCAGATGGGCGGCCTCGGTCTTCTCGGGCGCCTTGTGGTACTCGAAGTCGGCGCCGATCCGACTGGTGAAGTAGATCTGGCCCGAGGTCCCTGCCGGGCAGGTCCGACCGTCGTCGTCGACCACCATGAGCTCGGTCATGGCGGTGGCCCGGCCCAGGCTGCCGGGATGGGCCAGCCACTCCTCACCCGTGATGACTGTGAGGAACCCTCCCTCGGTCCCGCCGTAGTACTCGGTGATGCACGGTCCCCACCAGTCGAGCATCCGCTGCTTGACCTCGATCGGGCACGGGGCCGCGCCGTGCACCACCGCCACCAGGGAGCCGCCGTCGAACCCGGCCCGGACGTCGTCGGGCAGCTTGAGCAGCCGGATGAACTGGGTGGGCACCAGGTGGATGTTGGTGACGGCGTACCGGTCCACCAGTTCGAGCAGCTCGGCCGGATCGAATGCGTGCCGCATGACGACGGTCGTGGCCGCACCGAGCAGGGGCAGCACCGAGAGCGCCCACTGCGCCGAGTGGTAGGCCGGCCCCTCGAGCAGGGTCACCCCGTCACCCGGGATCCCGAGCATGGCCACCGCCGCCTGGGCGATCAGGTCGATGAGCGCCACGTCGTTGCCCGTCGCCGTGAGACCCGACCGCACGCCCTTCGGGAACCCGGTGGTGCCGGACGTGTAGAACATCGGCCCGCCCGTCACCTGTCCGTCGGGCTCCGCCGGATCCGCCGCGGCCAGGAGGTCCTCGTAGGCCCCGAACCCCTCGGGCACGGTGTCGCCGATGGCGATCCGCACCGGGCACCCCTCCGCCTGGGGATCCGCGCAGGCCTCGGCGGCCACGCCCGCGAAACGGTCCTCGACGACCAGTGCGGTGGCGTCGGAGTCGGCCAGCACGTAGGCCAGCTCGGCCGCCACCCAGTGCCAGTTGACCGGCACGATGACCAGGCCGGCGTGCATGGCGGCCACGGTCACCTCGAAGAGCTCACGTCGGTTGCCGCACATGACCGCCACGGTGCTCCCCGGCTCCACGCCCGCGTTGCGCAGCGCGTGGACGACCCGGTTGACCCGCAGGTCGAACTCCGCCCAGGTGGTCTCCCCGAACTCATCGATCAGGGCGGCTCCAGATCCCTTGCGGGCGGCGATCGGAGCGGTCAGTCGGGCCATCGTGGTTCACTCCTCGATTGTGCGGCAGTTCGGCGGTGGTGCGGCGGTGGTCCGGAGACGACTCGGTCCTCGAGATGGTGCAGGGTGGCCACGAAGCCGAGGTACGACCAGACCAGGTGGTCACCGACGATACGCCGGGTCACCTCGATGCCGGGGAGCCCGACGGGCCGGAGCACGTGCAGCCCGTCCTCGTAGGACGCCACCACGGTGATCGGCGTGGTGAAATCGCCCTCGAACACGTCGTGCACACCGTTGGCCTCGGTGCCGTCACACCGCATGTCGTGGACGATCCCGCCCCCGGTGACGACCAGTCGGTCGCCACACTGCTCGATCCGCTGGACGGATCCGAGGGTGGGGTGGTCCGGGACGTCGACGCCGTCCCGTTCGACGGCGGTGACCCGCCAGGTCCCCCGCAGGTCGGGTGCACCGGCGACCAGTGGCTCGGTGCATCCGCCGAGCACCGGCGGAGGCAGGACGTCGCCGTAACCGCCGGGGGGCGTGTGGGACACCGGGATGTCGTCGGCCCGGACCAGGGGCCCGTCACTCGATCCGACGTCGGACATGTGCACTCCTTGCAGTCGTCCTCGGAAGGGGTCATTGTGTCACCATTGGTGTCACAAGATCTACCGGGTCGGGACCACGACGGGCAGACGGAGGGGACGGCATGCAGGACTACGAAGGATTCCAGGGGACGATCGGACGCCTGCTGGGCGACTCCGAGCCGTGGTGGCCCGAGCCGCCCCACCCCGGCGAGGGCGCCCCGAACGTCGTCGTCGTCCTGATCGACGATCTCGGGTTCGCCCAGTTCGGCTGTTACGGGTCCGACATGGAGACGCCCAACATCGACCGGCTGGCAGCCGGTGGCCTGCGCTACACCAATTTCCACGTGACCCCGGTGTGCTCACCCACCCGGGCCGCACTGCTCACCGGACGGAACCACCACAGCGTGGGCATGCGCTCGGTAGCGAACTTCTCGTCGGGCTTCCCCCACATGCGGGGGCACGTGTCGAACCACGCCGCCACCATCGCCGAGGTACTGCGCGACGAGGGATACGCCACGTTCGGTCTCGGCAAGTGGCACCTGTGCCAGATGGAGAACGCCTCGGCGGCCGGTCCCTACGACCAGTGGCCCTGTCAGCGGGGGTTCGACCGCTTCTACGGGTTCCTCGACGGCGAGACCGATCAGTTCGCACCCGACCTGGTCTACGACAACCACCGGGTCGAGCCTCCGAAGACACCCGAGGACGGCTACCACCTGAGCGAGGACCTGGTCGACCACGCCATCGAATTCATCGGCGACAGCACCTCGATCCGGCCCGACCGCCCGTTCTTCACCTACCTCGCCTTCGGCGCCACCCACGCGCCCCACCAGGCCCCTGCGGAGTACCTGGCCAAGTGGCGCGGGCGGTTCGACGAGGGCTGGGACGTCGCCCGCGATCGCTGGTTCGCACGGCAGAAGGAGCTCGGCGTGGTGCCGCCCGACACCCAGCTCGCCCCCCGCAACCCCGGGGTCGAGCCGTGGGACACCCTGTCGGACAACCAGAAGCTGCTCGCCTGCCGGCTGCAGGAGGCGTTCGCGGCGTTCGTCGAGCACACGGACGCACAGATCGGCCGGCTGCTCGACTCGCTCGAGGCCTCCGGCCAGCTCGACAACACCCTCGTGATGGTCCTGTCCGACAACGGGGCCAGCCAGGAGGGCGGCCCGTTCGGCGTGCTCCACGAGATGAAGTACTTCAATTTCATCCTCGAGACCCCCGACGAGGCCGTCGACCGGCTCGACGACATCGGTGGGCCCGACTGCCACTCGAACTACCCGTGGGGGTGGGCCCAGGCCGGCAACACCCCGTTCAAGTGGTACAAGCAGAACACCCACGAGGGGGGCGTGCACGTGCCCCTGGTCGTGCACTGGCCCGCCTCCATCACCGACGGTGGCGGCGTGCGGCGGCAGTTCCACTACGTCACCGACCTGGCCCCCACCATCTACGAGGTCGTCGGGGTCACGCCGCCCGAGGTCCACCGCGGCTACGAGCAGATGCCCGTGACCGGCACGTCGATCGCCTACTCGTTCGGCGCACCGGACGCTCCCGGACGCAAGACCGTGCAGTACTTCGAGATGATGGGCCACCGGGCGATCTACGCCGACGGCTGGAAGGCCGTGACCCGGCACGAGTTCGGCTCGCCGTTCGAGGACGACCGCTGGGAGCTGTACCACCTGGACGATGACGCATCGGAGTGCACCGACCTGGCCGACGCCGAGCCGGAACGACTGGCCGAGCTCGTCGGGCTGTGGTGGGCCGAGGCCGAGGAGCACGGGGTCCTGCCGCTCGACGACCGGACGCTCGAGCTGTTCGGCGCCCGCTACCGGGACCGGTCGCCGCATCCGGTGTCCCGGCACTACACCTACCGACTGCCGCTGGCGCCGGTGCCGGCCCAGGTGGCGCCCGGCCTCGCCGGGCGGAGCTGGGACCTGCGCGCCACCATCGACCGGCGGTCCGGCCAGGACGGCGTGCTCTACGCCATGGGCAACCAGAACTCCGGGCTCGTCGTCTTCGTGCGGGACGGACGGCTGACGTTCGACTACAACTGCTTCGGGGACCACCATGTTGTGCGCTCGGACGCCCAGGTGCCCGAGGGGAGGTCGGTGGTCGGGGTGGCGTTCCGCAGGGGCGCCGCGGGCGGCACCGCGACCCTGCTCATCGACGAGGAGCCGGCGGGCACGGTCGAGGTGCCGTTCGTCATGCGCATGATCTCGAGCAGCGGCATGAGCCTCGGGCGGGACCACGGGTCCCAGGTCTCGGGCGAGTACACGGGGGAGTTCGCGTTCGCCGGTGTCCTGCACCAGGTCGACGTCCAACTCGTGTCGGGTAGCTCCCGCGAGGAGCGGGCCGCGAGGGAGACGGCGGCCCGGGCCGGCATGGCCCAGCAGTGACGTCGGCTCACCCGTCCCCGGTGGTGCCGCTGAAGGTGAAGCCGTCGTCGAGGACCCGCAGGAAGGCGTCGACCACGTCGGCGTCGAACTTCGTCCCCGAGTCGTCGGTCACGACGGAGCGGGCGCTGTCGACACCGAGCGCGGCACGGTAGGGCCGGCGCGACGACACCGCCTCGTACACGTCCGCCACGGCCACGATGCGCGACTCCAGGAGGATCTCGTCGCCGTGCAGCCCCTGCGGGTAGCCCGAGCCGTCCATGCGCTCGTGGTGCTGGTGCACGATCTCGGCGACGGGCCAGGGCCACCTGAACTTGCTGGTGATCTCCCACCCGATCTGCGCGTGGCGTCTGATGAGCGCCATCTCCTCCTCGGCCAGCCTGCCCGGCCGCGACAGCAGGTCGATGGGGATGCCGACCTTGCCCGCGTCGTGGATGGTCGCGGCGTAGACCAGTCCCTCGACCCGGTGCTCGTCCAGGCCCAGCTCGCGCCCGATGGCACCCGCGAGCTGGGCCACCCGTGTCTGATGGCCGGCCGTGTACGGGTCCCGCGACTCCACCACCGACCCGACCAGCTCGATGGAGTTGGCGAAGGCGATCTCGAGGTCCTGGCGGTCACGCATCCGCTCGATGCCGAATCCGAGGGACACCATGAGGTCCTCCAGCAGGCGCACCGCTCGGGGGGCGAACGCATCGGGCTCGTCGGCATAGACGCTGAAGGCCCCTTCGACCTCACCGTTGACCCGGACCGGCAGGCTGATCGACGACCGGAAGCCGCGGGCGACGGCGCGCTGCATCCACGGGGCGAATTCCCGGTCCGACACGATGTCCGGCTCGATGACGGTCTCACCGGTCCGCAGGGCCCGCCCGGTCGGGCCCTGGCCCAGAGGTCCGTCGTCCCAGGACACCTGCAGATGGTCCAGGTACTCACGATCGACCCGACTGCTCGCCACCGGCACCACCGGCTTGCCGGGCGCGCCCACCGGGCGACCGAACCAGGCGAAGCGGTATCCGCCGCTGCGCACGGTCGTCTCGCACATCTCGGCCAGCAGGCCCTCCTCGTCGGTCGCCTTGGCCAGGAGCGCATTCCCGGCGGCGAGCGTGTCCGCGGCCCACCGCTCGATCACCTCGCTCTGGCACAGCCGGAGGCTGCACACGGCTCCCGTCACCCCACCGTCGGCATCGAAGACCGGGTCGGCCCGCAGCGACATCCACCGCAGGGGGCCGGCCTTCGTCCGGAACCGGACCTCCACCGGTTCGAACGAGCGGAACTCCCCGAACACGGCCCTGCGACCTTCTTCGCGGAGGGCCAGGTCACCGGCGGCCACGACGTGCTTCACGGAGGTACCCGTCAATTCCTCGGGCGTCCATCCGAGCACCTCCTCGACCGACGGCGAGACCCAGGCGAAGTCGCCGTCGGGGTCGGCGACGTACACGACGTCGGAGGCGTGTTCGGCCACGAGGCGGTACCGGGCCTCGGCCGCCTCGCGCTGCTCCTCGAGCTCGATCTGCTCGGAGACGTCCCGGAGGGAGACCACCGCGCCCTGCACCTCGCCGTCCGGACCGACGATCGGATGTCCCCGCGACTCACACCACACGACGCCGCCGTCCTTGCACAGCTGGCGGGCCCGGAACCGGATGGAGCCGCCCCCGTCGAGCGTCGATCGCCACGCTCGCACGGACTCCACGTCGTCCGGGTGGACGAGGGACTCGCCGGGGTGGCCGATGCACTCCTCCGGTGCCCATCCGAGCACCTGGGTGATCGAGGGGGACACCCAGTCGAGGACGCCTTTCCTGGACAGGAGCACCACGTCGTCGGCGTGCTCCGCCACCGCCTCGAAGCGGGCGGCGGCGGCGTACCGCTCGGTCACGTCCCGCCACGAGAACGACACCGCCTCCCCCACACTGCGTGCCCGGATGTCGAACCGGAGCACCGCGTCCCCGGGCTCGTCCGGTCGGTAGGGGAAGTCGTCGAGCACCAGGTCCCCGCCTGACGCGACGATCCCCGCGAACTGCGCCACCAACCCGGGGCCGCTGTCGGTGGCCAGGCGGTCGAGGAGACCCGAGCCGATGACCTCGTCGAACGGAGTGGCGAGGTACTCGCAGGCGGCCCCGTTGACGTCGGCGAACCGGAAGTCGACGATCCGGCCCCTCTCATCGCGGACGGCGAGCATCAGGGCGTGGGGATCGATCAGCGTCTCGATGGCCGCCCGCAGTCGAGCGACCGGCCCGATCCCGATGGCGGCCAGGGAGGCGTCCATCCACCCCTGTTGGTCCATGCCCTGCGCCAGGTCGTCCTGTCCGCCTCCGCTCACCTGCCAATCTTCGGCCCGAACGGGACACCCGAGCAGGGTCCTTCGGCCCTAGTTGGCGGCCGGCGCCCCTACCCTGGGCTCGACGACCGCCCCACGGCGCCGCCTGCGGCGCCCGATCCACGTCCTGGAGCGCCGATGCCGACCCCGCTGCCCGACGAGCGCCACACCGACCTCGACCCGCCCGACGCCACCGAGGTGGCGCTACTCAGCCGGGGGGTGCTGTCCGCCGTGACCCCGCCCGGCGGCCTCACCCCCACCCAGCGCCTGCTGGTCGAGTCCTTGTTCGCCTCGATGACCGGCCATCCGGCCACTCTGGACGGCGCACCCATCGGCCCACAGGACTTCGGCCGGGCACTCGCCGGACGCAACCTCGAGTTCCGGACCCGGATCGTCCAACTCATGGTGCTCCTGGCCCTGGTGGTCCGACCGCTACCGCCCGAGCTGACCGGGCGGGTGGGCGACTACGCCCGGGAGCTGTCCGTCGAGGAGGGCATGCTCGAGGTGGCGGGCCGGTTCGCCGACGGGAGCCTCGGCCTCGCCGCCGTCGATTTCGAGCGCAACGGCTACACGTCGGACTGGCACCCCGAGGACGCCCGCGTGCTGCACACCTCCCGAGCGCTGTCGACGGCCTGGGAGGAGACCTCGTCCGACCGGGAGCTCGCGGAGCGGTGGACCGCCCTCGAGGAACTGCCCGGAGGGACCCTCGGACGCTCGATCACCGAGTTCTACCGGGCGCGCGGATTCGCCTACCCCGGCCTTCCGGGGTCGGCGCCGCCCCTGCTCGCCCAGCACGACTGGGTCCACGTGGTCGCCGACTACGGGACGACGGTCGAGTCCGAACTCGAGGTCTTCGCCCTGATCGCCCGGGCCAACGACGACATGCGCGCCTTCTCCCTCCTGGCCATGGTGGTGTCGCTGTTCGAGACCGGCTACCTGCGCACGGGCGCCGGACTGTTCGAGTACTCCACCGGCCACCTGTCGGAATCGGGCATGGCCGTGCGGGTGGCCGACGCCATGCTGCGGGGCGCCCGGTGCACCGGCAGCATCGACTTCCTGCGCACGGACTGGTTCGAGCTGGCGGAGCTACCCGTCGCCGAGGTCCGCGACCGGTTCGGATTCACCCCGAAGTCGGGTGCCGCCGTGGCCGCCGGCTCGGTGGGCCCGTGGGAGCCCGGCGGCATCAGCCCGTTCCAGCTCGACGCCGGCCGGGCTTCCGCCGAGGCCGCAGGCCGGACCTACAACCCGTACGGGGCATCAGCCGAGCCGGCGTCGCCCGAGGCGTAGCCGGCGTCGGCCCGGCAGGGTGACGTGTCACCCGAGAGCCATTCCGATGACCGGCCGGACGAGCGACAGGCCGCCGGTCGACCCCTGGAAATCGGCTCCGGTCCCGAAGGCGAAGACCCCGCCGTCGGCCGCCACCAGGTAGTACCCGTCCCCACCCGGCGCGGCGACCATGCCCACGATGGGCCGGTTCAGCTGGACGGCGCCCAGCGAACCGAGGAACGGGGCGCCGAAGCTGAAGATGCCGCCGTCCGAGGCCACCAGCCAGTACCCACCGGTCGAGGGATCCACCGCCATCCCGACGATGGGCTGGTTCAGGGGCCGGCCGCCCATCGATCCCTCGAAGGCGGTGCCGGGCCCGTAGGTGAAGATGCCGCCGTCCGAGGCCACCAGGTAGTAGCCGTCACCGTTCGGGGAGGCCGCCATGCCCACGACGGGCTGGTTGAGCCGGAGGGCACCCGCCGACCCGAGGAACGGGGCGTCCGGCCCGAAGGCGAAGACCCCGCCGTCGGCCGCCACCAGCCAGCAGCCCCGACCCCCGGGCGCCGTCGCCAGTCCCACGATCGGACGGTTGGGTGACGACACGGAGCCGGTGCATGCGGGGTGGGCGCCGTAGGGGAGGATCGTCCCCGAGGACGACGCCAGTTGATAGCCGATCCCACCCGGCGACGCTCCGAACGCGCCGATCGCTTGGTTCTGACCCCCGGCGGACCCGAGGAAGGGGACGCCGAAGCTGAACAGGCCCCCGTCGGAGGCCGCCAGCCAGTAGCCGGACGCACCCGGGGCCGGCCGGGCGATGGGCAGTCGGTAGATCGGGGCGTCGGGGGGATACGGGAGGATCCTCGAGAAGGCGCAGTCACCGGTGCCGTAGCCACCGACCGCGCTTCCGCCCTGTCCGGCGTCGCCGAAGTGCACGGCCGGGGTCAGGCCCGTGCAGAGCAGGTTGCCTCCGACGTGGTTGTTCAGGATCTCATCGGCATCCGGGTCGGCGAAGGTGTCGTCGGAGAAGGTGGCGCTCCCGGCCACCGTGAGACGGAGTGCGCCGAGCCAGCACGAGGCCAGCCCCGTGACCCGCAGGTTGCCTCCGACCATGAGGTCCTCGAAGTCGCTGTACACCGCGCCGTACTCGGGGAGGATGCTGAACGCGCTCGACGGAGCCGGCGCACAGGTGACTCCACCCCCGCCGCCCGACGAGAGGAGGTCTCCGTCGACGGTGGAGTCGTGGAGCACGACACCCAGTGGGTCGGTGGCGACCAGACTGCCGTGGACGACGGTGGTGACCGTCTTTGCCGGGCCGCCGATGCAGGCCATGTGGACCGGGTCGCAGCCGAGCACGACCACGGACCCGGCTCCCGCCACCAGGTCCCCGTCGACCGTGAGCGCAGGGCCCGCACCCGGCGCGCCCGGTCCGTAGGCGACGATGAGCGAGCCTCCGGGGTGGACGGTGACACCCCCGGTGACCGTCACCTGGCCCTGGTCCAGGGCGCAGAACCCGGTGACGTCGACCGAGCTGTACGTGCCCCCGGCCAGGTGGTCGGGTGTGCCCACCGCCGGTCCTCCGCACACCGCCTGTCCGGCCGGTGTGGCCGCCGTGGCTGCTCCGGGCACGGCCACGCCGAACGTCGCCACCAGGGCGGCTAGGGCGACCGGGAGGCAGATCCGCTTCACCTGCGCCAACCTACGCGTCCGGGTGCACCGTCCGCGACACCGGGCCGTGATGTCTACCCTCGTGGTCATGGCCCCCGACCCCCATCCGCCGTCCGCCGGACTCGCCTACCTGGGGGTGGGGGAGCTGCTCGACCGGCTCGCGGACGGACGCCTCACCAGTACCGCGCTGGTCGACGCGCTCCTCGACCGGATCACCGTCGTCGACGACCCGGCCGGTCCGATCGGACTCCGGTCGGTGGCCGCCCTGGCCGGCGATGCCCGCCGGGTGGCCGCGGACCGCGACGCCGAACGGGGCCGGGGAGAGGTACGGGGCGCACTGCACGGTGTGCCGGTCCTGGTGAAGGACAACATCGAGGTGGCCGGGCTCCCGGGGACCGCAGGATCCACCGCACTGGTCGGACGGCCGGCGGTCGACGCCGCCCTGGTCACCCGCCTGCGCACGGCAGGTGCGGTGATCGTGGGCAGCACCAACCTGTCCGAATGGGCCAACATCCGTTCGGGCCGCTCCACCAGCGGGTGGTCGGCGACCGGCGGCCTGGTCGGGAACCCCTGGGCACTCGACCGCAGTCCGGGGGGATCGTCCTCGGGGTCGGGTGCAGCCGTGGCCGCCGGACTGGCACCCCTGGCGGTCGGCACCGAGACGGACGGCTCGATCATCTGCCCGGCCTCCTTGAACGGGGTCGTCGGCCTCAAGCCCACGGTCGGCACCGTGCCGACCACCGGGGTGGTGCCGATCAGCGCCAGCCAGGACAGCCCCGGTCCCATGGGGCGCACCGTCGACGACGTGGCCCGCCTCTACGCGGTGCTGGCCGACCGGGCGCCGGTGGAGCCCTCGACCGCGCCACGCTTCGTCCACGCGGTCACCTGGTCCACGGGACATCCGGCCACCGACGCGCTGGTGACCTCCGTGGCCGAGGGGCTCCGTGACGGCGGCGACCACGTCGAGGCCCGTCGGGTGGCCACGCCCGGCGTCGACGTGGTCAACGACGAGTTCCAGGTGCTGCTGGCCGAACTGGTGGACGACCTGGGGGCCTACCTGGCCCGCCGGCCCGGCGACGGGGTGCGGAGTCTCGCCGATGTGGTCGAGTACGAGCGGGCGCACGCGGAGGTCGAACTGCCCTGGTTCGGACACGAGCTGTTCGTCCAGGCACTCGGCACCGGAGGGCGGGCCGGCCCCGCCTACGCCGGGAGCCGGGCCCGCAATCTCGACTGGGCCGTCGGGACCTGCCTCGGGCCAGGTCTGGAAGGGGCCGACGTACTGATCGCCCCGGCGTACGGACCGGCGTGGAAGAGCGACCTCGTGGTCGGCGGCCACGCCGGGGCCGTGGCGAGCTGGCTGACGACGCCGGCCGCCATCGCCGGCTGGCCGATCCTGAGCGTCCCCGTCGGGTTGGTGCACGGACTGCCGGTCGGGCTCGCCGTCGTCGCCCGGCCGGGCCAGGAGTGGATGCTGCTGGCCGCCGGGCGCCGGGTCGAATCCGTCGTCACTGCCGCCGGGCCGCTGCCCCGACCCGCATTCGCCCCGCCCGGCCGCGGCTGAGCCGCCGGTGCCGGCCGGCCCGTCCGGTTGCCGATGGGGTCGGGTCGCCGCGGTCAGGCCTCGGCGGCCGCCTTCAGGTTCGCCAGCGTCTCCTGCATGCCGGCCGTGTTGTGGGCCACGCGGTCGGACACGCCGCTCACCGGCTTACCGAGGGCCTTGACCAACGGATTGCGCTCATCGCTCCACGTCTCGGTGACCGTGCATCCCGACCCGTTCGACTCGAACCGATAGGTCCACAGCGAGACCTTCATCCCTCCCGCGGTGATCCGGAACGAGAGCAGTCGCCCGGGCTCGGACTCGACGACCCGGCCCGCCGTCCGCCAGGTCTTGGCGCCCTGCGCGTTGGTGCCCGAGAACGTTGCTCCGGGCTCGGCGCCCGTCGCCCCCTTCTTCCAGACCACGCCGGAATTCTCGGGTGACCACTCCTTCATCCGGGGCAGGTCGGCCACCATGGCCCACACCTGCTCCGCCGGGGCGTCGATCTCGGTCGTGACACTCACCTGCTCGGCCATGGCCGATACCGTACCCATCCACGGGCTGCGGCGGACGCCTGCACCTAGGATTGCGGGTCCACCGGGCACAGGAGCGACCTGCGCCCCGTCAGGCAGCGCGGGCAGGGGGATCTGACGCCATGACCACCGTGACCGGCGACACCGGCGTCGTCCAGGGCGACGCCGTCACCGACGAGGCCGGCACCGCCCCCGGCGACCGGCGGTTCCGACCGGACGTCGAAGGCCTTCGTGCCGTCGCCGTCGTGCTCGTCGTGCTCTACCACGCCAACCTGCCCGGCCTGTCCGGAGGGTTCGTCGGGGTCGACGTCTTCTTCGTGATCTCCGGCTTCGTCATCACCGGCCTGCTGCTCCGCGAGCGGGGGTCCACCGACCGCACCTCACTCGTCGGGTTCTACGGGCGCCGTGTCCGCCGGATCCTGCCGGCCGCCACCCTGGTCATCGTCACCGTCGTCGTGGCCACCTATGCCGTCCTCGGCGCGTTCTACGGGAACCCCACGGCCGTGGCCGCACGATGGACCGCGGTGTTCCTGGCGAACTTCCATTTCGCCGGCATCGGCACCAACTACCTCAACGCCAGCCAGCCCCCGTCGCCCCTGCAGAACTTCTGGTCCCTCGCGGTCGAAGAGCAGTTCTACCTCATGTACCCGGCCATCTTCCTCGTGGCCGCATCGGTCCGCTCGACCGTGTCACTGCGGGCCCGCCTGATCGGCGTCCTCGTCCCGATCATCCTGGTGTCACTGATGCTGTCGGCCGTCCAGACGGGCACGTCGCCCACCGCGGCCTTCTTCTCGCCCCTCACCCGGGCATGGGAGCTCGCGCTCGGGGCACTCGTGGCGGTGGCGACCCCTGCCCTCCTGCGACTGGGGGCGCACGCTGCCGCGGCCATGACCTGGGTAGGACTGGCGGCGGTCGCCTGGTCCGCATTCGCCTATTCGGCGGCCACGCCGTACCCCGGGACCGCGGTCGTCGTTCCCGTGGTGGGAACCGCGCTGGTCATCGCCGGGGGATCACCCGTGCCACCTTCCGGGGCGGAAGCGCTCCTCCGACTCGCGCCCTTCCAGTGGCTCGGACGGCTCTCGTACTCGCTGTACCTGTGGCACTGGCCGATCCTGATCATCGCCGCCGAGGCCGCCGGCCGCAACGCGCTCCCGTTCCACCAGAACCTGGTCTGGCTGGCCGCGTCGGTCGGCGCCGCCTACGTGACCTACCGGCTGGTGGAGAACCCGATCCGACACTCCCGCCACCTGGCCCGGAGCAGACGGCTGCCCGTCGCCCTCGGCGCAGTGCTCATCGCCGTGTCGCTGATCGTGGCGACCGTGGCACTGGCCCGCAACATCACGCCCGGCACCCACAGTTCGGCTGCCACCCCGGCGACCGTCCGGTCCTACACACCGGCCGAAGTGAGGCGGATGGTCGACGCGTCCACCGGTATCACCGCCCTGCCCGGAGACCTGGCCCCGTCCCTGTCGGGGGTCCGGGCCGACTGGGGCGGTCCACCTCCGCCTTGCTGGCCCTCGTACACGCAGTCCTCCGTGCCGGAATGTGTGTACGGCGATCTCCAGAGCGACCACACGATGGTGCTCTACGGAGACTCCCATGCCGCCATGTGGTTCCACGTCGTCAACGCCATCGCCACGCTCTCGCACTGGCGACTGGCCATCCTGGCCAAGGGGGACTGCCCCTTCGCCGATCTTCCTTTCCGCGCACCGCCCGGCTACCGCAGTCCGGACGGAGCATTCACCGCCTGCAGCCAGTGGCGCACCTTCGCCCACCGTCGGATCGCCCAGCTCCACCCGGACCTCGTGGTCCTCACCCAGGATGCCAACCTCGGCCCCCACGACGTCCCGTACGCCGTGGGTCGCTGGCAGCAGGCGACGACCGACGCAATCCGGTCACTGGCGGTGCCGGCGGAACGGGTCCTCGTGATGGGCAACATCCCCCAGACAGCGACCGGCGGCCCACAGTGCCTGTCGCTCTATCCCGACAACGTGCAGCGATGCTCCGCTCCGGTGTCGGCCTACATCGCCGGAACCAGCCGGGCCGAGCAGCACGCGGCGCAGGCCGCCGGTGCCCGCTATCTCGACATGACCCCGTGGTTCTGCTCGACGACGTGCACGGACGTGGTCGGCCACTACCAGCCCTTCTGGGACCCCTTCCACGTGACCGCCACCTACTCGATGGTCCTGAGCCAGGTGCTCGGCTACGGGATCGACCTGCCGGCCTTCGCCACACCGGCCACGGGAACCGGGACGTCAGCGGGCACGAGTGCCCCGTCCACCGCCCCCGGCGGGTGACGCCCGTCTACTATCCGGGGAACCCACCGGCGACGGGAGACCACGTGCGACATCGACAGCGGACTGCCCGGACCCCCTGATGCTCGTCCTCAACCTGACCCTCATCGGACTCGCCATCACACTCGAGCCGATCCCGTTCACCGCCTTCGCCCTCGTGCTGGCATCCGAGCGTGGCACCCACAAGGCGGCGTTCTTCATCGCCGGATGGATCCTGTCGCTGGCCGCCGTCATCGCCCTGACCCTGGCTGCCACCGGCAACAACCCGCCCGCCTCGAGCACCGCCCCGTCGGTGGCCTCCCTGGCGGTCCGCATCGCCATCGGCGCCGTGCTCCTGTTCATCGCCGTGCGCCGGCGACGCACGATGGGACAGCCGAAGAAGCAGAAGGACCCGCCCAAGTGGCAGACCGGGGTGGACTCGATGTCGCCCTGGTTCGCGTTCGTGCTGGCCCCGCTGGTGCAGCCGTGGGGACTGATCGCCGCCGGGGCCGCTGTGATCGTGGACGCCAAGCTCGACTCGTGGCAGAGCGCACTGGCCTTCGTCTACTACCTGCTGCTCTCGGTCGGCACCTACCTGGCCGTGGAGATCTACGCCCTGGCCCGGCCCGAGCGCACCCGTGAGCTGATCGCCTCGGTGCGGACCTGGATCGCCGACCACACCGACCAGGTGATCATCATCCTGTCGCTCGTCGTCGGGGTGTGGCTGATCGCCGACAGCATCTACCTGCTGGCGACCTGACGGCGACCGGTCTCAGGACCCGGACCGCATCCGCTCCAGGGTCTCCCCCATCTGGCGGTGCACCAGGTCGACGGCCTGGAGCGGACGGATCATGACCCGGAACTCGACGATGCGGCCGGCCTCGTTGCACCGGATGATGTCGACCCCGTTGACGTACTTCCCCTCGATGCTGGTCTCGAACTCGAGGACCGCCGTGTCGCCGGCCAGCACCTTCTTCGTGTACCGGAACCCCGAAGGGGGGGCTGCCGCCGCGTCGGCGGCGGCGCGGTCGTCTCCGGCAGGGCCCGGCGGGTCCCCCGGCAGGGCCTGGGCGGCGGCCTGCAGGTAGAGGGTGGTGACCGCCTTGCCCCGCTGGGGGGTGTAGACGATCGGCGAGTAGAAGACCACGTCGTCGTCGAGGAGCGCGTCGAGGCCCCCGGGCAGCTCGCCCTTCATGTACCGGTGCCACCGGTCGACCACGCCCTCGATCGCGCCCTCGATCACCAGGTCCCCCCGTTCCGGCGCGGTGCCTCCGCGGCCATCGGCAGAACGTACTCCACCCGGACCGGGACCCGCCCCGGGCCGACGGCGCACGGGGTAGCGACCCCGGGACAGCGCCCACTACGGTGTCGGCACACGACGGCGACCGGAAGAAGGCAGATGGCGAAGCAGATCCCGTTGGTCGACTACCTGGTGCTCGGCGACCACCCCCACCTGGTGGCCCACGAGTGCACCTCCTGCGGTGCCCGCTACTTCGATCGGCGGAACGCCTGCGCCTCGTGCGGCCGCACGGAATTCGCGACCGTTGACCTTCCGACCGAGGGCGAGGTGCGGGCCTTCACCATCGTGGCGTTCGCCGCACCGGGGATACCGACCCCCTTCGTTGCCGCCATGGTCGACTGCGGGGGGACCAGCGTGCGGGCCAACCTCATCAACGTCCCCGCCGATCCCGAGCACCTGGCGCTCGGGATGCAGGTCAGACTGGCCACCGAGGTCGTCGGCACCGACGACGAGGGCACCGAGGCGATCGGGTTCGGGTTCGAGCCCAAGGAGGGTTGACGATGGCATCTGACGACCTGTGGGTCCTGGGCATCCACATGACGAAGTTCGGCAAGCACCCCGACAAGGACATGGTCGACCTGGCGTCCGAGGCGGTGCTCGGAGCCCTGTCCGACGGCGGCGTCGCCATGGGCGACATGGGCGTGATCGCCGCGGGGAGCCTCATGGCCGCCAGCGCCGGGATCGGCCAGCAGCTCCAGAAACAGCTCGGCCAGACGGGCGTCCCGGTGTACAACGTGGCCAACGCCTGTGCGACGGGGGCCACGGCACTGCGCGTGGCCATGATGGCCATCAAGTCCGGCGAGGCCGACATGGGCCTGGCGTTCGGGGTCGAGAAACTGGCGGGCGCGGGTCTCCTGACCGGGGGGAGCCGCAAGGACGACTCGGGCGTCTTCACCCCGTCCGGCCGCTACGGGGCGGTCGCCCCGATCGACGGGCGCATCGGGACCGAGATCATGCCGGGGGTGTTCGCGCAGATCGGCATGGAGTACGGGCACCGCTACGGAGGGACGAGCTTCGAGCTCTTCGCCCGGATCTCCGAGAAGAACCACGCCCACTCCACCCTGAATCCGCTGGCGGCCTATTCGAAGCGCATGAGCCTCGAGGAGATCATGGGCGACTTCATGGTCGCCTACCCGAACACCCGGCCGATGTGCTCGGCCAACTGCGACGGTGCTGCGGCGGCCGTCGTCGTCAGCGGAGCCAAGCTCCGGACGCTCTCGCTCGAGCAGCAGCGCCGGGCGGTCAAGATCAGCGCGTCGGTGCTCACCACGGACCCCTGGGAGGAGTCCTGCCAGATCCTCCCCGACGTCAACACCCTGACCCGGAACGCCGCCACGCTGGCCTACGAGCAGGCCGGCATCGGCCCGTCCGACCTCGATCTCGTGGAACTGCACGACTGCTTCGCCACCGCCGAACTCGTCCACTACGACAACCTGATGCTGTGCGAGCAGGGCGGAGCCGTCGACTTCTTCGAATCGGGCGCCACCTGGCGCGACGGCACCCTGCCGGTCAACGTCTCGGGCGGCCTCGAGTCCAAGGGCCACCCCATCGGCGCCACCGGGATCGCCAATGTCTGGGAGGTCGCCACCCACCTGCGGGGGGAGGCGGGTCCGCGCCAGATCGAGGGGGCGAAGGTCGGACTCACCCACGTCATCGGCCTCGGCTCCGCCTGTGGCGTACACATCCTGGAGAAGTCGGCGGCCTGACACCCGCCGGGGGCCGTGCGGCCCGGCTCAGTGGACGGCGTCCGCCAGCAGCGACTCGAGGACCGACAGCGCCCACTGGTGGGCACGGGCGATCTCGCCGTCCAGGAGGGTGTTCTCCTTGTCGACGACGAAGCTCTTGGGCGCGGCCACCTCGGTGAACCCGTGGTGGCGCAACCGACGGCTGATGCCCAGCGAGGCCCGTCCGGTCAGGCATTCGGGGCCGTCGAACCGGGTGTCGAACGCGGCTGACGCGATGCCGTCGACGCGACCGACCCTGTGGAACCAGTCACGGAGGCCCGGCCCCGCCGCGTCGATGCCCGGGGCGCGTTCGCCGTCTACCGCGGCGTCGGACGCACCGCCCTGACGCGTCGCCTTCCACGACAGGCCGTGGATGTGGGTGGGGCCGCCCACGAGGACCAGGTCGGCACCGTCGGCGACGTCGGGTCCGGCCTCCTCGGCCGCCACCATGTCCACGTCACCCTCTGCGCGTGCCACCCGGGCCAGCTCCTCGGCCACCCGGCGGGTGTTGCCGTACAAGGACTCGTAGATGATGACCGTCTTCATCCTGACCACCTCCTCCACACCATCGTGGGCGGGCAGACCGGCCGGACGGTAGAGGAGAATGTCCACTTCGCGCCGGATCGACAGGGGAGGATCCGGGATCCGGCGCCCGGCACACGGGCCCGGGACGATCCGGGCGTGCGGCCCCGGCGTCAGCCGGTGACCAGGACCCCGAAGACCAGTCCGCCGGCGGCCAGCAGCAACGTGCCGATGGTGATCAGGCGGAACGTGTGGCTGCCGGTCATGCCGTGGGGCTCCATGGTCAGCTCGAGGCGGCGGGACTCACGCATCCCGATGATCCACACGACGGCCCCGATGCCGACCATCACCAGGGCGATGACCCCCAGGGTGCCGTGGATGGTCCACACCCGCCGGGCCAGCACGCCCACCGCCACCGCCACCGCGAGCCCCGTCCGGCCCCACGCCAGCTGGGTCCGTTCCGGGGCCAGGCCTTCGTCGCGGTCGGCCACCGGTTCGCCGGGCATGACCCGTCGACCTACTTGGAGCCGCGGATGACCAGCACCACGGCGATCACCGAGACGATGCCGATGCCGATCGACAGGACGGCCGTCATCGGTGACGACGGCAGTGGGAGGCGCCGTCGCATCGCCCGCTCGTTGGCCCTCCACTGCCGGTAGCTGGTCAGGGCGACGAGTGCGCCCAGCGCCACGAGTGGCACCCCCAGGATCTGACGCCCGTTCGGGATGTGGAACTCGGGGAGGAGTTGGGTCGCGGCCACGCCGGTGGCGATCAGGGCCAGGGCGGTCCGGTTCCACGCCAGGAACGTGCGCTCGTTCGCATAGGTGAACCGGACGTCCGGCTCGGTCTCCTCCGGAACGTCCTCGTCGGACGCCTCGAGGGCGCCGGGGTCGTCACTCATGCTCGCTCCACCCGCAGCAGCCTACTGACCGGCCGGGGCCAGCTCGATGGTGGTGAGGTCCTCGGCCAGGACCACCTCTCCCTCGAACGCGCCCGACGCCTGGTCGATCCACTCCTGTTCACCCCCGGCCTGGACGGGGGGAACCATGTGGGTCAGCACCAGGGTCCCGACGCCGCCACGCTGGGCGGTGGCCCCGGCCTCGGCGACGGCGGAGTGGTAGTCGAGGACGTCGAGCAGTCGGGGCAGCCCGAGCGCCTCGATCTGGTCCCGCCGCACGACGGTGTGGACCAGCACGTCGGCCCCGGCGGTCAGTCGGTCCAGGCCCTCACACGGCACGGTGTCCCCGGCGATGACCACCGAGCGCCCGCCGTCCTCCACCCGGTAGCCCACCGTCGGGTGGACCGGGGCGTGATCGGTGGGCGCGGCCAGGACCCGCACGTCGCCCTCCTCGAACACGACACCCTCGGTGACGTCCGTGGCGACGGTGTCCGGTCGCCAGGTCAGGTCCTCGTGGTGCGCCAGGCGGTAGCCCATGTCGAGGGAGAGCATCGCCTCGGTCGAGGCCACCAGCCCGGCCGTCCCCACCGGTCCGAAGACCGAGAGGGGCGCGGGGGCGAAGGACATCGCCCAACGGGTGGTGATGATGTCGTTCAGGTCGGTCGTGTGGTCGCTGTGCAGGTGGGTCAGGAACACCGACCGGAAGGCCACGGCGCCGGAAAGGAGCCCGGCGGCGCGCATCAGCACCCCCCTGCCCGCGTCGAACAGCAGGTCGCCGACCGACGTCCGCACCAGCGTCGACGGTCCGGCCCGGTCGGGCGCGGGGATCGGGCTCCCCGTCCCCAGCGTGATCACCTGCATGTACTCGGCTCCTCGGTCCTCGTGCGCACTGTTCTGGCAGAGCCTATGACACGAAGCAGTCGCCCGCCTCACGGGGCGCCGACCCAGCCCGGCCGGCATCGGTAGCCTTGCCGGGTGCCGTTCTACAAGGAGCAGGTGGTCCCCCGGCTCGTCGCCCTGACCTGTGGCGCGTCGGCGCTCTCGGGACTCCGGGCGAGGACCGCGGAGGGACTGTCGGGTCGGGTGGTCGAGATCGGGTTCGGCTCCGGGTTCAACGTGCCGTTCTATCCGGCCGGGGTGGACCGCGTGCTGGCCGTCGAGCCGTCGGCGACGGCATGGAACCTGGCGGCCCGCCGGGTGGGTGCGTCGTCCGTGCCGGTCGAGCAGGTCGGCCTCGACGGGCAGTCACTCCCCCTCGACGACGCCAGCTGCGACGGGGCCATCTGCACCTTCGCCCTGTGCACCATCCCCGATGCCGGGGCCGCCCTGGCCGAGGTCCGACGCGTGCTCCGCCCGGGAGGACGCTTCCACCTGCTGGAGCACGGTCTGGCCCCGGACCCGCGGGTGGCGGCGTTCCAGCACCGGGTCGAACCCATCCAGCGGCGGGTGGCCGACGGCTGCCACCTGACCCGGGACCCGCTCGCACTGGTGGCGGAGGCCGGGTTCGCCGTCACCGAGGTCGAGCAGAAGTACGGCGCCGGGCCCAAGGCGTGGGCCTACCTGACCCGGGCCGCCACGGTCCGGGCCTGACGAGGGGGGACCACCATGACCACCGTCGACGAGTTGGGAAGACGGGTGGACGACCTGGCCCGGCGGGTGGACGCCGCCGAGTCCGCCCTCGCCCTCCACGAGCTGAAGGCGCGTTACGCCCGACTGGTGGATGCCCGCTTCGTCCGGGGTGTGGTCGTCGACCGCCCTCTCCTCGACCAGCTGGCGGCGGCCGCGGCCGACCTCTTCACCGAGGACGGCGTGTGGGACGGCGGACCGGCGCTCGGCGTCGCCCGCGGCCGCCAGCAGATCGCCGCTCGGCTGGCCGAACCGACCCTGGTCTTCTCCCGGCACCTCTTCGTCCAGCCCCGGCTGACGGTCGACGGCGACCGGGCCACGGGGCGATGGGACCTCCTGTGCCCGTGCACCCGGCCGGACGGCGAGTCGCTGTGGATGTCGGGCCACGAGGACGACACCTACGCCCGGGTGGACGGGACGTGGCTGCACGCGTCGATGTCGCTCACCACCGTCTTCGTGGCGCCGGCCGGCGGCGGCTGGCCCCGGATCCTGGCCTGAGCGCGCCGGACCCCGCCCGGGGGCGGGGTCCGTTGGGG
>Ga0209698_10002166_pt1 | contig 22398 bp, 20 predicted proteins | sample LitLauG_LLR_2012_FD_187203 | JGI IMG/M metagenome (GOLD analysis project Ga0209698, IMG submission 187203) | Freshwater sediment microbial communities from Pennsylvania, USA - Little Laurel Run_MetaG_LLR_2012 (SPAdes) (version 2) | ecosystem: Environmental > Aquatic > Freshwater > Creek >...
CCGGAAGACTTGTTCCGCACCCTGTTGCCGAAATATGTGAGCATCCAGATTTTCCGTGCGTTGCTCGAATCCGTCGCTGCCGAACACGCGGCCCGCATGACCGCCATGGATTCGGCCACCAGCAACGCGACCGACATGATCGACTCGCTGACCCTGATCATGAACCGGGCGCGGCAGGCCAAGATCACGAAAGAGATCATCGAGATCGTCAGCGGCGCGGCGGCGATGTAGCGAGCATCGGGTAAGAGCACTTAGCGATTAGCAGTTAGCATTTGGCCATTCACGGGTGCGGTAAATACGGTGAAGTAGTTCCCAGCGGCCAAATACTCATTGCCAAGTGCTAATTGCTGACGGCTGAAAGCTGACAGCTGAGAGCTGAATTTATGGCAGAAAACGTAGGACATGTAATCCAAGTTGCGGGCCCGGCGGTTGACGTGCAGTTTGCTAGCGGAGCGCTGCCGCCGATCTATCAGGCCGTGAAAGTCGTGAGCGACGGCTTCAAAGTGCCGGACCCCATCAATGTGATTCTCGAAGTGCAGCAGCACCTCGGCGAGGGCCGCGTGCGCTGCGTGGCCATGCAGCCGACCGACGGCATGGTGCGCGGTATGAAAGCCATCGACCAGGGCGGTCCGATCTCGGTGCCCGTTGGCCGCGGCACTCTGGGCCGGGTGATGAACGTGATCGGCGAGCCGGTCGATCAATTGGGTCCCATCGAATACAAGGAGCGGATGCCGATTCACCGTCTGGCACCGGCCTTCGACGAACAGGCCACCACTGCCGAAATGTTCGAGACCGGCGTCAAGGTCATCGATCTCATCCAGCCGTTCCTGAAGGGCGGCAAGATCGGGTTGTTCGGTGGCGCCGGTGTGGGCAAGACCGTTGTCATCATGGAGCTGATCAACAACGTCGCCAAGAACCACGGCGGCTTTTCGGTGTTTGCCGGCGTGGGCGAGCGTACGCGCGAAGGCAACGACCTCTGGCTGGAAATGTCGGAGTCGGGCGTCATCAAGCCGGGTAAACCCGCCGAGTCGAAGGCCGCGCTGATTTACGGCCAGATGACAGAACCTCCCGGGGCGCGCTTGCGGGTGGCGCTGACCGGGCTCACCGTCGCTGAATACTTCCGCGACGCCGAGGGCGCGGACACGCTGCTCTTCATCGACAACATTTTCCGTTTCACCCAAGCCGGATCGGAAGTGTCAGCCCTGCTGGGACGCATGCCCAGTGCCGTAGGCTACCAACCCAACCTGGCGACCGAAATGGGCGAACTGCAGGAGCGCATCACCTCGACCAAGAAAGGCTCCGTCACATCGGTGCAGGCCATTTACGTGCCCGCCGACGACTTGACCGATCCTGCACCGGCCACCACGTTTGCTCACCTGGACGCGACCACGGTGCTTTCCCGCGCGTTGACAGAAATCGGAATCTATCCCGCCGTCGATCCCCTGGCTTCGACGTCGCGCATTCTTGACCCGCGCATTGTGGGCCAGGAACATTACGATGTGGCGCAGATGGTCAAAAAAACTCTGCAGACCTACAAGGACCTGCAGGACATCATCGCCATTCTGGGTATCGACGAACTGAGCGAAGACCAGAAACTGACTGTTGCCAGGGCGCGCAAGATTCAACGTTTCCTGTCGCAACCGTTCCACGTGGCCGAACAGTTCACCGGCGCGGCCGGACGCTACGTAAAGATTGCCGACACGGTGAAGGGCTTCAAGGCAATCGTGGAAGGCAAATACGACGACATCCCCGAGCAGGCGTTTTACATGAAGGGCCCGATCGAGGAAGTGCTCGAAGCAGCAGAGAAGATGAAGGCAGCAGCGTAGCAGCAGCCGTCAGCTGAGAGCTGATTCATGGCAGACACTTTCAAACTCGAGATCGTCACGCCGGAAAAGAAAGTTGTCGACACGGCGGCGGAGGAAGTGCAGATCCCCGGCAAGAACGGGTATCTGGGCATCCTCCCGGGGCACGCCCCGCTCATCACCGAGCTGGCGGTGGGCGAAATCAAGTTCCGCGAAAAGTCCGCTGAGCAGATCCTGGCCGTGGCTTGGGGATTTGCAGAAGTCCTGCCGAACAAAGTCACGATCCTTGCCGAGACGGCAGAACGTCCCGCGGAGATCGACGTAGACCGCGCCCGCAAAGCCAAGGAGCGCGCCGAGCAGCGTCTGACCAGCGGGGACATTGGCGTCGACGTGGAGCGAGCGCTGGATGCCCTGCAGCGTGCGGAAGCCCGGCTGGATGTCGCGGCTCATAAGTAGTACGGCCATTCCTTTCATTTCTGACGGTGCTGCCCTCACGACTCCGCTTGTACAATTGGGTCATTTTCCAAGATCAGGAGACGTCACCATGAAGCTGGCCTCACCCCTGCTCGTTCTCTCTCTGTTTCTCCCGGTATTTGCCGGCGCCCAAGAAACGAAAACAGCGGCAGCTCCGCCCCCGCAAATGCCGGCCCGGCTGGTGACGCCCGAAGTGCATCCGGACAATAGCGTCACTTTCCGTTTTCGTGCTCCCAACGCGCAAGAGGTGAAGCTCGCGCGCGAGGGCACGGACCCGGTACCAATGCAGAAGGACGACCAGGGTGTTTGGACGGTGACCACCGCACCGCTGCCGCCCGATTACTACGGCTACTCGATCCTCGTCGACGGCGTGCGCTCGATTGATCCTTACAATCACTGGCTGAAACCGAATCTTCTCAACACCGAAAATGTTGTACACGTTCCCGGACCGGCTTCGCTGCCGTGGGAGATGAGCGACGTTCCGCGGGGCGAAGTTCACGTTCACTTCTACAAGTCCGAGGTGGCCGAGGACCAGCGCAACTTTTTCGTCTATACGCCTCCGGGTTACGACCCAACCGCAAGAACGACATATCCCGTGCTGTACCTGCTGCACGGTTACAGCGACGACGCCAGTGGATGGACGATGGTGGGCCACGCGAACGTGATCCTCGACAATCTCATCTCGCAGGGAAAAGTGAAGCCGATGATCGTCGTCATGCCGCTCGGCTACGGCACCATGGAGATCATCCGGCTGGGATTCGGCGGATGGAGCCACACCGACGTGCGTGACAAGAATTTCTCGAACTTCCAGAAAGCGTTGCTGACCGAAGTCATGCCCAAGGTCGAGAGCGAATATCGGGTCACCAAAGACCGCAGCGCGCGCGCCATTGCGGGCCTTTCGATGGGCGGCGCAGAATCGCTGCTCACCGGACTCAACCATCTCGACAAGTTCGCCTGGGTCGGCGCATTCAGTTCGGGCGGCGTCCCCGACAGTTTTGAAAAGGATTTTCCGGGCCTCGATGCCAGGGCAAATCAGCAGTTGAAACTGCTCTGGATCGCCTGCGGCACCGAGGACCGCCTGATCACCACGAACCGTAACTTCCGCGATTGGCTGAAATCGAAAGGCGTGCAGCACACCGATGTCGAAACGCCCGGCATGCACACCTGGATGGTCTGGCGGCGAAATCTGGCGGAGTTCGCCGGGCTCCTGTTCCGCTGACGGACCCGGTTGTCTCGCCCGATTTTCCGGCGTGTGTGCGGTCGTACTCCTGCACCATCGCGATTACCGGCACGACCAGCGGGAACAGCAACAGCAGCGACTGGCGCCGGTACTCGCGCAAGGCCGACGGCCGCAAGTTTGCGAAGCTTCAGCACTTGGAACGGCGAAACCCTCGAAGCTCAAGGAACGTTTACGGAGTGATGATCTTCGGAAGGAACGTAATTGACGGCCGCGGTGCGCTCGAGTTTATCCCACGCAAACTTGCGTCCCTCCAGCGCCCGCTTCAGGGTCTTGAACAGCACAACCGAAAATAATTGTCGGTAAGCGAAGCGCTGCAGCCACACCTGGCTGAGCAGCCAGACGTCTTCTTTGTCGTCGGGACGGCGTCGCTCCAGGGCGAACGCTATCGCCGAGGCGAGGAAATCGATGACCAGGAACGCGAAGAAAAATGCGACCAGTTTGTCGAAACTCGCGGGATCGGTCGAGTCCGGGTGAAAGTGTTTCTGGATCAGATACCAGACCGTGCCCAGGGCGAACATGATGTCGATCAGCGGCGACACCAGGGGGAGCAAAATCTGGAAAATGACGATGTTCGGCAGCGCCACCCATCCCAGCGCGCCTTTGCGGGCGACCACTTTCTTATGCTTGTAAACCGCCTGCAGGATCCCGAACGACCAGCGGAAGCGCTGCCGCATGAGCCCATTGGCGTTGGTGGGAGCTTCGGTGAAGGCGAGCGCCGAATCTTCATACTCGACCCGATAGCCCAGGCGGAGCAGCGCCATGGTCAGGTCGGCGTCCTCAGCAACGGTGTCGGTGTGATAGCCGCCGGCCTCGCGCACCGCCGAGACGCGCCACGCGCCGATCGCCCCCGGCACCACGCTTACAGCGCCCAGAACATCGAGAGCGCGGCGCTCGAAGTTCTGGCTGGTGATGTATTCGAGGGCCTGCCAGCGGGTCCAGAGATTGACCCGGTTGCCGACCTTGGCATTACCCGCGATGGCGCCGACTTCAGGACGGATGAAATGCGGTACCAGGTGCGCGATGGCGTCGGCCGCGATGACGGTGTCGGCGTCAATGCCGACAAACAACTCCGCGTTACCGATATGTTCGATGCCGTAGTTGAGCGCGTCGGCCTTGCCGGCGTTCGCCTTGGTGAGGATCAGGACGCGGCCCGCTGCTTCTTCCGCGGCGAAAGCATTGCGAGCGACTTCCAGCGTGTGGTCCTTCGAACCGTCGTCAATCACGATGACGCGCAGATTGCGGTAATTGGAGTTGAGCGCGGAACGCACGGTCCGCTCGATGACCTTTTCCTCGTTATAGGCAGGAATCAGAACCGCGACTTTCGGCTTGTACGACGCGACTTCCGCTGGCTTCCCCAGGATTTTCTCACGCAACCGGTCATAGACGGCTGCCGCTCCGATAAACACCAGGCGCCCCGTCATGAGCACATCGCCTACCAGGAAGATCCAGGTGATGCCGACGATTCCGGCATCGAACAGCCAGAAGCCTAGCCGGTCCAGGCGAGCGGCCCAGAGTTCGCCTGCCGGCAAAGGCGCCATGACGTCAGCCCGGGTCTTGCCCAGCAATTCATAAACCGGGGCAATCTCGTAACCGCGGGCTCGAATGCCATCGATAATCATGGGCAGTGCCCGCACCGTTTCCGATCGATTGCCGCCACCATCGTGCAACAGCACGATGTTGCCGCAGCGCAGATTCTCTACCTGGCAGGGCGGAAGGTGAGCCAGGACATATGCGGTGATTTGCTCGGCGGAGTGGCGAGGGTTGTCGCTCCAGTCGTTGGGATCGATCCGGTTGCCAATGGTGATGTATCCCATGTCCTGCGGAATTTCCAGGGGACGCACCTGATCGGCGGTATCCGGTTCCTCATCGATCGCATAAGGCGGCCGCATCATGGTAGCGCGGATTCCGAGCAGGCTGCCGAACAGGCGCTGGGTCAGATTCAATTCGACCTTCATGTGCGCTGTCGAGATGTTGCTTACATCGGGATGGGTGAAGGTGTGGTTCCCAATCGCATTGCCTTGGTTGTAAATCCGCCTGGCAATGCCGGAGAACTTGTCAGTCTGAATGCCGATCAGAAAAAAAGTGGCCGTGGCGTGCTTGTCCTTGAGCACATCGAGAATCTTCGGCGTCCACTCCGGGTCGGGACCGTCGTCGAATGTGATCGCTACCTTGTTCGGACTGTAGCCATAGCGTCCAACGCGGTAGGGCTCGGGTAGAGTCTGAAAGACCTCGTCCGTGATCAGCTTGCTGTCAGGGTCGATGGTGAGATCGCGAGTTCCGTGCGCAGGTCGATCTTCGACGCGGAGGATTTCCCCCTGACCTTCCATGTCGACGTCGGCTCCCGGCGGCACGTCCCGCAATTTATCGGTAGCGCCCACATCGCCCGGCATATCCCAGATTCGCCACAGAGTGCGGTCCTCGCCTCCCAGTCGCCACAACGCGAAGGTCTGAATTCCCAGACTCTGCGCCGCTCGCATGTGATTCAACGCGGAGACGCCGTCCAGAAACCACACATCGTGACGCACGCTTTGTTCGTCCAGGTAGCTGAAGTGAGGGTTCATCGCGTCGTCGTCGAAGTTGACATCCTGTTCGGAGTCGCGCGCCGCCAGCCACGCTTCCTGCACGCTCACGCTGCTGTCATGCGTTCCCGCCGGCAGTTTCCCTTTTTTGGGTTTCAGCGCCCAGTCGTAGCCATAGTTGGCTATCGCGCAGATGATTTTCTCCTGCGGGATCTTGCTCTTGGCGAGCATCAGATTCTGAACGAACCAATCCTGCGACGCGACCGGCCCCGACTCGGCGCCGGGATAGTGCTCATCGTAGTTCATCAGCACCACGCCGTCCGCGGCCGAGGCAATCGCGGCATAGTCGTACTCCGGACTGCGCGGCGGGACCGCGACGTAGAGCTTCATGCCGCGGCCATGCAGGTCGGACGAAAGTTCACTCAGCAAAGCAATATAGCCGGCTTGACCGCTCGCCGGGAAAGCTTCGAAGTCGACCATCAAGCCCCGGTACCGGCCCGACGACAAAAACTGTAAAACCTGCCGGCGGAACAGGGCACGGGCGTCCTCATTATTCAGAACGCTGACCACGCCTCCCACCCAGTTGGCGCCGTCGAAATTGTTTACCATGGGGAAGACTTCCACGCCGGGGACTTCGGCATTGAGCAGCGGCATGACGCGATCGTCGACCTGGCGAACCGTGCTGCCCTGCACCACGTCGAAAAACTTGTTGGTCTGGTCGTCGATGCCCTGGAGTCGCCCGTCGGGCGTCAGCACGTGCAGCCAGTCGGGATAAAGGATATCGATCTGCCGGGCGTAGTCGCGCAGGGAAGAGAAACTGGCTGGGTCCCAGGGCACGTAGAAGGCGGCTCGGATGCCTTCCTCCTGATTCAGCCTTACCTGCGACGCTGCCAGTTTGGACTTGCGGTGAGAGCGGGCCGCAGCCTTCTTTGCCCGCTCGCGGGCCTTCTCTTTCTCGCTCTCTTTCAGGGCCTTAAAGGCGCGTTTTTGCGGCGAGAACAGCAGTTCCGGAAGCTTTTCGTCGCGCAGCGCCGTGTACACGAAAAAAATGATGAGCGCGGAGACCACCACGGCGGAAACGTCGAACAGCCGTCGCAGGCGTTTCCAGCGGGCGCGTCGCGGATCATAAAAAACCGGTTCAGGCATGAGAAAGCGAGAATTTGATCGTATGCCGCAGCCGGCACACGGTCAATGCTCGATGACTTCAGGGTGAGCTGCGCTGTGCAAAATCATACCACGCAAATTCCCCGCCCCGGAGCGGCAAACGCGCTATAGTCGCTCCGTGCGGGAGCTGATGCGGAAGAAAGCAAGGTTCTTCCTTGGGGCGAGCCTGGCCGGCTTGGGCCTGCGCCTGCTGTGCGCCTGGCGCTTTCCCGGCGTGGTGGATGATTCGCGGCTCTACGCCAATATCGCCGAAAACTGGATGCAGCACGGCGTCTACGCGGTCACCAACTCCGGCGTGATCATGCCCACGCTCTCGCGGTTGCCGGGATACCCCGCGTTCCTGGCGGCGATATTCACCCTGTTCGGAATCGAAAATTTTCGCGCGGTCCTCCTGGTACAGGTCGTGGTTGATCTCGGAAGCTGTCTCCTGATCGCTGATCTGGCGCGGCGGCTGATTTCGGAACGAGCCGCGCAAGCGGCGTTGGTTCTGGCCGCGCTCTGCCCGTTCCTTGCGAACTACGCGGCCACAGCTTTGACCGAGACTCTGGAGATATTTTTCACGGTGCTCGCGTTGGACCTGGCCGTGCGCGGGCTTGCGGTAGGGCAAGACGATTCGCCGCCGCGCCGAGGTGCGGTCTGGCTTGCTTGTGGCCTCTCCATTGGTGCCGGAATTCTCCTTCGGCCCGACGGTGGCATCCTGCTCATGACCATCGGTGGATACCTGCTGTGGATCTTCTCGCACAGCATGATGAGGCCGAGCCAGGGGGCGGGCTATCCGCGAGCCATCCTCGTCGCGGGCGTGCTGGTTGGTCTGGGCGCGACCGCCCCGTTGGTTCCGTGGACGCTGCGGAATCTCCGTACCATGCACCGCCTGGAACCGCTCGCGCCGCGCTACGCCAACGACGCCGATGAACCGGTCATGGCCGGCTTTAACCGGTGGGTCAAAACCTGGATGGCAGAATACGTTTCGGTAGAGGAGATCTACTGGAATGTCCCCGGGCAGGACATCGACATCGCCCGCCTGCCCGGCCGGGCGTTTGATTCGCCGCAACAGCGCGAGTTGACCAGTGCGCTGTTCGCCGAATACAACCGCGACCACGACATAACCCCGGAAATCGATGTCCGCTTTGCGGCTCTTGCCGCCGACAGAATTCACTCGTCGCCGCTGCGTTACTACATGTGGCTGCCGGCGCTCCGTATCGCTGATATGTGGTTGCGGCCGCGTACCGAGCTCTTCCCAGCCGACCCCCGCTGGTGGGAATTCAACGACGACGGTCGCTGGCTGGCGGTCAGCCTAGCGTTTGGCGCGATCAATTTGCTCTATGTCGGGCTTGCCGTGGCGGGCCTGATCGGCACCCGCCAGTCTTGCACAATCGGGCTTTTCGTCTTGTTTCTGGTGACTCGATCCCTGTTCCTGGGAAGCCTGGAGAATCCCGAGCCTCGGTACACGCTCGAATGTTACCCGGTCGTCATCCTCCTGGCCGCAGCTGTTTTTCGCGGAAAGGGTTCTACCGGAAGGAGCGCCGAGCGGACTGACCCTTAGCTCAAAGGCGAGTCGCTCATGCGAAACCGAGTGCGCACATGCTCGGAGATCAGTTCGATCGCCGCCCGGTTCTTCACCGGATCGATCTGGGCCAGATATTTCATCGCCTCCACCAGCAGGCGTTGCCCGTCCACGTAGCGTGGGTCAGAGGTACGTTCGCGGCGCTTATTTCCCAGCCTAGGAGGGACAGTAATCGTAAAAACCTTGGCCATGAATGAACCCAACAGAGGTGGGGTCAGTATATCGTTCCCGGTACGATTCTCAGCACGTTACTTGCTCTTTAGATTCAATGACTTAACCGCGTGGCGAAAGCGTCGTTGTCTTGCTCGTGGTTTTCAGCTGAAAAACCTCGTTGCCGATCTTTTCGTTGACTCGAATCGAAGCGTACTTGGCCAGCCGGTAATCCCCCTGCGGCTCGAAAAACTGCTGTTGCACCGAGATGCCCCGGTCGAGGTCAATCCAGAGAAGAATCTGCTTGAAGTTGTTGCGCACCCGCTCCGACTTGGGCACCAGTTGCAGTTTTGCAGTAGCGACGCCCTGCACCGTCTCCAGCCCCAAGTACGTCACGTCGAACGCCTTCATCAGTTCCTGGCCGCTTCCCCCGAAGCCGAGCACCAGGTAGCTCTCGAAATCGGAGGCATTCTTGCCCAGGCTGTATTCGGTGACCTGATCCACCTTCGGTTGGTACATGCGGATCACGCCGGCGCGGAACAGCACGTATTTCGGCTCCGGCTTCAGTTCGGCGAGGCTGCCGCCCTCTTTCCGGATGTCCGCCATCATTTCCACGTCCTTGCCGGCACGTCGGTAGTAGATGGTGCCGGTTTGAACCGTGTCGACCTCATTGATGACTTTTTCATAGCGGTCCCATTCGAACTCGGCCTGCGTGGTGCGGAAGTTGGCGGCCGCCTTGTCCATCGTCTTCAGGATCGCGTCCATGCCTCCGGGATCAGCAGGTTTTTGCTGCGGAGCCGCACTCTGACCCAGAAGGGACGAGGCGAAAGCAACCGTAATGAGCGTCCAGACTTTCATGCGCTCCACTGGGCAACGACGCCCCATTCCTATTCCCGCTTCACCAGGACCTTGTAGCTCTGCACCCGTCCCTTGCTATCGGAAACCCTTTCGTAGCTCTTGATCGCAACCGCGCCAGAAATGGGCTCGATGATCCCCAGCAACTGTTCGCGCACGGAGTTGTCGTCCCCCGAGGAAACGGCGCTGGCCGAAATCTGGTAGAGCAGGCGGCCCTCGTTATCCGTGGTAACCACGACATCAGTCGGGCGCGGATTGCGGGCAATGGGTTTGTCGTTGTAATTGATCACGCGCGGAGAAAAGAAAATGAAAATCAGGATCAGCGTGACCATGATGTCGTAGTGGAGCGTGCCCCGCTCGTATTGCCACAGAATGTATCCGCGAATTGTTCGCCAGACGGCGTTCATCGGCAGGTTCGCGCTGGGCGCGGCGGAAGTCAGCGCTGCTCTTTGCAAGTCTAGTGACCACTCCTCATCTTGGCAAATCGGCGTCCGGGGCCTGCGCTAGAAGCTCTTCTTCGTAATTCGGTCCGCCCCAATGTACGGCCGCAGCGCCTCGGGAATCACCACGCTGCCATCCGCCTGCTGGTAATTCTCCACGATCGCGACCCAGGTGCGCCCCACCGCCAGCCCGCTCCCGTTCAGCGTGTGCACCAGTTCCGTCTTGTTCTTTCCCTCCGGCCGGTAGCGGATGTTCGCCCTCCGTGCCTGGTACGACTCAAAATTCGAGCACGATGAAATCTCGCGGAACAACTGCTGTCCCGGCAACCAGACTTCAATATCGTAGGTCTTGGCCGAAGATGGCCCCATGTCGCCCGTGCACAGCGTGACCACGCGGTAGGGCAGCCCGAGCTTCTGCAAGACTTCCTCGGCGTCGTGCGTGAGCTTCTCGTGCTCTGGGTAAGAATTCTCCGGCCTTGTGAACTTCACCAGTTCGACCTTCTGGAACTGGTGCTGGCGAATAATCCCGCGCACATCTTTTCCGTACGATCCCGCCTCGCTGCGGAAGCAGGCCGTGTAGGCCGTGAGCGAGATCGGCAGCCGTGCCGGCTCGAGCACCTCATCGCGATACAGATTCGTGACCGGCACCTCCGCCGTGGGAATCAGCCATAGATCCTTTTCGCCATGCGGCACACGAAATGAGTCAGCGGCAAACTTCGGCAGCTGTCCCGTCCCGTACATCGATTCGGAATTCACCAGGTAGGGCGGGAAGACCTCCGTATAGCCATGCTGCCGGGTATGCAGGTCGAGCATGAAATTCATCAAGGCCCGTTCGAGTTTCGCGCCCAGGTCCCAGTACACCGCAAAACGCGCCCCGGTCAGCTTGACCGCCCGCTCCAGGTCCAGGATGCCGAGATCGGGCCCAAGGTCCCAGTGCGGTTTCGGAATGAAATCGAACTGCGGCGGCGTACCCCAGCGCCGGACCTCGACGTTATCCTCCTCGCTATGCCCGACCGGCACGCTGGCATGCGGCAGGTTCGGGATTCCGGTGAGAATGTCGCGCAACCGGGCATCCAAGTCCGTGGCCGTTTTTTCCAGCCCCTGAATCTGCTCACGCAGGTCTTTGGTTTGGGACATCGCCGCGCTGGCATCCTGCCCTGCTTTCTTCAGCTTCGCAATCTCCTCCGAAGCCTTATTGCGCTGGGCTTTGCGGGTCTCCGCTTCGGTAATGGCCTGCCGCCGCTGGGTGTCGACTTCGCGGAAGTCCTTGAGCACCGCCACCGGATCCATCCCCCGTTGACGCAGCTTCTCTTCCACCAAAGGCAGGTTGTCGCGGACAAAATTCAGATCAAGCATGGGAACTAAATACTGTAACGGAAACAAGACCCAGAATGCACGTGTGGGAACGCCCATGTGGGAATACCCCTATGGTCACAGTAGGAATGTCCAGCGGGGACAGCCGCCTCCGGGCTGTCCGAGCGAAGCTCGAGTGCCTCTGCCCACGACCCGAAAAAAGTGCGGGTTGAGACAGAGGGTTGGTATCGGCATGCCTTCAGGCATGCCATACCAGCGCAGACCTTGGATAGCCCCAAGCCCGTCGCTGGGATGAAGGCCTCCATTGACGACGCCGTTTAAGCGACTTCCAGCGATGGAAAACCGCAGCATGAGATCAGCGACGTCCCCCGACGGAACCCTGGCTCCTGTGATTCGCCAGCGCTGCTGCGTAATGCCGGAATCGACGAGATTTACACCTTAGACCTCGCCGTGGAATGACAAATCGATAGACTCGGCGGGCAGCCGGGTTTGGTGTCTCGCGAAAAGAGCTCGTCCCATGAGCCTCTCCCTGATTCTCCGTGAGCCATTCCTTGAATTCATGCAGCGGTGTCCTTTTTGAGTAACTGTTGTCAAAGGACGCCTTTGCACTCCCTCCCGACCTCACGGAAAAAACGAAAGCGCCTCAAGACCCGTTAGGGTCACGAGGCGCTCGTCGAACAGCCCTCCCCCGAAGTCTGCTCACAACTAGCCTACGTCCAGACCATGAGGATGGGAATGGCCCAAACGTGCGGTAACTCTCGTAATCCGGCGATCACACTAAGAGCTCCCGCTGGCGGGCTTGAGTTCGTGGGCGGCACTTCGGCTTGCAATCCCGCGCCGCCCTGTCGATTTCTTGTTTATTTCCGCTCGGTGTGTAAACTACCTTCGCGATGAGAACTTTCTCCCGGTCCAGTGCCACGCGCGGTTTGTCGTTCGCCCTGGCGTGGGTCGTCGCATCGGGCAGCCTCACAATCGCCGCGTTCGCCTCGGCCTACAACGCTCATCCCAAGCTCGTGGTCGTGATCGTGATTGATCAGTTCCGCGGCGACTATCTCGAGCGTTACCGCGACCAGTTCGGAGAGGCCGGGTTCCGGTTGCTCCTCGACCACGGCGCCTATTTTCCCGACTGCAATTACAACTACGCCAACACGCGCACTGCTCCCGGACACTCCACGCTATTTACCGGCGCCTACAGCAACGGCCACGGCATCGCTGCCAACGAGTGGTGGGATCCCGTCAGGAAGAAAATCGTCACCTCTGTCGAAGACGACCAGACCAAACTGGTGGGCGTCTCCGGAGACAAAACCGGCGCCTCTCCCCACAATCTGATGGCCGACACTCTCGGAGACGAACTCAAACTTGCCACTCAGGGCAAAGCCCGAGTCTTCGGAATCTCCCTCAAGGACCGAGCCGCCATCATCCCGGGGGGCTTTGCCGCCGACGGAGCCTATTGGATCGATCCGCAAAGCGGCGCCTGGGTGACCTCGACCTACTACCGCAGTCATCTTCCCCAGTGGGTCAAGGACTTCAACGCCAACCAGCCGGCTAAGTATTGGGATCGCGAATGGAAGGACGCGCAAGGCGTGCTGCTGCGCTCGACGGCGCGCCGCAAGCGCAAGGACGGCGCCGATGCCGGCTTCTATGAGGTCATCGGCTCAACGACATTCGGCAATGAATACGAGCTCGAATTCGCCAAACAGGTAGTAGTTTACGAGAACGTCGGTCGCGGTCCGGCCACGGATCTGCTTTCGATCAGCCTCTCGCCCAACGACATCCTCGGCCATCAGGTAGGTCCGGACGCTCCCGAGATGCAGCAAATGGCCCTCGATCTCGACCGCCAACTGGCGGACTTCTTCAATTTCCTCGGCCACCAGATTGGGCTGGCCGATGTGTGGATCGCGCTCTCGGCGGACCACGGTGTTTCATCGCTTCCCGACCAGGCGAAGAAGCTGCGCATTCCCGCGGCCAACCTCGACACTCAAAAACTGGCGGCCCAGATCAACGCCGCAGTCACCGCCAAGTTCTTGCCCGGTCATCCCGCGGCCTATGTGAAGCTGGACTATCCTATGGCGTGGCTCGATCAGGATGCCTTTGCCGCGGCTCATATCGGCGAGCACGATGCCGAGGACGCCGTGGGTGAAGCCATGAAGCAGGCCGGCCTTCGCGACTACTACACCAAGTCGCAGCTAGCCCTGAGCGAAGTCCCCAACACTGCCCTGGGCCGAAAATACCTCAACAGCTACTCGCCGGAGGGAAGCTGGTACGTCATGGGCGTCCCGGACATCTACACCGTCGGGCCCGGCAAAGGCACCGATCACACTTCGCCGTACACCTACGATACGCACGTTCCCCTGGCCTTCTATGGACTCCCCTTCCAGCCCGGCACTTATCGCGGCAGCGTCGAACCCGTCGATCTCGCCGTCACTCTCGCGTCCCTGCTGGGCATCAATGCCCCAACGCATGCGGTGGGACAGGTTCTGATCGAGGCTCTGGCCGCCCCCCATCACAAAATGAACACCAGCGCGGACTCCGCCGGAAAAGGCAAACCGTGACCGCCGCCAGGGGCTCTCCCGATCTCAGCGTGAGCTTCGCCGGCTTCTCCATGAAGAATCCCATCATGGCTGCCAGTGGCACCTTCGGTTATGGCGTCGAGTTCGAGGACGTCGTCAATCTGAGCCGGCTGGGCGGCATGGTGATGAAGGGCCTGTCCAAGGATCCGATGATCGGCAATCCGCCTCCGCGTTTGTGGGAAACGGCAGCCGGCATGTTGAACGCAATCGGCCTGCAGAACATCGGTGCGCAGGCCTTCCTCAGCGAAAAGCTGCCGCGCCTGCAACAAATCAAGAACGTCGTGGTGATCGCCAACGTCTTTGGCTATACCCGCGAGGACTACGAACGAACCATCGAGATTCTGAATGACGGCGAGGGCATCGCCGCCTACGAGTTAAACGTCTCCTGCCCCAATACGGCGCACGGCGGATTGCAGTTCGGCAGCGATCCGCGTTCGCTCGATGAAGTTGTGACCACCGCCAAGCGCGTGGCGCGGCGTCCCCTGATCGTCAAGCTCTCTCCCAACGTCACCAGCATCGCGCAGATGGCCTATGTAGCGCAGGAGTCGGGCGCCGATGCGTTGTCCCTGATCAATACGTTTGTGGCCATGGCCATCGATCCGGAAACGCGCAAGCCCCGCATCGCCAACATCACCGCCGGCCTGTCCGGCCCCGCGATCAAGCCCATCGCCGTACGCATGGTCTACGACGCCGCCCACGCGGTGAAAATTCCGGTCATCGGCATGGGAGGAATATCCACCGCTGCTGACGTCGTCGAGTTCATGCTGGCCGGAGCAACAGCCGTCCAGATCGGCACGGCCAGTTACTGGGATCCGTGCGCCACGGAGAAAATCGTCGACGAGTTGCAGCAGTGGTGCATCGACCACCACGTCGAGCGGATCGCCGACTTCATCGGCGGTATGATCCTGGAGTGAGCCCCCTGGGACTCCCGTATGTGCCAGATCGCCAGTTCCGTCCGCTTTGCCCGCGGCTCGGGTATAAGCGCCCGAAGATGTCGAGCGTGACATTTCCGGTTTACCTTCACGCGTCAAAGCGGCGAATGAACCATTGTCCTCCGCTAATGACCCGATGGATCTGAAGTAGTCGATAGCGTTCTCGCAACCCGAAACCCAACACTGTCTCTGCGCTGATCGGGAAAGTAGGTGTCCGCTCCGCGGTGAGCCGACCGGGTCGTATCCTTGTCGTACGACCAGGAGCCACCCCGTCTGGTGCGGGCTATCTCATTCGTGACCACCAAGGAGGTGTCCTCCGCGTCAGTTGTGATCGTTTCCGGGGCGGCGGGGTAATTGACCCGTCGATCTTGCAGCCAATCCCACACGTTGCCGTATACATCAAACAAACCCAGCGGATTAGGCTTCAGCATGCCCACAGGCCAAGCATGGTTTTTTGAGTTCGCCATAAACCAAGCGTATCGATGCAGCAAAGCGATGCCGTCGCCAAAAAAGTGTCCATCCGAGGTGCCCGCGCGCGCAGAGAACTCCCACTCAGATTCCGTCGGCAGACGATAGCCTGTGTGGTGCAGGTAATCAGGCGGCAGTCGCATGCCAGGTCCGATCTCGTCAGGGTAGACCCACTGATCATGAGGAATCCTCGATTTCCGGCTCAGCCAATTGCAGTAGCCCGCTGCGTCATACCAACTTACAGCGACCTGTGGTCGCTCGGATTCGGACCAGAACTCTTCTGGGCGCGCGGGAAATCGCTTCCGCACCGCTTCACGCCAATTTGCCTGGAGTCCGGTATCCTCCAAATATTCTTGAAACTGGGCCGTCGTCACGTCCTTGCTGGACACAGCAAAGGATCGAGGAATGTGCACGCGGTGGAGAGTCTCGTCGCCAGTCCTTCGCGGCTCGTGCGGATTCGCACCCATCCGAAAGCTTGCTGGCGCGAGCACCACAACCATCGTTAGACCGGCAGCGTTGATACTCCATCCGCCCTTTGGCGGTGAATTTCCAGCTGCCTCACGATCAATCGCTTCAAGCCTTGCCCGCCCGCGCAAATTGATACGCCGTCCGGGGCGCGTTTGGTCTGAGTCGCGAAGGAGCCAGTCCACCGAGGAGTGTACTTCCGGGTCGGAGTCGTTCCGGTAGAGGTCCATCAAAAGCACCGTCAGGAATTTGCAATCGCCGAGGGCAAGTGCGTGTTCGCTAAAACCACCCAGACTGAGAATGAGCGCGGCCCGTTCCCCAGCGTCTGTGGTCTTTCCGATCCGACTCATCACGTCCTGAACCGGAATACCGCTCACGCCGAAACGATCAATGAGATGAGCCCGCACAGCAGGGTCGGCGTCGCGCCGCAACGCAGCCCATAACTCGCCCTGTCTCCCTTTGTGAAACTTTGAAATCGCAGCGCCTGCCTTCTCAAAGGCGTCGCCATCCGCCTTCTGCTCGCCGCGTAATACCGGTGAGGGCTTGCCCGCCTGATCAGAACAGAGGCCAGGGAACGGCAGCAGGAGAGATCCCATTAGCGTCAGAGTTCGCGCTTGGCGCAGGACTTTAGGAGCGTTCATCCCGTCTTTGGATTAAAGAGGCGCTGTCACAGAAAAGTCTCCAGCGACGCGCCACCCCGCGAGAATTTCTCGTTCTGGTTTTCGAATAGCGCAACCAAAACTCGTGTCCCGAGTGAATCGTCGGCAATCCAGAAGGCATCCAGAAACGGGGTAGCGGAAGTCGGAATTGTCTTCTCGGGCCCACACCCCTTGAGTGAGCCGAATGAGGCGGATTCGCCTCTCACCGCCACGCGCCGAGAATTGCCCCCATGGCCAGATAGCACACCAACTGATACCCCGTGTTAATCATGTAGAGCCGGTTGGGCTGGCGGCTGAACAGCGCGCCGGTGAATTGCACCGTAGTCACGAATCCCAGCCACACCACCAGGCCGATTTTCAAGCCTTCCAGCGCGCTGCCGGCCCCCGCCACTGCGATGATCTTCCCCAGCACAAGTGCACTCAGAAGGCTCGCAATCAGCGACATGGCGTACGACGGCCCGGCGCTCTTCTGCATCTCCGCGATTTTGGCCTTGTCGTTCGGATCGTAGCCCATCAAAACCATCCAGGGCTTGGCGAACAGCGCGGGTGAATACCACAGGAAACCCACGACCATGGTGGCCAAAGCGGACACCAGCACCGCCCACAAATTCACTCCAAGGAATTGCATTCGGTCCTCCAGTGCCTGACGAATTTCACGGGCTCCCTAGTGTCCTGAGTCCGAAGTTCGTTGATGAAATGGCGATGCTTTGAAAGAGCACGTCTTTCAGCCGTGACGCAGCCGCGCCATTCAAAATCCTGGCTTTAGCCCCCGAAGTGAGCCCATTTCGCATCCCCGAGCGGCTACAGTTTTCTCAACAAAGTTCTGACTTAGGACACCAGGGGAAGTGGCCCAGGACCTGGGTACCCCGAGTCTCGCCAGTGGCGGTGAGTGTATCAGATCGAGGCCCCGCAGGCAGTAACTCGCGAACCTGAGAAACTACGTCCGGGCGGCCTGCGGTGTAGCGAGCGTTGTCGAGAATCGAGTCGCCGAGCAAGACTTAGTGAGGCAGAGTGACGCCGCGTCAGTTTGTGGCCGCCTTCATCCCGCGCTCCATCACTTTCCGCAGCGCGCTGTTGATGCGGGTCTGGTAGCGACGGCCGTCCTTCTTGAACCAGGCCAGCACGTCGGCGTCGATCCGCAGCGTGACCGGCTTTTTCAGCGGACGGTAGAAATCTGAAATCTTCATGGTGTGGAACGGGACCGCGTTTTTCTGAGATGAAAGCCGGGTGCCGGTACGCTGTGCCCGCTTAGCGGGTTTCCGACTGCTGCTGGTAAGGCGTTGTTGTGGCGTCATGTATCGTGTACCAATCGGAATATATGTACAATATTGTACTGAGGGATGTCTCTTCAGGAACCCTGTGGAAATCTTTTTGCCGGGCCATCAGCCGGCGAGGTCCGCGGCAGGATCCGCCTCATTTTGCAGTACTTCGCTTTCGTCCATGAAGGCGAACGCCACCTGTGGCACCGGGTTCTGCCATACCGGGGCAAACGACTGCCGGTGCAACGGGCTCGGACCATGCTGGCGCAGCGCGGCTAGATGTTGCGGCGTCGAGTATCCCTTGTGTGCGGCCAGCCCGTAGGCGGGAAAGACTGCGTCCCACTCGCACATCATGCGGTCGCGCTCCACCTTGGCCAAAATTGAGGCAGCGGCAATCGAGGCCGAGAGCGCGTCGCCGTGAATGATGGCCTCCTGCGGCACGTCGCAGTCCAGGCGCACGGCATCGACCAGCAGGTGATCGGCGCCAGGGGCCAACTGCACGACGGCTTCGCGCATGGCCACCCGCGATGCCTGGTAGATGTTGATCTGATCGATCCGGGCCGCATCCACCGCCGCCACCGCCCATGCCACGGCGCGCTCGCGGATGCGCTGAGCCAGCACGACGCGGCGCTCGGGCGGAAGTAACTTCGAATCGCGCAACCCGCGAATTCGGTCTCCCCGGTCGAGAATTACAGCCGCCGCCACGACAGGACCAAACAGCGATCCGCGGCCGACCTCGTCCACACCAGCGACGCGGAGCGCGCCCGTCGCCCACGCCTTTTTCTCCTGCTGGAGCGTGCACCGCAGTCTCTTGAGCAGTCGCAGCTTCGCAGCCGAGGGAGACAGCGGCGGTGCGGACGGAGATGCCATCACCGGAGACAAGGGAGCCTATGGCAGACATCTTCGTCGAGAGGAGGAAATCTTTCAAGCGAAGATTCTAGGGCCTGCCAGAAAAGGAAGAGTTGCCTGACGCATCGGAAGGCGTCAGGCACTCGCAGATGAGACCCATTTCACGCGGCGCGGAAGCCTACGCCTTCTCGACATCGCGCAGGCGGGCCGCTTTGCCGCGGAGGCTGCGCAGATAGTACAGTTTCGCCCGGCGCACCTTCGACGAGCGCACCAGGTCGACTTTGTCGATGACCTTGGAATGCAGCGGGAAAATGCGCTCCACGCCCTGGCCAAAGCTGATCTTGCGCACGGTGAAACTGGCTTGCGGGCCGCGGTCGCGCTTGATCACTACTCCTTCGAAGGCCTGGATGCGCTCTTTGTCGCCTTCCTTGATCTTGACGTGCACGCGGACGGTGTCGCCGGGGCGAAATTCGGGCAGATCGGTGCGCTGGGTCTTGGCCAGCAGTTTTTCAATGATGAGGTTCGACATGATCGTTATCCTTCTTCGTTCAATTCTGAATTTTCAGCGGGCCTGGCCCGCGTCTCGATCTTTGCTGCGCCTGATGCGTGCCAGCGACTGCGAATCTTCGTCGTTCAGTCGCACACTCTCGAGCAAGTCCGGACGGTTTCGCAGCGTCTTACGCAACGCCTGTTCGCGGCGCCAGCGGCGAATCTCCTGGTGATTGCCATTCACCAGCACTTCCGGCACGGCCATACCGCGAAACTCCGCCGGGCGCGTGTAGTGCGGATAATCGAGCAACCCGTTCGACCCGCAGGTCGAATCCGGACCCTCCCCATTTGCCGCCGCCGCCGCATGCGCGGTGAATGATTCCTGCCGCGTCGAAGCTTCGTTTCCCACCGCGCCGGGCAACAGTCTCGTGACCGCTTCGATGATCACTGCCGCAGCCAGTTCCCCGCCGCTCAGCACGTAGTCGCCGATGGACAACTCGCGGTCGGCTAAAAAATCGCTGACCCGCTCGTCCACGCCCTCGTAGCGGCCGCAGAGAAGCACCATGCGATCCAGTGCGGCCAACTCGGCGGCGATCTTCTGCGTGAAACGTTCGCCTTGCGCGGAAAGCAGAATCACCGACTGCCGGGCCTTCCCGGCGACGCGTTCCTCGCGCGCTGCCAACTGCAACGACTCCAGACATTCAAACAGCGGTTCCGGCTTCAGGACCATGCCTTCGCCGCCGCCGAAAGGGCGGTCATCCACGGTGCGGTGCCGGTCGTGAGTGAACTGCCGCAGGTTGTGGACTTCGATGTTCACTAGGCCCATTTCCGCGGCCCGGCGTGTAATGCCGTGATCGAGAGGCCCGCGAAAGAAGTCCGGAAAAATCGTGACAATGTCGGCCTTCATTTTGCGAACCCGAAAACTTAAAAGCCCCTTCAACCACGAGGACACCGGGGGAAAGACAGAGGAGGAACAGGTATTTTAATCCTCTTCTCGCGGCCTCTTCTTTCTCCCTGACTGCTGCTCCCGCTTCTCTTCCGCCGTCATTGGGGCATTGATCTCCAACATGCCCTCGGGAAGGTTCATGCGCACTTGCCCCTGCGCTGCGTCCACACCCTCCAGATACGCTTCGGCGAACGGTACATCAAATCTCTTGTCCGCGCCAACCACAACCAGCAGAGGCGCTTCGCCCGCTCCAAACTGAACGTCCTCGATGCGGCCGATTTCGCGCCCGCGATCGAGAACCGTACATCCGACCAGGTCGCTGACATAGGTCCAGCCCGGTTCAAGTTCTGCGCGCTGGCTGCGCGGGACCTGCAACTCGGCGCCAACCAGAGTTTCGGCTTCGTTCATCGAGTCGACGCCGGCGCACTTCAGAACCAGCAAGCCTTTATGCGGCCAGAGATCCTCGATTTCCAACTCGCGCCGTGTGTCCCCTGACCTGACCAGGGCAAATATCTTCATGCCTGCGGCGAATCTTTCCGGCACGTCACTGTGAATTTCCGCAGCAACCTCGCCGTGCCGGCCCTGGGTTTTTACGACGCGGGCCAGGGTAACGAAATCGCCGCTGGGTTCAGGACTCACGAGTCAGCGAGGCTTCGGTGTGGCTACTCGATGATTTCCAGCGTGTAGCGCTTGTGGGTGCGGTGGCCGGCGGCGCTCAACAGCGCGCGCAGCGCACGCGCCGTGCGTCCCTGGCGGCCGATGACCTTGCCCACATCACTTTCGGCGACTTCGAGTTCGATCACGCCGTCATCGAACTGCTCGACGAAGACTTCATCGGGAGCGTCGACCAGCCATTTCGCCACCCGCTCCACCAGGACGCGCACATCTCCAGTAGGCTCAGTCATAGTCTGCAATTCTCGCTGTGGAAATGGAACCAGTTCTCATCCCGTCGTGAAAAACGCGAAAGGATGGGCACCCAGATCGTGGTCTACGCGGCGGAGCCAGCAGGAGCCGGGGCCGTCGCCGGAGCCCTGGAGAACAGCTTGTTCACCCGCTCCGACATTTGCGCTCCCTTCGACACCCAGTACTCGACGCGTTCGCGCTTCAGTTCGATGCTGGCGGGATTGGTGCGGGGGTTGTAGGTCCCGACCACTTCCACCGGGCGGCCGTTGCGCGCGCGTGCCTTCTCAATTACCACAATGCGATAGTGCGGTTGTTTGCGCGCACCCATGCGCGCCAGACGAATCATTAACACGAGGCGTAATCCTTGTTCCGGAAGAGTCCGGCGAGATCAAGACAAACTCTTATTATGCGGGAGGTTAGGGAGAATGGCAAGCCCCAAGCCACTGACCGTGGATGCTTGAAGATAATGTCACCCCCTAATTGCAACGAGACTTTGTCACCCTACAGGGATGCTGCCGCTCAGTGAACGGCAGGTGCAGCGGCTCAAACGCGCTGTCAGCCCAATGTTTCTCCAGCACCTTTTTAGATTAGGTGCTTATAGAATGCACCAAATTTCTCCTGCTAGACTCGAAGGTCGAGGTGCTGTGTGCAAGCGGTCTACATTCTTTCGGCGGTGCGGACGCCGATCGGGAAGTTTGGCGGGACGCTGGCTTCGTTGACGGCGGCGGATATGGGAGTCGTTGCGGCTAAGGCAGCGATGGAGCGGGCGGGGGTGCAGACTTCGCAGGTGGAGGAGACGATCTTCGGCAACGCGCGGCAGGCGGGTGGCGGGCCGAATCCGGCGCGGCAGATTTCGGTGCGTAGTGGTGTGCCCGAGGCGACTCCCGCGTTTACGGTGAACAAGGCATGCGCGTCGGGAATGAAGGCCATCGCGCTGGCGTATCAGGCCATCACGCTGGGCGATGCGAGTTGCATTCTGACGGGCGGGACCGAGTCGATGTCGCGGGTTCCTTACCTGCTCGATCAGGCGCGGTGGGGATACCGGTTGGGTCATCAGGAACTGGTGGATGGCATGTATCGCGATGGATTCTTTTGTCCGTTGGCCAAGATGGTGATGGGCGAGACCGCGGAGGTGCTGGCCGACCAATACAAGATTTCGCGCGAGGAGCAGGATCAATATGCGCTGATGTCGCAGACGCGGGCGGCGCGGGCGATTGCGGCCGGGCGGTTCGAGGCGGAGATCGCGCCGGTGACCATCGAGGGCAAGAAAAGCGCGACTACTTTTTCGCGAGACGAGCATCCGTTTCCGGATGCGAGCATGGAGAAACTGACGAAA
>Ga0209698_10002167_pt1 | contig 22392 bp, 24 predicted proteins | sample LitLauG_LLR_2012_FD_187203 | JGI IMG/M metagenome (GOLD analysis project Ga0209698, IMG submission 187203) | Freshwater sediment microbial communities from Pennsylvania, USA - Little Laurel Run_MetaG_LLR_2012 (SPAdes) (version 2) | ecosystem: Environmental > Aquatic > Freshwater > Creek >...
GGCTCACACGCGTCGGCGCGAGATTCTATGGCGACGACTCCCGAATCTCACCTTTACGGAAACGCATCGGAAACGCCCTCGGAACCACCGAAGCAGCGGGCCTGGGCCTGGTGACGTTCACGCCCGATGAACTGGATTGGAATGATGAGATCCGGCTTGCGATGGAAAGCCGTCTCGCTCTCTCTCCCGACGCCATGACCGGCCTGGAAGCGAATCTACGGTTCGGGATGCACGAGAGCATGGACTCGCGCATTTTCGGACGGCTTTCGGCATGGCAGAACTGGATCTTCCTTCGCCCTAATGCGGTGGGGCCGATGGGAGCCCTCAAGGTGTACGGCACGGGGAACCGTGCCAAATACGAATGGGACCGGGTATAAGCATGGCAGAAATGTCAGAAGTCCCGCAGCAGGCAATCGATTACTCGCAGCGCATTCCGAATAACGTGGATCTCGCCAACGATCGGTTGTTGCAGAGGGCGCTCGAACGGTGGCAGCCGGCGTTTTTGAATTGGTGGCACGAGACCGGGCCCGCGAATACGACCAGCTTGCAGGTGTACCTGAGAACCGCCGTGAGTGTGGATCGCGACGGCTGGGCGAACTTCGGATACGTGCGGATGCCGGAATACCGCTGGGGCATCTTCTTAACGCCGCGAGATGAGGACCGAAGGATTCCCTTTGGCGATCACAAGGACGAGCCGGTCTGGCTGGATGTTCCGGGAGAATACCGGTCGACGCTCCGGCGCATTATCGTGACCCAGGGAGATACGGAGCCGGCCTCGGTCGAACAGCAGAAGCTGCTCGGCGCCACCTGTCCTTCCCTGTACGATCTGCGAAACCTGTTTCAGGTGAATGTCGAGGAGGGACGGCATCTGTGGGCGATGGTGTATCTCCTTCACCGGTATTTCGGGCGCGATGGGCGGGAGGAAGCCGAGGCCTTGCTGCAGAGGCGGTCGGGGGATCCGAACAATCCGCGCATCCTCACCGCGTTCAACGAAAAGACGAGCCACTGGCTGGCCTTCTACCTGTTTGCGTTCTTCACCGACCGCGACGGCAAATTCCAACTGGCCGCCCTCGCTGAATCCGGCTTTGATCCTCTGGCGCGCACCACCAGGTTCATGCTGACCGAAGAAGCGCATCACATGTTTGTGGGCGAATCCGGCGTAGCCCGCGTTCTGCAACGGACCTGCGAGGTGATGCGCGAACAAAACCTGACCGATCCTGCGCAAGTGCGCGCCCAGGGACTGATTGATCCGCAGACGCTGCAAAAATTCGTGAATTTTCACTACAGCGTTACCCTGGACTTATTCGGGTCCGAGATCTCCTCCAACGCGGCCAGCTACTACACCGGGGGACTGAAGGGGCGCTACGGAGAGGCGAATATCAGCGACGATCATTCGCTGACGCGCGACTCTTACACCATCCAGGAGGTCGCGGACGGAAAGGTTGTCAACCGCGAGGCGCCGGCTCTCACGGCGGTGAATACGCGGCTGCGCGACGATTATAGGCGCGAGGTTCAGGCGGGGGTGGACCGATGGAACCGGATTCCCGAGCGTTTCGGGCTCCCGTTCCGAATCGTGCTTCCTCACGCGGGATTCCATCGCAAGATTGGGAACTTTGGGGGCCACTACATCAGTCCCGATGGGCAGATTCTTTCGCACGAAGATTGGGAGCGCGGATCCGCCGGCTGGCTCCCGTCCAGCGAGGACCACGAATTTGTGACTTCGCTGATGAGGCGTGTGGTCGAACCGGGCAAATTTGCGAACTGGATCGCGCCTCCCGCCCGGGGCATTCACAACCTCCCCATCCAATTCGAATACGTCCGTTTCGATTAGCCTGCCGTGGAGAATCCTGCTTCATTTGTCTCGGCGCGGCTGCAAACCGTTCCGGCGCAAGCACGCAAGCTTTTCCAGGTAATCGCGCATGTGGCGTATCACGGCCCTCTGCGTCCGAAGCACAAAGGCACGGCAACGCCGCTGGAAATTCTGGAAGCGTGCGGCTTGGACGTGGGAGAGTTTTATGCCTTGCTGGAGGTGTTGCAGGAAGCCGGACTGATCCGTATCTCGAATTCTTACCCGTTTGAAGAGATCGGACTCTCTCTCGAGGCGGCGGAGGGCTTGGGTGACGTCCGATAACTTCCCGGTCCCGCCCGACCAGCGGTACTTCGAAGACTATGCGGCCGGGCATCGGTACGAATTTGGCGTGATCACGGTGAGTGAGCAGGAAATCATTGAGTTTGCCAGCCAATATGATCCGCAGTATTTTCACATTGACCCTGTAAAAGCGGCGGCGTGCGAGTTTGGCGGGATCATCGCCTCCGGCTTTCATACCGTCAGCCTCGCGATGCGGCTTTTCGCCGATCATTACCTGTCGCACGTTGCGAGCCTGGCCTCACCGGGGGTAGACGAGATCCGGTGGCCCAGGCCGTTGCGGCCGGGAGACACATTGAGGGTGCGGATCGCGATTCTCGAGGCGCGGCCCTCCCGCTCCAAACCGGATCGGGGGATTGTTCGGTCGCGAGTCGAGGCGCTCAACCAAAGAGACGAACTGGTTCTCAGCATGACCGTGGTGAGCATTTTAGCGAGCCGCGAGCGGGTTTGAGCGCACTGTCCCAGGCCGAAAACGAACGGCTCAACTTAAATCGGCGCTGCGGCGCCCCGGCTCATCTCGCGCAGTTTATAGCGGAGTACTTTTCCGGCGGCCGTCTTGGGCAATTCGGTCAGGAATTCGATGTGCCGCGGATATTTGTAAGGCGTGATTCGTTGTTTGACGAACTCCTGGAGCTCCCTGACCAATTCGGCGCTCCCGGCATGGCCCTCCCGCAGGACCACGAATGCGATCGGCGTATGGAGTCCCGTGTGCTCTTCGAAGGCGATAACGGCTGACTCCAAGACGCAGCGGTGCTCTATGAGCGCACATTCGATCTCGATCGGGGACACCCATTGGCCCGAGACGCGGAACATGTCGTCGGATCTGCCGGCGTACCAATAGTAGCCATCGTCGTCGACTATGAATTTATCTCCGGTGAAGAACCAGCGCCCGCGCATACGGTCTTCGGTCAAAGCTTTGCGATTCCAATAACCTGGTGCGGTGCTGGGCCCGGCGATCATGAGATCTCCGATCTGGCCGGCGGGCACCGGCTGGCCTGCATGGTCGAGAAGCGCCAGTTCATAGCCGGCCACAGCCCGGCCCGCGCTTCCCGCGCGTACTTGGCCTGTGCGCGCGGACAGATAGATGTGCAGCACCTCAGTCGATCCGATGCCGTCCAGAATCTCGACGCCAAAACGCGCGTTCCAGCGCCGAAAAATCTCGGCGGGGAGCGGCTCGGCGGCCGATGCTGCGAGACGAATCGAGCCCAGGTCATAGATGGCCCGTTCGGCCTCCTGGAGCATCGCGGCGTAGAGCGTGGGCACAGAAAAGAACAGCGTCGGCCGATATGCCTGCGCAGTCTCCAGAATGGTTTTTGCCTGCGGCTTTCCTGGATATAAGACGGTTGTCGCGCCCACGTGAAACGGGAACATCAGTCCGTTGCCAAGGCCGTAAGCGTGAAAGAGTTTGGAGGAGGAAAACGTGACATCTTCCGCTTGGATGTCCAGCACGCCGCGTGCGTAATACTCGCAGCAATAAACCCAGTCCTGGTGCAAGTGTACGGCAGCTTTTGGGCGGCCGGTGCTGCCCGATGTCCAGAGCCAGAAGGCTGCATCGTCCTTGCTGGTGGGCGCCGCTTCCAAAGCCGGCGAGGTGTTCTCCAGAAATTGATCCCAGTGGAGATAACCATCCACGGCATCGCCACAGACGATGACGTTTCGGCAGCAATGCCGGCCCGTCAGGGCCGGTCCGAATTCAGCGAACAGCGTCGAGTGGACGATCGCGACCCGGGCCCGGCTTTCCTGAAGGAAGTAAGCGTAATCGCTGCTGCGCAGCGCCGTGTTCGTCGGCACCGCCACGGAACCGATCTTCATGATTCCAAAGTATGCGGCTACGAATTCCGGGATGTCCGGAAGCACCAACAGGACTCTCTGCTCCTCCTGCAGTCCCAGACGGAGCAGCGCGTTTCCGGCCCGGCCGGTTTGCGCCGCGGTTTCGCCGTAGGTAAGCCGCCGATCTCCACACAGGATTGCGGTCTTTTCACCACGGCCTTCCCGCACGTGGCGGTCTACGAAATGGCTGACGAGATTATACCGATCCGGAAGTTCCAGCCTCATGGCCGACATGCATTATACTGCTTGTCTGGAGGCGCCATTTCCTCTGTGTGCCTCCGTGGCTAGAAGCGATTTCTTCGCGTTACGGCACGATCCAGCCGTCCGCCAACTGAATCACGCGGTGCCCGTAGGCCGCGTTGGCTTCCGAGTGAGTCACCTGGACGATGGTGGCTCCCTCATCGTTGAGCTTCTTGAAAAGCTCCATGATCTCTTTGCCCTGGCCCGAGTGCAGGTTGCCGGTCGGCTCGTCCGCCAGGATCAGCTTGGGGTTGGCGATGACGGCGCGCGCCACAGCTACCAGTTGCTGCTGGCCACCGGAGAGTTGGCTGGGAAACAGATCGCGCTTGCCTACGATATGGAAGCGGTCCAGCGCGTCGCATACAATGGCCGCGCGCTCGGCGCTCTTCACGTTGCGGTAGGAAAGCGGGATATCCAGGTTCTCGTAGACCGTCAGATTGTCGATCAGATGGTAGCTTTGAAAGACGAAGCCGATATATTTTTTGTTCAGTTCCACGCGCTCCTTGGGCTTCATGCGGTGCACGCTGTGGCCAAAGAATTCGAACTCGCCGGTCCAGGCGCCGTCGAGCATTCCCAGAATACTCAGCAGCGTCGATTTGCCGGCCCCGGAAGGTCCCATAATCGTGACGAATTCGCCCTCGCGGATCTCCGCGTTGATGCGGCGCAGCACGTAAGTGCGGCCATACCCGCCCTCATAGAACTTCTCCAGGTTACGTAATGTGATCATGAACCGAGATTACAGGCCGGGCCGTTCGTGCCGGCGGCTCCACACGGAATGGATCGAAATTCCGCCGTTCACATTTTGCAGATCGATCTGCGTGCCGCCGCCCTTCAGGATGGCCCGAACGCGGTGGCCCCCAGGCTCCACTTCCGGATCGCTGAAGTCCGTCTGAATCCCACCGCTGCGGTTCTGGGCGATCAACTGGGCGCCGGAATCGGGGGGAATGGACAAAACGATCGGCCCGTTCACGGACCGGAGCGAGATGGGTTTCTCGGGGCTGATCCGGTGGAAATTGGCATCCACCTGCCCGTTCACGGTCGAAAGGTCGGCCGTCCCTTCCAGTTTTTCCGCCTTGATGTTGCCGTTGACCGACGTGGCGCGCACCGCGCCGGCGAGACCGCGGATGGAGAGCTCGCCATTCACGAGTTTGACTCCGTCGAGATTGGCTTTACGGGGGACGGTGATCCGGTATTCCACGCTGGCGGGATGCTCGGCGTCCCCTCCCGCGTACTGTGTCCGGATGGATAAAGAATCCGAGGTGGAGTCTACGACGATGCGGGCCTCCTCCAGCCGGCGGGCATCGGACGCGCTCTTGGTGGCTTCGATGCGGACCTCATCGCGGTCCCAGGCGCTGATGGCAACGTCGCCATACAGGTTCTCGATCACCACGCGCCCGCTCGGCGTCAGCGCATAGCTGTGCCGGAACTCCTGCGAAGCGGTGGAACCGGTGGCCCACAGCGCGCCGGTGGCAGCCATGGTCAACAATACAGCCTCGACAGCCCTTACAGTGGTACGGCTCATTGGTCTTCCGCCTTTTCCTAATTCCTGGCCGTTTCAACGCTTTCTTCGACAATCCGGCCGTCGAACAGCCGGATGGTCCGGTCCGCGAACTCGGCATAGCGCGGGTCGTGGGTCACCATGCAGATGGTCGATCCGGCCTGGTGCAGCTCGCGCATCAGATTCATCACGGCTTCGCCATTCGCCGAATCGAGGTTGCCGGTAGGCTCGTCCGCCAGCAGGATCAGCGGATCGCCGCCCAGGGCGCGTGCTACCGCCACGCGCTGCTGCTGGCCTCCGGAAAGCTGCGAAGGATAGTGCTTCATGCGGTGCGACATGCCGACACGCTCGAGCGCCTCCTGCACGCGCCGTTTGCGCTCGGAGCCCGGCATACCGCGATAGGTGAGCGGCAGCTCGACATTCTCATACACCGTAAGGTCTCCGATCAGGTTGAATGCCTGAAAAATGAAGCCGATCTCGCGGTTGCGGATGCGCGCCCGCTCCGACATTTTGAGCCCGGTCACGGGCTTCCCGTTCAGGTAATAGCCGCCGTCGCTGGGCGTATCCAGCAGGCCCAGAATGGCGAGCAGCGTCGATTTCCCGCAGCCCGATGGGCCCGCAATCGACAGGTATTCTCCCTTTTTGACTTCAAAATGGATGCCGGAGAGCGCGTGCGTCTCCACCTCGTCGGTCACGAAGACCTTGCTGACTTGATCCAGTCGGATTAGCGCTTCAGAGCCGTTTTCCATAATTCCCCACACCCCCCTTTTCTTACGCAAGGGCGAAAAATTAGTTCAATCGAATCCGGTCGTAACTGTCGTAGGCCGACATGTCGGACAGAATCACTTTGTCGCCGACCTGCAAGCCGTCCTTCACCTCAATCGTATTGACCGAGCTGCGGCCGAAGGTGACCTTGGCCTTGTTGGCGTATTTGCCGTCCGGCTCTACCTTGAAGAGCTGCACGGTGGCGTCCTGTTGGCCGAAGACCGGCCGGCCCACAAAGACCACGTTGTCCAGCTTCTCTAACTGAATGGTTCCATCTACGCTCAAATCCGGGCGGGCCGCCGCCGGCAGGGGTCCTCTTAGCGCCACGTCCACCGTGACAGTTCCGTTCAGAACCGACGGATCGATCCGGGATACGCGGCCCTCGATGATCCCATTCCGTGTGTCGATGGTGGCAGGCTGCCCGGGGACGATGTCCTTCACCTGGGTTTCCGCGATCTTCAACTCGGCTTTCAGGTGGGAAGGTTGCGCCACTTTGCCCAGGGGCGTCCCGGCGATTACCTTTTGCCCGACTTCCACGGGCGTGGGGAGCTGTTGCAGGGTCCCGTCGAAACCGGCCTTCACGTTCAGTTGGTCCAACTGGCTCTTCTTCAAGGCGTACTGCGCACGCAGTTGCTCTACCTTCACTTTTTGGGCCGCCAGTTGAGCCTCTTCGGCTTCCCCGTTGATGCTCATGCGCTTCTGTTCGAGTTGAAACCGGCCGCCCAATTGCTCGGCCGTCACCGCCGAGATCTTGGCATCCACTTCGGAGTACAAGCCCTCCTTCGAGAGCGCGGCGTCGCGATCGGCTTTCAGCTTGGCAGTATTGTAATCCGCGCCTACCTGGGCCGCGGTGGCCTGCATGTCGAGGTTGGCCTTTTGCAGCGTTACCTTCAGATTGGCGTAATCGGCTTCCGCTACCTTCAAGGCAAACTCGGCATCCAGGGTAGCCGTCTCCAACTCCGGACTGGTCAAAATCATCACTACGGTTTCGGCCTTTACGGGGGTGCCGGGGTAAACCAGGATGCGTTGTACTCTTCCATCCGTGGTGGCGGGAATGAGCAGGGTATCTTCTGGTACGAGAGTTCCCAGGCCGCGAACTTCGCGTAGCATCGGGCCGCGCTTCACCGTATCGGGCCACAGCGTGGACATCTCCACTCCGGGGGCCGCCGGCTTCAACCGGGAAAGCGCCACGGTAATCGCTGGAATCACCGCCAGCAGGATCAGGCCAATCAGAATTCGCCGGATCAGCTTCTTTCTGCCCGCATCTTTACGTGGTACATCCATATTTATCCCCGCCGGAGAACCGCACGGCTTCTGCCAACTGTCATCGAGCGTAACAGTATGACGTTGAAGACGAGGGAATGGACAGCAAAGTTCCCGGTGTTCGTTTATGGGATATTGCGTGCCAGCCCCGAACGCACCGTTTCCGGCTAAACCAGCCGAGCCCTACTGTCCGGTGGTGGCTGGTAAACCGGGGATTCTCCTTCCGGCGCGATAGGCGGCCGCGCGCAACGGTCCGCAACGGTCCCCCTCTTTGGCACTGCCGAACAGGCATCGTATTATGCGACACGTCGGTAGAGCTGACAGGCGCAGGGACGATTCGACGTTGCCCCGCACGAAGCTCAGAGTCCGCACGCGAAACGCCCGCGAAGGAAGGGAGCGAAGAGTGTCTAAAAGAACTGTGTTTGGCGTACTTTGGGCTGGAACCACGATTGCACCGAGCAGGGGGATTGCGGCGGCAATCGAGAAGAGTGTTCGTATAGGGCGTTTATACGCAAAAGGCATCGCCGGGCGCGGGGCGAGGCTCGATCGTCATCACATGGACCAACCCACGCCGCTGGAGCGAATCGATAGCCGCCAGCACGGCGGTCTGGTCGGCGTTGTTCCCCCATGCGACCCCTAACAATTCCGATACGGCGACGGGCTTCTCCAAACGATGAAGGATCTCTCGTTCCACGGGATCCAGTTGGTGCTCCACCGAGAGCGCCTGTCCCAGCAGCGTTGCCCGGGCGGCTGCACGGATTTGCGTGCCGAGTACTTGTGACTCGAGCAGAGCGACCGGCCCGGCGCGGCGCACCCAGCGACGATCCGCCGCCTCGCCGCGATTCCGTCGTCGTGTCACACGCTCCCAAAAAAACGCTGCCTCCACTTCAGCGCCGGCATCACGCTTGGGTGGTTGTGATTCCTCCACGCGATCCCAGGGCGGCCCGAGGGCCGGGTCGCTCCATCGGAACGCAATCAGCATCGTGACCACGCGCACATAGCCGTACGCTCTCAAATTGCCGGCCCAGGCGCGTACCGATTCGAGATAGGCCCCGAAGTCGCTATCGCCGCTGGCGTGGCCGATGGCATAGTCTGCCGCGGAATGAACGCGAAGGCGAAGGACGTGAATGTCTATCGGCGCGTCCTCCAGCCATGGGCGCACGCGCGCTACGATGGGCTCGCCTTCGCGCTCACCCAGTTCGGTCACCATTTGCGCGATGCCCCCCGGCGCCAGATAGCGCGGCAACCCCGCCACGATGCGCTGCTGTATGGCTTCGCCCGACCGGCCGCCGTCGCGAAATCTCAACTCATCCACTGGGGAGGGCACAAACGGGGGATTGGCCGTAATGAGATCGAAGCGCTCCGTTGCGCCGACCGGTTCGAAGAGGTCTCCCACAACCACTTCGACGTTGTTTGCACCTGAAATCCCGGCATTGAACCGGGCGCAGCGGGCGGCCCGCGGATTGATGTCCACCGCGACCACGCGCTCGGAATGAGCCGCCGCGAGAAGCGCCTGGATGCCCGAGCCCGTGCAGAGATCGAGGCTGGCGCGAGCGGACCGGCGCACGGTCGCGCGCGCCAACCAGCGGCTGTCGGCGCCGACGAACATTACCTGATCGCCGGGAACGGTTCTGTATCCGGGATGCGGAAGTTTGTGCCAGGCGTGATCCGAAAAGATCAACCGGTCGCCGATTGGAAACAGCGAGGCGCGTGCGCGTGCGAGTCCCGCGGAATCGATCGACAGGACTCCGGTCCGCAGGAGCACATCCCGGCTGGGCGGGCTGAACAACCGGCTGAGTTCTCCAGCCGCGACCGCTCCCTGGAGCAAGAAGAGCTCGATCGCCATGCTGAGGGCATCGCGCTCCGCCAGGCGCTCTTCGCGGTAAATCGGCAGGGCTTTCCATCGGAGGTCCGTAATGTCGGCCAGCCCCAGCCGGTCACGCACCACGGTTTCCGAATATCCCGCGCGCGCGATCTCCGCCACGGCAATACGGAACTCCGGCACATCGGCGTGGTCGATGCGGAAGTCAGCGGGCTCGGTCGCAGGTCCATCCTCAGGGGGCAGGTTGCTCATTGGGACCTGTGACGGCCTGAAGCGCACGTGCGTTCCCCCGATTCCGCAAGGGCCGATGCCGCGTGTGGATTCCGGCAGGTCGCGTTTTACGCACACCGCCGCCAACCGCTCCTTTCCGTAGGAAGTGCCGCGCCTCGCTCAGTGATATCATTTGCGGAAGTATGAAACCTGTTCTTAGTGTCCTGCTCGCCGCCCTTCCGCTGCTCGCGCAGCGTCCCGCCGCCAAGGAGCCCGCGCATGGCCCGGCCGCTGCAAATCCCAAGCTCGTCGAGGAGCTCGTTCTGGCCAATCACATTCTTTCCGGCAACGGGGTGCTCGATGCGTATGGCCACGTGAGCGTTCGCGATGACCGCAACCCGAACCACTTCCTGTTAGCCCGGCACATGCCCGCGGGCCTGGTCACGGCTGACGACATTATCGAATACGACTTCGACAGCAACGCCGTGGGAGTGGCCGCTTCCACCGGATACACCGAGCGCTTTATCCACGGCGGGATCTATAAGGCCCGGCCGGACGTCATGTCCGTCGTGCACTTCCATGCGCCCGAGGTGATTCCCTTCGGGATCACCGCGGTCCCGCTGCAGCCGGTTTTCCATATGGCTGCGTTTCTGGGAGAAGGCGTGCCGGTATTCGAAATTCGCAAGTCCGCCGGCGCGTCGGATATGCTGATCCGGAACATCGCGTTGGGGCAGGCCCTGGCTGCCACGCTCGGAAACAAGCCGGCGGCTTTGTTGCGCGGCCATGGCGCCGTGGTGGTGGCCCCCTCGCTTCACGTGGTGGCCGGCAGGGCCTACTACATGACCGCCAATGCCCGCATTCAGGCCCAGGCGATGCAACTCAGCGGCGGCAAGGTCACTTACCTCGAGCAAGAAGAGGCCCGCAAGGCGGCCGGGCAGGATGGATTCGAGCGCGCCTGGGCGCTCTGGAAGCAGCAGTTCGCGGGAAAATGAGTCATGACCTTCAAAAGCATTCGCGAGGCAGTCCGCTTCTCGAGCGACAAGATGGCCAAGGTGAATTTATTCGAGACCGAACGGATGTTTTGCGATGTCTACGGCCTCGAACCAGGACAGGAGCAGAAGGTCCACGCTCACCAGGGGGCGGACAAGATTTACGTGGTTCTGGAGGGCACCGGCACTTTTCGCATCGGCGGGGAGGAGCGCCAACTCGGCGCGGAGTCGGTGGTGCTGGCGCCCTCCAGCGTGTCGCATGGCGTGCGCAATACCGGCGACGGACGCCTCAGCTTACTGGTCTTCATGGCGCCCAATCCCAACGTGGTTTAAGATAGCCCTCTCCGCTGTGCCATTCTGGTGACATGGCAGACCGGGCGTTGCGCGTGCCCGAGAATGTGGAGGGGCCGTTTTTTGTCGATTCCACGTGTATCGATTGCGATACCTGCCGCCAGCTTGCGCCGGCCACCTTCGCCGACCGCGGGGATTGCTCGTACGTCCATGCGCAACCGCGTGATGCGGCCGGAGAGCGCGCCGCGCTGCAGGCCTTGATCGCTTGTCCCACCGGTTCCATCGGCGCCGCGGATCGGAGCCGCGTCGCGCAGGCCATCGCCGATTTTCCGATGGAACTCGCGCCGGGAGTTTTCTACTGCGGCTTCCATTCGCGAAAATCGTATGGCGCCAGCAGCTATTTTGTCCGGCACCCCGTCGGCAACTGGCTCGTCGATTCGCCGCGTTATATCGAGCACCTGGCGCGCCGCTTCGAGGACATGGGAGGCATCCGCTACATTTTCCTCACGCACCGCGACGACGTGGCGGACGCCGCGAAATGGGCGGCCCGCTTCCGGGCTTCCCGCATCATTCATCGCTGGGAACTGGCCTCCCAACCCGGCGCGGAGCGGATCCTCGAGGGCCACGAGCCCGTGAAACTCGCTCCCGGCTTTCTGGCCGTTCCCACACCGGGGCACACCCGCGGCCATTGCGTATTGCTGTATCGCGACGAGTTTCTCTTCACCGGCGATCACCTCTGGTGGAGCCGGGGGGAAGGACGACTCACGGCCTCGCGCGCCGTTTGCTGGTACTCCTGGCCGCAGCAACTTCAGTCCGTCGCCAAACTGCAATCCTACACGTTTGAATGGGTTCTGCCTGGCCATGGGCAGCGAGTGTGGTTTCCCCGCGAGGAGATGCGGCGGCAGGTGGACCGCCTCATTGGTGAGGTGGCGCGATGACGGTGTCGCGCGCCGTTCCCGCCGCCACTCGATTGCCTTCAGGGTGCAATCAGGCCCGCTCGAATCGCGTAGCGCACCATGCTGGCGGTCTCATGGACCCCCAGTTTCTCCAGGATCCGGCTGCGGTGGGAATCGGCCGTTTTATAACTGATCCCCAGCCGCGCCGCCGCTTCTTTCGTCGATTTGCCTTCGGCGATCAGGACCAAAACCTGCCGCTCCCGCTCGGTAAGCGAGAAGACGATCCTCACGGATTCCTCATCGGGCGTGAATGCGGTGGCCTTGCGGCCGCTCACATCCGCCGCGGACCCCATGAAGCCGCCGAAAGCACCGTCTTCGTATCGGGGCACGCCGGTCACTTCCACCCAGCGGTACTCGCCATCCCCGCGTTGTAAGCGGTACTCCATGCGGAAAGGCTGTCGCGCGTGGAACGATTTCAGATAGGTGGCCATACAAAGATCGCGGTCGTCGGGATGCACCCCCGCAATCCACCCGTTGCCGATCTCCTCGTCCGCGGATCGGCCTCGGAACTCCAGCCAGGCCCGATTGAAGTAGGAGCACAGCGCGTCCGTGCCCGCTACCCAGATCATCACGGGAGCAGCGTCGGCCAGCAAGCGAAAGACTTCCTCGGCCGCTCGATGCCCCGCATTGCGGTGGCGCAGGAGTTCGGTCTCCAGTTGCGAGACTTTCTCGCGCATCGCTTTCGCGTCGTCAGCGCTATTCTCGGGGGCCATTTTAGTTTCAGCCATTGAAAGAAGATAATAGAGTAGGCGGTGCCAAGGGTAAAGTACTAATTTAGTTATTGTTGCTCTTGGCCGTTAGCTTTTGCCACGGGGTAAAGTCCTGATAGGACTGTCCCGTCTCGTCCGCAACTATTGGAACTATATGTAAATCAAATGGAATCTTCTTTGACGGCCCCTATGGTTCCGGATACCGATGACGAACTGCTGCGCCGCATACGTCGCGGCGACGAGCAGGCTTTCGTCGTCCTTTACCGAAGGCTTCAAGGGCCGATTTACCGATTTGTACTAAACATTACTAATTTACCCCCCGTGGCTGAGGATATTACACAGGAGGTGTTCTTGGCCTTAATCCGGGAAGACTGTGGATTTGACGAAGGACGCGGCACTCTTTCCGCCTATCTCTTTGGGATTGCGCGCAAACTGGTATTGCGGCATTTGGAGCGGACCCGCACCTTGGCGGAGCAGGAGATCCAGGCCGAAGAGTGGGGGAATCAGACCCTGGCGGTCCGCACCGATCCAATGGTGGACTTGCTGCACAATGAGGGCCTCGCCGCGTTACGGCGGGCGGTACTGTCCCTTCCGCGGCGCTACCGCGAAGTGGTGGCCCTCTGCGATCTGGAAGAAATGGATTATTCGCAGGCGGCGGTGGTGTTGGATTGTCCGGTCGGAACCGTCCGCTCGCGGCTGCATCGGGCCCGGGCCTTGCTGCTGGAAAAACTGCAGCAGAAACACGATTCCGGGAAAAAGGTGCACCTCTTGGATCCCGCAAGGAGCCTCATATGACCTGCCGGGAATTTTGGAGCCGGATGCCGGAACTGGAGTCCGCGTCCGAGCCACTGGACCATGAGCGCCAGTGTGCATCGTGCGCCGCTTTGCTTGAGCGGCAGCGGGCACTCGCCGCCGGCCTGCGGCGAATGGCGGCGTCGGGAAGGGCTGTGGAGGCCCCCGCTCACCTCGAAACCGCGCTGAAGGCCGCTTTCCGGGAGAGTAAAGGACGCCGTGGCACGTTCGCGCACACGACCCGGGCCTGGGCGTGGGTACCAGTTGCAGCAGTCTTAATGGCCATGGCCTTCTCCCTGGTGTGGGAGCGGCGTCCCCGCCCGCTGGCCGCGCCGCCAACCGTCTCGCTGGAGGCGGAAGATGCCCTGCCAGCGGATTCGGGCTTTATCACTCTGCCTTATGCCGAAGCCGGCGGCGCGGCCGACGACGCGGATCTGGTGCGCGTCCAGGTGCCCCGTTCGGCCCTGATTGCCCTGGGTGTTCCGGTGGCCGATGGCGAGGCTGGAGAAGCTATCGAGGCGGACGTGTTGTTGGGCGCCGGAGGGGCGCCACAAGCCGTTCGGCTGTTGCCATAGACATTGAATTCAGGTGGAGTAGCAGAATGCTAATAAGAAATGTACTCTTCTGTATGATCGGCCTCGCTGCGGCAGCCCTTGCACAGGGCGGGCGAGGCCCCTTGGCGGCCGGTCCTGGCGTCCGCTTGTTAGGAGCGCAGCCGGGCCGCCCTGGCCAGGTGGTGAAGGGTGCGCCCTTCTCGGCCGACGTCACCACGGAGGTCACCCAGACTCTGACCGATGGAAACAAGATCCGCCAGACCAGTACGGAGCGCATCTACCGCGATAGCGAAGGTCGTACGCGGCGCGAACCGTCCCTTTCGACCCTGGGTTCCGCTGCCCCGGGAGGCAGTGTTCCGCAGGTCGCCTTCATCGACGATCCGGTGGCCGGTGTCAGCTATGCGCTGGACTTGGCGAATCATACGGCCACCAAGGGGGGTTGGCGGCAGCCGCCGCCCGGCAATGGGCCCGCGCCCAACCGGCAGCCCCGCCAAAGGCCTCGCGCCATTGATCCCAATGCCAAGAACGAATCGTTGGGCCGGCAGATCATTGCGGGCGTTCCGGCCGACGGCACCCGCATCACCCGTACCATCCCGCCCGGCCAAATCGGGAACTCGCTGCCGATCCAGATCGTCACCGAGCGCTGGTACTCGGCCGATCTGCAGATGGTCGTGCTCCAGAAGCGCAGCGACCCGCGCGCCGGTGAGAGTTCGGTTCAAGTCGCCAACATCATACGCGTCGAACCGCCCTCCCCGCTCTTTGTGGCTCCCCCGGATTTTCAGGTTGTGCCAGGGCGGGGGCCGGGCATGCGTGGGCCGCGCCCCAACGCGCCGCAGTAGAAGGCTTCAGCGGACGCCCAGGTAGATATCGTGCAGGCGCAGCAGCCCGAGCGCCCGGCCCGATTCGGCTACCACCGGCAGCACCGAGATTTGGGACGGGCGCCGTTCCATGGTTTCCAGGGCCGCGCCCAGCGTGGCGTCGGGCCCGATCGAAACCGGTGCGTGTGTCATCACGTCTTGCGCGCTCAGGCCGCGGATGTCGTCATGGGTGGTCAGAGCGCGGCGCAGGTCGCCATCAGTAACGAGGCCGGCAAGCGCGCCATCGGCAGAGACCACACAGGCCGCCCCCCAGGGACGGTTCGTCATGGCGATGATCACGTCTTTCAAGGAAGCCTGCGGCGCGACCACCGCGATCTCTTCGCAGGGGTGCATCGCCTCCCCCACGCTAAGCCGCAAGTTCCGTCCAAGCTGCCCACCGGGATGAAACCTCCCGAATTCTTCCGCCGTGAAATTGCGGGCGCACATGAGCGCAATGGCCAAGGCATGTCCTAGCGCCAGGGCGGTCACCGCGCTGGCCGTGGGCGCCAGGTTGTTGGGGTCCGCTTCGCGCTCTACGGAGGCATCCAGCAGCACATCCAGCTTGGCCGCCAGGGGCGCTGCCGTGTTGCCCAGAATCCCGATCAGCGGAGAATGAAAATCGCGGAGGAGTGGAACCAGTGCCAGCAATTCCACCGAGCTGCCGTGTTTGGAAATCAACACCGTTGGATCACCCGGCGTGTAGATGCCCAAATCCCCGTGAACGGCTTCGGCCGGATGCAGAAAGACCGCCGCTGTGCCGGTGCTGCATAGAGTAGCCACCACCTTGCGCGCGATGTGCCCGGATTTGCCAATCCCCGTGACCACTACTTTTCCCGGATGCGCCAGAATCAGGTCCACTGCGCGGATCAACCCGCCATCCAGGCGGCAGGCTGCAGTTGCCAACGACCTGGCTTCGATCTCGACTGCGGTGCGCGCGGCCGCAAGCCACTCCTGTTTTGAACCGGAAGGCATCGGAAACTCCATAATCGCACGATACAATTGAGATATATGGCCAAACGGACTTGGCGGCTGCTGGTCCTGGGGCTCCTGGCCTGCGCGCCGTTCTGCGCCGAAGTCCGGTCCCTCACGATTCTCCATACCAACGATTTGCATGCCCGCTTGTCCCCGCTGGATAACAACCAGGGTGGCTTTGCCGCTTTGGACGCGGTGATCCAACGCGAACGCTCCGGCTGCACCGCTTGCATCTTGCTGAATGCCGGCGACCTGGTCCAGGGAAGTCCGGTTTCCACCATCTTTCACGGACTCCCGGTGTTCGAAATCGCCAACCTGTTCCACTACGATGCGGCCACGCTCGGCAATCACGACTTCGACTATGGCTGGCTGCAGACCCGCAAGTTCATCCAGATTGCCAATTACCCGATCGTCTCCGCCAACATGGTGGGCCAGGACGGCCAGTTGTTCACGCCCAAGCCTTACGTGATTCTCACCGTGAATGGCCTGCGCGTGGCGGTGATCGGCGCCATGACCGACGATCTGCATAACCTCAGCACACCCAAGCTTCTGGGGGAGTGGCACACCGCTCCGGTTGTCACGACGGCCCGTAAATACGCGGCGGAGCTTCGCGACCAGAGCGATTTGATCGTGCTGCTCGCGCACATTACAGGCGCAGAGGAACAGCAGTTCTTAACTTCGGCGCCGGAGATTCCGGTCCTGGTGACCGGCCACATCCATAGTGGTTTGCAGAGCGAGGTCACGCGCAATGGCCGCATTCTGGTGCGCGTCAAAGGATACGGCGAAGAACTGGGCCGCCTCGACTTGCAGGTGGACACCCGGAAAAAAGCGCCTGTCACCTTTGTCTGGAAGCGCATCCCGGTGGAGGGGAGCCGCGTGCAGCCGGTAGCCGAGGTGACTGCCCAAGTGAAGCATTGGGAAGACGAAGTCGCGCGGCGCGTCGACCAACCCCTGGCAATTGCCAAGCGGCCCTTGGCCAAGGCCGAGGTGAAGCGCCTCATCGAGCAGGCCATGCGCGACGAGACGGGCGCCGATTTCGCCTTTATCAACTCCGGGGGCGTGCGCGACACCTTGCCGCAGGGCCAATTGCTGGTGCGCCACATTTGGGATATCATGCCCTTCGATAACGCCGTGGTGTTCGGGAAGTTCAAGGGCCGCGACCTGCCCAAGGTGGCGGTGGGAAACCGCGCGATCGATCCGGACCGCGAGTATACGCTGGCGGTAACCGATTTCACCGCGGCCAACCAGAGTGCCGGGGAGGAGCTCCAGACCACCGGCCTGGCGTTTACGGGCGAGGGCGGGTTATTGCGCGACCTGCTGGTGGACTGGTTTCGGAAGAAGAAAGTGATCGAGTAATCCAATGGCTTTTTGCACGAGTTGCGGCGCCGCCGTGAGCGGCGCCTACTGTCCCAATTGCGGCACTCCGGCCGGCGCGGCTTCCAGTGCTGCCGCGGGCCCGGCCGCGCCATTGCCGCCGCCGCGGCGCCGGACCAGCCCCATCGTCTGGATTCTGGTCGCGGTTCTCGGCCTCTTTGTCATCGGCGGGATTATCGTTTTCGCCGGCGGCATATTCCTGGTTCACAAGGTGAACCAGGCCGGCGTCGACGTAAACCTGCTGCGCACCAATCCAGGACTGGCCGTGAGCAAGCTCATCGTGGCCGCCAACCCCGATGCCGAAGTGGTGAGGACCGACGATGGCGCCGGGACGATCACCGTGCGTGACAAAAAAACGGGGAAGGTCATCACGATGACCTTCGACGACGCCCGCAAAGGTAATTTCAAGTTCGAGGCGGAGGACGAAAACGGGAAGCGGGCCAGCCTGGAAATCAATGGTGCGTCCGCTAAGATTCCCCCCGAAATCCCCGTCTATCCCGGGTCCAAAGTGGAAGGCAATTTTTCCGTTACCGGCGACGGCGGCGGCGGGCAGGGAAGCGCGTACCAATACACCTTTACGACCCAGGACCCGCCGCGCAAAGTAATGTCGTTCTACCACGACAAGCTGGAGGACGCGGGCATGAAGCTGGCTCTGACCACCAACACGGCCGATGGCGGGATGGTCGTGGCCGAGGACGATACCCGCGGACAAACGATCAACGTGATCGTGGAGGCCGGGTCGGCAGGCAACACCAGCATCCGCGTAACGATGCGCGTGAAGAAGTAGGCGCGCAGGCCCTTCACGCGGCCACTCCCGACGGGAGCGGCGTCTCTAGCCGTGCCCGAAATACATCAGCCAGCCCAGACCGAACATCGCCACGACGAAGCAGACGAATACGTACACGCCGTAGTGCAGGCGGTCGCGGTCGTTCTGCTTGGTGACTACGCCCAGCACCACGGATGTGAACAGGGAAAACAGGATGGCCGCCTCAAAATGAGTAAGGTTCATTTTGGGCATCAGTCCTTCCTCCCGGCGGCAATCTCGAATGCGTCGACCATCGCCAGCACATTGAGCAACCCGGCCGTGACCAGGAACTTGGTGCCGTAATCGTGAACGTGGCCGGCCAGATCCGGCTGGTTGTAGCCTAGCCACACACTCAGCAGATAAAGAAGACCGGAACACACGTCGCCGATGAAGCCGCCGGTGTTGATCAGGGTGGTAAGAATATCGCCGGTCTGCGGCTGGAACATCGCCCCGCGCATCATCAGCCCGCAAACGAACATGCCGGTCACCGCCACCAGCAACAGGACGCCCCGCCCGGTCCGTTTCAGCAGCAGATGCCCCGCTCCGGGGACCAGCCATCCTAAAGCCACGGCGGGCGCCCAGGCGCCGATAGGCGGCATAGGCCGTTTTGCTTCTTTTTCCTTAGCCATACTGGTTTTCTTTGAGTGTAGCAGGTGCGACTGGTGCGCCGACCCCACGGCCCTGAAGAAGGTCGGGCCTCGATGCCGCTACCAAGCGAGGCCCGGAAGATTCGAGTGGAATTCTAACGCGAGAAACGCGGCGCAGTGTGGCCGGTTACGTCGTTGCCGTGGTGGCTGCTGGCGCCGCCGCTTGTGCCTGCATCATCTCCTTCATTTTCTTGTTCATTTCCTGCGGCGTGGGCTCGGCGGTATGGGTGGCGATCATCCAGGTATTGCCATCCGGATCGGCGATGGTTCCACAGCGGTCGCCCCAGAACTGGTCGGCGACCGGACCCATCTGCGTGGCCCCGAGTTTGACGGCCTTGGCGACTGTCTTATCCACATTGTCCGTCGTGAGGTACAGAGTCACGGGCGAGCCGCCAATGGTCTTGGCGCTGCGGCTGTTCGGTGGAAACTCCGGCCCGAGCATCAGCGTGGTATCGCGCAGCCTGAGTTCGGCATGGACCGGTTTCTTGTCCGGTCCGTTCATGATTCCCCGTTTCGTGAACCCCAATGCCTTCTGATAAAAGCTCACTGCTGCCTTGATGTCGGTTACGGTAAGCATCACTGATACCGCGCCATAATTCTTTTTATTGAGAGGATCGATCTTCTTCGGCATACGACTCCTTATGCAAGTAGAGACATTCTAGCGTAGCGAACACGCTGGGCGCGAACTCTTGGGCACGCTCCTTTACAGCATATCGAAAGCGGAATATGACCGGCAATGGTGTCATGGAGGGCATGGAGGGCATGGTTTGTCACGGGCTCCGCGGATGCAGTCGGCTTTTGGGCAGGCGGAGCATCGATGGGTTCGGAGCGGGGGAAGGGGGGTAAGCGGCAGATATAGCCTCCATAAAAAGAACCTATAGCAAGTACGCCTAAAACGCTTGCCGACACGGCACCGCACGATAGATAATTTGGAAAGCTCGCCGCCCTGAATCCGTTTACTGCCAAGTTTGCCCGGAAGCTGCGCGAGTGAACCCATCAATTCCAGGAACAAGGATGCCCTTAGGAAGGCTTGGAAAAGCGGAATCCGGCGGTGCTTCGTTGTCTGTCAGGCCGTTATCATACGGAGAGCCGCGCCTCTGAATAACCGCAGCCCGCTGATCCCAAATACCATGACAAAATACAAACTCGAATATATCTGGCTGGACGGCAAACAACCCGTCCCTGGCCTGCGCGGTAAGACTCTAATCAAGCAGTTCGACCACTCACCCACCATTGCGGACATACCCAATTGGGGGTTTGACGGTAGTTCTACTATGCAGGCCGAGGGCAAGAGCTCCGATTGCGTGCTAAAACCGGTAGCTCTGTATCCCGATGCAAGCCGCCAGGACGGCTATATCGTTCTCAGCGAAGTCCTGCACCCGGATGGCACTCCGCATTCCACCAACATGCGCGCTACCATCGAGAACGATCCTGACTTGTGGATCGGTCTCGAGCAGGAATACTTCCTTTATCAAAATGGGCGGCCCCTCGGCTTCCCGGAAGGCGGCTACCCTAACGTACCGCAAGGGCCATACTACTGCGGTGTTGGATACAAATACATGGGCAAACTGGCCCGAAAAATCGTGGACGAACACCTGGACATGTGTCTTGCCGCTGGTATCAATCACGAAGGTATCAACGCCGAAGTCGCTAAGGGTCAGTGGGAGTTCCAAATCTTCGCCAAAGGCTCGGCCAAAGCCGCGGACGATACGTGGACGGCTCGTTACTTGATGATGCGCCTCTGCGAGAAGTACGAGGTGGATCTCGAGTTGCACTGCAAGCCGATCCGAGGCGACTGGAATGGATCCGGCATGCACTGCAACTTCTCGACGAAATACCTCCGCGAAGTAGGTGGCAAGGAATACTTCGAAGCCCTTATGAAGGCATTCTCCGCAAACATCCCCGAGCACATCGCTGTGTATGGGCCGGATAACCATCTGCGTTTAACGGGTCTGCACGAAACGCAAGCCATTGACAAGTTCAGTTATGGCCTCTCCGATCGGGGCGCTTCGATCCGGATGCCGGTTAACTTCATCAAGAACGGTTACCAGGGCTATCTGGAAGATCGCCGCCCGAACTCGGAAGGCGATCCCTACCAAATCGTTTCACGCATTCTAAAGACGATCAATAGCGTCGCGAAGCCTTGATCCAACCTTTTGTTCGTGACCCTCACGCTTCGCCGGGAACATGGCTGACTGGCAGCGCCGGATTCGCGTGTCGTTGGGTCGGCCAAGGCTATTTGCGAACCCGGGTTTCCATTCTCATGGGCCGGTCCACACAGGCCCACATGGAGAAAGGATAGAGACATCTCCCCGATAGATATAACCGCAGGCAGATACACCGGCCGCGATCAATTCAACGGGCATTCGCTGGTACAGTGGGCCCTCAAATTCATCCAGCAAAGCCACGCCATGGGAGCTCACGCGATATAGCTCCCCTTCTACGGATTCACCGTCGCCTGTAAAGACCAATCCCGGATAGGCGCCGCAATTGTACATGCGGTACAGCGGTTTGGTCCACGCGACACCGAGGAACTGCGCATCCGCGAGCTGGTGGTGACTTCTGCAGCCACGTTTCAGAGTTCCATAGACGAAGAGTACGAGGTGAGGTAGCGCGTCCATCGGGGCAAAATAAGAACTCCCTCCGACGTTGCCGCGGGAGGGAGCTTTTAAAACGACCAGAATGAATCGAGCAGACGACGCCTAGCGAAACATCCGGGTCTCGGCGAGTTCGTGTTCGTGAAGCACGTGGGGACTCTGACCATGCGTTTTCGGCCCCTGCTTCTGCCGCCCCCTGATATGTCGTATCTTTCGTCGCTGATTCTGCTTCTGGTCTTTCAAATTTGCGGTGTTCATACGTGGAACACCTCCTTTCAATTCTATTAGACTACTTTAGACTTGCGTATGGCAAACCGAGGACGCCGGCCTTACGGGGCGAGCCGCGACGGCGGCTTCCGCATCCGCTCGTACACCCCGCGGGCGGCCCGCTGCGCGGCGATCTTTTTGGCGCGGCCTTCGGCCTGCCCGGTCCAATCCTTGCCCACACGTACCTCCACGGTGAACATCTTGGAGTGTTCCGGACCGCGTTCGTGGATGATGACGTAACGGGGCTGCGGCAAACCGAGGGATTGCGCCAGTTCCTGGAGCGCGCTTTTGAAGTTGGTGATGGCCGGCTGGATATCGGTTCCGGAGACTTCATCGCCGTCGAACGGGGCGTCGAGAATCTGGGAGGCCACGAAACCACGCACGGGTTCGATGCCGCCATCGAGGTACATGGCGGCGATCACGGCCTCGAGCGCGTCCACCAACAGCGTCTTCTTGGCGCGACCGCCACTCATTTCCTCGCTGCGTCCGAGCACCAGGTAGCTGCCCAGGTCGAGCCGGCGGGCGACGCCGTGCAAATGCGCGGCACTCACCAGGTGCGCCTTGCGGCGCGACAATTCGCCTTCCCGGTAACCCGGGAAGCGCCGCACCAGAGCCTCGGAAATGAGGAACCCCAGGATGGAATCGCCCAGAAACTCGAGCTGCTCGTTGTCATGCTCCGGCGACCCCGGGCCGGTGCGGACTTCGTGGGCGTGAGAACTGTGGATGAGCGCGCGGCGCAGCATCTGGCTGTCGGAGAATCGGTAACTGATCTTCAGTTCCAGCGATGCCGGGTCCGCGCGCATGGGC